>JAABUY010002232.1_pt1 | contig 23525 bp, 22 predicted proteins | sample 5560271 | NCBI WGS metagenome assembly JAABUY01 (sample SAMN10711886, study PRJNA513374) | rock metagenome | isolation source: Antarctica rocks | place: Antarctica: Victoria Land, University Valley | reverse complement strand
AAACCCCTGCTCCGCTTGACCTAGCCGCCTGATTCAGCGGAAACTAGAGGTCATCACATTAGTAAGTAAAGGGACAACCATGAGCACAGCTATCGCCTTCGCTAATCAAAAAGGCGGAGTTTCCAAGACAACGACGGCCTACGCCTTGGGCGCTGCCTGTGCCGACCGTGGCCAGCGCGTCCTCCTCGTCGACCTCGACCCGCAAGCTAGCCTCACCATTTCCGCAGGGCTGCGCCTGACGCCCCGCGACCCAACCATTAATGCCGCGATCCTCGAGTATATCCAAGACGGCGAAATGACGCTGCTCGCCTCGGCCGTGCATACGCTCGGCCCCGACCTCGACCTGCTGCCCTCTATCATCGACCTGGCCAGCACCGCCGAGGGGCCGTTGCAGAGCGCCGACCGCCGCGAGTTCGTGCTCACCGACCTCCTCCAGACGCTCGCCGACGCCTACGACCTTGTGCTGATCGACTGCCCCCCCTCCCTCGGCATCCTGGTCATCAACGCGCTCACGGCCGCCCAGGAGGTCATCGTCCCCGTAGTCCCCGAGTTCCTGGCCGCGCACGGCCTGCAGCTCCTCCTCGACACGATCCGTCGTGTGCGCAAGAAGCGCCTCAACCCCACGCTGCTCATGCGCGGCATGATCTTCACCATGGTCGATAGCCGCTCGGCACATCCCCGCGTGGTCATGCAGGAGATCCGCGACAGCCTTGGCGCGCAGGTCCCAGTCCTCGGCGAGATCAAACGCTCGGTACGCGTCGCCGAGGCCGCCGATGCCGGCCTCCCGATCACCGCCTACGCGGCCAATCACGACGTCGCCGTTGCGTATCGACAGATCGCCGATGCGCTCCTCGCGGCCTGGGGCCTGACTCCGCCGACGGCCATGGCGGGAGCGATAGAAACGGTGGAGGTGGCACATGGCTAAGGGTGTACTCTCCCGTTCGCGCACGAGCGATCTCTTCGGCCCCCAGCTCCCTGCGGGGGTCGAGGAGATGGATGACGCCGTGCTCGTCCCGCTCTCGCTCCTCTCCCCCAATCCCTTCCAACCCCGCCGCGAGTTCGACCCGGCCGCGCTCACCGAGTTGGCCACCTCGCTCGGCCAGGTCGGGGTGCTCCAGCCCCTGCTCGTGCGCCAGACGCCGGGCGACGACGAAAGCTATCAGATCGCCGCCGGCGAGCGCCGGTGGCGGGCCGCGCAACTCGCCGGCCTAGATGCCGTGCCCTGCCTCGTGCGCGACCTGAACGACGAGGCCATGGAGATGATCGCCCTCGTCGAGAACATCCAGCGCGACGACCTCAGCCCGCTAGACGAGGCCCGCGCCTACCGTCGCCTCATGGATCGTCTGGGCCTGTCCATGCGCGCGCTTTCCGAGCGCCTGGGCAAGAGCCACACCTTCGTCGAGAACCGCCTCAAGCTGGTGAGCGACCCGCGCATTGAGGCAGCCGTCGCGAGCGGTGCCGTAGGCGCTACCGTCGCTGCGGAGATCGCCGACCTGGAAGATGTGGCGCGGGACACGCTGCTCGCGCGCGCCGATCGGGGCGAGCGCATTAAGGTCAAGGACGTGCGGGCCGCGAGCCCCCGCCCTCGGTTGTCTGGGGTGGCAAATAATTTGCCAGTCGCGCCGGAGCCCGGAGGCGAGCTGGACACGCTCCCGACGCCGCCTAACACACCGGCATTGACCGTCACCCCAACCATCACCACGTCTCCTGCCATGCGGATCGAGCTTGTGGGGGACACTACCCTCCGGCCCGACGAGGGACGCGAGGACGCAGCTCACACGCAGGCTATGCCCGCAGCTACCGTCGCCGGCGCACGCCCATCGGCGACACGACGCCCTACCGGCCATAATTGGGTGGCGAGCAGGGACACACAGACGGGCACGCTGTTCGAGGTTGGAGGCGGTTACGCGGATCGAGGGCAGCTGCGGGCCGCATTGCGGGCCGACCTGGAATCGCTGGACGGGTAGATAAGGGACATGACCCACCTGCACGCGGACGACACGACAGACAACGCCCTATCGGCGCACGTCACCCTGACCACGGATTACGTCACAGCTGACGACGTTGGCCCGCTCGTCGCGGCGCTACACGCCGCCGGCGTCGCGGTCGAGCGGCACACGTTCCTCCCTGTGCGCGGCGAGGAGCAGCACCCCTGGGGGGTGCTCCTGCTGACCACGTCCGGCCCGCCCCTGCCCCTGGCTCGGCTTGTCGTCCCCGCGACGGCCACGCTCGGCGTCGCCCCGGCCCTCGCCGCCGCCCTCGGGGTCGGGGGTGGGGAGCGTTCGGCCCCGGCCACGCTCCAACTCAAGGCCGATGGCGTGTTTGTCTCTCTCAGGGGCCGCGACCTATGCGACATAACAACGGCGCTCGACGCACTCCCGGCCCAGCTTGCGCGCCTGGATACGCGCCGGGAGGAACGCCGACTGGTGTACGCCGAGGGTGCCTGGCGCATCGACCCTTAACGAGAGGACACAGGATGAAACATGACATAACAACCGAGAGAGGGCCGGGCGAGACGGCAGCCCCACCGGCACCGGCCCCAGCGGAGACAACGTCTGAGCGGCACGGGGCACGGGCGATGAGCGCGGAGGCGCAGGCCCTGGCTGCGGAGATTGCCAATGCGCTCGGCGAGACCGAGCCCGACCCCGTGGGGCAGATCGCCCGTGCCGTGGACCGGCTCGGTGTCGAGCGGGCACGCGCGTTCCTCACCCAGGTACAGGACATCGAGGCGGGGGGTGGCCGGATGCTGCCTGATAGCAGCCGGCGCCGGACACCGGGGGGCTTGTTCTTCCTCCTGCTGCGCCAGAGCGCGGACGTGAGCCGGCGCGATAAAGTCTACATTTTCCCCCAGCTCTTCCAGCAAAAGAAGCCACGGGCCGCGACGGGAGACAACGCCGCAGCCGCGCCCGCGTCCGTCGCCTGGACCGACGACACCTATCAGGCGCTCACGCCGCAGTTACATCAGGAGCCAGGGAGGGCAACCACCGTGAAGATCACCGTCATCGGCCGCCCCGGCGCGGCCGTCGAGCAGGGTCAGGCCGTCGTCCTCGCCCTCGTGAGCGAGAAAGTGCCGGCTGTGCCCAAGGGCCTCCCGGAGCCGCCCGCCGGCACGCGCTACACCGTCTTCGTCGCCCGCAAGCAGTGGGGCAAGATCACCGAGGCCCTGGCCGCCGATGCGGAGGATGCGGCGATCATTGAGGGCTACGCCGCCCTCGACCCGCGCGTGGAGGGCATCGCCGTCTACGCCACCAGCGCCACCACCAAGCGCACGCAGGCCGCCAAGCGCGCCACCACGGCGGCGACACCATGAGAGCCGCGGGCGCAAAGATCTCACTGCGCTTTCGCCGTGTTGCAGTCGTTCGGCGAAACGACTGCATGCTAGAGTCCACGAAACGGACGATGCTTCCGTCTCCGTCGTGTTCCGCTCCACTGTGCTCGCTACTTTCTCCGCATGATCGGTAGCCCACTTGCGGGAAGCGCATCAGCGGACACTGGGAGCTATGGACGATCGTGACGCAGTGAATAGTTATTCAGCAGCGTCGCAACCGAGCAGACGTCCCACCGGTAGTACTCGGTCTATTTTCCGTCGACGGTTAGCATTGCTATGCGAGTGATGTGCGCCGATAGCGTGCATGATGCTTGTCCCATGGAATAGTGCGACGGCGGCGTCGATGTCCTGACAGCATGGATAGCGCTGGCCGCCCGCCATGCCGCTCTTTGGTGGCCTCTATCACCTTTATGGACGGCTGCGTCACATCACCCGGACATACGTCTCGGCCAACACCAGGAGTGTACGCGGCGGCGCGCCCGATGTCAGTGATGGTCGTAGCAGGTGAGCGAGCATGGCTGGCTACTCTGTGAGCTGTGTGGTCTTATCGGCCGGCACAGGTCGCGGCCACTCCGACAAGCCACGCGGTGGTCGCACGCGCCAAGTCGGGATCTGTGTTTGTTTACACCATGTCTGTTGCCGACGCGCCTCTCCTTCTGTGCGCGCGTCCCTCACGCTCGAAGAGGGGGCGCACGCTGCGCATCATCGCGCCTAGCCGTCGCTGCTGGCGCACCCAGAAGTCGAGATAGGCGAGCAACTCACGCGGCGCATAGTGGTCGCCTATGGCCGCGACCGTCCCCGTACGGATCGCTATCGCCAGGTCGGTCGCCGTGGCGCCGGGGAACTCCGTGTACCCCTTGCCGACCGCGGCGAGGATGTGGCCGTCAGAGGCCCCGAGTTCCGGGAGGCGTGTCGTCTCCCTGTTGAAGGCGCGCGCCCGTCGATTGGCCGCGGCCAGGAACGGTGTCGCGTTGAGTGTCTCGACCGCGTCGAGCGCGAGCTCACGCACGGTTTCTCCCAGGCCGACCATGGTGACCGCGCTCCCCGGCTCCTGCCTGGCGTGAAAGAATGGGTGCGGCGCGAAGGCGAGGCCGCCCTGCCGGTGGATCGCCGTGACGGTGTCGCGCGCGGTCATGCCGGACGGTATACGCTCATTCAGGAAGAGGCCAACGAGATGCCCGTCGCGGGTCGATACCTCCTCACCGACAATCACCTCGAAAGGATAGGGCCGCCGCACCATCAACGCGCGCGCCTCCAATGCCCCCGCGATTGTGTCGTGATCGGTGATCGCGATGACGTCCAGGCCTGTCTGCCCCGCGACGTGGTCCAGTAAAGCCTGGACGGTCGGCGCCCCATCCGAGTGGCGCGTGTGCATGTGCAGATCGGCCTTTCCACGTACAGTCATCGTTCCTCCTTTATCCTCTATCCTCGCTCACGCTCCGCCATGTGCTGTCCCGCCATCATGGGAATGGGGCGCCGTGTGGCGGCGAGCCCGGCATACCACCCCATCAAGTGGTCGAAGATGGCGTCCCAGGAGTGCGTCTCGGCGACGCGGCGGCCTCTCTCCCCCATCACCCGGCGCGCCGCTGGGTCTTCCGCCAGCGTGCGGGCGGCTTCCACGAAGGCGTCCCGGTCGTCGCTAGCGCAGAGAATCCCCGTGTCGCCGTCTCGGACGACGTCGGGGACACCCCCGGCCCGCATTCCCACCACGGGCAGTCCCGACGCCATGGCCTCGTGGGCCGCCTGACCGAACGTTTCGGTCGTCGAGGGGAACAGGAAAACATCGGCCGAGGCGTACACGGCGGCGAGGTCGTCCCCGTGCAGCGTCCCGGTGACATGGACATCGTACGGGGCCACCTCGGCGGCCAGCGCTTCCAGCGCCGGCCCCGCGCCGACGACGACAAGGGGATAGGGCAGCGCCCGTGCGACATCGGCCAAGAGACTGACATTTTTCTCGGGCGAGACCCGCCCCACATAGAGCAGGATTGGGCGGTCATGACCGCCAGTGAAGCGCGCGCGCACTCCCGCGTCGCGCCGATTGGGGTGGAACAGGGCCGTATCGACGCCGCGCCCGCAGACGTGGACGCGCGCCATCCCGCGTCCGCGTAGGTCTTCCGCGACGGTCGGCGTCGGGGCGAACGTGACGTCCGCGCCCTGATGGATGTCGAGCAGGCGGCGCCAGGCGAGTGGGCGCAGGAGGCCGAGCTTGAAGTGGTCGGCGTAGCCGGCGATATCGGTCTGGTAGTGGGCGGCGACGGGCACGCCGAGCGCGCGCGCCACCGTCACGCCCTGCCGGCCAAGCATGAAGGGGCCGGCCAGGTGTATGATGTCAGGGCGCCATGCGCGCAACGTTGGCTCCAGGCGCGCGCTATAGGGCGCGACAATCACGTCGGGATAGGGCGGGAAGGGGACACCAGAGACGGGCACGACCGTCGCGCCGTGGCACGACGGTACGCACTCTCCCGGCGCGAACACGATCGCGTCGTGCCCGTGCCTCTCTAGGTAATCCAGGTACGCGACGAGCATCCGCACGATGCCGTTCACGCGCGGTAAGAACGTCTCGGTCACGATAGCGATGCGCATCACCTATCCCCCCGTCTATTTCCCCGTCTGTGTGGCGTATGCCGTCCCGGCGCCACGCGCCTGAGCGTTCACCCACAGTGTAACGACGCGCTATTAATTGATTGTTAAGCTACTGTTAAAGGATAGTTAAATGGTGGCAGGAGTCATACATGTATCGCGCCGCTAGCGCGCGGGTGCCGGGAGGACAGCCTGATATGACGCTCATTGTCGCGCATCATGTGCGCGCTGGCGGCGCGCGCCTGCACTACCTCGCGGCCGGCGAGGGGCCGCCGCTGGTCCTCGTTCATGGGCTCTCCGCCTCCAGTTGTTGGTGGTCGCGCAATATCGGGGCGCTGGCGGCGAGCCGGCGCGTCTATGCGCTCGACCTCGTCGGGTTCGGACGCAGTTGGCCGAAGCATCGCTTCTCGCTCGACCAGGCCGCGGAGGCTATCCTGGCTTGGATGGATGCGCTTGGCCTGCCACAAGCCGACTTCTGCGGCCATTCGATGGGCGGCCAACTCTGTATCAGGCTGGCCGCGACCCATCCCGCGCGTGTCGGCCGGCTCGTGCTCGTCAACGCCTCGGGTCTGTCCCTTGGCGCGCCCGCGCTCCGCCTGGCCTGGCGCTGCGCCCGGTCGAGCGGGCAAACGCGCTTCACGTTCGCGCCAACCGTCCTGCGCACGACGCTTCAGGCCGGCCCCTTGGTGCTCTTCGGAGCCACGCGTAGTCTCCTGCGGGACGATGTGGGGCCGCTGCTGGCGGGCGGTATCGCCGCCCCCACGTTGGTGGTCTGCGGCGGACGCGATGTCCTCATCCCGCTCGCGGTGGGCCGCTCCTTGCACCGGGCAATCCCCGGCTCCCGTCTCGAGATCGTGCCGGACGGTGGCCACAACGTTATGTACGAGCGCGCGCCGCGCTTCAACAGGCTTGTGCTCGATTTTCTCGCCCACGCTCCCGAACCATAGCAGATGCCCCTCAGGATACCCCCTCACGTCACGTTGACCCAGCATGGGAGATAGAGAGGGACCACACACCGCGGCCAGCCCAGGGAGATCACGCCTATCATCGCTCCTATCTCTCCCTGACCGGTATAACGCCTTGTCCGCCGCGCCAGCAGATCACTGCACAGCCGTAGCGCCTCCGCACCGCTGATGATGAGGCTGAGCGGGCCAGTGGCGACGCACAGACTTACGATGCTGGCTGTCACGCTCATGACGCCGCTGACGATGGACAGCAGATCGACAACGTGCGGTCCGTGCGGACAACTGCCTGCTCCGTTCTCGCGTCTGTCGAGAGTCCATCCGTCCACCATAGGACCCGTCACCCGTGGTCCTCGTCTCCGATGCGTGTCCGTGATGAGCACTCCGACAGAGCGGTAATCAACCAGCGAGGAGGCGCTTAACACAACAGGCGTCGCCTGCGCCACCTGTGCCCGACCTCCCAGGTCACCCCGGATGACCCCGTGCACCGGAGCGTGTGCGTGACCACCGCGTGCAGGTTGCGTTGGCCCCCCGGCCACGAGCAGCGGCCTCCCAGCGGGCGGATCGCGCGGCGTCACCAGGAGCGCGCGCAGCGCCGCCACGATCGACGGCGCCGTGACCAGGGTCTCATCGAAGAGGACCAAGACGTTGCCCGTCAGGGGGTTGGCCCGCGCCGTCCGTACCCCTGGGACCCGGCGTAACCGTGTCTCCACGATGTCCTGTGCCTGTCCTATCCGCCCCGGCACATGCGCGCGCAGCCGGCCAGGCAGAACGTGAAGCAGGCGCGGTTCCTCAACCTCCGCTGTGTACATGCGTTTCCTCCTCTCGTGTCCAGGAGCTATCTGGCGCCAGCACGCTCAACCACCTCCGTGCGACACCGCGGTCGCGCCCGCGCTCCCAAGACCGATCGTTCCGAGACGTCCACGCGCGACCGCCACCTCCGTGGGCAGGAGGCTTGCTGGCGCTTGGCGGACCCTGACTCTCACTGTAGCAACGATACATTAACCCACCTTTAAGATTGTGTAAAAGGCGTGTTAAATCTTGACATCAGGCAGTCATCTCCGCCGACCTCAACGTGCGCGCTACGCGGGCATCAGATAGGCGTCACTCGGCGGGCAGCAGCACGCAGCGCTCGGGTGGGAAGCGCACCCAGACCGTGGTGGTGGGGGCGCGGTCGGGCGTGAGCGCCTGCACCGTGAGTTCGGGGCCGACGGATACGACGTGCCGCCAGCGTCCGCCCAGGAATTCGCTGTGCACGACCTCGCCGCATAGGACGTTGGCCGTCCCCGGCGCTGGCGGCGCGGCGTGGATCGCGCCGTCTTCAGGCCGCGACACAGCGACGCCACGCCCATTCAGCGTCCCGCCGACGGCTCCGCTCAGGCAGGCGTCGCCGGAGCGTATGGCTGGGCGCCCGTCCGGCCCCGTTTCGACCGCGCCGGCGACGACGTTGGCCGCGCCCAGGAACCCGGCGATGAACAGGGTGGCCGGCCGCGCGTATAGCTCCTCGGGCGCGCCGATCTGCGCGACGCGACCGTCACGCATGACCACGATCTGGTCGGCCATGGCCAGCGCTTCGATGCGGTCGTGCGTCACGTAGATCGCCGTGATACCTTGCGCCTTGAGCAGCCGTACCAGTTCGACGCGCATTTCTTCGCGCAGCGCGGCGTCGAGGTTGGAGAGCGGCTCGTCGAGTAGCAGCAGGCGCGGACGCGTGGCCATCGCCCGCGCGATGGCCACGCGCTGCTGCTGGCCGCCCGAGAGTTGGTCGGGGAAGCGGGCGTCGAGCCCGTCAAGGTGGACCAGGGACAGCGCCTCGGCCACGCGTGTGTCGCGGTCGCGGCGCGTGAAGCGGCGCAGGCGCAGCCCGAAGGCGATGTTTTGCGCCACGGTCATGTGCGGCCATAGCGCATAGTCCTGGAACACCATGCCGATGTCGCGCTCCTCGGCCGGGACCTCGCGCCGTCCGCCGAAGACGGGGCGGCCGTGCACGGCGATGCGCCCCTCGTCGGGGCGCTCCAGCCCGGCCAGCATGCGCAACACGGTCGTCTTGCCGCTGCCGGACGGCCCGAGTAGGGCCACGAACTCACCCTCGGCGACACTGAATGACACGTCGTCGACGGCCTTGGTCACGCCGAAGCGTTTGGTCAGGTTAGAGACGTCGACCGACAAAAGAGCCTCCCCGCGACCGTATCAGCCGGGCCGCGACGGCGATGAGCAGGGCGGCGACGATGACGATCACGAGGGCGACGATGGTCATGGCCGTGCCGGGTCCTTGCTTGAAGTTGTTGTACTGGTTCACGATCTCGACCGCGAGTGGCGGCTGCCCCGGCGGTTGCAGCAACTCCGAGGCCGGCAACTCGAAGATCGTGCCCGTGAACACGAGCATCCACGTCGAGAGCAACGCCGTGCCCACGATAGGCAACACGATGCGCGCGAAGATCCGCGACGTATCGGCGCCGGCCAGGCGCGCGGCTTCGAGCAGGTGCTCACCGACCTGCGCCAGCGCCCCGCTGGCCAGACGCGCGCTGAAGGGGAGCGACCCGGCGATGTAGGCGGCCAGCAACAGGCCGAGCGTCCCATAAGGCGTACCCCCGAAGGCCCTGTTCATCCACGGCTGGTTCCAGGCGAAGATGTAGCCCACGGCCAGGACTACGCCGGGGATGGCCAGGGTCACGATGGTCATCAGGCGCAGGAAGCCGCGCCCCGGCACGCGCGTCCGTTCGACCACGAAGGCGACAGCCGCGCCCAAGATCGCCGCGACCGTCGCGGCGATGAGGGCCAGGACGGCGCTGCGTTCGAGGGCGGCCAGCACGTCGCCTCCTGAAGCGAGGGCGAGTTGGTAATTGGCCCACGTCAGATTACTCGGCGCGAGCCCGTTCAAGATGTTGCTCATGAACGACGACCCGATGGTCGCGATCAGCGGCAGCGCCAGCGCGACGACGAAGAACAGCGTGACCAGGAGCAGCAGCGGCAGCCGCCAAGCCCCCAGCGTGAGCGTCTTGGCGGGCCGGGTGCGCCCCGTGACGACCTGGTACGAGCGCGCGCGCAGCAGCCGCGCCTGCAGCAACAGCGCCGCGGCGATCGCCACGATGAGGATGAGGGCCAGCGCGGCCGAGAGCGCGAAGTCGACCGGCGTGTTGTTGATGGCGATGTATAGCTCATAGGTCACAAGATTGAACCCGGCCTGCTGGGCGATCGTCGCCGCCGTACCGTAGTCGGAGATGGCCTCGGCGAAGATGAGCAGGCCGCCGGCGAAGAGCGCCGGGGCTAACAGCGGACCGTTGATGCGCGCCCAGCAGCGCAGCGAACGCGCGCCCACCATGCGCGCGGCCTCCTCGTACTCTGAACCCAGGCCGCGCAACGCGGCGCCCACGGCGAGGTAGGCGAAGGGGAACAGCCGCAGTGACAACAGGATGGTCAGCCCGACCGGCGAGAAGATTGTGTTGACCACCCCGTCGGGCAGCGGAACGATACCGTCGATGAAGCCGCCGCGCGGGAACAGCAGCTCCCAGGCCAGCGCCACCAGATAGCTGGGCGTGAACAGGGTGATCCAGACCAGGCCGTCGAAGACGCGTTTGGCCGGCAGGTCGGTGCGCAGCATCAGGATGGCGAAAGCCGCTCCCAGCGCTGTGCCGAGCACGGCCACGGCGAGGCCGAGCCACGCTGTGTTTAGCATGGCGGAGTAGACGTCGCGCGAGCCGAAGGCGCGGCCGAACGCGGCGAGCGAGATGGTTAGCCGTGCGGGCACACCGAAGAGGTCGGGTAAGACGCTCTGTACCAGAATGGCCACCAGCGGATAGACCACCAGGACCAGCAGCGCGAGCGCCGAAATCGCTGAGAAGGCCAGGCTCAAGGCGCGGCGCCTGCCCGGTCCCCGCTTCGCCGCGCCGCTGTCCACTATGTCCGCGGGCGCGGCGGGATCAATGTCCCGCCGCGCCGCGCGCCTGTCGACTGGAGTCGCGCTCATGTTACTGGACGACGTGTGCGTGGAACCAGGACTGGATCGTGGCCTGGTGTTGTCCGGCCCAGATATAGTCCAGGCGCTGGAAGTTGATCCCCGTCGTCTGTCGTCCGGGCAGCGCGGTGACGCCGCCGATAATCGGGTTGAAGTACGAGTCGGTATCGCCGGGGTCGTGTACCATGATGTTCTGACCCTGTGGCGAGAGGACGTAGTTGACGAACGCCTCGGCCGCCTTGAGGTTGCGCGACTTGGCGTTGATGGCGATCTCGCCCGGCAGCACCGTGACGCCGCTCTTGGGGTAGACGACGCCGATGGGCGGGTTGCCCGTCAGCTTGGCTCCGTAGTACGCTGAGTCCTGCACGATGCCGGCGTCGAGCGCGCCCGTTTCGACGTTGTGCAGCGTCGGGTCGTTGGTCTGGAAGATCTTGAGCCCGTTATTCTTGAGCTGCTGGAAGTAGTTTTCGCCCTTGGTCAGACCGCCCTCGCGGAGCATCTGTCCCGCGATAAAGGGGAAGGCCGGACCGGAATAGGCTGGGTCGTTCTCAGCCACTTTACCCTTATATGTAGACGTGAGTAGGTCGGACCAATCCTTGGGCGCCTGGGAGGCCGAGAGTCTGCGAGTGTTGTAGACGATGACCCCGGCGGCGGTCACGCCCGTGGGATAGAAGGCATGGCTGGTCGGGATGAGGCTCTGGCCGAACGTGGTGTAGTTCTTGACGTTGGCCGGCGTCCATTTGTAGAGCAGGTTCTGATCGTTCAGGGCCTGCATCGTGGCGTCGCCATCGAACCACGCCACGTCCCAGTGCGGGTTGTTCTTTTCAGCTTCCATCTTGGCGACGAGACTGCCCGTGCTGTCGTCGGTGAGCAGCACCTTGGTCCCGCTGGCCTTGTAGTAGGCTTTGGACATGGTACTGTCGTAGCCCTGCGCCGAGTACAGCACGATCGAGCTACCGGAGGCGGCGCGGGCGCGCGGCGGCGCGGCGTGGACGGGCGCGATGACGGACGCGCAGAGGGCGGCGGCCAGCCCGGCGGCGCCGGCGCGGCGGAGGGATCGGATTGTTGTCATGGAGGCTCCTTTTCAGTTAGTAGTTAGTTATTAGCAGTTAGTAGCTAGTAATTTTTCGTCACCCGCTAACTACTAACTACTAGTTACTAACTGCTCGTCTTCATCCAGCGGTGGCGATATCGTGGTCGACCTTGGCGGCGGCGTTGGCGATGGCCTGCTGTGACGTCTCCTGGCCCAGCATGGCCTTGCTCATCTCCGTGTCGATGTCGCTCTGCGCCTGCGCCCAGCCGCTGACCGTGGGCGAGTAGTAGGCGCGCGCGAGCTCGGTGATCGGCACGGCGACCAACGGATGCGACGCGAGGTACCCGGACGTGGACATTTGCGTGACGGCGCTCTGGCGCACCGGGGACGAGTCGACGTGCTCGGACCACCACGCCGTCCACTGTGGCTGCGTGGCCCACTTGATGTAGGTCCAGGCCGCCGCCTTGACGTCCGCGGTCGCGCCCTTGAACATGAAGATGTTGTCGCCGGCGTTGCCGTCGTCGTTGTTCTTGGGGCCGGCCGGCATCTGGGCCGCGCCCATGGTGAACTTGTGACCGATGAGTTGTTGCACACCCGAGGCGCCCGAACTGCTGTAGACCTCGAAGGCGACGTGGCCGCTGGCGAAGTCCTGCTGCCACTGGCTGGTCGAGCTATTGGTGTGGTGGACGTAGCCCTTCTTGACCAGGTTGACGAAGTATTGCAGCGCCCCGACGCCGGCCAAGGAGTTGAAGGCCGTCTTGGTCCCGGCGCTGTTGACGAGTTGTCCGCCCCATTCGCGCACCATCGGCTCCCACAGCGTCTCCTCATTGTCGGTCGTGTCCATGCACCAATTGCCGTTCTTGGTGACCTTGGCGCAGTCGGCGGCGAATTCGGCCCACGTCTTGGGCGGCGTGGTGACACCGGCGGCCTTGGTAATCTTGGGGTTGTACCACATGACAGTCACCGAGGTATCGTTAAAAGGCATCGAGTAGAGTTGACCCTTGTAGTAGCCGTTCTGGAGTTGCGGCTTGAAATAGTCGGCCAGCTGCGCGTTGCTCAAGCCGTTGGAGCCATGCACGTAGGGGGTGAGGTCTTGCACCGAGCCCTGGTCGACGTAGGTAGCCACGGCGAAGGCGTCGGTCTGTGAGAGCGCGGGGGGGCGGCCCTGTTGGATGGCCGCGAGTAGGCGCGGCTGCAGCACGTTGGCGTTGGAGAAGCAGACTGGCTTGAGCACGATGCCTGAGTGGCTCTTGTTGAAGGCGTCGACCATCGTCTGCAGATCGCTCTTGGCCGGCTCGTAGCAGAGGTTTTCCCAATATTGCACGACGACCGGGCTAGCGTGCGCGGGCGCGGCATGGGCGGCGGCGCCACCGGCGCCGAGGACGGCGACCAGCGCGCCGGCCGCCGTGACGCGGGCGTAACGGATGGGCTGTGCCACGATGCGATACTCCTTTATGGATGCTTGGATGAACAGACGAATAGACCTGATGGCGCCTAATGGGCGCGAAAAACTGCTATCACCCCCCTTCTTGCTGTTGGCGTCATGTGAGCGTCACCCTTTGAGCGCGCCGCTGCCGGCGGTCGCCACGCCCTCGATGATCTGTTTTTGCGTCAGGAAGAAGACGATCAGGATGGGCAGCGTGGTGAACACGGAGGCGGCGGCGAGCTGCGACCACGCCGTGCTGTGCGTACCCAGGAACGCGGCCAGCGCCACCTGGAGCGGTTGCACGTCGGGGTTGAGGCCGGCCACGACGAGCGGGTAGAGAAATTGGTTCCATGAGCCCAGGAATGTATAGAGGGCTACGGCCGCGAGCGCCGGGCCAGCCAGTGGGGCGGCGATGGAGAACAGGTAGCGCGTCCGCGTGCAGCCGTCGAGTTGCGCCGAGTCCCACAAGTCGCGCGGCAGGGCCAGGAAGAACTGCCGCAACAGGAAGATGCCGAAGGCGCTGGCCCCGAAGGGCACGATCTGCGCCTGGTAGCTGTTGAGCCAGCCGAGGGCGCCGAGCACCTGGTACTGCGGGATTAAGACGACTTCGTCGGGGACGACTAGCACCGCTAGCACGGCGAAGAAGAGGATGCGCTTGCCAGGGAAGCGCAGCGCCGCGAACGCGTAGGCGGCGAAGAGCGAGGTCAGCACGGCCAGGGCGGTCGTGGCGCCGGCGATGAACACCGTGTTGAAGAAATAGCGCGGCCAGCCGGGCGCCGACACGGCCGTCCAGGCGTCGGCGTAATTGCGCCAGTCCCACAAGGGCGCCAGGTTCGGCGGTGTGTCGCTCAAGCGGCCCGCCGGCTCGACCGAGGTGACCACCATCCAGTAGAACGGGAAGGCGAATAGGACGGCCAGCGCCAGCAGCGCGGCGTAGTGAGCGCCGCGGGAGAGCCGCGCGGCCGGGCTGACGCGGCGGCGTACGCCGCGCTGTACAGGCAGGTTCACGAGTAGAACACCCATGTACGTGCGATCGCGCCCTGCGCGGCGGTGAAGGCCATGGTCAGCGCGAAGATGATAACGGCCACGGTGCTGGCGAGGTCGAGGTGGAAATATTGGAAGGCGTCCTGGTACAGGAAGAAGCCAACCGTGGTCGTGGCTCCGGCCGGGCCGCCGCCGGTGAGGGCGAACACCTGCGTAAAGACCTTGAGCGACTCGATCACCGCGACGACGAGCACGAAGAAGATGGTGGGTGTGAGCAAAGGCAGCGTAATATCGCGGGCCACACGCCACTCCGCGGCGCCGTCGACGCGCGCCGCCTCCTGCAACTCGCGCGGGATCGCCGTGAGCGCGGCCAGGAAGATGATCGTGTTGAAGCCGGCCGACTGCCACAGCGAGTAGATAATGACCGAGGGCATGGCCCAGTGCGGATCGTTGGTCCAGCCCAGCGCGGGCAGGCGGATCAGGTGGAGCAGGTCGTTGAGCAGCCCGAATTGCGGGTTGAAGATCCACAGCCAGATGATCGCGGTGGGTAGCGCGGGCGTCACATAGGGCAGGAAGAAGGTGAGCCGGAAGAAGGCCCAGCCACGCAGTTTGCGTTGCAGCAAGAGGGCGCACACGAGCGAGAGCACGATCCCGGCCGGGACCACGCCGGCGACGTAGGTCAGCGTGTTGGTCAGGGCCGGCAGGAAGCCCGAGAGCTGCGATGGGTCGAGCAGGTAGCGATAGTTGTCCAGCCCCACGTAGCGTTGGGCCGGCGTGCCGGGCGCGTGTTGCGCGCTGGCATAGAACACGTAGAGGAACGGGCCGAGGCTGAAAGCAAGCAACAGCAGGAAGGCGGGGGCGAGATACAGATAGGCTAGCAACGCTTCGCGCCTCACGGCTCGGCCGCGCGCAACCGCACGCGTGCGAGACCGGGCCACACCATGGACGGCGGCGCCGCGCGCCACGGGCCGCGTGACTCGTTCCATCAACCCACTCCCTTCGTCGCGTCGTGAGCGACGGCTGGGAGACCGTCGGGGGTATCCCCCGGCGATGTCGTCGCCGCGCGGATCACGTTGTAGCAGGTGTAACGCAGCGCTTTCTGTTGCATGTAACAAGCGCCGCGCACATCTCCCACTCTAACAGCGGCGCGTTAAATGGGAGTTAAGGGCGTGTTAAGGATGCGTTAAATCGTGCGGCCTGGTGGGAGCAGGCCGCGCGCCGCCAGCGCGCCAGCGAGGGTCGCGGCGTGGTCAAAGAGGACGTTGGGGATGCCCAGTTGCTCCGCGACCGCCGTGTTGCGTCGCTTGTCGTCGACGAACAAGATGGCCGCCGGCGCGACGCCCAGCGCGTCGAGGGTAGACGCGAAGATGCGCGGGTCGGGCTTGCGCAGGCCGATCCGCGCCGAGTTGATGATGGGATCAAAATACGGCGCGACGCCCAGCCGCCGCAGCTGATCTTCGAGACGGATCGTGGCGTTGGAAAGAATGGCGAGGCGCATCCGGCCATGTAGCGCGCGCGTCAGGTCCATGACCGCCTCGTCCACGCGATTCGGCTCCCACACCGGCGCGACGAGGCGCCGCAGGTCTTCCGCGCCCCACCCCACACGATCGCCCAACGCGCGCCAGTAGGCGTCCTCCCCCAGACGGCCGGTCGAGAGCGCGTACCAGGGTTCCCATTCGTAGAACAGCGCGCCCACCTCGGTGACGGACAATGCGAGCCGCCGAGCGACCCGTGCTAGCGCGTCGGGGTCGGCCGGCGGCACGATCACGCCGCCGACATCGAGCAAGAGGACTTCGATATTCGTATCTACGTTCATGAAGCGCTGTATTCTCCTTCGGCCAGAGCGTCCCTTTCTATCTGTCCCGGCGTGCTCATCCGTGTGACGAAAGATTGTACTCCGCCGCAGGGATGAGCCGGTAGCCAGGACAGCCCTGCAGAAAGCCGGCGTGACGCTTACTTGACGCCGTTGAGCGCGCTCTGCGCTTGCTGCTGCACGTTGCTGGGCAGCGCCACGTAGTTCAACCCGCTGGCGTACATCTGGCCGGTCGAGACCGTCCAACGGAACAGCTTGACCAGGGCCTGCGCGTTGTTCTTGGGCTGCTGGCGTAATAGCACCCACGAATACCCCGCGATGGGATAGCTCATCTTACCGGGGGCGTTCACAATCGAGAAGTTCTTGTCGCTGACGCGGGGGAACTGCGCCGCCGCCGCCTTGACCGAGTTCTGCGTGGGGAACAGGTAAGCGCCGTCACGGTTCTTGAGCTCGGCGAAGGGGATGTGGTTGTCCAGCGCATAGGCTAGTTCCACGTAGCCAATCGCGCCGGTGTGCTGCTTGATCGCCGCCGACACGCCGGGATTGCCCTTGCCGCCCTCGCTGTTACTCGGCCACTGCACGCTCTTGCCTGTACCGATACTAGTGGACCAGGTGGAACTGACCGCACTCAGATAGTTGGTCGTAATGTAGTTGGTGCCGCTGGCGTCCGAGCGGTGAACGGTCAGGATAGTGAGATCCGGCAAGCTGAGCGCGGGGTTGAGCGCCTTGATGGACGGATCGTTCCACTTGGTGACCTTACCCAGGAAGATATTGGCGAGCGTGGTGGCGTCGAGCTTGAGGACCTTGTTGCCAACCTCGGGCAGATTGTAGGCGATGGCGACGCCGCCGAGCGCGACGGGGATCTGCACCACGGAACTGCCCGTCTTGCTCGCGGCGGCCAGTTCGGTCGCGTTCATCGGCACATCAGTGGCGCCGAAGTCGACGGTGTTGCTGGTGAACTGTTTGATGCCGCCGCCCGAGCCGATGCCCTGGTAATTGACGCTGACGCCGTTGCTCTTGTCGTAGATCGGGAAGGCTTTGGTGAAGAACGGCAGGTCGAAGGTCGAGCCCGCTCCGATGATGCTTGTCGCGGCCGCGACCGGGGCCGGACTCACCGCTCCAGCAATAACGGCGGCGCCGACCGCCGCTACGCCCGCGGTCCCCATGATCCAACGCGACGCCTGATGTGTGCGAACCATACCTGTTGCTCTCCTACGTACTATGTATTATTTCGACTAACGACACGTTGCCGCGTTTCGCGTGGACGCCGCGCGCATGCGCGGCGTTCATAATTCATTCCTGTCCGGAGAGGCCGTGCGCCCTACCGCATACCCCGACGTACACCTCGTCGTAGCTCCCGTCACGTTCGAGAGGGCTGACGGCGCCGCGCGGCCTCTGCCGGACACCTTTCACGTTACGGCATTTCCTTGTGAATTTCGTGCGCGTCATGTTAAATCCATGTTAAATATTTCGGTGAAACTGCCGAAATGCGCATAAAGCCACTTTCAGGCAGGTATCCTGTGCGTGTAGCATCCCGTCACCCGCATCCACGCGACCATCGTTCGTTGCCCATTGCCCCGTCCACCGCGACAACGCAACAACAAGGAGATGCCCATGCGCATGCACCGTCCCGTCGCCGCCGTCGCCGCGACCATCATCTTCGGCGCCGTCGTCACCCCAGCCGGTCTCGCCGCTAGGATCGGCGCGACGATTCACCCGGCCCGCGCCACCGCCGCCTCACCACAGCAACAACAGCAGGAGATCGCGCAACTGCGCCAACACGTCAAGTATGTCTTCGTGCTCTATCAAGAAAACCGCTCGTTCGATTCGTACTTCGGGACGTATCCCGGCGCCGACGGCCTCTACTCACAGCCGCCGGCTCAGACACCGGGCTTCTATCAGCCCATCACCAACACCGACGGGACGGTCTCAACGATCCATCCGTTCCGCATCGGCCCCGCGCAGTACGCCGCCGACACGGACGACATCGATCACTCGCACGCGCTCATCGACGCCAAAATGGACGTGTCCAACGGCACACCGCGGATGGACCGCTTCGCGCAAACCGAAGAGGCCAAGTACGCCAAGGGCGGCGTGACCTCGCTCAAGGCCAAGCAATTCGGCGAGTTGGCGATGGCCTACGAGGACTGCGACACGGTCCCGCTGCTGTGGACCTATGCCCACAAGTTCACGCTCTTCGACCACATCTTCCAGCAGATGACCGGGCCATCGACCCCCGGCAACCTCGCGATCATCGCCGCGCAGACCGGCATGACGCAGTGGGTGCAGCACCCGGCCCAGGCGTACAAAGGTAACGGCAATTCCGGCGCGGGCGTTCCGGTCCTCAACGACAACGACCCACTGTGGGGCTCGCCCAAGGACCCTAACACTCATAAGGCGCCCGTCAACCCCGGCGACTTCACGGGACCGATCACCGCCCAGTACGGCATTCAGCGAAACCTGACGTTCGCCTCACTTCCATTGAGCTTCGAGGGCCAAAACGCGCGCAAGATCGCCGCGTACGACACCTTCTCGACCTCCGACCTCGGCAACGTACACCAGGATATCGCCGACCTCAGCATGGCGGGTCATGCCACGACGCCATGGAGCTGGTACGAGGAAGGCTATACCCGCGAGCCGACCGACCCCAACCAGGGCCCGACGGATGCGGCGGGGACGCATGCGTCGTACATCACCCACCACAACGGCCCGCAGTACTTCGGCTACGTCATGAACAACAGCGTGGAGCGGCAGCACCTGCACGGCCTGCAGGATTTCTTCAACGCCGTGGACCAGCGGACGCTCCCGCGCCAGGGCGGCGTCTTCTACCTCAAGGGCGGCTACCAGAATATCATGGGCCTCAAGCCGGCCGACCCCAACGCCACAGTACAGAAAAATTTCGTGGGCGACGACGACCATCCGGCCTACGCGGACGCGCAGATCAGCGAGGCGCTCGTCGCCGAGGCCATCAACCGCATCGCCCGCAGCCCCTACTGGAGCCAGAGCGCGATCGTGCTGACCTGGGATGACTCGGAAGGCGACTACGACCACGTCCGCCCGCCCGTCCGCGCCTATGGTCCCGACGGCAGCGCGATCACCGATGGGCCGCGCGTGCCCCTCCTGGTCATCTCGCCGTACAGCCGCACCGGCTACGTCGCGCACCAGCAGGGCGACCACGCCTCGGTCGTCAAATTCGTGGACGAGGTGTTCGGCCTCAAGCCGCTGGCGCTCCTCCCCGACGAACTGCAGGCGCGCCAAACCGGCGAGAGCGTCCTCCACCAGGGCAATCTGGGGCCCTACGACGCTCTGACATCGGGAATCGGCGACCTACTCTCGGCCTTCGATCCGGCGCGCCTGAGCGGCCAGGCCGCGCCGCTCTCCGCGGCCTACGCCGAGGTCCCGGAGACCCTGATCCACACGCTTCCAGGGGTCAACGGCTACGGCTGCACGCAACTCGGCATCGTCCCGACCGACCGCGCGCAGGGTATCAGCGACACCATCCCGCTCGACTTCAACCCCCGGCCCAAGACCAACCCCTCGGTCGGCAAGTAGCGGCCCTCATCCCCAACCCCCTCTCCCGTGCGCGGGAGAGGGGGCTACGTCCTCGTTATAGCTCGTTGAGGAGGAAAACGGTATGACGGACGCGGCCCTGCTGCGGCGCGGGTTGCGCCTCGAATACGCGACCCTGGGCTGGAACGTGGTCGGGACCGTCGTGGTCGTGCTCGCTGCCGTGGCCGCGCGCTCGGTGGCCCTGGCCGGCTTCGGGCTCGACTCGCTGATCGAGATCTTCGCCTCGGTCGTCGTGGTCTGGCAACTCACGGGCGCCGATCAGGGCCGCGAGCGCCGAGCGCTCCACCTCATCGGAGGCGCCTTTTTCCTCCTGGCCCTCTACATCCTGGGGCAGACCGCGCGCGGCGTGGTAGAGCGCGGTCTGATCGCGTACCCGCAGGTCGCGCCGGAACCAACAGACAAGTGTGCGCACACGCGCATTGCCTCACGGGAAAAGTAACCCCAAGGGAGTCGTTGCCTCACCAATAATGTAACCCGAAGCAATCGCGCCGATGGTGCAGCGGAGGGGGGGCAGAAGAGTGAGGTCCAGCATGAGTTTTCAGGCCAAACGGGAGTTGTTGGCGCAGACGGGGCCGCGGTACCATGCGGCGCCACGGCAGCAGAAGCGCGCCATCCTCGATGAGTTCGTCGCCGCGACCGGCTATGCGCGCAAGTATGCCATCCGGCTCCTGGGGCAGCCCAGTGTCCCACCGTCTGCGCCGATCACGCGCCCACGGGCACGCATCTATGGTCCGGATGTCGTGGAGGCCCTCACCGTGGCCTGGGCGGCGGTCAATGACGTCTGCACCAAGCGGTTCGTGCCGTTCTTGCCGGAGCTGGTGGCCGCCTTGGAGCGCCATGGCCATCTCGCGTTGAGCGACGAGGTGCGCGCGCAGTTGCTCACCCTCAGCGCGGCCACGGCCGACCGGCTGCTGCGGCCCCTGCGGGAGCGCGCCCGGCCGCGCGGCATTGGCACGACCAAGGTGGGCACGCTGCTCAAGCACAAGGTCCCCATCCGCACCTTCGCTGAGTGGGACGATGTCCGTCCCGGCCTCATGGAGGCCGACCTGGTGGCGCACTGCGGCACGCGGGCGGAGGGCCCCTACCTCTCGTCCCTCGTGCTCACCGATGTCGCCACGGGGTGGACTGAGTGCCTGCCGCTCCTGCGCCACGGCTACGATGACGTGCTCCAGGCCCTCGACCAGGTGCGGGGCCTCCTCCCGTTCCCGCTGCGGGGCCTGGACACCGACAATGGCGGCGAGTTCCTCAACTTCCCGCTCCTGGAGTACTGTGAGCGGGCGGAGATCACCTTCACGCGGGGGCGCGCCTATCGCAAGAACGACCAATGCGACGTGGAGCAGAAGAACGGCTCCATCGTGCGGCAGATCGTGGGCTACGACCGTTTCGAGGGCGAGTTAGCCTACCACCAACTCGCCGAACTGTAGCGTGCCCTGCGCCTGTACGTCAACGTCTTCCAGCCGTCCCTGAAGCTGCACCTCAAGCGGCGGGAGGGCAGCCGAGTCTACCGCCGCTATGATGCCGCGCGGACTCCCTTGCAACGCTTGCTCGCGGCCGCTGTCCTCGCCGAGGCGTCGCGCGCCCGCCTCGTGGCGCTCGCTGAGGCGCTTGATCCGGTGCAGGCGCTGCGGCAACTCCACCTCTTACAGGAGGCGCTGTGGCGGCACGCCGTCGCGTCCCCGCCGGCGACGCCCGCGCCGACGGTGCGGTTCACCCTCCCTGATGCCGCACCGGCTGGCGCGGCGGCAGAGTCCGGTGAGGCCGTGAGCCTGCGGGCGCCCCGCAGCCCCGCGCACCCGGAGCGCCCCAAGCGGCGGGGGGCGCAAGCACAGACCAGCGCGACACCCTCGGATCCGTTCGCGGGCGAGGCAGACACCATCGACGCCTGGCTCGCGGTGCAGCCGGAGCGACCCGCAGCCGAGCGGAGCGCCGACGGGATACGGACAGAACGGCGTCAACGGTGTCAGGGCTGCGGCGACCCCTTTAGTGTCTTCCCGCTCGAGCGGGAACGCACATCGGCCTACTGCGCCCGCATGCAAGCGCTGCGCGCCCGGCACCGCACCGGGGCGGGGTAGCAACTAGCTGGAGGGGCGGTCAGCGCATCCCCCCGTAGCTCGCCTTGCGCTGACGGTAGGCCTGGGCGCGCAGGGCGTTCTGCGCGCGCTTCACGTCATCGCGGCAGAGATCGCAGTAGATCGACGCCGGTCCCCGTTCCCCCTTCATCACCGTCTCGCGCTCGCCACACCGGGCACACTTGATGCGCTTCTGCTTGACCGCCATTTCCCCCCCCCTTTTTAGACCGTCACGCACGTATTATAGAAAACCTGCGTGATGGCTGTCAAACGCTCCCGTTCTCCCCCCGGCGGGGGCGTGTGTGGAGCCTCCACGGGCGTGAGCGGTCGGCCACGCGGGGACGTGCGCCCCTAGCCGTCCGCCGCGCGCCCCCGTGATCAGCCGCCCAGGCCGCGTCCCCTGTCCGGCTCCGCCGGACCAAGGGGCCAGCCCCTTGAACCCCGTTTCGGCTGCGGCGGCCCTGTGTCAGGTGGTGGGACTCGACCGCGTCTGTGTCCTGACACAGGGCCGTCCTCGCCGACCTGATACGGCCGTTATGAGGCAGTTGCGGTAAGATATCTCGTGAGGCAACAACCCCGCGCGGGTTACATTTTCCCGTGAGGCAATACGCCCGTCTGCATCCTATCGTCTTGGACGCTGCGCAGCGGGCGCGGCTGGAAGAGGTTATCGGCCACGGGCAGTCAGCGGCGCGGGCGATCACGCGCGCCCGCATCTTGCTCAAGGCGGATTGCGGTCCCGGAGGGCCAGGCTGGACCGATACGGCCATCAAGGAAGCCGTGGAGGTCAGCCGCACCACCATCTCGCGCGTGCGCCGGGAGTTTGCCGCTGCGGGGCTAGGGGTGATCGAGCGGCGGCGTCCACGCGTGACGCAGCCACACAAGCTCGATGGGGCCCAAGAGGCGCACCTGCTCGCCCTGACCTGCGCGGCGGCGCCCGACGGCCACGCGCGCTGGACCTTGCGCTTGCTGGCGGCGCGCTTCGCGCTGATCGATGGGGGGGGAGCCATCTCCCTCTTAAGGGTAGGTTTTTTGGTCAGGTGAGTGATGTGACCCGTGGCGAAGGAGGCCGACATGCGCACAACCACCTCCCTCACACGCATCTGAGCGTCCTCCGCTTGAAAAAACCTACCCTTAAGAGGAGCCATCTCCCACGAACAGGTGCGACAAGTGTTAAAAAAAGTCAACTCAAGCCCTGGCTGAAGCACGGCTCGTGAATTATCGGCGCTCGTGGGCTTGCGACTGCCTCCCCACTGCGGTGAGGAGGCAGTGTACACGGCGACGTAGAATTGACCCATCTGCGCCAAGATAACATGACCCTTCTTTTTCAAGCAGTTCGTACCTGGCGTGTGCTCTCATCTCTGGTGGATGCTGAGCGACGCGGTCGCCAGGCGGGCTCACGGGGGGTCAAGCTAACTTGGCGATCACGAGACTCCGTCATTGACGTTTGTGGCTGTATAGACCCATGTGCCACCAGCCAATCAAGCACAGTTTGTAGGGGTTGCTAAGCCTTCTAGCACCTACATAGAGTCCATTAACTCGTCCCACTTGAAGACCTAATGGGTTCTGCAAACGTCAATGACGGAGTCTCGCGATCACTGGGTCAAATCTCACTGGCGTTGACAGCAGTCGCAGGTTTCCGTCGCCGTCGAATAGACACGCGGGGGGCGAGCAGAATGCCCGCCCACTCGCATCAAGCTAATCCTGCCAAGGCGGGCTCAAGGAGGAGTTGATAGGTGTTAGGCTTCTTTTTGCGGCGGTTGAGGCGGCAGCCGGCCGCGACGGAGCGCTGGACGACCGTGAGCATG
>JAABUY010002229.1_pt1 | contig 23540 bp, 37 predicted proteins | sample 5560271 | NCBI WGS metagenome assembly JAABUY01 (sample SAMN10711886, study PRJNA513374) | rock metagenome | isolation source: Antarctica rocks | place: Antarctica: Victoria Land, University Valley | reverse complement strand
TAAAGGCACTCACCTGCCAGCGCCCTTCGCGTGCGCCGCACCTGGCGCAAGCAGAGCCGGCTCTCAGGGCTGCAGAGTCCGCTCCCGCAGGGCAGGCCTGCCCAGTCACGCTGACCGACCACAGCGACGTGGTGCTCAGCGTGCTGCGCCGCAACGCCGCCGCCAACCCCGGGCCCCACCCGGTCAGGTGCGCCACTGGCCATGCCACACTCTCATGCTTAGAGCCTCCACGGAACATGCATTTGCGCAGGAGTATACAGGTGGTTGATGACAACGAGAAGCCCTGAGAGACACGCATTGTGCTCAGAGCGGCACATGCGCCTGATTCTGATTGGCTGTGTGGCTGGCCTGCACGCCAGTTGCGCTCATGCGAGGCCGCCAAAGCCCTGTGCGCATGCAGGGTCTTGCCACTTGACTGGGGGAACGGCGCGGGCATCGCCGCGGTGCGGCAAGCGTCCCCTGGCGGCCAGGCGCGCCGGCTCATGCGACAATTCCTGTGCTCGGGCTGCAGCAACCTCACTGCGCAAGCCTCACACACAACTGCCTCAGTGCCGCAACCAGGAGCCATGGCTGGCAGCTGCCCAGGTCAGCGTCTTGCCATGGTGTGCTCCAAATGATGGGCTTATTAGAGACCCCGCGCTATTGCATGCTATCGTGATACTGCTGTGCTCCGAAGGTCACACCCCGAAGCCCTAACTGATGTCATCGCGCGCGCTGCGTCAGGGCTACGACCTGGTGCTCGGCGCCGACGTCTGCTATAGCGTGAAGGCGCTGCCCGCGCTGTTCACGGCGGCCGCAGGCCTGCTGGCCCGGCGGCCCGGCGCGGAGTTCTGGCTTGGATACGTGTCCCGGTGCGCCCGCGCATGCTGCGCGGTGACATCAAGGTTTGCTGAAGTCACAGCGCAACAATAGGCACATGTTCCGGCGCCAGGGTATGGCTCTCTAATGTACTGTCATCTCTGGCAGCCTGTGGCGTCAGGCAGGCTTCCCTGTTCCAGCATGCCCCGACGCGCGCCTCTACAATGCGGCAGGGCGGCGGGCATCGACCGGAGCATCCACGCGGAGGCCGCCGCCGCAGGCCTGCAGATGCGTGAGGCGCCGGGGACGCGCCAGCGCGTGCCCGGCGGCCTGGAGGGCGTCGTTTACACGTGCTGTCATGGCGACATGGCAGACACAGGAGCCCAGTGACCAAGTGGTGTACATGGTGTACACGCTGCTTATTCAGCGTGTCGGCAGGTGCAGTGGTGCGTTTGGGGGGGCTGGTGGCCGCAGGACCAAAGTTCGCAGCCAGCCAGAGAACAACGAATGCCTGTATCATGTCAAAGTGTGTTTACAAACGAGTCCAGTCAACACTGACAGTGTCAGTCTGACAGCTGCATGCACGCGACAACGTGCACCATGTCCGCGACCTGATGACGATCGGTGACCGAGCCACTGCTTCTCTCTTGCTGTCTGTAGTGCACACCTCTGCCTGAGTGCTGAAGAGGGTGATGTCTGCCTGCGCACAGACGCCTGTTGCGCGGTGGCGCCCCACAACGCCAGCATATGAAAGACACCGCCCAAGCTCTGCTAACACTGATACACTCATTCAGTCAGCAAATGTCCTGGTGTTAAGCACCACTCACGATACGTGCGCCACTCCACACCAGGCTCACACCAGGCTCGCTTGCAAAGCTAACCCACACTTGAAGCTAACCCACACTTGCATACTTCCCCAAAAATCATTGTCGATTTTTTTTCATACCAGAACTTCTTCATACCAAAACTCAGGTGGCCAGCACGACATCAGAGACCATACGGCCTCGTGCAACCACTTGCCAACAGCTTGCTCAGCAATGCAGGAGGCCTGGGCCGGTATTTAGTCCAACTCGAATACCCAGTCGCAACCAAAGTTGAGTCCAAGCCAGCAAAGCTCTTGCACTGTGTAAACACAAACCACTTCAGAACTTACCTGAGTGTCAACCCTCACAAAATTCTGCACCACGACAGGCCTGATACTCTCGATTACATAGGCGCAGAGTGCGCAGGCGTGACCGTCGCACTCGCTAGCGGCCGGAGCGCCTCGGCACGCGCCCGCCGCCGCCGGAACCACCCGGCCATGTCAAAGGAGGCGCTGAGCACGGGGCGCACGTCTGGCGCGCGGCTCAGTGCCTCCAGCAGCGGCAGGAGAACGTCCAGCAGGTGCCTGGCAGAAGGGTTTCCATTTTCAAAGAGGCACCAGCTGTTTACACTTTCAGACACTGGAAGGGGTTGTGACCTCACCTCAAGTACTTGCTATGATCCATGAGCATGGACATGCATGCGGGATGCAGCCCAGCAAGCTGACACAGAAACAGTCGGCACGCATCCTAGGCACAAGGCAGTGTCGTAAGTTTGACACCATGCACATCAGGCGCCACATGGGGGCGCGCCGGTCGCCGAGGTTGCCCAGGAAGGGCGCAACCGGCACGCCGTTGGCGGGCTGCGCCAGGAACGCCCACGCGCTGTCATCCACGAGCACCACGCGCGCCAGGTCGCGCCCCAGCCGGCTCAGGTCCTTGACGTGCGCGCGGCCTCCCACGCACGACGTCGCCTCGCTGTCGCGGGCAGCCACAGCTTCAGCTACCGTTCCTCGGCACTCACCCCTGCCTGCATCTGGCACCTTGTACGCCTCTCGCTCAGCTGGAGGCACCGTGTTGGCCAGCCTGACCACGCAACACTGTGCGCTTATGCGGCACAGGCACCCACAGCGCAGCTGACAGTATGAGGAAAGCGCATGCGGTCTGACGAGCGCGCGCACCGGTACAGGCGGGCGGAGAACAGCCTCCTCTCTGGGTCCAATGCATCCAGCAGCGGCTCCGCATAGCCTGCCAGATGGGGCCGCTGCTCAGTCAGAGCCCCGACCCCTCCTGCTCCTCATGCATCACTGGCCAGATACCGCATCACCCACAGCCCTGCATGCCACGCACACTGTGCAGCGTGCTATGGACAGCTTAGTGGGGCTAGTGGACACTTCCATCGTTTGTGCTTGCTAGGTCCAAGCTTGGTCAGCGGGGGCCGTGGGGAGCCATGCATGGTGTACTCGGGCCCGCACCCTTTGCGCTTGCCGTGAATACCACGACGTCAGCAAAGCCGGACAGGCGCAGCAGGAACTCGTTGAGGCCGGGGCGCTGGAAGACTGCCAGGCGCCCCGCGCCGCCGGCGCTCACGCTGAAGGTGCTGCGGCCCCGCAGCACAGGCGGCTCCTCGCCATGCGGGAACGCGCATACCAGCGTCTCGTCGAGGTCGAGGACCACCTGGGTCGCATACTGAATCAGTCATCAACGTTAAGGACAGTGACTGATTTTGCCTGCACGGCGCTCCGCCACAAGCAAGCCAAGCTGCAGCGGCTGTGTCAGCTGCGGGCTGTGGACCGGCGTGCTAGCACGCTTGTGTCTTCTGAAGCACACCGAAGAGGGACACCTTGCAGCAGCGCCAGCCAAGCAGTTGACGCACCGTCAGCCTCGGGATGCTAGGCAGAGGCCGCAGCAGAGGTGCTTGCGGACGGCCGCGTCCACAACATGCAGTCACGGGCACCGCTGTGCGTGCCGTACTGAGCGCCTTCACATCTTTCAGCGTAACAGTGGCGCTGAGTCGCGTATGGCCGAGGGCGGACGCCTGAAGCAAGCTCAGTACGCGCAGGAACAGGGACACCAGCGCGGCCAAGCAGTGCTGATAGGCCTCTGACAGCCCCAGGGCAGCCACGCGCAGCGCAAGCACGGCCTCAACCACCAACACATGGCAGAGCTCTGCCATTGGTATAAGCTGCCAACCTGCTGCAGCACAGGCCCATGCTCAGAAGCCAGTAACATAGAAGGGCACGAGTGCTGCAGGAGCCGCGTAGGCCAAGCTTTCTACCTGTTTCCAAAGTGAGCTAAAATGTCGCCAGAAATTGCAAGGCAGCTGAAGCTGCTGAGGCTGCTGAGGCTGCTGAAGAAGAGCTGATGAGTGGAGCAACTGCTAGCAGACAGATCGCACGGCCGCTCTGGTAACCTCACATAGCTGTCCGAGTTGAGTGACGCACATCACGGGATGCAAACACGCGTTGTGGTTATAGCGTAAACGTTTGGCTGTTAGAGTGACGATCCGAGACTCCCGCCTACCTAGGTAGCCTGCACTCGGCCGCGATTTTGCACCTCGCGATCAATCCACGCCCGTGACGGGCCGTAGCCCCTACTAGCCTAGTAGGGCCTGAACTGCCAATCGACAGCGGGCTGTCTGCCTCCACATGAGCTGCAGGTCGGCTTTGCGAGGCATTACTCGGACTTCCGACCTTGGCATGTCCGCAAGATTGTGCATACATCATGCTAGCGTTTACAGGACAGCCAGCACATCCCAGATCGCTTGGTTCTGCCGAGCGGCTGACCGACCAAAACCATAACAAGCATGTTTGCACGAGACTCCATGTTCGCCCCTGGCTGCCCTGCCTGCTGCACTGGCACACAGGCCATGCAGGTTAATCAACAGTTGCCCAATCACGCCTGTTGCACTCGCTGGAAATGCGAATGGATTCTCACATTAATTTAACACTTCGAGCTGCTCAGGTTGACACCTACACTTTTGTGTCAAAGTTCAGGCCGTTTGCGTCAAGAAAAGTAGCTATGGCAGCCAGGATGGGCTGAAAACCCCCCAGAAAGGCTGCCATCTCTGGCAAGAGTATAGTGTCGCCGCCCGCCGGTGCCAGCTGGGCGAAGAATGCCTCGCGCGAAGGCACAATCTGCATGCGGCCAGAGGCGTCCCGGCACTCAGTTGGTGGGAAGGGGCTGGCAATTGGTTCTATTCCAGCTACCAGCCTGAATCATGTTCTTACGTTCCTATACAGAGGCAACAAGGAAGTGTGAGCAAGATGTGCATGCACAGACATGCCACAGGGACAATCATAAGGGGACCCAATGCATGAGGTACCCTGCGCTCAATGCATACGCCGTCATGGGTGTCCTGCAGAGGTACCATGCATACCTGCAGCTCCAGCATTGTGCGACCAGGGCCGCGCCTTCAGGGCCAGCGTAAAGGCCGTGGACGTGAACCAGCCGTGGTGCCGCTCGAGCGTGGCCGCGTACGCAGCGCTCGCGGCCGCAGCCAGGCTCAGGCTGCTATTGTCATGCATGCGCTGCAGCAGCTCCACGATGAAGTGCATGGCCCTGCATACTGCCAGCGCTCAGAATTAGGCCAAACAGAGAGCACAGACGCAAGACCAACCGAACGCGCAGGCAGGTGCACACTGTGTACACCTTATAACGTATATACAGCGCAGCAGGCAGCTGCGCAAGTACTCGCGGGCTCTAAAGGCAGGAGTTGAGCAGACATGAAGCTGCTATTGTACAGCCCAGGCACGCGGCACCTCTTGAGCCAAAGCAGCGCGTTTGTGTCGGACTGCGTGCCGCGCTCCTGCCCTCGAGCCACCTCGTCCAGTGCGATGTGGAACAGGTCTGCATAGCGTTCCGGGTTCCTGGCCTGCGCGGCGGCCAGGCGCTTGATGTTTCCGCCAATGTCCGAGCGAACAATGACCATCCCCGTGCCCAGCTTGTCTGCGCGACACAGCAGAGTGTGTAAGTCCAGCAGTCCACCAGCAGCACAGGCGCTTGCACCAAGCGCACTCGGCAAGCTCTGCAGCAGATGTTTGCCGTGCGCTGAGGCGCCACACCCACTGGCACACACGCGTCTGGGCAGGCTCGCACCTAGGACTGGCAGCACCTGTTGGCACAGCTCCAAAAAAGCAGACGTGCTGATCGTGCCATCTGGCGCACGGACGCCGCGCGCAAGCTCGGCCAGGTGTACAAACACGGACCCCATCACGATCACAGTATTGCCAGGATCCGCAAGCTGCCGGGCTGGTGACCTTCACTAGCCCCTCAGCTGCAAGCTTTTCTGAAAGTGATTAAGACAGCCCGCCAACTTTTCGACAGCTGTTGAGGCTGCAGTTGAGGCTTGCCTGGTGGCCAGGAGGACGCGCACTCGGCAAGTAGCTGCAGCGTTAGTGCGACACCATCACAGTGTGTGAGATGAGCGGTTGCTGCAGCCCACCTGCAGGTTGATCGGGGAGCGCGCGTCATCCGCTCGCGCGAAATGACGCAGCGCGCAGCTAGCGGAGCAGCTCCAGTGGCTGCCAGCTGTGGCAATGGTGTTGACAGCCTGATGCTGGTCATGCGCATCGGCCAAAGCCCTGAACGGCGCACAGGCGAGCAGAGCAACGCTCTGGCTTCGCCCGCACGGAGCTATGCTGCAGGAGTGGCGTTCACGCCGGCCAGTGGCAGAAGCAGCACACCCTCACAAGCGCCAAACGCGCGAGAGTGCGAGGGCGCACCGCTTGTGGACTGCAGCGCTGTGGGCGAGCGGGGACTGTGCCGGCAGCACACGCCGGCAGCGGCACCGAGCACTCGTGCTCGCCTCGGCTGTGCGCACAACCTGGATGCAGACCGCCTGGCGCGCCGGTGCGGGCCCACTGGGTCCCGGCCCAGCACAGCTTCCCGGTCCGCAACGCGCACACTTGCACAGGCGCCGTCTGGTCAGGCGCAAGGCGTGCAGGCGTGCACATGTACTCACAGTCGCATAGCAGCCAGCTAATATACTCCGTGCTCCAGTACAGTGCCTGCCGCTGCGCAGGGCCCACCGCCGGCGCGTGGCGCAGATCGTGGCTGCGCAGTGGCGCCGCTTCGTGCTGCTGCGGCGCACGGCTGACCTCGCAGCCGGCCAGCGCCGGCGCGTGCTGCTGCGGGCCGGGTTGGAGGCGCTCGGGACAGCTGCTGCACAGGCGCGCGGGCGGGCGTGCCGAGAACTTTGCACGTCAGGAGCTGTCCTGTGCACTTTGCACGTAACATTACTGGGCAGGTCGGGGCTGCCTGCGCGAGCAAGCGCGCGCTCCCGTGTTTGCACGCACGCTGCTCATGCTGGCGCGCTTGGTGCGCGTGGCGCGTCACATGCGTGCCTGCTGCTGGCACAGTGTCCCGCATTACCTGAGGTGCATGGTACAGACCCGCGTCTGCACTGCAGACTCACGCATCATGACAGTGCAGCGTTGCTACAGGGCCGGCTCGCCTGGCGCCGCGCGGCGATCTGGGACGCGCAGCACGGCAGCCGGCGCCTGGCCGCCTGCCTGCGCTCCTGGGCGGCGTTGGCGGCCATGCGGGCCGCTCTCCGGGAGCTCGAGCACACCGCCGTGGCGGCGGCCTCGCGCGGACTGGCGGCGCGCGCGCTGGCCATCTGGCGGCGGCGCTGCGCGGAGCGGGCGCGCCCCCCGGGCTCCTGGTGCTAGGGCTTGGCCGCACCAGGCTCGGCAGAGGGTGCCGGGCCTGCGCACTACCCGGATGCATGCAGGCTCATTGAGACCTTTGCAAGGCTTGAGCAGGCACGTGTGAGCTATGCAGTGACATCCTTTTGTTCTGGTCCGTCTGTGGTTCATTTCTGGAAGCATTGCCCTGCTTCTGCCTGCCGCTATATGTCATCCCGTCCAAGGACTGCAAGAAGATGCCCAGTGTGTGCAGAGGTAGCGTACGCTACAGCACCTCTGGCAGCGCAGGGGCATCGCCGAGCGGCGGCCGCGCTCGCAGCACAGCACCGGCGAGCCGCGCTGCTGTGCGCGGGCTTTGAAGGCTGGCACGCGGCGGTGGCCGAGCCGCGGCGGCGGGCGCTGGCGGCGTGGGCGCATGCGCGATACGCGGCCGCATTTGCAGCCTGGTGCCGGTGCTCACCCCGAAGCCAGCTTCCTGCTGCCAACTCGTTCGCTCCTGTGCTCTCCTACCTGCAGGCTCTGCACTGCACTCTCTTGCCAGCAGCATGCCGCGCAGTCGCGCAGCCACTGCGCCGGCCGTATGCATGACACTGCTGCGACGCGCTGGCCACCGCCGCCAGCCGCGGTCATGTACATCCTGAGCTGTGAACGGTTGTAACCTTGTTTCTCTCTGAGAGTGCTGACAGGGCGTCTCAACACTGCTGCAGGCACGTGCGCGCCGAGCGGCAGGCGCGCGCGGCGGCCAGCGCAGCAGCCGTGGTCGCGCGCGCTGGGCGGCTGCGGCGCGCGCTGGCCGCATGGGCGGCCGCTCGGTGGCGCTCCAACGCCGCCGCGGCCAGCGCCGCGGCGCACGCGCGCACGGCGCGCCTGCGCCGCGCGCTCGGCGCCTGGGTGGTCGCTGCCGGCCGCGCAAAGGCCGCGCAGGCCGCTGCGGTCGGCGCGGCGCGCGCCGGGCAGCTGCGGCGGGCGCTCGCGGCCTGGGCGGCCGCCGTGCGACGCGCGGAGGCTGCGGCGGCGGGTGCGGACGAGAGGGCGCGCGCTGCGCGCCTGAGGCGCGCGCTGGGCGCGTGGGTTAGCGCCGCGCAGCAGGCAGAGGCTGCCTCGGCGCGCGCCGACAGCGCGGCGCGCACCGCGCGCTGTAGGCGGGCACTGCGCGCCTGGGCGGCGGTGGCCTGTCAGGCGAGCGGCCTGGAGGCCGTCGTTTACAGGACGGCTCGGCGGCGGCAGCTGCGGCGCGCGCTGGCCGCATGGGCGGCGGCGCGGCGGCGCGCAGAGGCCGCGCAGGCCGCTGCCGCCGGCGCGGACCGGAGGGCGTGCCTAAGGCGCGCTCTGGGCGCCTGGGCCGCCGCGGCGCGCCAGGCCCGGGACCGGCAGGCGTCCGGCGCCTGCATACGGCGGGCGCTCGCAGCGTGGCGCCTTGTGGCGGGCGCGCGCGCCGCGGCGGGGCGCGGCGCGTCGGCGGCGACCGCACAGCGTCGCGCCGAGGCTGTGGCCGCGCGCCGCTTCGCCGAGCGGCTGCTGTGCGCGTGGCGCGATGCGGCCTTTGATGCGGCGATGCGGCGCTTCCAGGCGCGCGCCTCAGGGGCATGCGACCCGCTTTGCGTGCAGGCCACTGGCAGCTCGCTGGCCGCGGTCACTCGTGTAGGCTCTCTCCTGTTCTGTGCGCGCGCTGTCGTCTTATTGTGCAAGTTTGACGAGTGATCTGCTTATCATTCTGACCCTGCACATGACGGCATGCCTTCGCTCCTGGCAAACCCCACATTCGGCGCGCCAGGAGGCGCGCGCGCGGCGTTTCTGGCGCGAGCACGTGCAGCACCGCGCGCTTGCCGCGCTGCGCGACGCCGCCGCCCCCCGCTGCGGCGCGGCGCTCGGTTCTGAGCCCGACCCTGCGGAGGGCGCGCCCGAGGCGCCGCCGGCGTCACACACACATGGCCCCCGGTCGCCCGGCGCGCCACCCGCAGCGCCTGCAGCGCCCGCCGCCGCGCCCGCGCAGCGCCGCGCGCCGGCGGCTCACCCAGCCGCAGCTGCTGCGGCCGCTGCGGACCATGGCATGTGCGGGAACCCACAGCCGCGGCGCGCGCTGCCGCCGCTGCGCGTGCCCGCATTCCTGCAGGGCCTGCAGTGGGGCGCCGCGCGTGACCCCTGCCCGCTCCCGGGCTGCCCCGAACGCCGCGCGGGCAACCCCTTCGCCCCGAGCAGGTGCGACGCGGGCGGCTGCGCGGCCAGCACGTGCGCGGCCTGGCCGGGCGCCGCGCTCGGCTGGGGTGCCGCGGCGCGGGGTGCAGCCCTGCCTGCGACCGCATGGCACCCAAGCCTGTGGGAGCCCGGCGAGCGCGCTGCAGCGAGCGGCGCGCTGGCCACTGCCGGCCCGCGCCGGCTGGCCGACGAGGTTGCCGCCATGGAGGCCGCGGTGCAGGAAGCGCATGCGCTGCGGGGCGCCGCGTCAGCAGCAGCGGCCGAGGCTGCGCGTGCGCCCGACGCTGCGCCTGTGTGATTGTGCCATTGTATCTTGTTTGCCGAGCCCCCATCCCCCTAGGATGGGCATGAGTAGAGTCGGTGCACGTGCAGCAGAGCTGCCAATGTCTGGAGCCAAGCACTGCGCTCATGCGCGCATTCTGGCCGGCCCTCCGTTGCTGAACCTGGGGCGCCGGCGCAGGCCTCGAGAGCGCCGGCGCGTTGGCTGCGGGCGCGCGCGCACGCGCCGAGCGGCTGCGGCAGGCGCTTGCGGCGCGGCGGCCCGAGCTGCAGCGGCTCGCTGCGCGGCTGGCCGAGCTGCAGGCCTGAACGGTCGCGACGCGCCCGCGCAGCGCTGTGGCGCCTCATCGCCGGGCCAGCCGGCCCGCCCGCTCGGCGCGAAGTGCATGGGCGGATGACGCGGCGCGCTCACGTAATGGGAAGAGCAGCGCTTGGGCCTACATGAGCGTGTCCGTACCAGCCTGGCCTCCCTGCTCCATGATGTTGCATTCTGCATTTGTCACGTGCCAGAGTGTGCCGTCAGCACATACCCCAGGTGTGCCAGTCACCAGCGTCCTAGGCCTTCGTGTGCTCGCGCGGCCTCTGGCACGCAGGCTGCCAGCCCCGCATGTCTCACACTTCGGGCTGCCTGCGCACTGCACACCGGAGCCACCAGGGTGCTACCTTTAACGCCATTGCATGGCTGCCTGCCTTTTGCGAGAGAAAACGTCCATACCCGGCACCCCATGTTCACACGTGCCCGATTTCGGGGCGGTATACTCTGCTCGCATAACAGAGTGGCCAGCATCACGCCCGGTGCTGCCATAACATGCGCTCATGCTGCCACACCCCACTGCCTCCTATGAATATGACACACCACATTTGTTCTGCAGCGCCAGTAGCACACGCACCGCACCAGCCCTACAGAGATCTACAGAGCGGGCAACACGCTGTTAACACTCGCCAGCGTTCAAGAATATAGCTACACTGACGTGCTGTCCAGCGGACTAGCGCCCTCTTACAGGGCGCCCCCACAGGGCGCACAGTCCGGTCATGGCCGCCCCCCGGCGGTGCCTGCCTCCCAGGCACGCGAAGGAGGTCGGTCGGACTGCGCGCAGACGGGGGGTCCGGCGCCCTAGGTCTTGGGCGCCGCCGGCAGCCAGCACACGTCGGAGACCGGCATGGACGTGCCCTCGTACAGCCGCGTGACCTTGCCCACCAGCTGCTCCACCGCCGGCACGAGCGCGTCCGCTTGCGTGCGCGCCGACGCCTCTGCCAGCGCCCCTCGTCACTGCACCTCTTCGCTCGCTGTGCGGGAGCCAATGCGGGTGCCGGCACCATGCTAGGCACGCAGTGGCTTGCTTATTGGAGTTCGACAAAGCGGAGGGCCTGCGCTGAGAAGGCTGCTGTGCGCAGTAGCGGCGGAATGGAGTAGCCCGCAGGCACTGTATTTGCCAGCCTCGGCGCGCCCAGGGCCTGGCAGCGGGGAGCGGTGTGTCCCAGCGGGGGGCGCCGCACCGGACTCGCCGATGCTGTGCAGGAAGGCGGCGCGGTCCGGGAGCAGGAACATGGACGCGCGGATGGCCGCGCGCACCAGGTACGTGTGGATCGGCGCCAGCGTCGCGCTGTACGCCTCGTTTGCGGCCTCCCTGCCCCGCGTACGCGCGCACCGCGCGTCGGGCGGATGGGCTTGCTGGAGTTCTCAACCATTTCTCCCTTATAATTACCTATTGCCATCTACTCTCCCGACTAGAATGGCACAAATAGTTTGCTGATGGAGTGGGCGCCAGCATGGAGGGCGCAGCCGGGGGTTAGCGGCGCGGTGCACGCTTGAGCAGACACGGCGAGCAGGGACGCAGGGGCAGGTGGCCACCGCCCCGACCTGCGTGCTACCCCTCCGCGTACCCTATCAACAGCCACAGGCAGGCACACCAGCGGCAAAGCACCCCCCATCGGTGAGGCGTGCGTGAGACGGCAGAGCGCGCTGTACACAGGGACCTGGCTAGGTCAATCGCAAGCCCTGGCCATGCAAGCAGAACCTAGATGCAGGATAAACCTCAGGGCCTTCAGAGCCCGGATGCCAGACTCCTAGTCGGCACACCTGCCGCCCTGCCTGGGCTGACATGGCGCGGTGCGCACCGCAGGTCAGGGTCAGGGCTCGCACCGCAGGCTCACAGCCGGGTCGGCGGCCAGGCGCTGCAGCAGGCCGGCGATGAATGCGACGCCTGACAGCAGCCGCGACAGGTTGCGCGCGCCGCTGTTCTTCGTCGTCACCGTGCCCGCCTGCCCACGCCGGCCGCGCCGGCACGTCAGCCCCGGCGCCCGCGCCTGCGCCCGGCGCCCGCGCCCGGGCCCACGCGCAGCCTGCTGCGCGGCAGCAGGCCCCCCCGCCCTGCTCCGCTGCGGCCGGCCCGCCCGCCGCCGCGCACGTCGGCTGGAACAGTGCCGGGCGGCGCCTGGTGCCGGCCCGGCTGACCGACCTGCCCAGCCCAAACTGCAGCGGCAGGGGCCCGAGGCCTTGGCAGCAGTGCAACGCCCGCGCTGCCTGCACCACGTCACCCGGCGCCCGCAGCGGCGCCTGGGTGCAGTGGCTGTGCGAGCTCATCACGAGGCCCTCTCCCACCGCAGTCTCTCAGGCGTGGCAGCAGCGCCCTGGTGCGCCCACCTTGACATCCGCCTTCACCACGTCGTCCAGAGTCGGCAGCGTCCCTTGCACCTTGACGAGCGTTGCGCGCTGCACGCAGGCGACTTGGGGTCAGCTGGCAGCGACAGCCTGGGGTCCACACCCAGGGCCGAAACACGAACGCAAGCGCCGGCCCGCCACATGCAAGCAGTGCGGACCTTTGCCTCCATCTCACTCTTGGCAAAGTGAAAGACGGTGCCTGCGCGGTCAAGGAGTGATTCAAGAGCGCACGTTGCGCAAGCTTGTATACAATTTAATGCCAATGGCCCAAGGTACTCCAGCGCCTCAGTCAGACGTGGTTCAGCCGTGGCAGGGACCCCCGACAGTGCTTTGCAGCAAAAGCAGTTCCTGGCAGTGTGTAAGTGCCAGGAGTATTTTCCTGGGCACATCAGGAACTGACGCCAACAGTTCGGGCCTTGGGGCACTCACCCAAGTCATCAAACACAGGCAGAATTGCTTCCACGGCCTCTACGAACGCCTGCGTATTGATCTGCGCCTGGGTGTCCAGGCTCTGAAAGGCACGCGTCAAGCTGGGCAGGAACTTGTCGCTGCGGCCCGCTGAACCCATCCCAAGGCGCCCACCCCCCTCCTCAATACAGGCCCGTTCACAAAGCGGTGAAATTACAATCAGAAGGTGGCAGGGCCAAGGCAGCTGAGCTGCTCACATACGCGGAACCACTCAGCTGCCTACGCCACTCCCTGGGTATTCACTGTCCTGGCAGTGAGTGTCGGGGCCCTACTTCCGCCCTACCGGATCCAATTTTATCTTGAGGCACAGGCAACTCAACTCACAGCCCACCAGCCGCGATGCAGGCCTCAGTCCCATGCAGGTCAGATGGCAGTGCGGGCCAGGCGCACTGCAGGTCCGCGAATGCAGTCACCCCCCGGGCGCCCCCAGCGCACACTCCGCTGAGGAGCCAGCAGGCTGGCGCCCGGCCTGCCAAGCGTGGCAGGGCCGTGGCCGCAGCGGTGGCCGAGTGCCTTACCGCCAGCGCCGCGGCGGAGCCCCTGGTGCTGGATGTGGACAGGGCTAACCAGCTTGTGCGCGAGGGCTACTACGAGGCGGAGCTGGTCCAGCTGCAGGCGCGGCATTGGCAGCACCGCTGAATGCACCGCGCCTTATCGTGCTGAACTCCCTTGGAGTGCTTCCTCTTTCAGTGCAGCTCTGCCGGGCAGACTCAGCTGAGCACTGCTGTTCAGACTTTGCACATCTGCACACGCCTCGGGGTGCTGCAGGCATGTGCCTGTCAGCCTGGGGAGCTCGGTGTATTGTGAAGCGCAGACGCAAGAGACCATGAAAAGGCTATGGGTGCAGGCGAGCAAAGACGACCACGAGCAGCCCAGCATCGCGTCAGTGCTGCCGCCGCTGGATGCTGGCACAGCCGCGGTGGACGTCTGCGTGGTCGGCTGCGGGCCGTCCGGCCTGGCGCTGGCGGCGGAGCTCGGCGCGCTGGGCCTGAACGTGGGGCTGATTGGTGACCCCCGCCGCCCCCCAGCGCGGTGCTCAGTCACCGCCATGAGCACCCAGACGCATCCGCTCGTCTGGTAGGAGAGCCGGGGGCATCTGCGGGCCGCGGCGGCGCCCAAGCGCTCACGCAAAGGCTGCTACTCTGCATGAACTGCTCGACTTGTGGTCCACTGCTCTCGAACTCAGTTCATAGAGCGAACCCTGCGACCAGAGCCCAGGCCCCCCTAGGCTGGCGGGGCGCGGGTGCGGGCTGCAAGGCGCGGCCGCCGGGCGCAGGCCACGACGCGCCGTTCGTGAACAACTACGGCGTGTGGAGCGACGAGTTCGTGGAGCTGGGCCTGGAGGGCACGCTGGACCACCGCTGGCCGGACGCGCACTGCTTCTTCGGCGAGGGGCGCGAGGTCCGCGTGGGGCGTGGCTACGGCAGGCGCGCGGTCCCCAGCCCGCGCCCCGACACGTCCGCTTCAAGCAAAGTCGGGTGCCAAAGCGTAGTTACACACTCGTCCCAGCACTGCTGACAGGGCAGCGGGCTGCTGGCGGTGCCAGACCTGTATGCGCCGCCCGCCCGCCTGCACCGGGCCGAGTTTCGAGCTCACGCGGGTCGGCTGATGCAGCCGCCCGCCGCCGGCTCGGCAGGGTGTGCCGGCGGCGGCTGCGCGCGCACCTGCTGCGCGCCTGCGCGGCGGCCGGCGTGCGCTTCCGCGCGGGCGAGCTGGTGCGCCTGGAGCCCAATGCGGCCGGCGAGGCCGCCGCGCTGGCGCTCGCCGACGGCGGCATCGTGCGCGCCAGGTGCGGGGAGCTCCGCTGGTCTCGCCAGGCGCGGTGTCCATATCCGCCACTCAAGTACTACACATGTAATCGGGCGGAGGGCGTCCTTGTGTTGCGCTGCGCGGGCGCTAAACTGCTGACTGCCTTCCCGGAAGGCCGCATGTCCGTGGAGAGCGCGCCCGTCTGCCTGATGTGTACAGACATGAAAGCATGCAGGCAGGCGAGTGCGCAGCGCAGTATGATGACCAGGTCCGTAGGGAGTAGCCTGCGAGACTACTTGTCATGACTGGTGGGCCCCTGTGGCATTGTTGTTGCTCCGTGAGAGCATGAGGGGTTGTGCGCGGCAGGCTGGTGACGCTGGCGTCGGGCGCGGCCGCGGGCAAGTTCCTGCGCTACGAGGCGGTTGCGCCGACCGTGGCGGCGCAGACGGCCTACGGCATCGAGTGCGAGGTGACGCGCCCGGGGCGCGGGGCGGCGGTGCTGTGCACGCTGTCTCAGGAGCCTGCGCAGGGTCGCAACCGCGCGCCGACCTGGCGCCTGCTCTGCTGGTGCTGGACCCCATGTGTGCAGCCACAGCAAGAAGGTTTGTCATATTATTCTGTCCTTTCTTGCTCGGATGAGAGCATCGCACAATGGCCAGCAGTTGCACTGAAACCTGGGCGCTCGCTGAATGCTGGCAAAGCTTCCCCGCTCTGCTGTTTGCTGTCGGGGCTGATGCAGGGCTCCTTGTCGTGCAGGTGGAGGGCTACAGTGAGGTGTACGACGGCAGCTCCATGCTCTTCATGGACTTCCGGCGGCACCACTCCGGCGTGTGGGCGGGCGCGGCGCCCAGGTGCATCCCGCACGCCCGCTGCTCATCACTCTGCTCTCTGTTTTGTGGCACACCCGTGGCACACCGCAGCAGGCGGCCTGCGAGACCGTGGCCTGGCGTCCTCGTGGACCCCTGGCCAGGTGCAGCGCTGTGCGTGCCGGCCTGGCACGCGCAGCGGGCTGCTGCAGGCAGGCCAGCGCCCGGCTCGCCGCCCCGGGGGCCTGCGACACGGCCCGGGGCCGTGCGACGTGGACTGCCTAGTGCTGTTGGGCGGGCAGCGGCGAGCGCGCTGTGCATGCTGCAAGGCGCCCCGCCGCAGCGCGCCGCTGTGCCGAGACGGGGTGCGCGGGGGGGCAGGCTGCGTGCGGGCGAGCACCCCGCGGGCGGCGAGGGTCTGTGGGGCACGGGCCGCGAGGCGCCCTCATTCCTGTACGCGATGCCTGTCAGCGGGCGGCGCGTGTTCCTGGAGGAGACGTGCCTGGTCGCCAAGCCGGCGGTGCCGTTTGCGACGCTCAAGCGGCGCCTGCACCGCCGCCTGGCCGCCATGGGCCTCAAGGCGCGCGCCGGCCCGGCCTGCCCGCGGCGCCGCCCCGGCTACCTTGCGCGCCGGTCCCCGCTCTGCTCGAGGAGCAGCCCTGGTCGTCGCCGCAGCAACCTCGTGGCATATCCTCGTGCCGCCCCAGCAATGTGCGCCTCATTCCGCCGCCGCCTGGAACTGAAAGGGCTTGTCTAGCCCTCTGCGCGCACAGGGCCACAAGCATGCAGTGTCTGCCTGGTCAGCAGAGCGCGCGCCGTGCCGGGCGGCATGCGCATGCCTGGCGGCCGGCGCGTGCCCGCATGAGAGCCATGGCGCGCGCCGCGTGGTGCCCGCTGCAGAGATGTGACCAGATCCTACGCGCGCGCTGCGGCAGGTGGCGCGCGTGATTGAGGAGGAGTGGTCGTACATCCCGGTGGGTGGGCCGCTGCCGGTGGCCGGGCAGCCGGTGACAGCATTCGGCGCGGCGGCCAACCTGATCCACCCGGCGACCGGCTACTCCATCGCGCGCAGGCGCGCCCCGCCCCCTGCGCACGCCCGGCTGCCAGGGACCATGGGAGCCGCGGCGCGGTGCACGATGCGCTGGCAACGAGCACCAGAGCGTGCTTGAAGCAGGCGGGAGTGCTGCAGAAGCTTTGCGCTGTGACTGGAATGACATGCCTTCACCATCGCTTTAAATCTTCGGGTGCAGCATCACTTGGCCTTCAAAAGTGGTCTGCACCTATTGCACTGATGCCTGTGCACAATCATGCCGTGCAGCCTGAGGGAGGCGCCCGGGCTGGCGGCGGCCATGCGCGACGTGCTCGCGCGGCGGCTGCCGGTCGGGGAGACCGCGGAGGCAGTATGGGCGGCGCTGTGGCCGGCCGAAAAGCGGCGGCAGGTAACGCCTTAGCGCGGGCCTTGCGCGCGGTGTGAGTGCGCGGAACACACTTTACCACTCTGCCCTGACCTAACCAGTAGACGGAGGTACACACTTTGGGTGTCTGCTCAGGCAGGGGCCGTGCTATCCTCTGCGCGCCGTGCACATGCCTCCACCATTCGGCCCCGCCTCCTCGCGCAGGGTCATGCCGCAAATCAGATCAGGTGTTCTGCCAGCCTCAAACATGCGCTCATGCAGCCTCATGCGCGGCATGGAGCTCGTGCTGAGGCTGGGCGGCATGTCCCTGCATTGGCCCCGCCTCATCCGTCGGAAGACTGCACCACCCGGCGCTGCTCTGTTGTGGGCGAGCCCCTGCAAGGCCCCGGCGCTGCTCGTCTGCCGGTGCGAGCGCGAGCCCTGCAAGGTGGGAGCGTGCGCCCTGCAAGGGCAGAAAACCCTAAAGGGCAAGTCGCTGTGCGCCGGCCAGGCGGCCTTCCACGTGTTTGGCATGGAGCTGCTGGCCAGCCTGGACCTGGGCGCCACCAACCAGTTCTTCCGCACCTTCTTCCGCCTGCCGGACCCGCTCTGGCGCGGCTTCCTGTCCAGCACGCTGGGCTCGGGGCGGCTGGTCGTGTTCGCGCTGGCCACCTTCCTGCTGGCGCCGCCGGGGATCAAGCTGGCGCTCATGCGGCACCTGGTCACCAACCCGGCCGGCGCGTACCTCGTGCGGCACTACCTGGGCGCACGTGCGCGGCCCGCGCGCCTCTTGTGCTGCTCGCACGAGAGCTCGCATGCATGCGCGTGCAGACTTGGATGTCTCTTTGGCTCTGCCAAGTGCACATGCTGGGCAAAAGTGGTGCCATGCCAGCGGGTAGCACCACCCACCCGCCCAACCTGCACTGCTGCTTGTATGATGTCCATTTTTTATTATTACCCAAGCAAAAGCCGAGCAAAGGTAGGCGGCAGGCTGCTAACAGCAGCATTCCTGCATGCAGGCGAGCTGTCGGCGGCAAAACCCGCGGTTAGTGACGCAGCAGCACAGGCGCGGGGCGAGAGCGCAGCCAGCTTACCACCTGTACGGCAGGGCGTAAGTGTGCCATAGTTTGCTTCATGACAAGTAGCGTTTTTTGCCTGTAAAGCATGGCTGTAACAACACCAGCACAACCACATATCCATACATGGCAGGCCTACCAACGCCGCTGCAAACAGTGCCAGATGTGCTTACCCTTGGCAGCAGTGGAAGGGTCGCACTCGCATCAGCGAGCTCGCGAGTGCTCGTGCTCGCGCAACACACTCAGGCAGGCCGGGACATACACCTGACAAGATGGGGTGGAGCCAGACATCGCCAGCGCCAGGCGATGATGTGGAGGCCGCCAGGGTGGGCCTGGGCGCTCTGCTGCAGGAGCCGCACCTGGCCGCGTACTGCACAGACGATATTATCAGGAAGTGAGCTGGCACTGTCAGGGGGTGTGCAGCGGGTTGCTTGTGACGCTCTGCTGGGCCTTGCCATGTTTGAAAGTTGAGCTGGCAACAGTCAGGCGTGCACAGTGTTAAGGAGGCGCGCATTGGGGCTCTCGCTGCTGGTTTGGGTGCTTGGCTGAATGCACTGAGGTAGGCAGCAAGCGCGTATTGTTGGTACGAAGTATGAGAGTGCATGGTGCACGTGCGGCAGGTACTTGAAGGCGCGCGGGTGCGTGCCAAAGGCGACCAAGTCTCTGCAGAAGACGCTGCAGTGGCGGCAGGAGTTTCGGCCGGACCTTATAAGATGGGACCAGGCAAGCGTGACAAGCGCCCCAAGCGCTGAGCGCCTTCCCCGTCCTCTTGGAACAGGCCTCCCTCTTTGCCAAACTTGGAGGCTAACAACCAGACTGTTGCAGGTAAAGCACCTTGGCGTGAACGGACGTGTGCAGCTGCTGGGGGAGCCTGACAAAGAGGTGAGAGCAAGCGCCCTTGCGTCCTGAGCGAAGCGTTCCTATCGACTGGCCACAAAACTTAATGTTGCTGTTGGCCGCGCAGGGCCGCCCCATCGTCATGTACCGCCTGAGGCATGCCCCAGCACAGCTTACAGCTCGCTGCTGTGTTCATAGGAAGACAATTATTTAGTACAGCAGCAGTGCACCTGGAGGCGTTGCATTGGTTTGCACCTCAGCGCTGCGCACTTCACGTTGACGTAGCAGTGCAGCAGACAGTTTCGTGTCACGTGCAGCTGAGCGCTTCCTAGCAGGGGCAAAAAAAAAAGTCGTCCGCTTCAGTGCACTGCACCTGTACAATACCCCATACCAGCGTCGTGCCACCCCGCGCAGGTGCGAGTCACCAAAGGGGACGACGCACGAAGACTACCTCAGGTACTGGATCTATGTCCTGGAGAGCGCTACCGCAATTGCCAACAGGCCGGGTGGTGCGCCTGTCACCTCAACGCAGTACGAAAGCTGCTGCTGGTTTGCCTGTGCGAGAGCCGCAGGTTTGCTGCGCCTAGGAAAGATGTGCTGACATTTGCTGGCCGTGCCCGTGCCCTGCGCCTCCCGTAGAGTGGGAGCGAGGTGGCAGTCCGGCTTTGATGTGCGACTGCCAGCGCCGTCGCGCTTCAGCTATGTCCTGTGTCTGTCTTACTGAGAGGCTGCCGTCTATACAGAGACTGCAGGCAGCTGGTGTGGTGGCGCGCAGGCGCCGGCAAGTGCACGGCCGTGTTTGACATGGAGGGCTACAGCTCGCCCGGCACCGTCATGCCCGCCTTCCACGTGCGCCGCGCAGCCTGCGCTCCTCCCGACCATGTCGCGGTCCGCGTGGGCGGGGTGCATGCGCGTGCATGCACTGCTGGCGGGTTGGTATGAGCCGCTCGCGTCGCAAGTTGTGCGAGGTGCAAGTTGTGCAAGTCGCAAGTTGTGCAGGTTGTAAGTTGCAAGTATGCAAGCTGCGAACAGCCCTGCAGGTGGTCATCCGGCTGCAGCGCGCATGGTCACGTACGGTCAGAGCAGAGCGCTTTAGGCGGAGCCAGTCATGGGTGACAGCGTGCCCCCCGGCTAGCGAGCGCAGGCGCCGCGTGGTCACTGCTGAGAGGTTTGGCGCGCGGGCACAGACGCGGCTGGAGGCGCTGTACATGGCGCAGCAGTACTACCCGGAGAGCCTGCAGCACGGGTTCATCTGCTTCCCGCCGATGCTGTTCAACGTGCTCTGGCACGCCGTGCAGCCCTTCCTGGACCCGGTCACCAAGTGCGCTTCGCTCTGCCGTTCAAGTAGAGGCCGCCTGGTGGCTGGATGCTGTGAGGAGTTATGCAGGTTGTCTCACACCAAGCAACTTAAGCTACGGTCGTGACAAAGCAGTGCTGCGCGGCCGCTGGCCAGCACATTCGTGGGCAGGCTGGATATGGCATTACAGAGGTCAGTCTTGGGCTGCTGCGCCGCAGCCATGCTGGCAAAAACAGCGCCTTTGGAGCACAAAATCGCATGCGTGTGAAACGGCGCATGCTGAAGGGCTTCCTGTGGGACAGGGCAAAGCTGACGTTCTGTAGCACGCGCGAGGACGCGGCGGCGGCGCTCCTGCCGCGCATTCGCGCCCAGGACCTGTACATCAGCCTGGGTGGCGAGCGCGACGACCAGGCGCGCCCATGGGGTAGGGTGTAGCCCCTAAACCTACCCTATGGGGCGCCTCAGGGCGCACAGTCTACTCGCACGAGCAGGCCGTGCGGCAGCATGTCGGCCTGCGCGGCGAGTGCAGCGACCCCGCGCGCCCACAGGCAGCCGAGGTGGGTCCGTGTGAGGCAGGTTCTGGGATGCTGCAGGCCGTCCTGGCCACGGCGCACCGCCGTGGCCTGCATCGGGTCACCGCGGCGGCGCCAGGCGCACCGCTTGTGCTGCGCAACGAGGGCGTCCGCATGCCACCACCCATTGCACAAAATAAAAGAGGGTAAGAAAAGGAAACGCAATTCTATAAAGGTGATGGCATCATTCAGATGGACTGACCTCAGCGCCTGCGCGGTGTGTGCAGGTGGACCGCGCCGCCATGAACGCGTTCCTGCACTCGGTAGACGCGGCCAGGGCGGCAGCGCAGCCGCAGGCGCCGCAGGGCGCGCCTGCCGCCGGCGGCGGCGCGCCGGCAACCATGGCGGCCGCGAGCGCTCGGCCCAGCGGCACACCCGCATGACCCGCTGGGCGTGCGGGACTGTTCGGCAGTAGGAGGTGCCGCGGCACCCCACCGCAGCACTGTTCTGAGCAGCGTGCTGCATGCGGTTGCGCTGCAGCACGCGCCTCCTACTGCCGCGGTCACGCTTTAACCCCGAGCACGAGCGGCGTGTCAGCATGAGGCATCCGCGGCGGGCGGCATGCGGGGCGGCGGGGTCGCTGTGGGCATCTCCGCGTGCGAGATATGTATCTGCGCAGTCTGCTGACTATCGTCACGCATCGGTAGTGCGTCTGCACAAGCTGCTGCGGGCGGTCAGCAAGGCCGGCTGGTCAGCGCAGGGCTAGACAGGCTGTGTGCGCCTGCGGGTGCCCTTCTGTACCCCGAGTCTAAGCTGTGGTGCCTCGGCAGGGGCGTGGCCCGCTTCGAGTCAATATCGCAGATATCTTGTCCCAATGACGTCTTGTTTTGTGGCTGCATTACGTGTCTGGAGCCAGCGCATCTGATTCCCACATGAATGCAGCGTGCTCTTATGAGCCCTCTGCGAGCGGGTGATTTCAGCGCATGGCTGCCGGCGTGTCGGGCATTTGCCCCTGCATGCGCGACTGCCATGGGCCCCGGGCCATCAAGGTGCCTTCTTTGTGTGAACTTAGGTCAATTGGTGAGTTGGTGAGCGAAACACGGCCCCTTCCTATTGAATTCCAGTCCCACTTCGATGTGTGAGCTGTTTCTGCATTCCACGTTCGTGCACTCCATGTGCAGCAGCAGAGGCGTGTGCGCATCATGACAAGGGCATCAGGCATGCTCACATGGGTTGTGCAGCTCTGGTGGCCAGCCAAGCATGCTCAGCGACAGCACAGAGTGACCTATCTTGTAGTCCATGCACATGGCCTTGCAGGGAGTCAAACTGTATAGCGTGCATCCGGTTGGGACTGCGTGATCAGCAAGGTTGCAGCCCTGGCTGCTCTAGGCCTGCCTGCCCGGCCGCCTGACGCGCGGTACAGGGTAATGGATAGTGGTCTGGTCCGAGAGGATTGCACTGTGCAACAGTAGAGAGGCGCAAGTATTGTGTGGAACAATTTGCACATGACCTGCATGTGTTGTTCCGCAGCACCCACAACAACTTTGTTACCACAACTTTCTGTGCTTTGTCGTGCGTGCACTTATGCAGGGCAAGGCAAGAAAACGCAATGTGCGCTGAAGACTCAAGGCTGCAAGTATACCAAGTTTGTGAACAGCCTGCTTGTCAAAGTGTCTCAGGCGACAATACAGCGCCTTGGAAGTGCGTTGGAGCACCTGAGTAAGTTGCGCAGCACGTGCATGCCCTCACAAAACACACGGGTCTGAGCTGTTGGTACAGTGACCTTGATCCCCAACTTATCGACACGCTGAGTAATAAAGCTACCAGGTGCAGCACAGTGCCCCTGGCTGGGCGACAGGGTGCAGAAGTTTCTGACGTGAGACATGCAGCCGCGCGGTAGAAGCAGGTGTCATGCAACTGTGGCTCGAGCTGCTCACGCACAGCTGCTGCTACAAGTCCGCTTTTAAACGCTTGTAGAAGCGCTCCATTTTCTGCACGACAGCGGTCCCAGGTCAGGCGCACAGCTACACTGACATGGAGTTATGCAGGAGTGTCTTATGATTGGTGGCTACGCCGCGCCTTTCGTGCATATCGATTAAGCAGCCACCCCACAGTGACGCCAGTGATGAAAGACACTGCAGCAATCTTGGCACAGTTTTCCTGCGTAACCATTGTTGCGGCATCAGTGTGTCGCGCTGCTGCTCAACATCATTACTTTCACGCCAGTGCTAGCCTCTCAGAAGTGGAGGACACTTTGTAGCCTGGTCTGGGTTGGCTGCAGCTCAGCTGAGCTTATTGGCCACTGTGAGGGGTCTGGTGGGTCCAATGCATGCTCCACATGAGCAACATGCAAGACATTGGAATCAGTCCTTACAGTTCAGCTCGGGACCTGGGTAACTTCCCAAGATGACCACAATGCACCTGATCTGCGCTCCTCTCGGAAAAGCAAGCCACTGAGGCCTAAGAGGTGGCCCCGGGCACTTCAGCACTTCGGGCGGAAGGCAGCAGTAACACACGCAGGAATCTGTGTTAACCCCTGTATGCCCAACACGCTGTGCAGCAGCAGTTCCCTGGTCCATGTGACAGCGCCCACTGCAAATGGCAAGGGGCCGTGCAAATACAGGCACATACATGTACTCCCATGGCGTGGTCGATCCTATGCCACGTCACCCAGGTGCCTTGAACCCAGAGGGACCTATAACACTCTGCACCAGGCTGGCAGCAGAGGCGCTATGCTCCCGCACCGCATCCTGTGCCATACCATCTGGATCCAGAGCGGCCCGGGCCTGTCCACGCACGGCGCGGCCGCGCAAGTCCGCCGTGCAGGCGGAGCGGCGCCGGGCCGGCGCGCCGCGGCCGCGTGTTACCTGCCGCGGGTCCTGGCGGGCCCAACCAGCGCGCGCTCGCCCGCCTGCTCCACGCGCGCCAGCAGCGCGGCCGGCAGCAGGCCGTCGCCGGCCAGCAGGCGGCCCAGGTGCAGCCAGAGCTCCACGCGCTCGCGCGCGGTCAGCTGCCCGG
>JAABUY010002228.1_pt1 | contig 23541 bp, 26 predicted proteins | sample 5560271 | NCBI WGS metagenome assembly JAABUY01 (sample SAMN10711886, study PRJNA513374) | rock metagenome | isolation source: Antarctica rocks | place: Antarctica: Victoria Land, University Valley | reverse complement strand
CTCCGGCGGCAGCAGGCGCGCCACCACGCGGTCCTTGAAGGGTTGTCCATATCGAGCCAATGCCAGTGTCCTGCGCCCCCGGGTTTGCCAATCCTATCCGGGCGGCAACTCCTCTGACACAGGGGGGAGGAAAGACGTCCCGAGCAGTATCGAGCGCGCTTCCGGCGGATTGAACGAAAGGCGAGGTAATACCAACGGCCCTAAGTTTTGACCTGTCAGGAAGCAAGGTTGGGCTCTGCCCAGACCCGCCAGGGGCGAGCCGCTCCTGGACCGACCTTATTTAAGTGTTGGATTCCAAAGGCTTGCCTTTAGCGGAGTTTGAGGCAGAGCCTCAACCTTATTTGTTTCACCGGTCATTTCAAAGGGCTGTTGGTATAAGCGGTCAGGTCGGAGTCAAGTGAACGTCGATCCGGCGGCCGATCGCGGCGGCGTAGCGCGCTACCAGGTCGAAAGTCGGCATGTGGCGGGCAGTCTCCAAACGAGCCACGACGGATTGTGTCGTACCCATCCGGCTCGCAACTTCGGCCTGCGTCAGCCCGGCTTCCTGCCGAGCCTCGATCATCTCGCCGACCACGGCGAAGATCGGACCGAGCCGGTCGTACTCGGCCTTCACGTCTGGGTCCGTCAGCAACTTGCTGCGGAGATTGGCAAGGCTGGTCATGGGTGGATGATCTCCTTGGCGCGCTGTTCGGCCAGCTCCAGGGCGGCCCTGGGCGTCTTCTGAGCCTTCTTGACGAAGGCATGCACCACCACGATCCGCCGGCCGCTGGCGGTCACGTAGATGGCTCTGGCGATCCCGTCGCGGCCGTTCAACCGCATTTCCCAAAGCTTGCCTTGCAGGTGCTTGACGTGGGGCGCGCCGATGCGCTCCAGGCCAACCGCCTCGATGCGCTCGGCCAGGCGCAAAAAGCCGGCCTGCATGTCTTTGGGGAGTGCTGCGATCTCGGCATCGACAATTGGTCCAAAGGTCTCGACGGTCCACGTCATCGACCGGTTGGGATGGAACGGCTCAGGTTTTGAAAGTGGTGCATCTTGTCCCGTATAGCAAACTTGTTATATTTCGGCCAGCCCTGCTTTGCCAAGTAGAACTCGCACGTTCAACCGCTCCCTCTTGTCGGCCGCCTTCTGTTCGACTCGCCGGAGGCGTGGTCGATAGCGCGGGACGCCTTCCGTCCCGACGCCATTCAGCGGACACGGCCCGCAGGAGCGGTCAAGAATGCCGAAGGCACCGCGAAGTGGCGGGAGCCGTGCGCGACTGTCCTTGACGGCCCCGAGCACCGTGGCACTCGCTTTGAGTGGTAGTGGCCAGGGTTCCGGGTCGGGCAAGTCGCTTCATCGCTCTCCTTGTGCTGCTTGGTTGTCTTTCGCTGCAACCAAAATTTATCCACAGGCCGAGACTCATTAAGGAAATCTACGTAGTAGCATTAATAAGATTAAGGACTTCAGAACCCATTGTTTTCAAAGTAGAATTTGGCAATTCCGGGGCGTGATAGAACGTGAATCCCGGGCGTGATCGCCCGTGTCTTGCCGGGCGTGATAGCCCGACACAATCCACAGGCATCAGCCTACGCCAGACCTTCTTTCGTGTGTCCGGTTTGTGCGACTCGGGGGCGACGAATGGCCCTCTCAAATCGACTTTCATCGGCGCTTCACGCGAGCTGGGGCGTGATAGCCCGATACCTTGCCAGAATTGGGAGCGTTTCCGTAGCTCAGGCGACGAAAACGAGGGCGGAACAGCCTTTCGCTCTCCGACTATCGGGCTATCACGCCCGGCACGTCAGGCATCCGGCGCCTCGGCTGGCTCCTTCGGGGCTGCGATGCGGAACTTTGGAAATGGTTTCATCTCATAACCTGGGTGGTCGGCTGTCAGAACCGATCGGGCGGTGAAACGCAACGCTTCCTCGCCTTCCTCGGTCCGGTAAAGGTCTAGCCAGTACCCCGGCAGGCGCTGCTTATCGACAACCTTGCGAACGTCCTTGGCAAAGTCCGTGACGCGCCGCGTGGAACCTGATTTCTGGTGCAGTTGGGTCATGGTGAACGCCCATCCGCCGCCTTGATGTCCGCCGTGCTTTCGTACAACCCGGTACAGCCAACGCTCGATGCCCCCTGTGAGGTCGAAATAGCCTCGGTCGATGGACAAGACGAGCTTGTCGTCACAAATGCCCTGATATAGCCAGTCTGCAATCGTGAACTCTATGCCGAGAGATTTGCCATTCTCGTCTGTGGGTGCTGCCCACTCCTCAATCCAGCCGAAACCCTGCGGTCGGGTGCCCTTTTGCCGGATCGTCGTCTCGATTACTGTGCCCTTCAGCCGACGTAAGGCTTCGACAATCCGGCCGTACTCAGCACCGCCGGTTGGACGACCAATGGCCTTCAGAAGTTCATAGAGACTGACACGAAATTTGCGGGATGTCGGCAGGCCGCGATTTATCGCTTCCCGCATCTGGCTTGCCGCCCAAATCAGGATGTCGGCATCCCAAATCGTCGCCATGCCGGTTTCCAAGTTGGCGGTCACGCGCACGCGGATTTCCGTCGTGCCGTTGCGTACACGGTAGTCAATAGGCTTAAGGCGCTTTCCTTTGGAAAGGCTGAAAAATGGCCGCTCCATCATCTCTTGCTGATCGTGAGTCGGGAGGTCGCCGGGCAAAGCTACAAACAGGTCGAGTTGGTCCTTTTTTGGAGAGCCCTCCCCTCCCCTCTTAGCCTTGGCAATCACGGCCTATGCGCCTTCGGCATCAAGGGCCTCGCTTACCTTGAATGCGATCCATGCACTGCGGCTAATGCCCCGCCGCTTGGCGGCAGTGTCCACACGGCGCAACAGGTCGCGGTTGAAGCGAAGCATGATCGGGGTCTTGCGCGCGTCTGTGACAGGGATATCTGGCGCGGCATCGGCCGCCTGATCGGCACCCTGAATGAAGGCGCTGGCAACCTGCTCCGGGTTGCGCACTGATGATGCTGTTCGGTTGCTATTTGGTTTACGAGCGATAGCCATCCGCTTGCGCCTCTATATCTGAACGCTATACAAACACTGCTGCCACTAGGGCCGCAAGCTCTTGAACGGCCTTTTGGTCGCGTGGGGTTTGCTCAATGACCGAGCGGCCCACAGAGGCGGCGTTTGGAAACGCCTTCCGCCGGCCGATTGGCATGGGCAAGTAATCCAGACCTTTGACCTCTGTGAGGTTCTCGGCAGCGGCGCCGTTGTCGCTGCCCTGCGCGTCTGCTGCATTGAGCACCAGCACGGCGCGAAGGCGCTCGTTGATCTCGCGCGCCTCTTTGACCAACCCAGCAATGTTTTCGACGGCCCAAAGATCGAAGCTGCGCGGCTGGACGGGAATCAGGAGCGTGTCAGCGACGGTGAGCGCGGCGCGGAGGCTGCCGGTGTCTCTCCCGCCAACGTCAATGACAACGTCGCTGTATTTCGGTGCGAGTTGGCGCGTCTGCGTTCGGATGGCCGCGCCATGTAGCGAAACGGCGGTATAGCCCGCCTGCCCGAGTTGCTCTGTGCGAAGCTCGGTGAAGCTGATTGCTGTCCCCTGTTCATCGCCATCGACCAGAAGCACGTCACGCCCTTCAAGGGCGCGCGCAATGGCTAGGTTGATCGCGAGCGTTGTTTTGCCCACCCCACCCTTAGTATTGCCGACAACGAGTATCACGCTGCGCTCCGATGTCTTGACGAGGTTGGTCTGTGCCCGATTCGCTATCTAGATGTTTAGTCCCGGCATTTGGTGGAGCGGATCGAGCGTGAACCGCCCCGGGTCTGAGGTCCAGGTTTTGCAGATGGCTTCGTAGGGCGTGAGCCCTTTGAGGGTCTTCAGCCGTCGGCCGAAATTGTAGGCGCTGATGAAGTCGGCCAGGTGGCTTCGGAGCTGGTCGTGCGTCTCGTAGTGGAAGCGCTTGACAGTGGCGTCCTTGAGGGTGCGGTTCATGCGTTCGACCTGGCCGTTGGTCCACGGATGGCGCGGCCTGGTCAGACGATGGTCGACGTGGTTCTGCGCGCAGGCATACTCGAAGGCATGCGCGCGGAACTGTTCATGGTTGTCCATGGCGCGGCGGATGTCTGCGGCCGCTGAGCAGACGTTTCCGGGCGAGGTGAAGTGGGTGCCGTTGTCGGTCAGCACAGTGTGGATCGTGTAAGGCACCGCCTTGATGAGCGCGCGCAGGAAGTCACCGGCGATGCTGCGCGTGGCTTTCTCGTGCAGTTCGACAAAGGCGAACTTGGTGGTGCGGTCGATTGCCACCAGAAGGTAGAGCCTGCCTTCGGCTGTGTGGACCTGGGCGATGTCGACGTGGAAATAGCCGAGCGGGTAGTCCTTGAACTTGCGCCTGACCAGGGTGCTGCCCTCGACCTCGGGCAGCCGGGAGATGTTGTGTCGCTGGAGGCAGCGGTGCAGTGACGAGCGGGTCAGATGCGGGATGGTGGCCTGCAGGGCATACAGGCAGTCGTCCAGCGGCAGCAGGGTATGCCGACGAAAGGCGACGACGATGGCCTCATCCTCGACGGAGAGGGTGGTGGATCTCGCCTGCCTCGGCCCGGTCGGCAGGTCGTCGACGGTGCTGCGCTGCCGCCACTTGGCGATGGTCTTCTGGTTGACGCCGTAGCGGCTGGCCAGGGCTCTCAGGCTCTCTTGACTATGCTGGATCGCTCGACGGACTGCCGCTGTCGTCGTGGCGCTGCCGTGCAGAACCTGACCCATAGCGCATCCTTCCATTCACGCGAGAAGAGTGCACCATCAAACCCCGGGACCAAACATCTAGACGATATACAAACGCAATCTATAAGCAAAGGATGGTTGCGGCTCGGGCCGCCGCTTATGCGCCCGCAGATGCTCGGCTTGCCACCTCTGCACGGGCGAGCAATCTTCGGACCTGGGCAGGCGACCACTGCGCCCTGCCGGTCGGAGTGAGCACGCCGCGCGCGTACAGCTCCGCCGCGATGGCGCGAAGGCTGCCGGCACCCTCGGCCTGCACTTGGCGCACTACGGCAAGCACGTCGGCCGCTCGCTCTGTGACCTGGCGGCTGCGGGCTGCCCGCGCCGCCGCCGCCATCGCTGGCGTGGCCGGGACAGGGGAGGGGTTGCCGAGGCGGACACCGCGCGCCTTGGCGACGGCCAGGGCCGCCCGTGTGCGCTGGCTGATCAATCCAGCCTCCAGCTCGGCAACCGCCGCCATCTGCGTGACCAGGAACTTGCCGACCGGACCAGCCGGCACTGTGGGCAGGTCGCAGAACACGACGCCGGCCTCGCCGCTGCCCTACACCACGGACAACAGGAAGCGCGCGTTACGCGCTAGCCTGTCCAGTTTGGCGATCACGAGCACGGCGCGGCGAGTGCGGCATGACGCCAACGCGGCGGCGAGCTGCGGCCGATCGGCGCGCTTGCCGCTCTCCACCTCCCGAAACTCCGCCACCAGCTCGCCGCCGGCCTGGGCGACTTGGGCGGCAACGGCCTGGCGCTGCGCCTCAAGCCCGAGGCCGGATCGTCCCTGGCCATCGGTCGAGACGCGCAGATAGCTGACGAAACGGGGAAGGGGAGGGGCCACAACCGGAGTCTAGGAAGGGTGTATCACTCTGTCAAACGGTCGTTTGACAGGGTGATACACCCAGTATTCTACAATCAGATGCTCAAAGCTGCGGGCATGATTATTTAGCGCGACACACCTTCGGCGTCGCCCGTCCTGCTCACTAGCGTGGCCACCCATCCCACGATGTCGCGGCCGACGTAGGGCTTCGCCACGACGCGCGCGATGGCCGGGTTGATCGCCGCCACGTCGTGCGTGGCCACGAAGCCTGACGTGATGATGATCGGGACCGCCGGCGCGTGCTCGCGCATCCAGCGCGCCAGCCCAAGCCCGTCCATCGATCCCGGCATCCGCACGTCGGTGACGACGGCGCCGATGTCGCTGCGGCCCGCGAAGACCGCGACCGCGGCATCGGCGCCGTCGGCCCCCACCACGGCGAATCCAGCATCCTCCAGCTCATCGACCAGGATCATGCGGATGACCGCCTCGTCCTCCACCACGAGCACGACAGAAAGAGGGATACCCCTGCCCATCGGGGCCGCGCCGCTCAAAGCAGCCTCAGCGTCACGGCTGTGCCTTCGCCCGGCCTGGACACCGTCCTGACCTCGGCGCGTGCCTCCTCCGAAAGCAGGCGCACCAACCGGGTGCCGAGGCTCCTCATGACCGTATCCTCGACGAAGCCAACCCCGTCGTCCCGGACCCTCACCTCTGACCGTCCATCCCGCGTCCGCAGCTCGACCGTGAGCGTCCCGTGCCCCGCCTGCTGTTCCGTCTGCGGCCAGGCGTGCTTGAAGGCGTTCAGAATCACCTCGTAGCACAGCAGGCCGAACGGCATCGCACGGCCGACCTCAAGCTCAAGCGGCCCGTCGAAATCGCATTGGAGGACGATCTGGCCGTCGCCATAGACCTTCGCCAACCCCTCTGCGATGTCCGACAGCGCGAGACAGAAGTACACGCGGTCGAGCGCCTCGGCCTCGTAGATGCGCGACTGCACCGCACCGAGCGCATGCATGCGCCCGGCCATCTCCTCCAGGTGCCCGCGCGTCGCCGCGTTCACCTGCCGGGCGCGGAGCTGGAGCAGGCCGATGATCGTCTGCAGGTTGTTCCGCACGCGGTGGTGGAGTTCGTGCACGATGATGTCCTTGCGCGCCACCATCGCGGTCAACTGCGCCTCACGCTCGGTCAAGGCGGTACGCGAGGTGGCGATCTCGACCGCCATCCTGAGTGAGGCGCGCAGCCGTGGCTGGTGGCGTGCTGACTTCACTACGTAGTCGTCAAGCCCAGCCTTCATGAGTTCGACCGCGGTGGTCTCGTCGCCCGTGCCGGTGAACATGACGACCGGGCAGGCCGGGTATCTGGCCTTGGTCGCCGCAAGCACGTCGCGCCCACTCGACCAACGCAGATCCAGGTCGGTGACAACGAGGTCCGGTACGCCAGCCTCAAGCGCAGCCTCAAAGGCCGCAAGGTCGGCGAATTCCACCGCGTTCATGGTGGGCCATATCGCATTCAACTCGCGCAGCACGAGTTGCCGGTCGTCAGGGTTGTCGTCAATGACAAGAATGCGCATCGGTCCAGCCTTGCCAGTCAAGGCGCAACCCCGTGGTTGAGCTTGATCCAGTAGGCTTTGAGGGACCGCACCATCTCGATCAGCGTGTCGCGGCCGACTGGCTTGACGAGGTAGGAGTTGGTGCCGGCCTCGTAGGCACGCTGGATGTCGGCGTGCTGACTTGACGAGGTGAGCACCACGACCGGCGTGTGCCGGGTCGCCTCCTGGCCGCGGATGAAGCCCAGCACCTCGAACCCCGAGCGCCGGGGCAGCTTAAGGTCGAGCAGGATCAGCTCCGGCAGCGGGTGGCTTGTCCGGTCGGCGTAGGTTCCCGTTCCGCCGATGTAGTCCACGGCGGCGTCGCCGTCGGCCACTGCAAGGAGAGGATTGGCGATGCCGGCCTTCCTGAATGCATACTCAAGCAGCTCGGCGTCGTCGGGGTTGTCCTCGACAAGCAGTATGGTGGACAACTCGTTCAATCCTTGTTTCCTTCCTGGACGTGCGCGCGGTCCGCTTGGTTCTTCCCGTCTGCAAGCTCGATCCAGAAATGGCTGCCGCGCCCAGGCTGGGACTCGACGCCGCAACTGCCGCCCATGAGTTCGACGCCTTTCCTAACGATGGCCAATCCGATGCCGGTTCCGGGATAGGCCTCCTGGCCGTGCAGCCGCTCGAACACGTTGAAGATGCGCGCCTGGTGCTCCGGCGCGATGCCGATGCCGTCGTCCTCGACCCATATCCAGACCCGTCCGGCCCGCTGCTCCGCCCGCACGGCGACATGCACGGGCACGCCCTCACGCCGGAACTTCGCCGCGTTGCTAATGAGGTTCGTCAATACCTGGCCCAGCACGACCGGCTCGGCCAGGACCGGGAGCAGCGGCGCAGCCACCTCGACCGTGACCGCACTTCCATCCCGCGTCTGCGTCTCGTCCGCCGCCCGCAGCGCCATCGGGGTCGGATCAACCACGCGCATCTTGGCCTCGTGGCGCTGTAGCCGGCTGTAGGCGAGCAGGGCGTCGATCAGCCCGTCCATCCGTTCGGCCGCAGCGACGATGCGCTCGGCGTAGCGCCCCCCTTCGTCCCCGAGCGGCCCGGCGTAGTCGTCGAGCAGGATGCGCGCGAACCCCTCCATCGCCCGCAGAGGCGCGCGCAGATCGTGGCTGACGGTGTAGGTGAAGGCGTCAAGCTGGGCGTTCGACCCGGCCAGGGCCGCAGTCCGCTCGGCAACCTGGGCCTCCAGGACGGCGCGGCGGCTTGCCTCCGTGTCGCGCATCTCCTCGATGACGCGCAGGCGGTCCACCGTCGCCGCAAGCAGGTTGGCGTAGCCGCTCAGGAAGGCCGTATCGGTTTCGGTGAACTCGCGAGGCTTGCGGCTGTCAACTTGCAGGATGCCGTACGGAGGCCTGCCCCTGCCGCCGATGATGATGACGTTGGCAACCGCCCTGACGCCGTTCTCGATCAGGAAGGGCGGATACTTGAACCGGGTTTCCGTGGCGATGTCAGGGGAGATCATCGGCTTCCCGGTCTTGAGGGCGCGGCCCTCCGAGGTGTCGTCCGCCGCCTTGATCGTCGCCGTGCCCACGACGCCGGGCTTCCAGCCCACGCCCGCGCGCACCAGCAAGGTCTGGCCGTCCCCTTGCAGCTCCACGACCTTGGCAAGGTCAGTGCCCAGGGCCTCGCTCACCAGGCGGCAGCTCTCGGTCAGGATCTCGTCAAGGTCGTCGGAGCGCAGTGCAAGCTCGCCGAACCGCGCCAAAATGGTCTGCTGCCGCAACAGCTCCGATTGACCAGCCTTGTCCGCATCGCTCAAGGCATCCCCCCCGCACAGTGTAGCCAGGCACGCCCTGCTTGCGTGCCCCCCGCCTGCCGGCAAGCAAAGGAAACGAAAGGTCCGCATGGCCTGTGTAGCACGGATCGCCGCCTTTGCCGCCGCTGTCCTAAACTGGAGGTTGAAAATTAAACTCTGTTCCTGAACCCTAGGATGTATGACTGAACTCGGCGAGGCGCAAGTTGATCATTGCGGCGGCGAGGTGGGCGAAGCCCATCCAGCTCCGGCGCGTCTTGTCGCGCCGCAGGGCGATGCGAGCCCAGTCCTTGAGGCGGCACAACAGAGGGCGCGACCGCATTGGCCGGAAAACCCGGGTTAGCACCGGCTGAGCGGCCACTCCGGGGCTGTACACCAAACCCCTCCGATTTTGGCTTTGCCGAACCCAGCATTTCCGGGCTGTTTTCGCGGTGGTCATGGCTGTGCGCTAATCTAGAGATAAGTGCACAAACGGCGATGCCTGGTCTCATCACAGGCACCGTAGCAATCGCCAAACCTTCGTAATACTTAGCTTCTCTGCTTTTAACCCGGGTTTTCGCCCCGATGCGGCTATGCCCTCTATAGCTCGCGACTGGACACTCGCTGTTAATACCCCTGGATCACCCGGTAGTCGTTGTGCTCCTGGCTCTCGAATGTCCCGGCACTTTCGTTTATACCAAGGCTCTCTAACCAGAACCTGTACCGTCCTGGTCGCAACCACGTAGGGCCACCCCGCTGAACGATGTCGGTGGTGCCGGCCCTTGGGGGTGACGGAGCAGGCGCTGCCGGGACGGGCGGTGACGGAGCGCTCCGTCGGGCCGGCAGCGGGCGGCGGAGCGACGGCACCGGGGAGACGGGGATGACCGCACAGGATCGCAAGCCCATCGCGCTGGTGGCGTTCGGGGCGCTGGGCGTGGTGTTCGGCGACATCGGCACCAGCCCGCTGTACGGGGTGCGCCAGGTGTTCCACGACACGCCGGGCTTCGCGCACGACCCGGGGGCGATCCTGGGCGTGCTGTCGCTGATCCTGTGGTCGATCGGGCTCGTAGTGTGCGTGAAGTACGTGGGCTTCGTGATGCGCGCCGACCACGACGGAGAGGGCGGCACCCTGGCGATGCTCGGGCTGATCCACGCCCGGGTGGAGCCTTCCCAGGACGAGACGCGCGACGAGATCCCGTCCGATGCCGAAAAGGGCGCCTCCGGGGCGGACGGCGCGGGCGGGGCCAAGGCGGGCGGGGACGGCAGGGCGCCGCCCCGCCGGCGGGAGCGGCCGGACGGGCTGACGCTGCTGACGCTGTTCGCCGCCGCGCTGCTGTTCGGCGACGGCATGGTCACGCCGGCGATCTCGGTGCTGTCCGCGGTGGAGGGCCTCCAGTTCGCGACCCCGGTGTTCAAGCCCGCGGTGCTGCCGCTCTCGGTGGTGATCCTGGTCGGGCTGTTCGCGCTGCAGAGCGGCGGGACGGAGCGCGTAGCGCGGCTGTTCGGGCCGGTGATGCTGGCCTGGTTCGCGGCCATCGGCGCGGTCGGGCTCGCGGCCATGCTGCACCATCCCGGGGTGCTGGCGGCGTTCAACCCGCTGTTCGGGGCGCGCTTCCTGCTCACCCATGGCTGGACGGGGTTCGCGACGCTGGGCGCGGTGGTGCTGGCGTTCTCCGGGGTCGAGGCGCTGTTCGCCGATCTCGGGCACTACGGGCGCAGGCCGATCACCCTGGCCTGGTACTGCGTGGTGCTGCCGGGGTTGCTGCTGAACTACCTGGGCCAGGGCGGGCACGTCCTCGACAACCCAGCGGGGGCGGCCGAGCCGTTCTTCTCGCTGGTGCCACACTGGGCGATCTACCCGATGGTGGCGCTGTCGACGCTGGCAGCGATCATCGCCAGCCAGGCGCTGATTTCCGGGGCGTTCTCGCTGACGCAGCAGGCGGTCAACATGGGGTATGCGCCGCGCTACACGATCCGCCACACCTCGGCCAACACCGTGGGCCAGGTTTACATGCCGGCGGTCAACGGCATCCTGGCGGTCGGCTGCATCGCAATCGTGCTGGGGTTCAGGACCTCGGACGCGCTCGGCGCCGCCTACGGGCTGGCGGTGATCGGGACGATGACGATCACCTCCGTCGTCTACTACGAGGTGCTGCGACGGGTGTGGGGCTGGGGGCACGGGCGCTCGCTGGCGCTGGTGGGCGCGTTCCTCGTGGTCGAGGCGGCGTTCCTGGTGGCCAACCTCGCCAAGCTGCTGTCCGGCGCCTGGCTGCCGCTGGCGATCGCGCTGGTGGTGTTCGGGGTGATGGCGGTCTGGACCGACGGGCGCGCGCGCTACCGGCGCGCGGTCGGGGCGTGGGCGATGCCGGTCGCGCGGTTCTGCACCTCGATGCACGCCTGGACGAAGCGCGACAAGGAGACGGCGGTGTTCCTGACCGGCGACCTCGACGAGGTGCCGCTGGTCGGGCGCCACCCGTGGCTGCTGTCGCACGTGCGCAGCCGGCGGGTGATGCTGCTCAAGGTGGAGACCAACACCGCGCCGGTGGTCAGCGGCGAGCGGCTCAGCATCGAGTCGCTCGGCGAGGGATTCTTCCGGGGCACGGCGCGGTTCGGCTTCATGGAGACGCCGGACGTGGGCCGGGTGCTCTCGGGCGCGGTGCCGTTCGAGTGGGACGAGGCGGTGTTCTACCTGGGGCAGCCGGTCGCGGCCGAGCACGGGCGATGGCTGAACCGGCTGCGGTCCCGGGTGTTCCTGTTCCTCGGGCGCACTGGGCTCACGCCGGTCGAGTTCTTCCACATTCCGCCGGCACAGACGGTAACGGTGGCGCTGGAGGTGGAGCTTTAGCGCAGCAGGCAAGGCCGGGCTCTGCCCGGACCCGCCAAAGGGCCGGGCCCTTTGGAACCCACTTATACCAACGGTCCTTGAGTGTGACTGGTCCGGCAAGCAAGGTTGAGGCTCTGCCTCAAACTCCGCCAAAGGCAAGCCTTTGGAATCCACTTGCTGAAGGGAGGCCTTTCCAAAGGCCCCTGGCCTTTGGCGTGTCTGGGCAGAGCCCAGCCTTGCTTGCTGACAGGTCAATGCTTATGGCCTCTGGTATAAGTCGTCTGATTAATTAAGCTCATCAGCGCCTGCTACAAAACTTGGGAGCAAAGTCGGCTATTTAGGGAAAAACTTACTGCGCCTGCTGGCCAGTCCGGCTACGGGGCAACGGCCGGGATGGCGGGATGGCAGGCGGCCCTTTCGTCTCTTCGCGCCCTGTCGGAATAGTCCGCACAGTGATGGCCGCTTCACAAAGCTGCGTAGGCTGGTCGCCACACGCCTTGTAGAGCCGCAGCATCTGATCCCAGCTTTCCGGGCTGCTGCGCGCCAGCAGCGCCTGCCCGGCCGCCCAAGGGCCGCCGCGCGAGATCGGCAAGGACGCCAGCCAGTCGCCCCCACCCCAGGGCAGCAGCGCGGCCAGAAAGAACCATAGCAGGACACCCCCCAGCACTCCACCGGCACCGGCCGCCCACATCCCCCTCCGCTACTCGCGCTGCTCGTGGATGCGGCCCACCAGATCGCCCAGGGTCTGGGTCGCATTGCGCATCTCGCTCACCACGCCACTCACCGATCCGCTCAGGGTCTGGGTGGCACCTCGCGCCGCTGCGTTCAGCTCCGCCCCCAGGCTCGCCCCCGTGACCTGCAACGCCGGCTGACGCTCCACCGCCTCCAGCCGCCCGGCAATGACCCCCAGCGCCTTCTGCATCGCCCCTAGCGTCGGGCTGTAGTCCACCGCCGCCACCCCTGCCTCCGCAGTGCTGCGCTGGCGCGACACCTGCTCAATGCCGCGACGCAGCCCCGCCACCTCCTCGCGCAAAGCCTCGAACGCCCGCTCCGCGCCGTCGCCATCGCCGGAGTCCACAGGTCCCGCGTCCATGCTCACCACCCCGGGCTTTGGCTGGGACGCTGCCGCGGCGCCGCCCGCGCCTGCTCGCGCCGCAGCTCCTGCTCCCGCCACGCCGCAGCCGCCCGGCGCAGCTCCGCGTCCGGCAGCGCCTCGATCTCGCGTGACAGCGCCGCACGCGCGCGCTCCACCTGCTCGGCCGGCACCTGGCGCTGCTCCCACCAGTTCGCGGGTGACCCTTGTGCCTCCCGCCACGCCGCCAGCCGCCCCTCCAGCAGCAGCGCCCGCACCGGGTCCAGCTCCGCTCGCCGGGCCGCCTCCGCCTTGGCCACCTGCTCAAGCCACGCCGCGTGCCGCCGCTGCGCCTCCGCGGCCTCCACCACCCCGACCAGCGCCCTGCGCCCGGCCGGACCCGTCACCGCCCGCGTGCCCAGCTCCGGACTGGCCTGCAGCGCCTTGGCCACCGCCCCCGCAAAGCCAGGCCGCTCCGCCTCGATCGCACGCCGCACCGCCTCCAGCGCCTCCTTCTGGTGCGGCAGGATCGGCAGGTCCTGCCCCACCATCCGCGCCGCATCCTCCCACGCCGCCGCGAACCGCCCTACAGACTGCGACAGCACGCTTTCCACCTCGGCCGGCCTCGTGGGTGCCTGGGGCACCTCCACCACCGCCACCGGACCGGCGCCGAGCCGCAGCCCGGAGAACAGGCCCGGCTTGCGGACCGGCGCTGGCGCCTTGACCTGCGGCACCGGCCCCAGCCCGCGCCGCGCCGCATACGCCGCCACCAGGTCCTCGGACCCTGCTCCGTCGCCATAGTCCAGGCTGGTGTCCTTCGCCCGCTCCCGCCCCAGCAACTCCGCCAGCACCGCCGAGTCGGCGAACTCCTCGCGCGCGTAGTGCAGCACCACACCCGCCCGGTGCCGCGTCAGACCCACATACGCCGCGTGCCGGTCCATGTACCGCGACGCCAAAACGTGCGCCCGGTCCGCCGTCACCCCCTGCGCCTTGTGCACCGTCGCCGCATACCCGTGCTCCACGTGCCCGTACTCGCCCAGGGAGAACGTCACTTCCTTCCCCGCCTGCCCGCCTTGGCTGCTGCCAGACCCGCCCGCACCGTCCACCCGCACCGTCAGACGCCTGCCCCCGGCCTCCACCCCCAGCACCGTGCCCAGCGTGCCGTTCTTCACCGCCACGCCGCCGCGCCCGCCAGGACCCGCCCCAAGCCCGCGCTCGTTGCGCCCGAACATCACGCGATCCCCCGCCGCCAGCGACCGCTCGCCGTGCTCCGTCGCAACCACCTGGTCCGCACCAAGCTCCCCAGACCCCCGCAGCCGCTCCCGCGCCAAGCCGTTCAGCGCCGCCACGTCCGCCCGAGTCGAAGCCAGCAGCACCCGGCTCTCCTCCGGACGCGCCAGCCGCCCCTCGTCCCACCCCGCCACCAGCGACTCCAGCGCCTCGGCTCGCGTCCCCGACGCCCGCACCATCCCCGCCGCCGCATAGCGCTCCAGCGCCTCCGCCGTCCGGCCCGTCGCCAGCTCCTTGGTGGCGTCGCGCTGCCAGGCCTCACGCTGCCGCACCACCTGGGTGATATCCACCGAGCCCACCCGCTCCACGATCGCTCGGAACGCCGCACCCGCCTCGATCGCCTGCAACTGCTCCGGGTCGCCCACCAGAACCACCTTGGCGCCCGCCGCCTGCACGGCAGAGAGCACCCGCTCCATCTGCCGCGACCCCACCATCCCCGCCTCGTCCACAACCAGCACGTCCCGAGAGCCCAGCAGGTCCCGGCCCTCCCGCCAGCCGTACTCCAGGCTCGCCAGCGTCCGGCTCCCGATCCCGCTCCCCGCCTCCAGACCCTCCGCCGCGATCCCGGACAGCGCGGCCCCCACCACCCGGTAGCCCTCCGCCTCCCACGCCTGCCGCGCCACGCCGAGCATCGTGCTCTTGCCCGTCCCCGCGTAGCCCACCACCGCCACCAGGTCGCGCGACCGCGTCACGTGCCCCAGCGCCGCCGCCTGCTCCTCCCCCAGCACAGAGCCCGCCCGCGCCGCACGCCGCCGGTCCTCCCGAACCGCGTGCGTCCGGCTCGCCGACAACGCCAGCGCCACTGCCTCCATCCGCCGCTCCGCCGCCAGCAGCTCGCGCGTGCTGAACCGAGCCTCGCCTCTCCCGTCCACCCCGACCCGCACCAGCTCGGTCGACGCCTCCACCTTCGCCATCGCAAGCCCGAACTGCTCCGCGTCCGCCGTGTGCCGGTTCACGAACCGCGCCAGGTCGCGACGCGAGAACGTCGAGTGCTGCCGCGTGATCGCGTCCAACACCACGCCCGGGTCCGCCAGGATCGCCTCGCCGTTGCGACGCGCGATCGCCAGGTGCTCCGCCACACGCTCCGCGTCCTCGCCCCGCTCCGCACGCCGCGCACCCGCCGGCCCGATCTTGTTCTGCGGCTCCAGCGCGATCCCCAGCTCCGCATTCGAGCGATGGTCGATCCGCACGTCATGCCCCAGCTCGGCCAGACGCTCGTTCGCCAGCTCCGCCCAGCGCTGCCGCACTCCGTCGTACAGCCCGGCTGCGTTCCACTCCCGCACCTTGGGTCCGAACCCCACGGGCGTGACCTGGCGCATGGTCAGCATGACGTGCGCGTGCGGCTTGGCCTCGCCGTCCTTGCCCATGTCCCAATGCACGTTCAGGTCCGCCACCATCCCGCGGTCCACGAACTGCTCGCGCACGAAATCGCGCGCCAGCCGGATCGCCTCTGCCTCGGACAGCTCCCGCGGGATCGCGAACTCCATCTCGCGGGCAAGCTGCGCGTCGTATCGGCGCTCTTTCGCCTCCACTTCGTTCCACAACGCCAGGCGCGCGGCGTGCAGCTCCGCCTTCGTCGTGCCCTGCTCCCAGCGAGCCGGCGCACCCTCCGGCAGCATGATCTCGGAGTGCACCACGCCGAGCTTGGCGGTGAAGTCGTGCGTACGGTTCAGCTTGTCGTCGAACAGCTCGTCCGCCGCGCGGTAGGCCGCTGCCGCCACCACGCTGCGCCCGCCTGAGCGGTTCGAGCGGCCGATCACCTGGATGTGGGCGTGGTAGATCGCCATCGGGCGGGCCGGGCTCCGGCGTTGCTGCCAGCAAGCTAGACGCGTGCCAGGGCCGCTGTCACGCCCCTGAGCGCACGTTGCTCTTGCAACGTATCAGCGCGCACTCAAACACTCTTCTTCGCTGCGCTTCGATCGCGCGAGTGACGCCCTTCACCGGTGCCAGGGCCTGTTGCCGGGAACGATCGTGCGCGACTAGGCTGCATCTATCAGCATGGGGAGGCCGGGATGGCGCGCAAGCCGAGGGACTACGATGCTGAACTCCAGGCCCTCATGGACAAGGCCAGGAAGGTCAGGACGCAGAAGACCACCCAGCTCGGCGAGCTGGTGCAGATTGTCGGCGCCGATGCCTTGCCCATGGAGACCCTGGCCGGCGCGCTCCTCGCCGTGGTCAAGCAGAGCAAGGACCAGCCCGGCGCCGTCGAGAGGTGGACCGAGGCGGGCAGGTCGGTCTTTCAGCCAGGGGGCAAGCGGGGGAAGGCAAAAACAGCCGGCGACGCTGCTCCAGGAACTCCAGGCGTCAACAGCCCAGCTCCATCGCCTGACCGTGCTGCGAAATAGGCTGGTGCTGGCACAGAACCGTGCCGACACCCGCGACTGGGCACAGGAACGACGCGCCCGCACACGACAATTCATCGAGCTGGGCGGCCTCGTGCAGAAAGCCGGACTGGTCGAGCTGCTGGACGACGATCGCGCGACCCTGCTCGGCGCACTGCTGGAGATGGCAGAGCGGCTGCAAGCAGGCGGGCCGGAGGGAAAGGATGCCGCATCCCTCAAGGCACAGTGGAGACGACGCGGAATGCGCGCGTTCGAGGCCAGTGCAGATCCAGTTTTTAGAACGTTAGCCACTTAGCGACGCTGATCCGACATACGCGCGGCGAAAAGCGTCTAGGGTTGTCTCGTCGACGATGCTCGACTGAGCTGTGCTTCTGTTTGCCCCTGTTCTCTGCAGGCGGGGCAGGTGAGTGCCATCATGGCGCTGCTGAGCAGACACCACTCGCTGTTGCGTCGCAGCAGGCCCGAGACGGGCAGCAGCGACTCGTGGGCACAGGATCGGCACACCGCCAGCCTGACGTGACCATGCGGCGTAGTCCGCATGTCGCGCAGCCGGATGGTGCAAGGAGGGGTCCGATTTCTCATGCTGCGGTATGCCGAACAGGTAACCGGTCCAGCGTGCCTGCGGTCCAGTGCTGGCCTTAAGCGCTTTCGAGAACGCGCGCGGCCGCGGTCAAAGCTGTGCCGGTGTTCTGGTGGCTGTCTGCGTCTGAGGCGAGCAGATCTTTAAGCGATGCGCCCGGCGACACGGGCGAGGGTGTGGTGGCGGACCCACGCTCCTGTATAGTCTGGGGTGCGCGCAAGACGTATCCGCGTCCCCAGACGGTGCCGATGAGGCCATCGGCTCCGGCCTGGGCGAGCTTCCTACGCAGCTTGCAGATGAACACGTCAATGATCTTCATCTCGGGCTCGTCCATGCCGCCGTAGAGGTGACTGAGGAACTGGTCCTTGGTCAGCACCATGCCGCGGCGCAGGGTCAGCAACTCGAGCACGGCGTATTCCTTGCCGGTAAGATGCACCGGCTGGCCGTCGACGCTGACCTCGTTGGTGTCGAGGTTGAGGTGCAGCGGCCCGACCTGCAGGCCCGACTGGCTGTAGCCCTTGCTGCGGCGCACGATCGCTTGGATGCGCGCCGTTAGTTCGCTTTTGTCGAACGGCTTGGTCATGACGTCGTCGGCGCCGGCGCCAAAGGCGCGCACCTTGTCCTGAGGCCTGCTGAGGCCGGAGAGCACGAGTACGGGGGTGTCTCGGCCGGCAGCACGCAGGCGGCGCAGCACCTCGAAACCCTCCATGTCGGGCAGCATGAGGTCGAGGACGATGGCGTCGAAATCGTAGTGCCGCGCCATCTCAAGAGCTTCTTCGCCGGTGCCGACCACATCGATGACGGCGTTGCACTCGGCTTTGAGCATCAGGCTGACAGCACGGGCGGTGGTCGGTTCATCTTCGGTGAGGAGCACGCGCATTTTTGCAACTTTTGCTACTTGAAGTTGCAATCCTTATACGCACACTAACCCGTATGGGGAAGGGGCAAAATAGTTAACGACTTGGGATTTCGCAGTTCTGGCAAGGTTAGATGGCATAGATACCACATTGATCCACCGCGACATAGCTCCAACGTAAAATCGCCAAGATGCTAACCTGTTCTTAACTTGGTATAAGAACGCCACAGCGCTAAACCAGAGCAGATTTCGGTAAAGAATATGCCATAAGACTTTGCTGTCTCCGGTAGAAGGACCCTAGAACACCAGCTTGGAAAACACCCCAGACACAGTATCACACAGCGAGACACGGCTTTGAACCAGGTGAGACAGCCAATAACGAACCTGGAATTGCTAAAGTAGCACACTCGGCACCAGAACCGTTTTGCCGATGAGGATCAACAGTCCTGGCTTAGCTTCTGCTGCAACACAGCAACCGTCGAGCGGCACGGAAAAACTTGCCTACTTGCCTGTGAAGATAACACGAAGTTAGTAAAATGTCGCTGGCCGTCTGCAAGGCCACGATGGTGTCCAGGATCTCGGTCCACACGTACTTGCCGGCCAAGTCCGGCATCGCGCGACGCATTCAGAGCTTCATGGTCGCGCAACCACAGGCACCACGCTCTTCCGCAGTCGTCAGCCTCTCGGCCGCTTCGTTCCTCTTGCCCATTCATGTCGCCGACATCTAGCCCCCTTGGTGTTGAGTTACCTTCTCGGGGCGTTGCCTGCAATGATTGTAATATACAAATATTGTTCATCTTAAAGTTGCATGTCATGGCGGTTGTTAAGACAAGATTGAGATTTCCTGTGGTGCAGGACGACGGTATCAACGATCCTGTGTGGCGGCTACTTCCGGCGGCTCCGGGCTTGCTGGACGGCTTCTCGACATGCACGGACGCTCATGACCAGCACCCCTCCTGCTCCGCCCACGCAGGACGCCTCACGCACCCACACGCTCGAACTCACGGTCCGGATCGTCTCGGCCCACGTGTCCAACAATCCCGTGCGGTGCGCAGAACTGCCCGGCTTGATCCACCAAGTCTGTCAGACCCTGGCCCAGATCAGCGTCTCATCCGCAGCTCCAGCCGGTCACGCTCCTGCAGTGCCGGTCAATCGCTCGGTGTTCCCCGACTACATCATCTGCCTGGACGACGGTCTCAGGTTCAAAACTCTCCGGCGCCATCTCATGGCCGCCTTCGGCCTCACCCCGGAGCAATACCGCAGGCGATGGAAGCTGCCGCCCGACTACCCCATGGTCGCACCCAACTACGTCGCCGAGCGCGCCAGCCTCGCCAGGACCACGGGCCTGGGACACGCCCCCGCCAAGAACCGGCGCAAGGCCGAGCCCGGCCGATAGCCTAGCCCATCCAGGTGCTTTCCAGCGACAGGAACATTGCCTCACACAGCCGTGAAAACAGATGAGGCGAAGTTCACCCGCTAAGTCACTGAATCATCATGCCGCGACATGCAGGCGTTTACCCTGCGTTAACCTTTCGCGGTCAGTCTGTTCATCATTAGGCAGCCCAGAACGGGACCAGCCCAGAAAAGCAGGATGCACAGAATGAGCGTCACCATTCCCGCCATCGAGATCGCCGCCGACACCACCAGCCCGATCCGCGCCTTGCACAGCCTCTGCGAGACCCAGGCTACCAGCATCGTCACCGGCCTCGGCAGCCTCGCCGGCACCTGGGCCATCGAGCGCCACGAAAGCTGCGACGGACACCTCAGCCTCGTGCTCACCCACACCATCTGCGACACCGCCATCATCGTCGGCCGCGACGCCAAGGGCATCCACGTCAGCCTCATGCTCGGCGACGAGCTGCACACCACACCCGAGCGTCACACCAGCACCGCCAACGTCGTCATCGTCCTCAAGAACCTCGCCGGAAAGAGTGTCGTCGCCACGCAGAAGCGGTCCGCCTGATCAGGTAACCGCGAAGCTGTGCATCCTGGCCATCCGCGGCTGTCGCGCTACACAATTCCTGCAACATTTGCTCTGCGACTGCCCTGTCTCCGGGACAGCATTTTTGAAGGTTCGCCCATGAACGAGCAGTTGCCCCTTGTTGGTTCGCCGGAGATGCAGGCTGAGTGCCGGGCGCTTGATGAAGCGGCGCAACGGTCGCTGGAGCAGCGACGCGCCAGCGGCGAGATCCTGACCTACAACCTGGATGGCTGGGTAGTGCAGGAGCATCCGGGCGGCAGGATCGAGCGGCTTGCGCCGGTGGACCGGTTCCGAGCCGCCGACTTCCCCTACCCGGGCTTCACGCCGCCGACACGGTGAGCCACCTGATCGTCTATGCCGGTGCCAACGGCGCCGGAAAGAGCAACCTCCGAGCTGACAGCACGAAAGCCGTCGATGTCGAGATCGACCCGGATCACATCGCCCTCCAGATCAATTCGGTGAACCCGCGCGCGGTGAGGTGACCCCTTTCAGACCGCCAACACCTGCCCGTTCCGTACGGGCGACTGCCGGTCGAACTCCAGGAACTGGGCCATTAGCTCACGCTCACCAGCAGCCGGGTGCGTGTCCAGCAGGCGGATCGCCTGCATGACCTGGCCGTGCGTGAACACCACGATGCAGCCTGCCGGATGCGTCGCCAGGCCGTTCTGCAGGTTCCTGACCCGGCCCAGCATCGCCGAGAAGCTCTCGGCGCCCTTCCCATCGGCATGGCCGGCGTCGCACCGGTCCCAGTAGGCCTGCACCAGCGGCCGGCGCTGCTCGGCTGTCGTGTCGATGCAGCATCCTGGCGCAAGATAGGGGGTACGCCATAGAACGGGGTCTTGGTCAGTTTTGGTGATCACGCCGCAAGTAGGAACCTGCGTTCGAGCAGGTCGAGGTTGGCGCGGCCATACATCTGGCGCTTGAGGGTCTTCAGCCGGTTGATCTGTCCCTCGACCTGCCCGTTGCTCCAGGCCAGCGTCGCCGCGGCGCGCACGGCGTCGTAGTCTGACGACAGTCGCTTGGCAAACCGCTGCAGCGCCGGCACCGCGCTGTCCTGCGCCCGTTGCAGCCAGGGATCGAGGCACTCCGGCTTGCGCCCGCGCACCAGGGCGGCGAACTCCTCTGCCAGGGTCACCGCCGTCGCCAGGGTGGGCGCGGCCTCGCGCAGCCTGGCCAGCAGAGCCTTCTCCTCGCTGCCTCGCCGATCCGGCGGGCGCAGCACAATCCACGCTGCGGTGCGTGGCGTCAGCACCTGCTTGGGTGCGGCGACCGGGGGCGGTCCAGGCCGCGCCCGCGGGCGGTGGGGCGCCGCGTCTTGCTGCGCGTCGCGCAGGCGGTTGAGGTAGCGCAGCACCGTCGCGTAGTTGCCGGTGAAGCCCTTGGCCCGGAGGTCGCGCAGCGTTTGCCGGCCGTTGCGCTGGCCCCTGTTCCAGCGCTCGATGATCCAGTCGCGCCACGGGTCCATGCTGCTGCGCCCGGCGTCGCTGCGGCCCTGGCGCTCGGGAAACGCCTCGCTCTTGAGGTGGCGGTAGCTCGTCGTGCGCCCAATGCCGAGGTGGCGGGCGATCCTCTCCCCCGGCCAGCCCTGGCGGTAGAGGTCCCAGACTTGCCGGTGCGTCGCCATGCGCTGCTCCCGGCGGGCCGCGGCCATGGCCCGTGGCCGCTTGGGCGGTGGAGGCGGGTCGGGCCGAACTCGACCGCCCTCGGCCGCTGCGTCCTGGCGCCGGGCCTGCTCGGCGTCCCGCAGCTCCCGGGCGTGACCGGTGAACGCCAGCTCCAGCGCCTCGGCTAGGTTCTGCAGCAGGTGGAAGCGGTCGGCGACCTGCACCGCGTCAGGCGCCCCGGTGCGGCCTCCCGCGGCATAGGCGCTGGCGCGGTCACGGGAGATCACCTCGACGCCGGGGTGCTCGCGCAGCCAGGTGGCGAGCGTTTCGGCCTCGCGGTCGGGCAGCAGCGCCACCGGGCGGTGCCGGTCGAGGTCCACCAGCACCGTGCCGTAGGTGTGCCGCTTGCGCAGCGCCCAGTCATCCACGCCCAGCGCTATCGGCGTGGCGTCCGGCGGCAAAGGTGCCCGCCGGACCAGGCGCGGCAGGGTGTTCCGGCTGGTGGCCAGCCCCATGCTGCGGCCGAGGCGTGCGCCGGCTGTGCCGCCGAGCGCCAGGCCCACCGCCGTCAGCCGCTCGGACAGCCGCGCCGTCTTGCGTGCCCAGGGCGCCGCGACGCTGGGCAGGCGTTCGGTGAAGATGCGGCGCTTGCACCCGGCGTTGTCGCAGAAGAGTTTCCGCACGCGGAGCTGGACGGCAACGGCATGCTCGCCCCAGGGCAGGTCGGCCAAGGCGCGCTCGTACCAACTGTGGGTCCGCTTGGCCTGCCGGCTGCAAAGCGGGCACGGTGCCGGGCGAGAGCGGGACGCCAGGGTCAGGGTGATCGTCGGCGGGGCAGGCTCAGCGCCCCAGGTTTCGAGCCGGACCACGGCCGGGTCCGGCAACAAGCAGGAGATTAGGTTCACCCATCCCATGTGGCGACGGCGGCGTGATCACCAAAACTGACCAAGACCCCGTTCTATGGCGTACCCCCATCTCGTCCTCGGCAACCATGACGAGGAGAACGATCTGGTTCCCCTGCTGGACTGGCAGGAGACGCCCGTGCAGCAGCGCATGATCCGCCTCGACGGGCGCGACATCTACCTCTGCCACTTTCCCCATGCGGCGATGGCCGCGGTGCCAGAAGGACAGCCTCCAGCTCTACGGACACATGCACGCCGCTCTCCCGCCCGAGCGGCAGTCCCTCAGCGTCGGCGTCGACGCTTGGGATCTCCAGCCCGTCTCGCTCGCAGACATCAAACGATGGATGCGGGCCGCTCCAGAAAACCGGTGGCAGACCATCAATGCGCTACAGCCCTAGAACGGCTCGCACCCCGTTCTCGATGCCGTGCAGGTCTGCTGGTGTGAGCTGTCCCGTGCATCGGGTCAGCCGGTCTTTGCTCACCGTTCGCACCTGGTCGCACATCGCGGCGTTCCCCAGGCCGACTGATGGAGCGTCAACTATGATCGGTGGCTGCGGGCCTGGGCCTATGGGGAAGGGGACCACCACCACGGTCTGCCGCACCCGGTTGAGGGCGTCTGGCGTCAGCACCACGGCAGAGCATGTCTTGCGAACCCTGCTGCCTCGGGTGGAGCCCAGGTCTACCGACCACACCTCACCACGACGCATTGGGTCAGCAGCCGGTGCAGCAGCCGGTGCAGCTGGTTCAGGAATACGGGTCACAGGTCTGGTTTCCTGAGCTAGTTTCGAAACAGGACCATCGCCTATTGTGGCGTCCCACTCGGGTAGCGTCCGCGGTGGTGGTGGAAATTCGGAGCCCGTGAGGGTGTAGGCGGAGGTGGTCACCGGATCGTCTGGCTAGGGTGGAGTTGCGAGGCTTCATCCCAGACCGAGAGAACCCGATGACCGAGAACACACTGCCACTGGCCGAGCTTCTGGCCAAAGCCGGAGACGGCGACTTCCTGCGTTCCGTGGCCGAGGCCGTGGTGCAGCTGCTGATGGAGACCGACGTGGAGGGCCTGATCGGCGCCGGTCGCCACGAGCGCTCCGGCGAGCGCACGACCTATCGCAACGGCTACCGTGACCGGGCGCTGGACACCCGGCTCGGCAGCCTGCAGCTGCGTATTCCCAAGCTGCGGCAGGGCAGTTACTTCCCGCCGTTCCTGGAGCCGCGCAAGACGTCGGAGAAGGCCCTGGTGGCGGTGATCC
>JAABUY010002226.1_pt1 | contig 23549 bp, 19 predicted proteins | sample 5560271 | NCBI WGS metagenome assembly JAABUY01 (sample SAMN10711886, study PRJNA513374) | rock metagenome | isolation source: Antarctica rocks | place: Antarctica: Victoria Land, University Valley | reverse complement strand
CAGTGAATACTAGATGTATGGGCTGACGATGCTTTGTACGAAGAGCAACAGCAACGATGTGAGTTGAATTCTATTCTGTCTATGAGCTATGTGATTTACATGTCGTACGAAGGGCCCTTGTTCTTTGAGATCCCGCCGCGGCCGTCGTCGCCGTCAACGCTCTCGCTCTCGCCGCTCCTGCTTCGGCCGACGTCTTCCCCTGTCTCCTTGTGGAACAACTTCAACTTACTACCTTCGTTCATACGGAGCCTGGACATGCACTTCTCGCTCGTCCTGGACGAGACGTTGATTTCGTACGGGGGACGATTTCTTCGAACCAGGTGGGAATGCACAGGCCTTCGTACATCAACGCTGTCCTGATTCAGTCTCGTGGACAAGTCGTTCCCGTGACTTGTACACAGTGCGCACGGCCAAATGGTCTTCGACCTTTCCCGGAGTGTCGCTTCGTCCCAGAGCACTTTGAAGGGGCCTGCGTCAATTGCAAATGGCGAAATCATGCGGCACGATGCAATCTTCTTGAGGCTGAAGATGACGAAAGCGGGGACGAATGGGACGAAGATCGTCGTTCTCGCTCACTCGGGAGAGGAGACGATCGTACGGAGCGAAGGAGATTGAGAGGGCCCAAGCTGGGGGAGCGAAGGCTGTTGGGGGCGGGGAATGCCTTCAATCCCATTGTGCTGAATTAACGGTATGTACGAGGCGCGTTTCTTTTTCTGTTTGTGAGCGTTTGTTTTTTCAGCACATCTTGAAGCACAGTCATGTATCTTGAGCCAGCAGCCTGCATCTCTACGCGATGCTCAAGATCAGTACTTCGTACGAAGAGAGAAGCTATCATGGCTGCTCCCTAGTACGAGGAAAGCGAAGACAGGCTCTCTTATCTACACTTTGTACATAACGTTAGTCTGAATCTTGTTGTACGAAGTAGAGTTAACAGACAGCACTCAATCAACTCTTCTTGTTGTCACAGCTCATGCAAACTGACTATCGATCTTCTTCGTACGACGCAAATGAAATCAAGATAACTATTCAGTGAGCCAGGAAAGAGCGAGAAACAGCTCAAGATCAGTACTTCGTACGAAGGGAAAAGCTGTCATGACTGCTCGTACGAGGAAAGCGAAGACAGACTGTCTCTTATCTACACTTTGTACATAACGTTAGTTTAAATCTTGTCGTACGAAGTAGAGTTAACAGACAGCACTCAATCAACTCTTCTTGTTGAGTCAGCTTCACAGTTCATGCAAACTGACTTTCAACCTTCTTCGTACGAGCTTCAATTCTTTCACGACAGCATCAGAGGATTGATTCGATTGTGTTCGTCGATGTATCTCGTCAATGATGACTTTTCTTCGATCGAAGAAGACTCTTTCCTGTTGAGAAAGTCGCCATTTAGCTTCGTACGTCGTCTTCAAAGCTTGAATGACAGAGGCAGAGCCTCAGTCAAGCATTCACTCTCGTCAGAGATCTGAAACCGTGCTCACAGTTCGACACATGTGATGCTCAGAAGGCACGGCATCAGGGTTCAGCGATGGCGAAGCTTGAGAAGCTTGAGCACCAGAGATGCCTTCGTACGAAGCAGCTTTCGATCTCTGAAGATCATTCAGACTCGAGTCGACTTCGTACGAAGACTGTGATGACAGCTGAGAAGAAGCGACGTTGAAGTCGGAGTTGTCCTCGTACGAAGGCCGTAGCATGAGCTGAGAGGAAGCGACGATGCCGCTCGGGAGAGCAGCAGAGCCGTGCAGGGTAACGGAAAACTTTCCTGCAAAGAAGTTCTTCATACGATCATGCAATGACTCTAGTATCTGATGATTGCAAGAATCGTGATGCTGTATACTTCGTACGATGTTCTCTGAAGTCATACTGATTCGATTGACAATATCTGGTACGACGCTTCGTATACGAAGCTCGTCCGGCTTCTCGACATTGAGCAAAGAGAGCTCTACTTCGTTCGCAAACGTCAGATAATCATCTCGTACGAAGAGAGAATCTTTTCACAAGAGATGAGCAGGAAATTCTCGACGATAAATAATTGAATTCTGCAAGATCACTATGCGAAGCTTCTTCAACAAACGCAGGAAATCTTGAGCAGTCATGTCGAATCGATCTTTCCCGGCAGTATCAAGCAACGATTCGTCGAGCAAAGATTTATGATTCTCGTACGAAGCATTGCTTGAGGGATCGCTGAACCACGCCAGCCAATGATCAATTCATGGCCAGAGTGCTCGTACGAGAGACAACGAAGGCTCAACTTTGGCTCGAGACAAAAAAAAATCTTCAGAGGCCGGTTTGAAGCCTGTCATTACTCGTACGAACTTCAGGGAAAGATGAGTCAAATAACTCGTGAACAGAGCATCTGTATTTCATCGTTCGGCACGACGTATCTGAGATTTCGATGCGTCACTCAACTCGCCTGCTCGTGCTTCTGCATCACGATCATGAGTCTTCTTGAGACTGAAAATGCTGACGACGTCAAACATCTTGTTGGTTCATTCTAGTTGAACTTCGTACGACATAGGCGAAGTCGACTTGCTTCCTCGAAGCAGATGAAGATCGTATCATTGCTGCCGTCTTTGAAAATGTGAAATCTGCTCTCGTACGATGTTTCAACGATAAAAGAGATAAAAAGCAAGCTGCAAGATGATGCACAGCAATGAATTCTTGTGTCGTACGACTGTCTCGTATTCGATCCGCTCAGTCTGGTTCGTTTTTTCATTGTTCAAGATGCAAACGTGCGTCGTACAAGGAGTGAGATTCTCGTTCTTCAAGTTCAAAGAAAACAAATCAGTCAACTGCAGATGACGACGGTTTTCTCCACGCATCAACATCATATGACTCATCAAAAAATCAAGCGTCGTACGATGAGCGAATTTCACAGTTTGAGCCGTGGCTCGTTTCTGAGAGAGCTCATGAGTTCAACAGCTTCGTACGACATCAATCATTTGTCGTTGCTTGTATTCATTCAGCAGAGTATTGACATCGCGATCGAGATATTGAGCTTTTCTTCTCGCATGCTTCTTCTTCGTACGATCTTTCAAAAGAGCTTTCACCTTGGCCTCTCGTGAATGAGAAGACGTAGCATGATCGAAAGATTGCTGATAATTGTACAAAGAAATGATAGCAGAAACATAACTGTCAACTGAATCAAATTTCAACGTCTGCTGCACTTTCTTTCTCGTAGCAGTCGTACGAGACTGCTTGTAACGACTTGTACGAAGTTCTCGCGATAGAACTTTCTTGTTCAAAAACATGACGAGTTTATCTTTTGTCACTATTTGATCATTCACGAACTCGTGTCTCGCACAGAACTTCTACTTCACTCAGTGCATGTCGTACAAAGACGTTGAAGAAGATCTTACTCATCATTTCTTCTGCTTTGACTCGTAGTTTCTGATCATATTGATCGAAGCGTTCGTACGTCTCAAGATCAACGCAGTCTGTTCATGTTGATACAATTCGACTGCAACATTCATCTCATTGAAAGCGTTCATCGTCGAGAACATCATTGTCAGAGTCGTTGTACATTGCAGTACTGCACGCAGAATTAATTCAGATGTGACAGACTTCATATGAATAGATTGTTGAAGAAAATCAGAAGCAACGAGCGCAAAATAAAGCAATAACTGAATAAATAACTGAGATGAGACAAGCTTTTGAATATGTTGCATATTATCGAAAGAAGAATTCTGTTGACATGCAACATGTTGAGAACTTGACAATAACTTGAAATAACTGAAAATGTCAACATGTATGAATAAACAGATAAGAAAATTTCAATCGTCGATCAGATAATTTTCGATCATCTGATGTATATACAACGACTTCAATGAACTGTAAAAATCAGAATGATAGTTGAAGTGAAAGAAAAAGAAATGATGACAGTTTAAACGAAAGAAAACGACTTGCACAAATCGACGCAACGAAAAACATAATGCAAAATCGAAAAAGTTTTGATGTTGAATCATCTGATGAAACACTTGACAATCAACGATCAGAATACACTCTTGCTTCAGTACTATATAGACTTGAGCGTGACACAGAAATCTGCTTCAATTGCATTCTCGATGCAAATTTGAATGAGCATCGTTCTACAATCATGTGACGCGAGATTTCTTAGTGCATGAGTCTCGCACGTTTCTTTTTCAGAATCTTCAATCACACAAGTCTCTTCTATTGAAGCTGCTTTTATGTCATCTTCGTAAGTCGCTATTCGTATCTTGCACTAAGCTCATTTTTCGCTTACTTAATGCGAGATACGAATAAGTCAATCGACACGTCTCTCATCTTCTGAAGATCTTTGTCACGCGAAGCATGATTCGTTGTCGACGAAGAGCGCAATTCAAATATACGTATCGTTGTATGCAAAATCTGTGTCATTTTTTATTAGCAACGCAGTTGCTTCTACTGACTGATTTTGATCTCTATTGTGTCAATCTTAATTCTTTTCTTTGTAAAACAATTGACTCTTTTATTGAATTCGCGAAAGCTAAATCTATTACAGTTAATAATTCAAAGTTAAATCTATTACAGTTAATTATGAAATCTTGAATGTTCAACTTTTCTATTTGACTTCGTGTTTTCACTGCTTCACATCGTTCTTCACTTCGTTCTTCATTGCTAACAGCATGCTTTTATCTTTTGCAATATGTTTTCTATATTTTCTAACAACTATATAAATAAGAAACGTCAGAGCAATGCTTGAAAGACTGTTGCTGTCGTTGCATGTCACAGACAGCTTGCATTTCAGATTCATCAAGATTTTTCTGCTCAATCTTTTTCTTTCGCTCGCTTCTTTCGAGTCTCTTCTTCGATAATGATGCTGCAAGAACGTGATTTCAATATGAATGTGACTTCGAAGTGAAGAAAAAAACGTTCTATCAAAGTCTATAAACTGATCGCGTCGAGTTGAGAACTTGAGTTCAGATCGAGTATTCAACTTGAAAAGTGTCAAGTTGAATTGAAATTTTTTGAAAAAAGTGTCGAGTCGAATTGAGAAGTTGAACTCAAGCACTCGAGTCGAATTGAGAAGCTTGACTCGATAACTTGACTCAAAAACTCGATTCGATTCAACAAGATATTAGATAAATGTAAATAGTTTGATTGAACAGTCTTCATGATTTTCTTCATGACTTTCTATCATGTTTTCTCGTCATAACTTTCTATCAAAGTCAAATGATCTTCATGTTTTCTCTTCATGTTTCTCTTCATGTTTCTCGTCATGACTTTCTTCATGTTTCTCTTCATGTTTCTCATCATAACTTTCTTCATATTTCTCTTCATGTTTCTCTTCATGTTTCTCTTCATGTTCTTTGTCATGACTCTTTATCAAATGATCTTCATGTTTTTCTTTATGACTTTCTATCAAATGATCTTCATGTTTCTCTTTATGACTTTCTATCAAACGATCTTCATGTTCTTCTTTATGACTTTCTATTAAAAGATAATGCAAAAAGATAATGCAAAAGTCAAAAATCGAAAAAATTTCTATATTTAACTCTCTTGATGTCAAGCTCAAGTTCTTGATGAATTGAGTTGAGTTAACTCAATTTTCAGTCAAATTGAATTGCATTGAATTGAAAATATGAGTAATTCGACTCGAGTTGAGTTGAAAATGTGAGCAATTTGATTCGATCTCAATTTGAGTTCAAAATGTTAATTCAAAACTCGACTCGATGATCAGTTTAAATTCAGAGAAGAGACACAGTCGATGTCACTCGTCAAGCAAAGAAAGATCACTCAAAACATGAAGTTTGTAAGACAGAATCTTGAAAATCGCTCTGATATACACAAATTGCAAAATCAATGAGAAGAAATCAGACAGCGACATCAACGCTACTGTGAAAAAGCGACGCGTTTGAATTGCAATTCATCAAGTTCTCTGCTCATCACTTTGCAGAAGCTTCATTTGACTTCAATTTCATCATTGATTTTATGTCATTACAATCTGTGTATTGATTGCAATCTGACAAGAGTCTTAACTGACTTTTTCTTTCAAGATTTGATTGATTCGCTCGTTTTGTATGTTTATTGCATTGACACATCAGATCTTTCTAAAAATAAAATGCGTTGATGCTCAAGTGATAGTCACAATGTTCTTCATTTGATCTTTCAATGTGTCAATGATCTTGAATTCAATCAATGTGTTTGTTGCAAGCATGCATTTCTGTTATCTTTGATTAGTCTGATTAATCTAACATAGACTAGTATAAAGTTGTGAGTAAAACTGTTGTTGACACGTTAGCGATCTAACATGTCTTCATGAGTAAAACTCACGTTGTGTTGCATCTTCTTTCTACTTCAGCTTTGAACTTCTAGTTAAAATACACTCATATGATTCGCTTTATGCAAACTCATAACATTAGTTCAAAGCTCATCAATCTTGCTATCAATGTGTAGATGATATAAAAACAAGCTACATCACTCAAATTAAAATCGAAACTCGAAAATTGAGCTCAGAAAACTCATTAGAAATCAAGAAATTTCTAGAACAGAAGAACAGAAGAACATGAATGCGTTGCTTTAGATTAACTCTTTATTGAACTCATCATCAGAACAGAAGAACACGAACGCGTTGTTCTAGAACTGAAATCAGAAATTTCAGTTGAATCTTGATCAACAATTTTCTACTCACATAATGATTAAAAGCACAGAATTAGAATCAGAATTAATGAGCATTGCTCGCTATGAACCTCGAAATGCTAGAAGAGAATCACTTCTATCACAGAATCAAACAGCATCAGAAGAAGAAGACACGAATGTGTCATTGAATACAAAAGAAGAGAACATGAACGCGTTGCTTTTTGATCATGAAATGATCAAGATCAGCATCAGCATTGAACTAAATGCTTGAATAAACACTCATGAGACAGATGATCTTGTTGTCTTTATCAAGTACATGTATCAACAGCATGACATCGAAATCAAGATTTACAATGACATGATTCAGATGTTGAATGATGTCAACAAGATCAATATTAAATTGAAAGTTATCAATATCAAGTTGAAAATTATGCAAATAATGTTGAATGCTGTTTGAACGTGTCTACAGAAAGAGATGAAGAAAAAGAACGTGATTATACATCATTTAGAAGCGACATCAAGTCAATTAAGCACTTCGATTTCGAAAGATCAATTCTTGAAGTCAATCAAGCTATTTAACTCATCTTTGTTTGAAGATTCAAGACAGAATGTAAATAATTGATTGTTTTGAATGCGAAACAAGCTGAAGATGAATAAGAATCATTTTTCTATTGAAGAAATGAAGATTGCATATGTGAAAAGTTGAGTCAGTGAAACAATGATCAAACACATAGCATTTCGAATGAAAGACATGATCACGAACTCGTTTCTTGAAGCAGAAGAGATACTCTCGATCATAAATAAGATGTACGATGACTTTAATCAATATCATACGACTCAATGACAGTTCTTGAAGTTGTATCAAAACAAGATCTTCTTTCATGAATTTTGAATGAAATTTCAGAGACTTAGTGTGAAACTAGAATATAATAACGAAATTCTACTAGATGATCTTCAGCATAAGATTAGCTCAAATCTTTAACAAGTTATGATCAATGAACAAACTATGAATTTGAATGAATTTGTCAATATTTGCATGCAAGTCAACGTTTAATTGATGAAATTGAATGCTCGATCAACTTTCAAGACATCAATTACTCAAGTCGCTCGCTCTACTGCTAGCATCTTGATGATGATCACTATTGTGATCTCAACTTCAATCTCTGCATGAAAGAAACTCAGAATATCGAATATTGATTTTGCTAGAAAGAAGTTGTTTAAGAAAAAACTCTGCTTCAAATGCAAGAAGTCAGAATATAAAGCATGTGACTGTCTTGAATCAGCTCAAATGCACGAAATCACAGCAAATTCAAAAAACAATTCGTTCTCGTTAAAGTAATGACTGAGAACGACATACTCATATCTTGCTTCATCAATATGCTCGATGATTCATTTAATTTCAAGTCATTTATTGTTAACATCATCTTAAATAGTTTAGAAAAGATATTTCGATTTCTCATTCTGATAGACATTGAAGTTACTGACATGACGTTCATAAATGATTCATTGATTTCAGAGCTATGTGAACACTTTGATATTCAGTCAATTTCACTGTTCAAATCAAAGTCAATTCATTCATATGATAAAATCTTCGATCGAAGATTTATTACACATGCTTTATATATCTCAATCATTATACAAAAACATAAGAATGAAATGATGTCTTTATTAATAACTCGTCTAGATCAGCACAAGATAATTATTAACAATCTTTGATTAAAAAGAAATCAAATTTTGATAAATTTTACAAACGATCAATTGATATCTTCATCAAATATTCAAATCTTGAAACTTATCATTTCAAAAGCAAGCAGTCAATCAGCATTTTATAAACTCAAATCAAGCGAGATCTGCAAAATGAAATGAAAGAACTTGAAGTCTATGTCAACAATCATCTTAAAGCGAACTACAAATTCGAAATCAGTGAATTGATTGATTGAATCAGCTTTCATATGAAAGCAAAGCACTCAAGTTGATCTCGATCAACATGAATTCATTCAGTCATCGAAGAAGAGAGAGTTCGTCAATATTGTCATGATTGAACTCGTTACTTATCAAACTTTAGTCAAGAAAAACGATGTCAAGATCTTTACATTGATCATTAGTGAAATCAACAAGATGCTTAGCTTGATTAAAGATTCAGCGAAACTAAATGAAATGATCTCTGTCATGTTATTAAAGAAACTGAAGAAGAAGCTTTTGATAGTCTATCATGATTTTCTGAACGTTTTTGATAGAGAAAAGACAATTCAGTTGTCTTTGCATTGATCATATGATCATAAGATTGAATTAGAAGATGAGAGTCAATCTTCTAAAAGTTGATTGTATCTCATGTTGAGTTACAAGTTGCAGAAGATCAAGAAGTATCTAGAAGAGAACTTGAAGAAGAAGTTTATTACATTCAGTAAAGCTTCATTCACTTCGTCAATACTATTCATCAAAAAGAAAGATGATAGTCTTCGCTTTTGCGTGAATTATCGAAAACTGAATGCTCTGATTAAAAGAAATCGTTATTCAATATTCTTGATAAACGAAGTACTCATTCAAATTCAAGACAGTAAATATTTGATTTGACTCAACATTATCATCACGTTCAATAAACTTTGCATGAGCATTGAAAGTGAGAATCTAATCACATTCATCACTTTCTTCAATGTTTACAAATATAAAGTAATGCTCTTCAAATTAATCAATGAATCAACATTCTTTCAGCACTATATCAACGACATGTTGTTTAACTGTCTGCATAAATTCTGTCAGATCTATCTGAATGACATTCTCATTTACAGTAAGATCTTGAAGAAACATAGAACTCATGTGAAGAAGATGTTAAACAAGCTTCATGAAGTCAATCTGCAGATAAACATTGACAAGTGCGAATTTGAGATTCAGAAGATCTTGTTTCTAAAACTATTGATATTCATCAATGATTTATGAATGAATTCTCGAAAAGTAAATGTGATTCGAAGCTGAGAAACGCTTCAATCGTTGACTCATGTACAGATCTTCATTGACTTCTGCAATTTCTATCGACGATTCATAAAGAATTTCTTGAAGATCACTCAATCTATGATAAAGCTGACTTGAAAAGATCATTCATTTGAATGAACAGAGATCTGTCAGATGATCTTTGAGAAACTGAAGTAACAGATGACAACAGCTCTCGTTCTGAAGCATTTCAATTTGATCAGAGAAGTTATTCTGAAAACAGACTTTTTGAACTATGTCAACGACGAAATATTATCTCAGTATGACGATGAAGATATTCTACATTCAATGATCTTTTATAACAAGAACATGATTTCTGCAGAATGCAACTATGAGATCTACGACAAAGAGCTTTTGACTATTATTCAATGCTTGAAGCACTGACATCTGTTACAAGCGTGCTCAGTCTTCTTCTGAGATACGTGTTCTTTGAGCGAGGCTAAGACTTTATCGAGCTTAGCGCTTCGCTTCTCTCTGTACATATAGTCTTCGCACTCGTAGATCTCACTCTTTAGCTTTGAATTCTCGTTTACTCGTATATCATCTGATTTACACGTATCTCTATGACTTGCTCTAAGCATGATTCTAACATTATTCAAAGCTTCGTACATATCACACGATAGTGGTTCGCTTTCTAGCTAAGATCGAAAGCAAAGCTCTGCGACGCGTTGCAGAGTTGAATCGACTTCTTGACTGAGTTCTTGACTGAGCTCGTCATCGAACTGAACAAGCTCTGCAACGTGTTGCAGGCAAGACAATCTCGAACTGAGCTCTTGACTGAGCTTGTCATCAAAAAGAATAAGTTCTATCGAACGCGATAGACAGAAATCGAAACAAGCTCTATCGAACGCGATAGACAGAAACAGAGAGCTCTATTGAATGTGATAGAAGCGATCAGAACAAGCCTCACTACATGCGTGTAGTAGACAGAATAGAGAGCATCATCGAATGCAATAGACGCGATCAGATTAAGCTCTGCGAGTGCGAGCGTTGCAAACTCGAATCGATTCTGAATTAATCAGATTCGATTGATCAGACAGTGAGTCTGCTACAAAGGCGCGTTCGATATTGATCTCGTCATTGAGATGATCAATGAACAGAACAAGCAATGCAACGCGTGTAGTAGGCAGAAATCGAAATAGTCAGTCTGCTTCAATGACATGAACGAAACAAGCATTATCAAATGCAATAAGTCTGAATCAGAAGTGAGTCTGCTACAATGATAAGAGAACGATTGATCTCGTCATCGAGCTCGTCACTCGATAGTGAGTCTGCTTGAACGACATTCGAAATCAAATTCAGTCACGAATCTTCTTTTATTCGCATCTTCTACGATTTATCTCTATTCACAACATTGACAACAACAGCAAAGATGATATGTATTGCAGACAGAATAAAACATATACTATATGTCTCGAAAGAATAGAACATATACTATATGTCTGAAAACACGAAGATATGAGCTGAAACTCGTTCATCGTTGAATATTTGAAGCTGAATAGAAAGAGTCTGCTTGAATGATAAGAATAGTGAGTCTGCTTCAAATATAGATAACGATTGATCTCGTCATTGAGCTCGTCACTCGAAGTGAGTCTGTTACAATGACAAGTCAATAGTTGATCTCTTGATTGAGTCAGTCATCAAACAGAAGACAAGTTCTATCGAATGCAATAGGCACGAACGAAAAAGCTCTGCTAAATGCGTGTAGTAGTCAAGAACGAAAGAACATGAACGCGTTGTTCTTGATTAACTCTTTGTCGAGTCGATCACTCGAAGTGAGTCTGCTACAAAGATAGATAATGATTGATCTTGTCGTTGAGTCAGTTACTCGATAGTGAGTCTGCTTTAATGACATGAACGAAACAAGCGCTATCAAATGTGTTACGATTCTAGCCTTCGCCTATTCTTCGCCTAGCCTTCGCCTGATTTTATTCTAATCGGGCCTAGCGAGAATCTGACCTAGAGATGATGTCATTGAGACTCTGCATCATATGTGTAAGGCGTCAACCCAATCGGGCCTAGCACAGAGCTGAGAAACACACATATAAGAATCGAGTTTCTTTCTGTAGATACTTTTCTTTCTTAGCATTTATCTATTAGTTATATTACACTTCTATGACTCGCTCTAGACCGGTCCCTAACAGTAGATAAATGCTAATCAACTACTCTGCTATCGATGTGTAGACGATACGAAATAACCTACTTCGTTTATTCAGAAAATTCGCAAGGAATTCTTCGAATTACTTTCATCAAAAAACACACAGACAAATTTACCAAAATTTATCAAATCAATCACTCAATCAAACCTATCTTACCTTTCTCACAATGACGCGCGACTTTGAACCAGTCGAGTCACGAACAGCTCGTCTGCTTAGAAGCACTGCTAGTAGACGAGTTTTTCTTATTTCTTTCGATGCTTCAGCGAAATCTCAGAATGTCGCTATCTCATGAAACATCAACATGAATCAACAACTTCGTCAATGAACTATCAATCAGTCAGACGAGATCATCAAGATGCTGATCGAGCTAAGAGATCAACGAGACATGACTTTGAAACTCAACGAGCAATGAATCGATCTACAAGTCGATCACATCAAGAGACTTGATGAACTAGAGATCAATCAAATGACAATAGACACTCAAGAAGAGACTATCGTTGAACTACAAGAGAAAGTATTGAGTCTAAAAAAGAAACAGCGTTCAGCTGATCAGTTTCGACCTCGACAGTCTACTGAGTCTCGATCTACTACGAATCATCTATCTCAACAAGATATTGAGTCGCATGCTTCTATCGAGAATCATACTCGACGAGAGACGTCTACTAAGTTCATCTCATTCGAAAACGAACGTCATCGATTCTACAAATTTTCGAACTCATCTATATTCACTGATGAAGATGAATCGACTTGAGAAGACTGAAGAAACAAGATGAACGACAAGTTGATTGTCAATGTCGATCAATTCGATGATGAGACTATCTGTATTGTTTACATGATGTCTAGACTAGAAGATGACGCTGCAAAACACATCTTCGCTCGACGTTGTTTTGATTCTTTGAATTCATTCACTTCGATCTATGAGCTATTCAATCATTTGAAAGAAATATACAATGAACTGAATAAGAATTGAAAGTCTCGACGCGAATACAACGCTCTGAGACAAGTCGACAAGTCTTTCAATGTCTTCTACTTCAACTTTATGAAACTATTCAGCTATCTCGACTATGACGATCGCATTCTGATGAACGATCTTCAGAATAAAATCAATAATCGCTTGCAGAATGCTTTATCAGTCTGTTCAGAGAATTTTACTTCGCTCACTCGCTTAAGAATCTTTCTTCAGAATGTGAATAATAAACAGCGAGTCAACTATCAGCTACGCAGCGAACGTTGCACTGTCATCGTCAAAGTCACTGTCGTATCTGATAAACGCGCTGCTACTTCATTGTCAGTGACGACTTCGATAATCGATTATGTTAAGTCTATCATCTCTTCTATCTCTGAGTCAGCAAGATCGTCTATCATCTGCTATACTTGCAAGGCTTCGAATCACTTGTCAAAGAACTGCTCTCAGAACAAGATCGACACTTCTGCTTCTTGAGCTTTCACCTCTCACCTACATGAAATCGTCATTTCGAAGAATAAAGAGAATGAGAAAATGTCTTCTTTCGAAGATAGCGAGGCAAAAAAACTAGAGACTTTCATCAAAGACGCGATGAAAGATGTGTTAATTTCTTCAACGACGAGCATGTCAGATGACTCTTTTGCTTCTGAATCTTTGACTATTGAATGTGTACTTTCTAGCAATAAAATTAATTACTCATTGAAGTCATTGATTGACATCGAAGCTGCTGACTATTCGTTCATTAATGAAGTGATCGCGCAGATTGTTTGTGATCAGTTGCAAATCAAGTCTCTGACTTTGATCAAAGCGAAGTCAATTCGAGAATTTGACGATCATTATGCTAAGAAACTCATTACTCATGTCATCTATTTGAACCTGACTGTTCAAGATCATACGATTGACACAGCTTCTATGTTGATCATTCGATTAGATCAACATCAAATGATTCTCGAAAAAACATGAATGAACAAAATCAACCTAGTAATTGATATGCAAATCGATTCTCTTCGATTTCCGAATTTCATCTCTAGTCAGAAATCGATTGTTCTACTCTCAAGCAACAAGACAATCATGAAGCAGAAGAGTTTGACTTCTACTCATATACTGAAGAAGTCTTTCACTACATCTCAATTCAGTCTGAAATCACCCTCTTTCAGTCAGTACAATGAGAAGTCAGTTAAACTAATCGAACAGTTAAAACCGTGTGACGCGACTTTAACTAGCGCCAAAAATTCTAAAATGACGTCAGGTTCAACGAACATTGCAATGATAGAGACTGCAACATATAGAATGTTAGTCAAATGATCAGATGTCAAGATCTTTGCTGTTATCGTCTTGAAAATCGATCGACTCATAACTACAGTCGAAAACAAGTCTGAAGAAGTGAATCTGCATGAGCTTTTTCACGCTGAAGTTCTCAAGCAAGTCAAGGCCAAGCTTTTCCCTGAATATCACGACTATCTAGATGTCTTCGATCGAGCAATGATCAATCAGCTATCATTGCATCGTTTCTACGATCACAAAATTGAGTTGATCGATGAAGAAACATTCTCTCGAAGCAGACTATATCAGATGTTCGATCACAAGCTTCAGAAGGTAAAGAAGTATCTGATCAATCATCTAAACAAAGAGTTCATTTTCTTCAGCTTCGTTTCATACGTCTCGCTCATCTTGTTCGTCGAAAAGAAAGACGATAGTCTGCGTTTCTGCGTTGATTACAGAAAGCTCAATGCTTTGATCAAACGAGATCGCTACTCTTTGTCATTGATAGACGAGATTCTCGCTCGTATACAAGAAAGCAAGTATCTGACTTGATTGAACATCATTGTCGCGTTCAACAAACTACGCATGCATTCAGATAGCGAAGATTTGACTATCTTTATTATCTTCTTCGACTCATACAAATATCATGTAATGTTCTTCGAATTAATCAATGAATCAACGTTCTATCAACACTATATGAACGACGTGTTGTTCAAATATCTACATCAGTTCTGTCAGATCTATCTAAATGACATTATCATTTACAGCAAGATCTTAAAGAAACACAAGCGACATGTACGATTAATCTTGAATAGACTACGAGAAGCTGATCTACAGATAGACATCAACAAGTGCGAGTTTCATGTTCAGAAAACTATCTTTCTAGAACTCTTGATATCAATCGAAGAACTGAAGATGAACTCTTGAAAGATACAAGCAGTCGTTGATTGATCTACATTCAATAATCTCACTCAGATGCAGTTCTTCATTGACTTCTGCAATTTCTATCGACGCTTCATCAAGAACTTTTCGAAGATTGTTCGTTCAATGATTCAACTCACTCAAAAGAAGATCATATTTGAATAAAACGAAGTCTATCAGATCGTCTTCAATCATATGAAGAGACGTATGATCGAGACTTCTATACTACGTCACTTTGATCAAACTCGTGAGACTATTCTCGAAATCGATTCATTCAACTACGTCAACGATGAAGTTCTCTCTCAATATGATGACGAAGAAGTACTATATTCGATTATCTTCTATAGCAAGAACATGTCTTTCGCTGAATGCAACTACGAGATATATGATAAAGAACTTCTTGTCATCATTTGAGCATTTGAACACTGACGACTTGAACTGAAGCTAACTGACATTTCTATCAAGATGTTCATCGATCATCAAGCGCTCATCTCGTTGATGAAAGATAAAGAGCTGAGCAGACGTCAGATGCGCTGAATTCAGAAGCTCGCTGACTTCAACTTCAGAATAATGTATTGCTCTGACAAACAGAACATCAAGATCGATGCATTAACTCGTCAAGCTGACGTTGTGCTCAAAGATTCAGAAGATGAGCGCGTTCGCTATCAATGAATCACTATTCTGACTTTGAATCGAATGAAAATTGCTGATCTAGAGAAGAACATCAGTGAATCAATCTATAAACAGATTCTTGAGACTAATGAGATCGACAAGAATTGTACGCTACTTCGCGAAGCAATAGCAAGAGACGAGACACAATATGAAGATATCAAATTGAAGAATTGTCGAATTCAGAATGAAATCTCGTATCATGATAGTCAGCTATGAGTTTCGTTCAACGAGCTGCTACAAATGAACCTGATTCGTGAGATGCACGATCAATCGTCAGTTGATCATTCTGATACTCGTAGAACTGTGAAAGTCATAAAGCGAAACTACTATTGATCATTCATGCGAAAAACGATAGATCGATATATTCGAAACTGCTATATCTGTCAACGTTCAAAGACATCTAGAAATAAATCAAACGACTTGCTTCAATCTCTATCGATATCTGAACAGCGATGACAAGACATAGCAATGAACTTCATTATCGATCTATCTGATTCAGACGAGTACAACGCTATTCTGACAATCATCTGCAGATTGTCAAAAGAAAGGCATTATATTTCTTGCATCATTGATGATGAAGATATCACTGTCGAAAAGACAGCTGAAATGCTGACTCAATGAGTATATTGAACTCATGATCTATCAAGCTTCATAGTATCTGATCGAGATTCGCAATTCATCTCTATACTATGAAAGTTTCTTTGCAAACAATTGAGCATTTCTCTTCAATTGTTCATCGTCTATCATTCTCAGATCGACGATCAAAGCGAACGAGTCAATCAGAACATCGAGCGATATATTTGATTCTTCTGTTCGTATATGCAGAATGACTGGTTCGAGTGATTGCTCATGATTGAGTTTGTCGACAATAACGTCTTGTCTTCAGTCATCTTCTTGATTCTCTTCTTCATGAATAAGAATTTTCATTCTCATATGAGCTTCAATTCTGACATCATCGAGTATGAAAGCACTTGCGAGCGTCTGCAGATCGTCAGAGTCGAAGATATATTCAATCACATGAACAAGACGTTGATTTTCGCTCGCGAAGCTCTGATCAAAACACGGAAACAAATGATGAAACAAGTTAACAAGCATAGAAAAGAGATCAATTATGAGATCGAATCAAAGATGTTTCTGAACGAAAGAAACATCGTTACAGCGAGATTCTTCAAAAAGCTAGATGACAAGATGCTCAATTCATTCAAGATCACAGATTCTGTTGACTTCTTCTATAAATTGAAGCTATCAGACACTATGCATATACACGATGTATTTCATTCAGAGCTTCTTCGTCTCGTCGTCAATGACTCTCTGTCTGATCAGAAGAATGAATTCTCGAAATCAATAGTGATAAACGATGAAGATGAATGAGAAATCGACGATATATTGAACTCTCGACGATATCGAAGACGACTTCAATATCGAGTCAAATGAAAGAACTATGACAACGATCTCAACTGATATAACGCTGACGACGACGAATTTATGAACGCTCAAGAGATGATTGACGACTTTTATATCAAATATTCAAGGAAAGCGCACTAAGAAATAACATTCATGCGAACATGAATAGTCAAGAAGAGAGAATAATGTTACGATTCTAGCCTTCATCTATTCTTCGTCTAGTCTTCGCCTGGTTTCATTCTAATCGAGTCTAGCGAGAACCTGATCTAGAGATGATGTCATTGAAACTTTGCATCATATGTGTAAGACGTCAACCCAATCGGGCCTAGCACAGAGCTGAGAAACATACATATAAGAATCGAGTTTCTTTCTGTAGATACTTTTCTTTCTTAGCATTTATCTATTAGTTATATTACATCTCTATGACTCGCTCTAGATCGATTTCTAACAAAATGCAATAAGCTTGAACTTGAAGTGAGTCTGCTACAATGACATCAGAATTAGATTCAGCAACGAATCTTCTCTTATTCGTACCTTCTACGATTTATCTCTATTCACGACATTGACAACAACAGCAAAGATGATATGTACTGCAGACAGAATAGAACATATACTATATGTCTTGAGAAGATGAAACATATACTATATGTCTGAAAACACGAAGATATGAGCTGAAACTCATTCATCGCTGAATATTGAAGCTGAATAGAAAGAGTCTGCTTGAATGACAAGAATAGTTAGTCTGCTTGAACGACATTCGAAGTGAGTCTGCTACAATGACATGAACGAAACAAAGCTTTATCGAATGTGATAGATCTGAATCAGAAGTGAGTCTGCTTCAATGACATGTGATAAGAAGAAATAGGCTTGAAACGTCTGATGAAATGAGCTTGAAACGCTCAATGAAACGAACAAGATAGAAAGAAGCTGATTGAAGCAATGAGATCATTGCTTGACTGAGAAAAGAAAGTAATGTTACGAGCGTGCTCAGTCTTCTTCTGAGATACGTGTTCTTTGAGCGAGGCTAAGACTCTATCGAGCTTAGCGCTTCGCTTCTCTCTGTACATATAGTCTTCGCACTCGTAGATCTCACTCTTTAGCTTTGAATTCTCGTTTACTCGTATATCATCTGATTTACACGTATCTCTATGACTTGCTCTAGACATGATTCTAACAACATCTTAAATTGAAATGTACTGATATTTTAATCAAGATCTTCATTGATCATCTGAATTTGAAGTACTTCATGATCATCAAGAAACTGATCAGACGACAGACTAAATTAGCTGAGAAGTTATTCAAATATAACTTCAAAATCATATATCAGTCAGAAAAGCAGAATTTGAAAGCAGACGCGCTGATCAGAATGTCAGATGTCAAGTCAGTTGAATCAAATGATGATTGAAAGCTATATCAGCATCAGATGCTATTGTCAGCAAGCACATTTGAACTGCAATTAATAGAAGATGATCAAGATTTGACTCAGATCTTGCTCATATTTGACTCAGATTCGAAACAAAAATCGAAAGTTAATGAAGATTCAATCGAAGAGATGATTTTCATTCAGAATTGAATTATAGTTGAAAATCAAATGAATCAACAATGTATTGATATTCAAACAATCATAGAACAAAACAGAAGAACTTGTCAAGATATGAGTCTAGACAATTGCAGAGTACTGAACGAAGTACTTTGAAAGAATGATAGACTGTGAGTTTCTCAGTTAATGATCACTTAATTGATAAGAAAAGCACATGATCTTTCAATCAATGATCATTCTGACATGAATTGAACATTAAACTTGTTAAGACGATCATATTGCTGATCGAAGATGAGAACGACAATCAAACGCTACATTCAAAACTGTTACGTTTGTCGTAGATCAAAAGCATCAAAAGATCGAATCAATAAACTATTGAAGTCATTGTCTATATCTGAACAACGATGACAAGACATATCATTAAATTTCATTATCGATTTATTGAAAATTGATGAGAGCAACGCGATTCTGACAGTGATAGATCGATTGTCTAAAGAACGTCACTATATACTCTGCTGATCAGATGACGAAGAAACTTTCGCTGAATAAACAGTTAAGCTGCTGCTGATATAAATCTTCAGAACTCATGAGCTATCAAGATCAATAATGTTCAATAGAGATTTACAAATATAATTCATATTGATTGTCTGAAAGTCTTTATGTCTGAGACTCAACATTAAGATGAAACTATTCATTGACTATCATTCACAGATCAACGATCAAATGAAAAGAGCAAATCAGAATGTAGAATGATATCTACAAAGTTACTGCTCATACATGCAAGATGATTGATTCATCTGACTATCTATGACTGAATTCGTTGATAACAATGCTATTTCATCATCAATTGAATAATCAGCGTTCTTTCTGAACAAGAGCTTTCATTCTCATATGAGCTTTGATTTGAATTCAACTGAATATGAGATCACTTGAGCTAGAATTCAAGCGAGCAAAGCAGAGAATATATTCAAATACATGAATTGATCATTAGCGTTGATCAAGCAGACATTAGCAAAAGTCAGAATCACAATGAAGAAACAGATTAACAAGCATTGAAAGAAAATGATTTACAAGATAAATGACATGATGTTTCTGAATTCTAGAAACATTATGATTGCAAGATCATCAAAGAAGCTGAATGATAAGATGCTAGAATCTTTCAAGATTCTGAGTTCTGACTGAGATTGAATATGCATATCAATTGAAACTGTCATTGACAATGAAGATTCATTCAAAGTTCACTTCAAATCTGTTACGACTGAATTCAAAAGACTTTCTTGAAAAACAATGAAATGAGTCGTCTGATTCTATAGTGATAAATGACGAAGATGAATGAAAAGTGAAGAACATACTGAACTTCAGACACTACGAACGAGACAAACGACTGCAATATCGTGTCAATTGAAAAGACTATGACGTTGATCTACATTGATACAATGTCAATGAAAATGAGTTTAAAGACTGCTTGAAGATTGTAAATGACTTTCATCAGAAGTATTCAAACAAGTCAAGTTAGAAATCAACTCAACAAGAATTAATCAATTGAACTGCAGCAATGAAAACATTACTAAATGAAGAAAGAGAGTAATGTTACGAGCATGCATCTCTGTTATCTCTGATTAGTCTAATTAATCTAACATAGACTAGTATAGAGCTGTGAGTAGAGCTGTTGTTGACACGCTAGCGATCTAGCATGTCTTCATGAGTAAAACTCACGTCATGTTGCATCTTCTTTCTACTTCAGCTTTGAACTTCTAGTTAGAATACACTCATATGATTCGCTTTATGCAGATTCATAACAGTGTCATTTGTAAACTTGTATCTTCTGACTCAACATCATCTGCTCATGTCACATCAAATCAATCTCTTGTCACTTTGAATCAATCTTTTAATGCTTTGATCATGTTTGAAAATGATTGAAATTTCATTCATGAGTTTTACAACGCTCTTGAGAACTTTGAACGAGATGATTGCAACATTTGCAACAAGATTGACTTTGACATAAAGCTGATCAACTGAGAGAAACGATGCTCTTGTCATTGATGCATCAAAGACAGAAGAATCAATCTCAATGATTTCACGCTGTGATTCATCAAGAACGACATGAACTCATTGTGTCTGCTCATTAATCTTTCTGAATTGTTTCTGATCAAGAAAATGTTGATAGTCAGAGTTCACGTCATTATGAAATTTTGTCATGTAAAGAAACATCAGTATAAATATATCAATCATGTAGTTAACTTTGTGCAAAATACTCTCAAGATTGTCAATTGATTATTCTTTCTTTCTTTTGAGTTGCAAGTTCTTCTTTTAAAGCTCATCATCTTGATCGCTGAGAACAGTAACGCGAATCGTTAATTTGAGCATATTTTTCATGTACATCGTCATAACATAGAAGTTTGACTGATTTTTTTGAGAAAACATCATCTCAATTATGCAAATATTGTCATTGATGTTGAGTAACTTTCTTAATTATCTCAGAAGAATTTCATTCTGAATCATCTGTCTTGCATTCTTCAAAATGAGAATGATGATGAGATTGAGACAGAGCAAGAATTGAATCAAGATGCTCAAATCTTGAATGAAGAATTGATCATCATCAATATCGCTTTTGTTTCTGACTTAATCACTGAATTTTTTGAGCTCGCTCAACTTTGAACTGAACTGAAGCAGTCTCAGTCTGTTGCAACTGCTTCGCATGCTCAGCAGACTTCGTTTTTCATGATCACTTTGAGTTTTCACTCTCTTAATGAGCGCAATTTCTCTTTACACATTGCTCATATGATCTTTTCTACTCTTTTTTCTATCGAAGTCATCTTCTTCAACAGCGCTTGTCTTTGCGTCGTAACTTCTTTAGTCAATTATCACAATCATTTGATGAGATATAAAAATGATTGCTTTGCACATCATTCTCAGTTTTGCTATTGAGCATTTAACAGTCAGCTGCGAAAGCAAATTTATTAAATCAGTCAATGATATACAAGTTGCAATGCAGAGAAAATGAATGATATTAACGTACTTCAAGAAATGATCAAGAATTCAGAGTTTCATCTGACTGATATGATTATTTGCAAGACAGTGACTGTGCAAAACACTTAATCATACTGAAACAGAGTCAGAACGAAACTGAAGACTATGATTTATGATCTTACTTGTTTCTCGCTATTCATTACTTTTAATGTCATTAATTTACAGTGACGTGATCTTTATGCATACATGTCTGATCAAGAGATTTACATAACAGCGAGCAAGAGCGAACGAGTTAAGATTGCTTGAAGACTGCTTCAGAAGAATTCTCACATCATCATTGAGTGTTTGAAATGCAAAGTGATGCTATTTATTAAGTTTGTTATTAAGAAGAAGTTCAAGATTCAAAATTTCTGATATCATTATGAGTGACAGTCTTATGAAAGTGATCACATTCATGAGTTTCTGTGAATCAACAACGCTTTGAATGTCACAGATCTTGATCAATATTTTGCTTTCTAAAATGTACAGATCATGATCTTCAATCTCGTTGATGAACTGTCAGTGACTGCTGTTCACTTAAGCAGTCATTCTTTCTCAAAGCATACTAATATGCTTCGCGAGCTGATTAAACTGTTGAATCGCTTTCAGCGTCACACTCGCTGCACTTTGAGCTACTGTCAGCATAAAATCAGAGAAACAGATAAGCTGACTTGTTGTTTTCACTTCTTTCGATCAGAGTGATTTCTGTTTGAAGTCTCATGCAAGATGAATTCAAATCATCATGTTTATCTTTTCGCTCAAAATGACACTCTGCTCAACAGCTATAACGTCACGATGATCATGAAATGAATGACTAACATGAATCTTTCTCTTTATATGAATCAAACAACAGTGATGCACTATTTGATCAAGTATTGCTTCAAGATCGAAAAGAAGTCTGAATCATTCAAAAGTCTTCTTCAGTTTATCATGCTTAAAGTTTCTGACAAAGCTTTCTTACTGTCTTTTACTATCAAGTTAATGAACAAGTTAATTGTTGAGCGAGATTAATCTGCTCAAGAGATGTATCATCATCTTCTTCAGCGAGATCTATGAAATTTCTCACGAGTCATGCAGAATCTTGATCTATGATCAATTAAGAAGCAATGATGTGCTTTGAATTTTCAGAATGACAATGTCACTGTGTTCAAAATCTTTCTGAAACACTATTACAAGCAATCTGCTCATCAGAAACATTTAATTCTTCTGATTGCAGCTTGAAAGTACATGTGAATAAACAAAACTCAGAACTTTCGCTCTTGACGTGATCATTTCAAAATAATTAACTTATTTTCTTGTTATTCAGATCAATCATTTCATGTCGATTATTTGAATTTCTGCAAAGACAAGCTCATACTTCATCACTGCTTTCAAAGTGTCATTATTGATGATTTATTAAATAATGATGATGAGAATTGAATGTTTGCTTATGTCACTTGCGCGATCAATCACGATCACTCGCGCGATTCATTGAGAATCATGCTCAAGACGATCAAGATTGACTCTGAAATCGAGATTTTAAAGCATGATGAGATCGAGCAGAATCAGAATCTTCGTCACGAAGAACTGCTGAATCGACACAGATTGAATCATGATGACAGTCTTGTGTAGATATTTATCAATCTGAGTGAAAGATTCATGAACAAGAATCATGACTGATTGCAATCCACATGTGACGTGACTCTGATCATCATTCGAGATCACTCGATCGTTGCTTACGTAATTCGCAAGAATGCTTTCATCTCAACTATTCTTAAGAAAATCGATAGTCTTTCTCTTTTGAATGTCGAGCAGCGAGACGTTGTTGATCAAATCATTGATCATTATTGCTATCATTCTGATGCTCAACTTTTTCTGCATCTGAATGAGATTGTCAAAATCGAAAAGTTGATTTGCATCAATCTAATCTTCAGTCATTTGACGTACTATGTGTTAGGGGCCAGCATAGAGCGAGTCATATGGGTGTAATGTAACGAGTATATAAATGCTAAGGAAGGAAAGTATCTAGGAGGGAAGGACCGGCTATCTATATGGCTCAGAAGAACATAAGCTA
>JAABUY010002224.1_pt1 | contig 23556 bp, 17 predicted proteins | sample 5560271 | NCBI WGS metagenome assembly JAABUY01 (sample SAMN10711886, study PRJNA513374) | rock metagenome | isolation source: Antarctica rocks | place: Antarctica: Victoria Land, University Valley | reverse complement strand
GGACCCGCCCCCACCCCACCGCTCAACCCAACATCCACCATGCCCACATCATCAGGACAGAAACCGCCCCTGTACACACGGCAAAGACCGGACGCTTACCGTGAAAGCGCAGGGCTGAGCCATAATGCCGGATCGCCGTTATGCCTTGGGAACAGCGGTTCACTCACGTCGCCAAGCACCGCGTCGAAGGAGTAGGGGCACCACCAAGTCCCTGGTTCAGTGAATCAGCGACATCAGTCTTTTGCGTTCTCTTTCGCCTGTCGTGTTGCCCGTTCCAGCTCTTTCTGCGCCACCGCCACCTTTCGCTGTGCCTCGCGTTGGGCTGCGGTGGCGTCACGGTTAGCACTAAGAACCTGATCCTGAGCCGTCTTCAGTTGCTGCGCCGCCTCACGAGCAGCTTCTTTGGCCTGCCTCGTGGCTTCTCGGATACCGCTTGCAGCATCAGCTGGAAGCACTGTGAGCGGCGGCGGGGCGGGCGGGGGAGGAGGTAAAGGGGCGATAGTGCCTTTCTTCAGTGAGATGTCTCCCTGGCTGGTCTTGATGCGAACCAGCGGTCCACCACTATTTACCCTGCCCGAGATGCTCGGATGATTCTCTCCGCCGCCGCCTGGCAGCGAGAACTCATTCTGGAGGTCGCCGTTGGTGGTCTCGGCTTGCACCACGAAACCAGCCTCGTTTGGGACTGTCACGCTCACCGAACCATTTCGGTTCTCCACCGTTACATTGCCGATCGGGGGAGCGATGGTCAGATCAACAGATCCGTTGCGGTTCGTGACCGCGAGATCCCCCGTAACTCGCTCAAGGGTGATGTTACGGTCCCGGGTATTGAGGATCACCGGTCCGGCTACCTGATCCGCCGAAAGATCCGCGTTTGTACTGATTTCAACTTCACCATCCAGCCTTCCCAGTTGAAGATCCGTGCGGCTGGTGTGGAAGCGGATGGGACCGCGAACATGTTGGAGGTGCGTGGTCCCAAAAAACTCACCGCTGATTGCAACCGGCCCACTCATCTCGGAGAGCGTCAGATCCCGCCCACGCCCTTCGATCGCAATTGGGCCGGTGACACTGTGTGCCGCAAAGGAAGAGTCGCCGTTGTTGATGTGTCCTGAAATCGCTCCATGGATCGCACTTAGATCGACATCGCCGTGATTCGCGGTCACCGAAACCGCTGCTTTCACGGAGCTGACCCGAACGTCGCCCCGGTTCGCATGAATCGCCAGGGTGGTCGTGCTCGGCAGCGTGATGGTCAGATCCGCCCGGCCGCCTTCGACCGTAGGCATGGACACCACCAGACCGCTTCCACTCGCGTCAATCCGCGGCGAGAGCCGCTGCGCCTTGCTCTCCGCATCGGAATCGGTTCTGGTAAAGACCTGCTTGTGCGCGGCAATGTGGATCTGCCCATCGTCACTGGTTCCGGAGATCGCGATATCACCGCGAGGATTGTCGATCGACACGGTCGATCCTTCCGGGCAGGGATGCGTCACAGCTTGGTCGCTCTCATGCTTGTCGCCCAAAAACTGGTCGATGTTGTCCTGATTGATGCTGAAACCATGCCCAAGAAAGTTCTCGTGATTGCGCGCTGCGCTGACAGCAAGGCCGGTGGCCGCGAGCAGGATTACCAGAAAGATGACGCCGCTGCCGAGTACCCGCCGCGGACGTGGCGCAGCCTCTGCAAGGTCACGCTGTGACGCCTGATCGAAGCCCCACTCCGCCAACCGGATCACGCCGATGCCGATCAGAAGAACTGGCCACCAGTGTCCATACCACGTCCAAACGAAGGCTGCCGGAATCCGCCCAAGCTGCACCAACAGAAACAGTACGCCCAGCGCAATGACCAGCAGCGGACCAACCATAGAGCTGCGCCGGAGACCCCTGACCTGGGCGCGATACATATCCCTCTGCGCCCGGATCGTCTCCCGCTGCATGCGGGCCTGGTCACGAAGAATGCGTCTCTGAAATCGAGGGTCGACACCATAAGGCGGCCCGGGAGACGGGTTGGGAGGAGGGTAGCTCGCCATGACTAGATGCCCCCTCGATCGTCAGAGCCTGTTTGAGAGTTCGTGGGAACGATCGTGGCCGACACAGGCGCGCTCGGACCTGGGGCTGGAGGCGCGGAGGGAGGCACGTAGGGATACGGCAGCGGTGTGGAAGCCGAGTAAGCCGTGCGCTCAAAGAAGGTCATCAGGCCTCCCACGATGATGAACAACGGCCAGCTCCGGCCCCACGAAAGGATGTTGAAGCTGTCCAGGAGAAAGAGCACGCCGACCAGGACGATCCACACCGGTCCCCGAGCTGCTCGAAAGAGCCGCAGCCGGTAGCTCGGAGTTCCATCATCGATCCAGCTGCCGCCCGTCTCGGTCATCTTGCGGACGAAGAGCCAGACGCCGACGCCGATCAGCAGAAACGGGATGAGGCGGTGGACCGGGAAGCTGTGAAAAAGCCCGCTGTTGCCGATCAGGAACAGGACGCCGAGCCCGATCAGCAGGATCGCTCCGGTGGGAACGCGGTTTCCCGCTCCGGGTGCCTGCGGGAACGAGCTATCGTGCGGCGGCACCGCGCCGTAACTCTCGTACGGAGCTCCCCAGCTTGGAGCAGGCGGCGGCACATAGCCCGGATCAGCCCCCTGGGGCGGAGCGTACGCAGACGCTGGCGGAACGTAACTGCCGCTCGCAGCCGGCTCAGCTGAACTTGGTGCGGAGGCCGGGGGCGGGTATGCGGGAGCACCCTGTGCGGCAGCGGGGGAGGCGCCAGGCCACGCCCGTCCGAAGCCCAGGCGTTCGCCGATGTCGTTCAAGCCAAATGGATTCGGCAGCGGTGTGCCGTCCCGGCGAGCTCGCGCCGTATGATGAGCTTCGATCACCTGGTAGAAGACCCATCCCATAACCAGCAGGCCAAAGATGCTGTTGCCATGATCAGCCAGGGATGTCAGAATCGCGAACACCACGAGATGTACCACGCCCTTCGCATACTGCCCGTTGTAAAAAGCCCCCACGCCCGGGATGAAGCCAAGCAGCGCCGCCAGCCCGGGATTAGGTCCGCCCGAGGGTGGCGGCGGCATCGCCCCTTGGAAGTTGTAGTTCACGCCAGAGGAGGTGCCGCTGAAGCCATAGCTTCCGCTCTGACTCGCACCGGCTCCCGCAGCCCTCGGCGTTTCGGCGGCGGCGACCTTCGCCACCAGGCACGGCTCACAGAAGACGGCCGATCCCACGTTGCGCGCATCTTCCGCGGATAAAGGCTTGCCGCAGTTCTGGCAGAAGGCAACACGATCGTTCTCAGGGCGGCCTGGGTCGTTCATACCGTTCCCCTTTCCGGCGAATGGAGGTTGAGTGCGGGTAAAAGGAGATCAGATGGGTTGCTGGTCGAAGCCTGCAGCGTGCTGGTCGAAGCCTGCGTCGCCGGCCAGATTTCGGCGTCCGGCGCCCGCAGCGCGAGAGCTGTGACGACTCGGGGGTCGCCGTGCATGGTCTCGCGTCGGCTCGTCCCCGGGCTCACCCGGCGCTTCGGCGGCGGCTCGGGCTGCTGCCCTTTCTTGCTGCCTCCGGCATCGGAACCATCCCGTGCGGCGGCCCCATCCCCCCCCTGCGATCCTTTGGAGGCATCCTGGGGAGAACCTTGGGGCGAATCAGGGGCGGAACCAGCCGGCAGGTCATCCGCCGATGACCTCTCCAAATCGTGCACCCGCGATTCCAACTCATAGACCACGCGCAGGTTGGTGTAATACCGGACCACATGCGCGTTGGCGGTATAGAGGCTGCGCTTCAGGCTTGAGGGCTTCAGGTCGCTGGCCTGCAGATTGCTCAGCCGCACCCCGGTAAGGTTCAGCGTCAACGCGATCGAGAAGAAGGCCATGGCCGCCGTCATCGCCAGCCGCGGCTGCAGCAACGTGTGGCCGATGCCGCGCAGATCCAACCGCGGCGACAGGCGGTTGCGGAAGGGAAGGACGTTGCTGCCGGCCGCCAGCGATCCAGCCGTCCCGATCGGTATCCCCATCGCGAACGCGGGAGCCAGATCGGTGGCTTCGCCCGTCTGCGTCGCGATCGCACGGGCGCCGCTCGTCTGGGCGCCGCTTGTCTGGGCGCCGCTTGTCTGGGCGAGGATCCGCTCCAGCATCGCCGCCGGCGGCTCCGGCGCCTGCTTCCGCAGCATCTCCATCCACGCCGCACCGCGCCGGGCATCGGCCAGCATCTCGCTGCACGGCCCGCACCCAAGCAGGTGGAAGTCGAAGGCCGCCTGCTCCTCCGCCGTCAGGCTGCCGTCCACCGCATCCGCCAGCATCGCCTCGAACTGGGCGCACAGCTTCGTATCCGCCGTCTGGCTTGGCCTCACGCTGCCGAATTGATTGAAGTCCATCACCTTAAACCACCTGCCCTTCTATACGCTGCAAGAGCCTCGCCAGTTCTCCCCGGCCACGGCTGATGCGGCTTTTAACCGTTCCCTCCGGGATATTCAGAACCTGCGCAATCTCCTTGTAATCCATGTCCTCGAGGTCCCGCAGAATCACCGCCTCGCGCAACTCCGGCGAGAGCTGCTTCAGCGCATCCTGCACCCGTGCCCGCAGCTGCAGCCCCGCCACATGCTGCTCCTGCGAGGGACGCTTATCCGTCAGCCGATCCTCCAGCGTCGGCCCATCCTCATCTCCATCAAAGCTCGCGTGAATCGAGTCGGTCGCGCGGTCCAGCCGCGTTCGCCGGAAGTGATCTACCAGCAGGTTCCGCGTCAGGGTTGTGATCCACGTCTGCAGACTTCCCTTGAGCGCGTCGAAGCTCTCCAGGTTGCGATACAGCTTCAGAAAAACGTCCTGCGTCAGATCCTCGGCGTCCGTCGCCGACCCGGTAAACCGGTAGCAGATCGAGTAGATGCGCCGATGCTGGGAGACGACCAGCGCCCGCCATGCCCCGGCGTCTCCGGCGAGGCACAGGCGGACCTGCCTGGCGAGGGCCTCTTGCTCCGCGAGCTGTTCGGGCGTGCGCTCCAACGTTGCCTCAATGGGGTTTAGCGGTGAGGGAAGTGTATATCCTTGCCCACGCACCGGCTCGCCTCCGCTGCCCGGAACGCCCATTGGCCGGCTCGCCAACCCAACGATCGGCTTAGACGCCTGACCACTTCCCCGCTCACCTGCCAGACCGCTGCCTAGCTCTTTCCGCTTGGCGCCTAGTTGGCCGCCTGCTACCCGGCTGCTTCCAGCTCGGCGTAGATCTCGCGGCACGGGCCGGATCGCTCCGGCAGGAAGAACACCTCTGGAAGGGAGCGGGATCGACATGTGAAGAACGCCCATGCGCTTCTATACGCATTGCGCTCGACGGCAGTTCAATGCCCTCAGGAACGCTCTGCGCCGCGACTCGTCCCTAACCCGGCAGGTCACGGGAGCGTCCAGACGGACGCACGGAGCGCGCGGCGGCATACCTTTCTGCCACACCTTCGCTTGGATCTGTCCAGGCCCCGCGTTCAGTGGATCAGACGTTTACTTCTGTGGCGCCTGAATCACGCCGCACGCAATCCGGTTGCCCGCATTGCCGGTCGGGTCGGTCTTCATATCGTCGGGCTTCTCATGCACCATCACGCTGGTCCCGCCGTTCGCCAAAATCCAGTTCGGCGAAGCCGGATCGAGCGAAAGGTAGTTCACCCTGAAGTTCGCCTCGCCCCTGTGGTTCTCGCCGATGGTCACATTCTGCGGCAGGTCCCCATTGTGATGCCCCGCCGGATTCATCGTCCCATGCTGCTTCGCATCCGGATTGAAGTGTCCCCCAGCCGTCTTGAAGTCCGGCCCATCGCACACCGGCTTCTCGTGGATGTGCACGGCATGGTCGCCGATCGGCAGGTTCTCCAGCTTCAATTGGATCTCGAGCTGCCCCTTCTTCGTCTCGTGGAAGGTCGCCGTGCCCGCATCCTGTCCGGTGCTGGTCTTCAGCGGAACCACCACCGCATCCTTCGGCTTCGCAAAGAGAGGTACGGCAACAAGACTCAAACCCACGGCGATCCACTGAGTGCGCATAAGACACCTCTCCTGAACTGCAGAAGCAGAATACCGCAATGCATCCCGGCCTTGGCTCGCTCCTGCAACTTCTTGGCCAATGGATGAAAGAACTTCCCCAGGCATCAACTTCTTTGACTCACCAAGCCCGAGCAGGATCGGGTTGCTAATGATTGCTTTTAGCAACTGTTTGCATCTAGACTCTTTCCATGGCAGCCAGCAACACCAAGGAAGAGGAACAAATCTCTGCCGTGCGGGAGTTCAATCGCTTCTACACGGCGCGTCTAGGCCTGCTGCGCAAGCGGCACCTCGACGGGGATTTTTCGCTCACGGAAGCGCGCATCTTGTATGAAATCGGAGCCGCTCCCAGGCTGACGGCTTCCGCCTTACGCGAGACGCTTGGCCTTAATGCCGGATACGTCAGTCGAAGCCTTGCACTGCTCACCAAGCGGAAGCTGGTGCGCCAGACGCCATCCAGGCAGGACGGCCGTGAGAAGTTGCTTACGCTCTCGCCCGAGGGAGATAGCGCTGTCGCTTGGCTGAACGAACAATCGGCGCTCCAGATCCAAGGGCTGCTGGCTCACCTCAATTCAACCGGCCGCGATGCCCTGCTTGACTCGCTTGCGAAGATTCGCTCCATCCTGATCGAACCTGAAAGGCTATCCGTTCGAATCGTTCGCTTGTCCCAATTCAACGACGACGCGATTCAGTTGCTGCAGGAGTATTACGAGGCGGTTCGCGTCCTCCAACGGGACACCCCAGAGGCGATCCAGACAATCATCGATGACCCCGGTTCGGGCGTGTGGCTCGCCTATCTGGATAAAAAGGCTGTTGGGTGTGTCGTCCTGAGAAAGCTAGGCTCCGTTCCGTTGGCTGGGGAATGCAAGCGCCTCTATGTACAGCCTGGAGCCCGGGGGCATCGCATTGCAGACAAGCTGCTGGACGCCCAGGAGAGCTTCGCCCGCAGCAAGGGTCTGCGTTGGATCTATCTTGATAGCTACGATGATCTGAAAGTTGCCATAGCTCTGTATCGGAAACGTGGGTACGTTCCATGCGAACGCTTTAACGACAACCCACAGGCAACAATCTTCCTTCGAAAAAATATCGGTCCTCGGTCGTGAAGCGCTCGGTGTCATCTCGGAACCTGCCGAGATCGCTTGCGCGGGATGGTCCTCCATCGTCGGCAGTTCGAATCCAGCTAAACTTGAGAGCGAGCCTATGACCGTCCAGACCTCGACCATCGAAGTACCGCAGAACACCCCGACCGCGCCCATCATCCTCGCTCGCGATCTCGGCAAGACTTACCGATCCGGCAAGCTCGATGTCCCGGCCCTCCGGAACGTCAACCTTTCCGTCGCACCCGGCGAGTTCGTTGCCATCGTCGGGCCCTCCGGCTCCGGCAAGTCCACCCTCTTCCACATCCTCGGCGGCCTCACTCATGCCACCACCGGATCCGTCACTATCGGCGGCGTGGAACTCGCCCAGCTCTCCGACTCTGATCGCACCAAGCTTCGCCGCGCCCGCATCGGCTTCGTCTTCCAGCGCTTCAACCTCCTCCCCACCTTGTCTGCCATGGGCAACATCGAGATCGCTCACGACATCGCGGAAACCGGCAAACCACTCGACCGGGCCCTGCTCGACCACCTCACCGGCCTTCTCGGTCTGAACGGCCGCCTCCACCACCGCCCCAACGAGCTCTCCGGAGGCGAGCAGCAGCGCGTCGCCATCGCCCGCGCCCTCATCACCCGGCCGGCCATCGTGCTCGCCGACGAGCCCACGGGCAACCTCGATACCAAGAACTCCGACGCCGTCCTCGCCATGCTCCGGCAGTCTAGCCGCGAGCTCAACCAGACCGTGCTCATGATCACCCACAACCCCGAGGCCGCCGCCATCGCCGACCGCACCCTCACCATGCGCGACGGCCAGATCATCTATCCAGACGGCCAGATCATCTATCCAGACGGCCAGATCATCTACCCAGATGCCTCCATCGACTCCATCCACGGCTGAAAAGCCGTCCCCGTTCTCATGTTGGAGGAAGCACCTCGTTGAACCTTTCCAGGACACCACGTCATCAAAGCAGCTAGAATCAATCGTGAGACTATGCCTAAACCCGCCCTAGCCTTCTCCGGATCAGCCCGCCGGTCCAGCTCCCAGTGCACGGATCCTATCGTCGGAGATATCCTCTCCGGCTGGCGCTTCGATATTTCGGGCCTCTCTCCCGCGATGCGCACCGACTACGAGGTGCACCTTCGCGACTGTCCGAGCTGCCGCCGCCGCCAGCGCATCGCGCGCACCATCGACGTCCTCCTGATCATCGTCAGCACCCTGTCGATCGTGGCCTTCCTGCTCGCCGCCCTTATCATCCGGCGCGTGGAGCTCCTTACCCATATCGGCAGCGTGCACGTCCAGCTTCACCACACCGCCATCGCCATCTCGCTCGAGGCCGTCGCTGTCGCCGGAGTCGCCGTCTCGACGCTGTTGTGGGTCCTCGTCGCCGTGGCCACGCCCCTCCCCGGGCTGGTCGGCAGCATGGTGCAACAGAAGATCCCGGCAGAGCTCCGTGAGCGCTTCTCCAAGCACGCCGCCTAGATCGACCCATGGACACGACCCGACCTCTCGACGGTGAAGTCCTGCCCCCGGCCCAGGGCCCCCCTCTGCCGGACTTCGCCACCGAACAGACCGAAGCGCGCGCTCGCCAGGGTTTCCCCCCTCTGCCCCCACCCGCGCCCCGCCGTCGCGGCCGTTTCGCCTCCAACCCGGCCACCTACATCCTGCTGGGCATCAACATCGCCGTCTTTGCAGCCATGCTGCTCCGTGGTGTCAGTCCCACCTCTCCCACGCCAGATCAGCTTGTGCACTTCGGCGCCAACGCGACCGATCTCGTTCTCTCCGGGCAGTGGTACCGCCTGCTCACCGCCACCTTCGTCCACGTCGGCATCGTCCACCTCGCCACCAACATGTGGTGCCTCTACAACCTGGGCCTCCTGGGTGAGCCGCTTCTGGGCAAGTGGGGCCTCATCGCGACGTACATCGTGACCGGCATCGCGGGCAACCTACTCTCCCTCGCGGTCAATGTCTTCCTGTTCCTCGTGACCCGCACACCCGACCTTTCCGTCGGAGCGGGCGCTTCGGGCGCCGTCTTCGGTATCGCCGGAATCCTGATCGTCCTCCTCTCCAACCAGAAGCTTCCCATTCCCCTCGGCGAGCTTCAGCGCCTCCGCCGTTCCGTCATCCAGTTCGCCGGGCTCAACCTCATCATCGGCCTGGGCACCATCTTCATTCCGCTCGTCCGCATCGACAACATGGCTCACATCGGCGGATTCCTCTCCGGGCTCGCCCTCGGTCCGCCGCTGGTTCCCCGCATGACCTCCGGTCGCCGCCGCTACCTCCAGCGCCAGAAGATCACCTTCTCCATCGCCTTCTTCGGCCTGGTCCTGTTCGCTTACTGGATCGCGAAGCTCCGGTAATCCCTTTCTCGCCCAACAGCCGACCGCGAGCAGGTGCTCTCCTGCCCGGACCAGATCTTGCTTTGCGCATCGCACACAAAAAAAGCCCGCCCAGGAGGGGCAGGCTGTACAAACTTGAGGTCTCTCCTAGGTCAGCGTGGTCTGCGCAAACTTCCGCACCATCGCCAGCAGCAGCCGCCGGTCGCTGTCCCCCAGATGCGCCGAGTAGCGCTGGATCTGCGTAAGAAACCGGATCTCCCCCTCGCCCAGATTCAACGACGACATCTCCTTCGCCACCACCTCTTCCGCGAAGAACTCCGAAAGCTGCAGATCCAGCGCCCGCGCGATCTTCTGCAGCGTCTCGAGCGACGGAACGGTATGCCCGTTCTCGACCCGCGACAGGTAGCATCGCAGCAGCCCCGTCTTCTTCTCGATGTCTCCCTGCGACATCCCGCGCTGCAGCCTGTATCCCCGAATCGTCGTCCCGATGTTCATCGAGGTGGTCATCGCGGGTCGTACCGCGGGCGCTCCCAAAACTAGTTGCATATCAGTCATTAGCCACAAACTACCCACGCTGAACCCTGAGGTCAACGTCTATCTTGGGGTCGCCTTTCCCCCCGTACCAGCAGAGGTTCACCCTCGCTCGCTGGGCTCACCGTGTTATCCTACACGTGCGCTTGAAACAGGCGCAGGCATCGCAGGCAAAGACCTTGACCGTGGATCGCGAACGATCCCCGCCGGGTTTGGCCAGAGACTGCGATATGCCTCTCCCCACCCGCAACCCTTCACGAGATACGAAGGTTCGGCTGGTTGCTCTGGCTGGAAGGCCCGTCAACGGACGGTCGCCTCGCCTCGCAGCAGCAGAGCTTAGCCGTCAACGGCAGCCATGCTGACCGGATTTATGGCGCCTCCCTAAACGGGAGCAAAGCGCCACTGCATCACTCCTCGCATCACCTCACCACACCAAAGGAACACACTTGACCTCCGCAACTCTAGACCTCCAGGCCTCCAGCCCCGCTGTGCCCACCACGCCTGTCAATCTCCCCCTCGTCGAGGGCGTCCGCTTCGCCGACTTCAACGTCTCCGACTCGCTCAAGACCCGGCTCACCAATGCCGGCTTTCTTATTCCCACGCCCGTTCAGGCCAAGGCGATCCCGCCCGCGCTCGAGCAGAAGGATATCCTCGCCACCGCCTCCACCGGCACCGGCAAAACCCTCTCCTTCCTGATCCCCATGATCGAGCGGCTCGAGACCACCTCCGTGCCTTCCTCCCGTGGCAAGCGCGGCCCCATTCGCGCCCTCATTCTTCTGCCCACGCGCGAGCTCGCCATGCAGGTTCTTGAGGCCTACGCCAAGCTCGTCCCGCAGGCAAAGCACGATTCCGTCCTCGTCTGCGGCGGCCTCTCCGAGAATACTCAGCTCGATCACCTCGATCGCGGACCGCGTCTCGTCGTGGCTACCCCCGGCCGTCTCGAAGATTACCTGCGCCGTCGCGAGATTAACCTCGGCTCGGTCGAAATGCTGGTTCTCGACGAGGTCGATCGCATGCTCGATATGGGCTTCCTTCCCGCCATCCGCCGCATCGTCGGCGCCCTCCCCAAAAACCGTCAGACCATGTGCTACTCCGCCACGCTTGACGCCAATATCACCGAGATCGTCAAAGACTACGTGCAGAAGCCCATCCGCATCGAGATCGGATCGGCCTCCAAGCCCTCCGACCAGGTTGAGCTGCGCGTCTACACCGTCATGCAGGATCAAAAGCTCGGCCTGCTGAACCAGATGCTCACCGAAGAGAAGGGGACTTTTCTGGTCTTCTCCCGCACCAAGCACGGCGCCGACCGCATTGCCAAGAAGCTGGAACGGCTGGGCCATGACGCCGATGCCATCCATGGAGATCGCTCGCAGTCGCAGCGCACCGCCGCCCTCAAAGGCTTCTCGACCGGCAAGCACCGCATCCTCGTCGCCACCGACGTCGCCGCTCGTGGCATCGATGTCCAGGACATCGCGCACGTGGTCAACTACGATCTGCCCAACGCCTCGGACGACTTCGTCCATCGGATCGGCCGCACCGGACGCGCAGGCGCAAAGGGTGTCGCGACTACATTCGTCATGCCGCAAGAGCGCTCTGACGCTCGCAAGTTCGAGCGCGAACTCAAGGTCAAGTTCGACTGGCGAGAGGCCGACAAGAACCTCGAAAAAGAGGAGCGCAACAAGCCCCTCGATACCGGGGCCAACACCGGCGACCTGATGGCGCTTGAAACCCGTTCCTGGAAGTCGCCCGGCGCTTCCGGCGCAGACGCGAACGCTTCCAGCACCGGCCCGAACGGCAATCAGAACGGTGCAGGCGAACGCAGCCGCCCCAGCCGTCCGGTAAGCCGCGCCTTCCGTGGCGGAGCGTCCAACGGCCGCTCCGGTCCCGGAGGCTCCAGCTCCGGCCGCGGTTCCGGTGGTCGTCCCGCAGGCCCCCGCGGCAACTCCGGCGCACGTCCAACCCGCGGGAATCGCGGCCGCTAAATAAGGCGCGCCGCTGCCCTGAGCTCCATCCACCAGGTCAGCGGCGCATCCTAGCCAGCGCATCGTTGCCAGTCAACACGCAGCCGAGTGCAAGTCAGTTCTGCGACGGTCTCCTAGGCGAACCTTGCCTTCCCGCAGAGCATCACATTCTTTGCCTCACGCCGCTGTTACTGGCCTTCTGAGCGAAGCCAAAATCTCCGAACTTGCCTTGTCGCTGCTCTCGTTTCCTGCCTTTGCCGCACGTCGACCTTGCTCGACCAATTCGATCTCGAAGAAGCAGAACTGTTCATCGCCAATGCCCGTGCTCGCACCACGCGCTTGAACCACATGATCTCAGCCTAGGAAAATCCTATGATCTCCGTCTCTAACGTCACCATGCGCTACGGCTCGAAGCTCCTCTTCGAAGACGTCTCCGTCACCTTCACCACCGGCCGCCGCTACGGTCTCACCGGTCCCAACGGCTCCGGAAAATCGACCTTCATGAAGGTCCTTACCGGCGAGATCGACGCGCAGAAGGGAACAGTTGTCCGCCCCCGGAAGTTCGGCGTGCTCAAGCAGAACCAGTACGAGTTCGATGCCTACCGCGTCGTCGACACCGTCATCATGGGGAACAAGGCCCTGTGGGCCGCCCTCGAAGAGCGCGATGCCCTCTATGAAAAGCCCGAGCTGACCGACGAGGACGGCTCACGCCTCGGCGAGCTCGAGGGCACCGTCGGCGATGAAGACGGCTACGAGGCCGAGGCCAATGCCGCCGTCCTCCTCCAGGGCCTCGACATCCCCGACGAACTCCACGAGCGCAGGATGTCCGAGCTCCAGGGCGGCCAGAAGGTCCGCGTCCTGCTCGCACAGGCCCTCTTCGGCAACCCCCAGGCCCTGCTCCTCGACGAGCCCACCAACTATCTCGATCTGGAATCCATCCACTGGCTTCAGGACTTCCTCAACCGCTATAACGGCACCGTCATCACCATCTCCCACGATCGCCACTTCCTCAACAACGTCTGCACCCACATCGCCGACATCGACTACGAGACGATCATCACCTACAACGGCGGCTACGACGACATGGTCCTGCAAAAGACCAGCATTCGCACCCGCATCGAGAGCCAGAACGAGCAGCGCGAAAAGAAGATCGCCCAGCTCAACGACTTCATCGCCCGCTTCTCCGCCGGTACCCGCTCCTCGCAGGTCAACTCGCGCAAAAAAGAGGTCGAGCGCCTCGCCACCTCCGAGCTCGCCCGCTCCAACATCGCCCGCCCCTTTATTCGCTTCGACATGCTCCGCCCCTCCGGCAAGACCGTGCTCGAGTTCGAGAAGGTCAACAAGTCCTACACCCAGAAGGACGGCAAGGTCGAGCACGTCATCGACAACTTCTCCGCCTCCGTCCTGCGCGGCGACAAGGTCATCCTCATGGGCCGCAACGGCCAGGGCAAGACCACCCTCCTCAAGGCCCTGCTCGCCAACGGCCCTGGCATCGACGAGCTTGATGTCTCGATCGACTCCGGCACCGTCAAGTGGGGACACGAGACCTCCATCGGCTACTTCGCCCAGGATCATACCGGCTCCATCCCGCACGGCACCACCGTCTCCGAATGGCTCCACACCTTCGATCCCGCAGCCACCAAGGAAGACATCCGCGGCATCCTCGGGCAGATGCTCTTTCGCGGCGAAGAAGGCATCAAAAAGACCGAAGCCCTCTCCGGCGGTGAGGCGGCCCGCCTCCTCTTCTGCAAGATCATGCTGCAAAAACCCAACGTCCTGGTCCTCGATGAGCCCACCAACCATCTCGACCTGGAAAGCATCAATGCCCTCAATCAGGCCATCCAGAAGTACGAGGGCACCGTCTTCCTGGTCACCCATGATCAGGACCTCATCGAGGAGGCCGGTACCCGCATCTGGCACTTCGAAGGCGGCCCCAACCACTTCCAGATCACCGACCACAAAGGCCCCTACGAGGAGTACCAGCAGCAGATGCTGACCCTCACCGCAAAATAACCGCACGCGCAGCAGCAGAAGAAGCACCAGGAAGAAATCGCTGACTCATCCCATCGAGACACTCCGTGGCCAAAGGCCCACGCCGTCCTCTCGGACCTGGATCTAAAAGGGAAGCGGCGTTCCTGTAAGTGAGCGGAAAATGCAAGCCTCTCCTGCGCAACGCCGCGCCGATCTCGGGGTCGTCCTCTTGTTCGGCGTCGTCTCTCTCGCACTGAACTGGTGGGCGTCGCACGGCCGCCCATTCTGGTCCGACGAGTTGTTCGGATGGATGCTCGTCACCGATCCATCGCTTCACCACATGATCACCGCCTGGCGTGCAGGCGCGGATGGCGGCGGCATCGGTTTCTATCTCTTGGCCCGCCTTTGGATCGCCCTCTTCGGTCGATCGGAGCTGGTCTTCCGTCTCTTGTCGGCCTCCGGATTCGCCGTCTCCGCCGCTCTCACCTATCTCTCTGCGCAGCGCTTCTTCTCCCGGGGCCTGTCTCTCTTCAGCGTCTCGCTCATCTGGTTCTCCTCGTCCGTGCTGCTGTGGCAGCTGCAGCAGGCGAGATTCTACGGTGTGCTGCTCGCCGCGGTTGCGTTCGCGCTGTACCTCGCAATCCTCTCCCTTGAACATCTCACGCCCACCCTGCTCGCTCTCAATCTGGTCGCGAACACCATTCTGGTCGCCACCCATCCCTTTGGCGTCCTCTACAACGGATGCATTCTTCTAGGCCTGATCGCGGTTGGCGCCGCATCCGGGTCGTTTGTCCCTCGTCTTTACCTCAGCGTCGCGTCTGGTTGGTGGCCCCTCCTCGTCTCCCTGACCGCGATGCGCAACACCGCCGCCATCGGAAAGCCTTCCTTCTGGATCGCCCCGCCCCACTGGGACGACCTCATCGCCGCCTACCTCTTCTCCAGCATCCCCCTCGAACTGGTCTTTGCGGCCGCATCGCTTCTGCTCGTCGTCTCCCTGTTCATCCGGCGGCGGCGTGGCATCCCATTCCTGCGGCAGCCACTCAACCTCCGTCCCCTCCTGCTCACCGCGCCTCTGCTCGCCTTGCCCTGCCTCATCGCCCTGGTCTCCTGCTTTGGAACCTCGATCTTTGCCGACCGCTACCTTGCCCCCGTCGCCATCGCGTGCTGCTTCTTTTTCTGCCAGCTCCTCCTGCCCATTCGGTCCGCGCTGGCCAAGTACATCCAAGCCCCACGGCTCCTCTGGGGAGCGGTCACACTCCTGCTCTCCGGAACCCTGCTGAACTCCGTCCGGCAGTTCCACTCGCTGCCGTACCCACCCCTGCCTCATCCAGACGCGGGCATTCTCGCTTTGACGCCCAGGGACCTCCCGATCGTCTTCGAGCGCATCGACACCTTCGATCAACTGCTCGCCTACCATCGGCAGGAGGGCTACCACTTCTTCTACCTGCTCGATTGGGAGAACATCCTCGCTCCCGGATCTCCCCGCGGTGAGGCCGCCGGCTACCACGAGATGGAAATCTGGCGTAAGGTCGGCTACTTCTCCGGCTCTATTCTCCCCGTCGACGCGTTCTTCCCGGTGGGCGGCCGCTTCCTCGTTGTCGACGAAGAGCCCACCCTCTGGTTCGACCGCAAGCTTCGCCATAACCCGAACTACATCGTCCAGCTTCTCGGCACGCATCATCGAAGCTCGGACCCGCGGTTCGACGCGCGCGTCTGGCTGGTCAGCCCCCGGGGCGCCTCTGGCCCACCCCCATAGCATCCGGTCCGCCGGCAGTGGGATACTACATCAGGAAGTGAGTCCCATGCCATCCACTGAACCGCAGAAGTCCGTCGCCAAAAACGTCCTCGGCCAACCCCTCGCCACCTGCGGATGCGATCCCATGACCGGCTTCTACCGCGACGGCTGCTGCAACACCGGGCCCGATGACCTCGGCGTCCACACCGTCTGCTGCATCGTCTCCGCCGACTTCCTCGCCGCCTCCAAGCGCCTCGGCAACGACCTCTCCACCCCCATGCCCCAGTACGGCTTTTCAGGTCTCAAGCCCGGTGACCGCTGGTGCGTCTGCGCCGCTCGCTGGCTCGATGTCCTTGAGGCCGGCGCCGCCTGTCCGGTCGTCCTCGAGGCCACGCACGAGAACAGCCTCCGCATCGTTCCCTTCGAACTCCTCATTCAACATGCGGTCATTCCAGACCAGCTCCACTAAAAGCTGACCCGGCGCTCCGCCACAAACACGCGGTCATTCCAGACCAGCTCCACTGAAGCAGAATCACGCCAGCTTCCCACTCCTCCGCCGTCATCTCGACCGAAGCGGAGAGACCCCTGTGTTTTGCGGTTGCTCGTTCCGTAGCCTGAATAGGCGGACGTCTCATCAGTCCACGCGGAAATTGAACCCGCCTCACTTTCCCGTTGACATACCCCCACTCCCTGCCACACCGTAGAAGTACTACAACAATTCAAAGTTCGTCTGTCTCTGAACCGCTTCGCCGCTGTTGCGGCACTCCTCCATCGAAGGCGATCGTCGGCCTTCGTCTGTCTCTCTCGTCCGTGCGCCTCACGGGCCACCTGCAAGGAGCTCCCCACCCCATGTCGACCTCTCGCAAGCGCCTCGTCACCCTGACCGCCTGTTGCCTCCTCTTCGCCGCTGCGGGAGTCCCCTCCTTCAGCCAGAACGCCGCCCTCGGCAATATCTCCGGCATCGTTCGCGACGCCTCCGGGGCGGTCGTTCCCAACGCCACCGTCGTCATCACCAACACCGGCACCGGCGCCTCCCGAACCATCACCACAGACTCCGAAGGCCACTACGCCGCCACCTTCCTGCAGCCCGGCCAGTACGAGGTCGTCCTCGGCGGCGGAGCCTTCGGCAAGGTCGATCGCAAGGGCGTTCCCGTTACCGTCGGCACCACCGTCACCGTCGACGCCGACCTCCCCAACGCCAGCGTCACGACGGATGTACTCGTCACCTCGGACGCCCCCCTCATCGAAACCGATCGGGTCGCCTCCGCGCAGGTCGTCTCCGAACAGCTCGTCTCGAACCTTCCCGTCAACGGCCGTCGCTACGACAACTTCGTCCTCCTCACACCTAACGTCGTTCCCGACGGCAGCTCCGGCCTCATCAGCTTCCGCGGCGTCTCCGGCATCTACAACTCCAACCTTGTCGACGGCGCCAACAACAACCAGGCCTTCTTCTCCGAAGCCCGCGGCCGTTCCATCGGCGCTCCCTACGTCTATCCGCTCGATGCCATTAAGGAGTTCTCGTCCGAGAACGCCGGCTACTCCGCCGAGTTCGGACAGGCCGCCGGAGGCGTCATCAACGCCATCACCAAGTCCGGCGCCAACGCCACCCACGGCGACGTCTACGAGTACTACCGCACCCCCGGTTATAACGCCGTCGACCCCATCTCGAAGACCAAGCCCATCAAGGTCCAGCATCAGTTCGGCGTCTCCGTCGGCGGCCCCATCGTCAAGGACAAGCTCTTCTACCACTTCACCTACGACGGCTACCGCAAGGTCACGCCCATCACCTACCTCACCACCTACGGCAACCTGAATGATCTCGCCGGCGTCTGCGACGGCCGCTCCACCCCCATCACCCGCAGCAGCACCTCAAACGGCGTCACCACCACCTTCACCTATCCCACCACCATCACCAACATCACTCCCGCCCAGTGCACCGCGGCTGTCTCCTTCCTTCAAACCAAACAGCTCGGAACCTTTCCCCGCAACGTGAAGCAGGATATCTACTTCCCGCGCCTGGATTATCAGCTCACCGGCAAGACCCACCTCTCCGCCACCTTCCTCTTCGAAAACTTCAAGCAGCCCAACGGCTACAACGGCTCTACCACCGTCGCCAACGGCGGCGTCAGCCAGAACGGCACGGCCAACTTCCACGAACGATTCCTGGTCGTCAATGCCGAAAGCGCCATCTCCGCCCGAGCCGCCAACGTCGTCCACTTCCAGTGGTCGCGCGACCTCGAAACCGATAGCACCAACTCCGGCGGACCCGCCATCAACCTCGCCGGCATCGCCAGCTATGGCGAGACCAACGCCCTCCCGCGTGGCGCCTTCCCCGACGAACACCGCTGGCAGATCACCGACATCTACTCCACCACCCTCGGCCGACACACCGTCAAGATCGGAACCGACGGAAACTTCATCCACGAGCAGATCCAGAACCTCTTCCAGGGCGACGGCAGCTTTACCTACGGCACCGGAACCAACGAGTTCAACTTCGCCAACTGGGTCCAGGACGTCTACCAGGTCAACGGCGGCCGCCATTACAACTCCTTCGTCCAGGTCAACGATCCCATCACCAAGGTCGGCGCCGATGACTTCTGGAACCAGGACTACGACGTCTTCGTCGAGGACGCCTGGAAGCTTCACCCCAAGCTGCTCCTCAGTCTCGGCGTCCGCTATGATCTCCAGCTCGTCCCTCAGCCAGACCGGCCCAACGTCTCCTCCCCCGCCGCCCAGCTCTACACCTCCACCATCAACAACTACAAGAAGATGATTCAGCCGCGCGTCGGCTTCGCCTGGAACCCCAATGAAGGCACCGTGGTTCGCGGCGGCTTCGGCACCTTCTACGGCCTCAACTCCAACTCCACCTACTACACCCAGCGGCGCGAGAACGGCGTCTACCAGCAGCAGTTCAACGTCAGCCCGCTCCCCGGCCAGGCCAACGCCCCCAACAACCCCTACACCGGAACTCCCACCGGCACCGGCGGCAGCCGTCAAGTGCAGTACGTCTTCGGGCAGTCCGGCGCTTACCCTGCCTACGCTCCGCAGGGTGGCATCCCCGCCTTCACCCCGCCCGGACCCGCGCCCATCAACCAGGTAACCGGCTCCCCGAGCCCCGCCGTCAACCCCGGCCTTCCGCTCTCCGTACTCAGCGCCCGCGGCCTCGACCCCGGCTTCATCAACCCCTCGTCCCTCTCCTTCGACCTCACCGTCGAGCAGCAGCTCCCGCTCCACACCACCCTCACCGTCGCCTACGTCGGCAACCGCGGCCTCCGCCTCCCCGTCTTCGTCGATACCAACGTCGACCCCACCTCCGCCGTCACCACCACGCCCTACATCTTCACCCCCGCCAACGGCGTCACCCAGGCCATCAACCTGCCCATCTACACCAAGCGTCTCTCCACCAATACCGGCGCCGTTCTCACCGGATTCTCTGACGTCAACAGCATCTATCACTCCATGGTCGTCACCCTGCGCAAGCCTCTCAGCCACGGCGTCGAGATCCTCGCCAACTACACCTGGGCTCGGGCCATGGATGGCGGTCAGGTCTCCGGGGTCAACGGCACCTTCAACGGCACCGATACCCCCATCGACCCTTTCGCTCGCGGTCACCGCCAGGGCCGCGGCGCCGAGTACGCCCGCTCCGACCTCGACGAGCGCGGACGCTTCGTCGGCTCGGTCGTCGCCTCCCCCACCATCGACCGCATCGTCGCCAACCGCTTCGCCCGCTACGCCTTCAACGGCTTCACCGTAGCCGGGACCCTCACCGCGCAAACCGGTCAGCCGGTCACCGCCTTTCTCTCAAACTCGCCCAACTCCGCCATCGGCGACGGCGGCCTTACCGGCGCCGCGCTCTCGCTCTTCAACTCCGGCACCCCCGGCCGCGTTCCCGACCAGATCGCTCGCCGTAACGCCTTCGCCGGCCCCGGCGTGCATAACGTCGACGCCCGCATCTCCCGCGACCTCACCCTCCACGAAAACATCAAGCTCCAGCTCCTCGCCGAGGCCTTCAACATCGCCAACCACCTCAACATCCTCAACGTCTCCACCAACCTCTACCGCTACATCGCCAACGGCAGCACCGGCTGCAACTTCCCCGGCAGCGCCGGTTGCATCGCCCCCCTGGCCGCCGGCACCACCCCCTTCGGCACACCCACCAGCACCTCCAGCATCCTCTACGGCCCCCGCCAGCTCCAGCTCTCGGCCAAGCTCTTCTTCTAACCTTCGACCAGCCAACCCCGCACCGGTTCCGATCCCTACCTGATCGGAGCCGTTGCCCTTCTCTCCCGCGTCCCCCGCGCTTCAGAGCCCATGTGTCGCACGACTCCGTCGTCCCGCCCACTCCATCCCCCAAAAGTCCCAACCCAAAACTTCGCCCCACCCTCTAAACTCGAACCCATGTGTGGAATCGTTGGTTACATCGGCCCTAAGTCCGTCGTCCCCGTCATCATGGAAGGCCTCGCCCGCCTCGAGTACCGCGGCTACGACTCCGCCGGCATCGCCGTCGCCGGTGGCCCCGACGGCCTCCAGCTCCGCCGCGCCCCCGGCAAGCTCCGTAACCTCGAACAGATCCTGGCCACCGATCCCGTCCACGGCTCCTTCGGCATCGGGCACACCCGCTGGGCCACCCACGGTCGACCCACCGAAGAGAACGCCCACCCCCACCGCGACGGCACCGGAACCCTCGTCGTCGTCCACAACGGCATTGTCGAAAACTATCTCCAGCTCAAATCCTCCCTCATCGCCAAAGGCCACAAGTTCGTCTCCGAAACCGACACCGAAATCATCGCCCACGTCATCCAGGACGAGTTCGAACTAGCTGGCCTGCCCGCCCCCGCTTCCGGAACCCGCTCCCAATCCGCCAACGAATCCGAAGCCGTCCTCACCGATGGCGCCGCCGCCACCTCGCGCGAAGCGCCTACGCCCGTGCGGCTAGCACTCGAAGAAGCCGTCCGCCGCGCCGTCAAGCGCCTCACCGGAGCCTTCGCCATCGGCGTCCTCTCCGCCCACGAGCCCGATAAGCTCGTCGCCGCCCGCATGGGTCCGCCCGCCGTCCTCGGCCTTGGCGACGGCGAGTACTTCCTCGCCTCCGACGTCCCCGGAATCCTCCACCACACCCGCGATATCTACTTCCTCAACGATGGCGAGCTCGCCGTCCTCACCCGCTCCGGCATCGCCCTCTCCGACTTCGACGCCCAACCCCGCACCCTCACCCCCCACCGCGTCACCTGGGACCCCATCCAGGCCGAAAAGGCCGGCTACAAGCACTTCATGCTCAAGGAGATCAACGAGCAGCCCCGAGCCATCCGCGACACCACCCTCGGCCGCGTCTCGCTCGATACCGGCCGCGTCTTCCTCCCTGACATCCAAATCTCCCCCGAAGAGTTCCGCGCCGCCAGCCAGATCACCATCGCCGCCTGCGGCACCTCCTGGCACGCGGGGCTTGCCGGCAAGTTCATGATCGAGCGATTGGCAAGATTGCCAGTAGATGTGGATTACGCTTCTGAATACAGATATAGGGATCCCATCGCCGACCCCCACGCCATCGGCCTCCTCATCACCCAGTCCGGCGAAACCGCCGACACCCTCGCCGCCCAGGCCGAACTCATCGCCAAAGGCTCCAAAACCCTCGCCATCTGCAACGTCGTCGGCGCCGCCGTCACCCGCCGCGCCCAGGGCACCATCACCACCAACGCCGGCCCCGAGATCGGCGTCGCCTCCACTAAGGCCTTCACCGCCCAGCTCACCGCCCTCTTCGTCCTCGCGCTCCACCTCGCCCAGGTCCGCGGAACCATCTCCGACGCCGAATCCCTCCACCTCGTCACTGAGCTCGGCAAAATCCCCGCCAAGCTCGAAGCCATGCTCTCGCTCAACGTCCCCGGCTACACCGGCGGCGGAGAAGGCACCGCCGCCCTCACCCGCACCTCCCAATCGCCGTCATCTCGACCGGAGGAGTCCCGCAGCAACTCGCAGGGGTCTGCCCCTTTGTTGTCATCCCGCAGCGCAGCGGAGGGATCTGCTTCTCTCCCACCGAGCTTCGATCCAGCCCTCGACCGCCGCGCCCGCCCCCGCCTCTCCCTCAACGCCCAGTGCGAGGAGCTCGCCCGCCTCTTCTCCACCTCCAACGACTTCCTCTTCCTCGGCCGCGGCATCCACTACCCCATCGCGCTCGAAGGCGCGCTCAAGTTAAAGGAGATCTCCTACATCCACGCCGAAGGCTACCCCGCCGGAGAGATGAAGCACGGCCCCAACGCCCTCATCGACGAAACCCTCCCCGTCGTCTGCATCGCCACCAAAGACCCCACCGACCCCAGCTCCGTCCTCAAGTACGAAAAAACCCTAAGCAACATTCAAGAGGTGACCGCCCGCTCCGGCCGCGTCATCGCCATCGCCATCGAGGGCGACACCCACATCGGCCAGCTCGTCGAACACACCATCCACATCCCCCAGGCCCCCGAACTCCTCCTCCCCCTCCTCGAAACCATCCCCCTCCAACTCCTCGCCTACCACATCGCCGTAAGACGAGGCTGCGACGTAGACCAACCCAGAAACCTCGCCAAGTCGGTTACTGTCGAATAGAGATATTCATGAATCAACGGAATTGTTACCTGTTGTTGCTCCCTTTACTGCTCCCGGGTCAAGCAATAGTCTCCGCGCAGCAGAGTGATGCGAAGGTCAAGGACGTTTACAGCTATGGAACTTGCTCAACCGCAGTGCTTGCCCCGTTTGGAGCCGCGTTCATCATTGATAGCCGCATCACGGAAATGGATGCCGAGGGCAATCTACAAAGACAGTACGAGGGATGCAAAGTTCGTCTTTCAAGGCCAACAATTTTGCTCGCCGGTGTAGGTTTAGAGGATCACGTCGACGCAGAGCACGGAACTCACTGGAATTCCCTAGCGGAAGCTGAGCGTGCTCTAGCTACTTTGTCAGCCAATCCCAGCGAAAGCGAGCTAAATTCTTGGAGTGGGCGATGGGGCGATACTCTACTTCTTCACTATCGCTTGCTAAAACCGCCCCATAAGCCACAGATAGTAGCTGAACTCCTACTGCTAACCAAGATTTCCGGCAAGCCGTACTATCACCGAACTGATGTCAATTGGGACGGTTCGCGATTTAGGGTCTCGGTAGAGGGTCAAACGGTGAATCAAACCAAACCCTATCTAGAATACTCCGGTTCATGTAGAGATTTTATGACTCACTCTAGTTTCGAAGGCGGATCTATGGTGCCGGCGAAGTTCATTACTCCGCCAGAGAAGCGCGCAATGGACACCATAGGAGGGCGTGTGAAGAGCGATGGTACATCAACAGAAGATTTGATCTATGCGGCAGAAAATTTGGAGGAATGGCTAATGAGAGTCGATGAGCGTGTTGAGGGTGTGCATGCCACGATAGCTCCCCCCTACGCAACCGCGGACTGGCCTGAAGGGACTAGTGGATGGAAAATTCACCTTAACGATGCGTGTAAGAGGGAACAGGGCCAGAATAGGTAGATGAACCATGTACCACTCTTGGGCGGGTGGCCCAAGTCCCTGATCAACCAAAACGGGTGCCCCATGTCCGGAGTCTCGGACGTGGGTTTACCCTGAGCCTATGACCCAGGGCCTAGTCCGCTACCAAACCCCGGGGCCACACCCACTTCGTCACCTTCAGCTGTTACAAACGCCTGGTGCCCCATCCTTCGCAGTCCGATCGCGAAGGGTGGGACGTAAACCCTCCGCCCCCTACAACTCTCCAACATCGCCCCGCGAAAACCGTCCCGTAAACTATCCAAACCGGGCTGGCGGCCCACCCTTGACCAGTCACATCTCTCTTGGTGCCCCATCCTTCGCAGTCCGATCGCGAAGGGTGGGACGTAAACTCTCGGCTGCCTACAACTCTCCAACATCGCCCCCCGAAACCGTCCCGTAAACTATCCAAGCCGGGCTGGCGGCCCAC
>JAABUY010002222.1_pt1 | contig 23586 bp, 24 predicted proteins | sample 5560271 | NCBI WGS metagenome assembly JAABUY01 (sample SAMN10711886, study PRJNA513374) | rock metagenome | isolation source: Antarctica rocks | place: Antarctica: Victoria Land, University Valley | reverse complement strand
GCGCCGCGCCGGGGTCTGGGGGCCTAGGGTCCGGAACCCCAGGGTCTGGGGGCTCGGCGCGCCTGTCCGCCTGCCAGGCGGCCACCAGGTCCAGCAGCGCCGGCAGCGCGCCCGGCAGGCTGCCGACCTGCGCCGCGCCTCTAACTGTTGGCCACAGGCAGGGCCGCAGGGCTGCCGACAGCAGGACGCTGCAGGGTGACTTCACGGCGTTCTGCTGCCCGTAAAGGCCACGACGCCCCCTTCTTGAGCACAACACTCTGTACAGCATGCACACGAGACTGTACCATGACAGCTCCAGTGTGGCTGCATCGGCATCGCCTGGCAGGCACCGCACCGTGCGCATCCCAGGCAGAGTCCGGGTGAAAGCTGGCAAAAAGGGTGACGGGGCTGCCATGCTGAGGCATGCAAACATCCCAGCCGTGCAGCAGGTGCGCCGCAGCTTGCGGCAGACCAGTCAGTTGCTGCCTTGACATAACCCTACCCTAGCCCTATCCCCGCCCCGCTCGATGCGCCCCACCTCCAGCTTGAGCTGGTCGTCCTCCAGCAGCGCCGCCAGCGTGTCCGCGGCGCCGCGCCGCGCGGCGCCGCCCGCGCCGCCGTCCGCGGCCGCGGTCAGCAGCGCCGCGCCGCCGCCCAGCCGCGCCAGGGTGCGCCTGCGCGGGCCCGCGGTAAACGCGGGTCTGGTGCCGGCCTGAGCGACAGGGCGTGGCAGTGTAAACCGCGCGTTAGCTGTCCTCTCTGGATGTTCCGGTGACAGGTGCGGCACCTGACTGCGTGCATGCGTGCTGCCGCACACATGATTGGCGCACAGGCGGCAGCACAGCACGCACTTTTGCGACTTGCGCCTTTTCAAAATCCTTGCTGTGCGCCGACCCGTTAACACCTGGGCAACTGCCGCAGCCCTCCGCAGGAGCGCCCCGCGGGGGCACCTGTTGGGCGCGGAGCGCATGAGCTGCGCGAGCGCCCTGGCCGCCGCGGCCGCCGCCGCCGCCGACGCCTTATCGGCGCCGCTGCCGCCGGCACCATCGGCCCCCGCCGCCCGGGCGCCGCGCGCGCCCAGCAGCGCCAGCAGTGCGCGCAGCGGCGGCGCCGGCAGCGCCGCCAGCCGCGTGTCGCCGGCGAGCAGCGCCAGCGTCTCCGCCGCGGCCGGCGCTGCCGCCGGCGCCGCCAGCGCGGCGCACAGGTCCGGCAGCGCTCCCGCATCCAGGATGGCCGGGCGGTTGCCGGGCGCGGCCGCGAGCGCGCGGAGCGCGCGCGCCAGCAGCTCAGCCCACTCGGCCGCCTGCCAGGGGCAGGTGCGCGGGGTCACAGTGGGGACACGGCGACCCGAGCGCGCCCGGGTCGCCGCGCGCGGCGGGCCGGCGCGCTCCACGTGCAGCAGCGCGCGCCTTGCGCGGCGCACATCGTGCTTCCCATGACGCGAGGCTGTCCACTGATGTTGAGCATAGTAAACAAGGCTGCCAGGTGCCTCATACGGTCGAGCCGGCTGCCGCGCACGCGGGGAGGAGCAGCGCGTCCGCGCGCGCCCGGCGCGCACCCGCCGCGCGCTGACAACTGCCCGATATAAGTCACAGAAATCACAGACACGGGTCGACTTGTTTCTCACCTCGGGCGAGCCAGCGGCCGCGTGCGCGGCCCGCAGCGGCGCGCCCAGGTCGCCCGGCCCGCGCAGCGCCAGCGCCTCCGGCTCGCGCCGCGCGGCGGTGGCCTCCAGCCACGCCAGTGCAGCAGCGCGGATGGGCGGCCGCTGCGACGCCAGCCGCGCGGCCGCGCGGCCGACCGCCGACGCCGCCGCGCGGCTGCGCCGGCCCTGCGCGCCGCGGGCCGAACTGCTCTGGCACGGCATCGCGCTTTGCAGAGCACCCTCTGCGTTTGCAATGCAGCGCGCTGAAACATATGGGCCATCGCTGCTGTGCCCGCTGGCCTCCGCATGGCATGCTGACAGAGCGGCCCCGACTCGCGCGGCCACATCTCCGGCTTTGGGAGGCTGGCGCATGCGCCACAGCTGGCACACACACTGCTGCACACAGGTTGGCGGCCGCTGTGCGCGCGGCGCGGCAAGAGGCAAGAGGCAAGAGGCGGCAGACGCGCGCATCAGCGATATCCGCGCACGCTCCGGGAGGGAGGGAGCGGTCGCGAGGGCGCGCCGTGGCGACGACCTCGGGGCGCGAGGGGTTCGCGGCGCGCGGCGCGGCCGGCGGCAGCTGCCGGCCATGCAGGCAGCGCCACAGGCCCGCGCCGGCGGCGGCGCCGGTGGCAGCGGCCCGCCGCGGCGGGTGCGGGCGCCTGAATAGGCGCCGCGGCGTGCGCCCAAACTCCATCATCTGCACGCGCAGCGCCTCGCGCACCGCCGGGTCGCTCTCGTCCTCCAGCAGCGACAGCGCGCTGCGCGCCGGGCGCGGCCGCGTGAGCGTTCTGCGGCGCGCTGTCCGGGCGAGCACACAGGACGCGATTGCCTCGTGCTGGTCGACAGCACAGGGGTGTCACTTCCAAAGCAGGTTTGAGACTCTGTTCGGCGCTCTTCCTGGGAGCGAGCCGATGCGCTGCGCCGCCGGGTTGGTGCCGCAGCAAGCTCTGCAGCGGCGGCCGGCCCTTGGCTTGGCAAGCGGCCCTAGCGGAACACATGCGCGTGCCCGGCAGCGCAGGCGGCGCACATGTCCGCATAGGTGAGGTAGTGGTTGGAAGGGTTAGGGTAGGGTAGGCTTAGGCTCAGGCAGGTGGCGGCGCACATGTCGTCGTAGGTGAGGTAGTGGAACACGTTGTCGGCGCGCTCGGCGGCTGGCCCGCGGCTGGCGCAGCCGAAGACCAGGTCGATCCAGAGGTGCAGGCGCGCGGAGACGTGCGGCGCCTCCAGCGCAGCCGCCAGCTGCGCGACGCAGTCCGCCGCGTCGGCCGCCCACGGCGGCAGCGCCACGTCGCCGACCGGCTCGCCTGCACACGTGCGGCGCGCGTGGGCGAGGGGCTCTGGCGCGGCCGCATGTATGAGCAAGCGCGCAACATTGGAAGGCTGACGTGAGAACGCTGCATGGCGTGCGCCGCCTTTGCACCGGGGCGCGCTGCGCGACGCGGTCGGCCGCGGCCGCCGCCCGCGGCGGCGGCCGCGCCACGTTACCCACCGGGTCTTTCTGTGGGCGCAGGCACTTAGAACCTGAATGTACAGGCCGGCGATGCGGTGCCCATTCGCCACTGACCACAGCCTCACAGGCCCTTGCGAGCCTCACAGGCCTCAAAGGTGCTCTCCCGTTCCCACCACCCCTCAAGTTCAACCTCCAACCCGTCCGGCACAAAGAGGCGGGGGCCAGGGCCGCGCCGGACGAGCAGGCGCCAAAGTCCAGGCGGCGGCCGTTGACGAGGAAGGCCGGGTCGCAGTAGAACTCGGGCGTGAGCTCCTTCACGTCCGTCGGCAGCGTCGTCACGCTGCGCCAGGCCTCCGCCAGCGAGCCGAACAGGCGGTCCGGCGCGTCAAAGCGCCCGTTCTGCAGGCGCAGCATGAGCTGCGGCGCCGAGCGCATCAGGTAGAACACGACGTAGCCCGGCGCGCTGTAGTGGCAGCCGTACATGAAGGGCGGCACCTCCAGCGGCGGCGGCGCGCCCGGCAGCTTGGCCGCGCTCGCGTCGGCCATGCGCGCCAGCTCGGCGAAGCGCTCGCGGAAGCCGGCCAGGCGCTTGGCGCTGAGCGCGCCGACGGGCTTGGAGAGGTCGCGGAAGGTGGCCGGGTCGTCCAGGTCGAGGGTGGGGCTGGCGTAGTCGGCGACGACCCAGGGCATGACGGGGTACTGCGTCAGGTCCTGGAAGCTGCGCCCGGCCTCGCGGTTCAGGAACATGAGGTACTCGAAGTTGCTCGCGCGGCCGGCGCACCAGTCCGCGCGCCAGCGCCGCGCGCTACGCGCGCGCAAGGCTGCTCGGCCGCATGCGCGGCGGGCGGTGCCGGTGCCCTGCCCTCATGCATTCCAGCCTTGCGTTGCTAGCCTGTCCTGCAGCCCTATAGCACACCTCGAGCGCACGGGGGCATCCCGTGGGGCGGGAAATACCATACGCTGCATGGCCCGAGCAGGGCTTGTTTCAAACATCCGACCTCCTGTTGTGCACCAGCGTCCCACGAGCCTCTCCTCCAGGACGCAAACGCAGGGGCGTGCTGCGCTGCTGCACAGGCCACGATGCACATGGGGGCAAGACCAAGCTCCAGCCGGCAGGCTCGGGCGCACCTCCTCCGCGCGGCCAGGCGCAGCGCGGGCTGCGCGGCGAGCGCGTGCGCGGCCGCGTCGCGCGCGGCCGGCGACTCGAATGTCAGGTACAGGCTCGCGCGGCCAGCCGGCTGCAGGAAGAGCTCCAGGCCCACGTCTGCCAGCTGGTACGTGCGCGGCATCATCGCCAGCGCCTGCGCGGCGGCGCGCACGCCTCAGCCGCAAGCGCACCTCCATTCCTGGCCTAGCTGTAATTTGTCTGTGCGCGGGCGCCATGGCTGCCAGCACGTACGTGCGTGGCATCATCGCGAGCGCCTGCGCGGCGGCACGCGCGCCTCAGCTGGAGGCGTGCCTCTCATTCATTCTTCCTAACATGTCTGTATGCGGGCGCCGTGGCTGCCAGCTGGGCGCGACTCAGGAGATCAGTCGGAGGGCAGGCGAGTCATTGGTCATATACGCTCGCTCAGAACCTCTGGCCGCGCGCCACACCACTGCCAGAGCCGCACCTGGATGTGCGCTCTGCACGGCACCGCTTCCGAAAGAGCATCACAGAGGTGCGCTGCGCTGGCCCGTGCATGCCCAGCGTGGTGAGCCGCGCTCGCCGCCGGGCCGAGCCGGCGGTGAACCAGGCGCCCACCGCGCCTGGTCCAGCGGGAAGACCTGCGTCGGCTGGCTGGACATGACGCCGAATGGGTAGCAGGCCCCTGCCTGCCCTACCCTAGCGCGCGCGCGCGCCTGGTCCAGCGGGAAGACCTGCGTCGGCTGGCTGGACGCCACGTTGAACGGTTGGAAGTAGAGCCGGCTGGGCGTGAGCACCAGGCGGCCTGGCTGCCGGCACAGCGGCGTCACGCGCGCGCCCAGCGCCTCCAGCACCGCCGTCTCGCCCTCGTCCTCCAGCCAGCCCGGGTTGAAGCGCTCGGCCGCCTCGTGCGCCTGCTTGCCCGCATACACTCGCGCGTTCCACGCAGGATCTCGAACCGCATGGCCTACCAGATGTGCCCACATCGCCATGAACGCGGCCCGCTGACAGCAGCAGCCCGCCTGTGCCGGACGCGCAGCTTGGCAACATCCGGTCACACGGCCGTCAATTGAACTTTTCTGGGGCGCCACAAAAGGGGCACGGGCAGCACCCGGATGAGCTTGGCCAGCGCCGCGCGCGCGGCCTCGCGGTCGGCCTTGCCGCCGTCGCGGCAGGCGAGCGCGCGCAGCTGCTCCACGCGCGGCAGCACCTCGTCCAGCGCCGCATACACCAGCGCGAACGCCAGCGCGGCCTCCTCCTGCGTGCGCGGGGTTGGCGTGGGGTTGGACGCCGGCCCTACAGGACGCGCCTCAAAAAGGGCTACCGGCGGGGGTGGTGCCCCAGCCTCAGCTTCTTCCGGCGGTTCCGTCCCGAGCGCGAAGGCGCGTCTCGGGGTGTCTGCTCCTGCATGGGCAGCCTGCAGGGCCGTGCTGCCTGGTGCACATCACCCAGGCACCACCCAGCGTCCCTGCCCCTATGCCAAAAGCACCTCGTGCAGCATGACTTTGTTGAAGCGCCGCCGCTCAGGGCTGGCCTGGGCGTGCAGCTTGGCAATGCGTGCCTGGGTGTGACCGGTGGCATTGTGTAACCTACATCCATTACACCCAGGCACTCATAGCCAAGCTGCACGCCCAGGGCCAGCTCCGAGCGGCGGCGCTTCAAGAAAGTCATGCCGCATGAGGTGCTGCAGGCATAGGGGCAGGGTTGCTGATAAGGCAGCGCCCGGGGATCAAGCGCGCCCTGTGCGGCCCACGCGCGCCCGCCCGCCGGAGCGCACGCACGCCCGCCCGCCAGCCTCACCCCACGCCCCCCTCGTCAGCGGGTTGCCTTCCGGCGCGCATATCGCCTGCTGGCCCCCTACCGCGGCGCAACGGCCCTGCACAGGCGGCAGGGGTGCGGCAGGCCCGGCGCAACGCCTCCACGACATGTCTGCGCCGCCCGACACGGCCAACCAGCGCGGCGGGCGCCAGCCCCGCGCTGCGCACCCGCAGCCAGACGTACGGCGCGCAGCGGTCGCCCGCCATCATCTCCACGCGCTCGGTGCACTGGACCGAGAACAGCTCCTCGCCCGCCACGCCCCGCGCCTCCGCCACGCTGCCGCGCGGCGGCTCGCACCTGCGGCGCGCCCGCCAGCTGTTCCACGGCGCGCCTGCACTGGATTTGTTGTTCGGCAGCAGGGCGGGGGGTGGGACGTCGAAGCAGTCGCAGCGCCCGCGCGTGATGGAGAGGGCGGGCGCGCGGGCGGCACCTGACCATGGACGTGGTCGCGCGGAACGGGATGCGCGTAATCAGCTCCTCGGAGCTGCGCGGCACGAAGTACAGCGACGCGCTGCACAGCTTGAGGTGCCCCGCCAGCCTGCGCCGCGCGCCGGGCGGCGCCGCAGCTGTCAGCGCGTCCTAGGCGGAGCAACCTGGTTCCGTGCCTGCACGGCCCGGTGCCCCGCAGCGGTCGGGTCCAGAGTGCGCTGCAGAGGCAGAGCCGGGGGGCACACCGCGCGGCGCCCCGGAGCAGGTGGCAGGCATAGTCGCGGAAGTAGTACTCGCCTTCCTCCAGCAGCAGCAGCGAGAAGCGGTCGTCGCCATCCCAGACGCTCATGTTACTTTGCGACACGTCAGAGACCACCCTGGTGACACAGGCGCAGGCGCCAGGCAATGCATGTTCGGCGGGCCCCGGGCTAGCGCCCAGTGGCCCGGTCCGTGTAGGCGCTAACCAGTAGATTGTGCATTGTCACTTCGCCTGTCTGCGTCCCGCAAAGACCAGCGCTTTTACTTTCATGTTTGGCCCACCTCGAGCAGGCCCGGGTTGCAGCCGACCCTACCCTGAACGAGGCATTGCAACGTTCTGGGCGGGAGAGTACTTTCCACGCTGGAGGAGCGCTCCTGCGTCGGACCTGTCCTCGGTCGAAACTACTGGTAGTGCGCTTCCCTGTTCTGGGGATATGTCTTTTCTGCAGTACCAGGGTGGCACGCACGTGGACGTACTCCACCTGCAGGTGCGCTGCGCCGCGCGTGCTGTTCCACCTAGAAGCTGCTTGCTGCTTGCACGTAGGCGCCTGAGGCGCTCCGCGCCTCTGACCGCAGGGCCGCTGCCCCCTTGTAGTGAGCGGTGGCAGAAAACCGAGCGCCGCGAAAAAGGTGAGGACTGCAACGTCTGCTGCACCTGCTTGGCTGTTGTATTATTTGTGTGGCTGCTTGAGTGCGCGTGTGCGTGGCAGGTGTACGACCCGTCAGTCAAATGCTGCGTGCTTTCAGGCGTCCTGCGGCTGCAGTGGCAGGCTGGCGGAGCTCAGAAAGGGGGTGCGCGCCCACCAAGCCGAGCTTGTCGTTCTGCTCTGCGCCGTGCAACCTCTGACTGCACTCCAGGTAGCAGAACTCACGTACACGCACGGCCCCCGCAGAACCCTTCCTGCAGCCCTGGCTGGTGCTGCAGCTGTGCCTCCAGGACACCCAACGGCTGTCCGTGGAGCTGTGGTGCGGCCCTACGCTGCACATCTTGTTATATACCTTGCTCTAAACACGGTCCTCCTTGCAATCCACAGCCCATCAGCGCTGTCAGTATCCTATTTCAATATGAGAGGCCTATGTTGCAGGGTGCGCTGCTGCGACGGCATGCGACGCCGCCTGCACGTGTCCACGTCATTCCGGCAGCTCCGCGCCACCACGCTGCACTGCCAGGCGCGCGCACACCGGCGCCGTTGTGGGGAGGGAGGCCCTCCTGTCACAGTGGCTGCTGGGAGGGAGTGCAGGCTCGCCACGACTGAGTATGACGCTGCAGCCGTGCGCAAGCGCCTGGAATTGCTCAGCTGCTCACCCTGGACACCTCTGCGGCGCAGGGGCGCGCCGGCCGCCCCGCCGAACATGCTGTGCAAAGCCACAAGTAACTGCTACAGGGTGAGGTCTAGGCTTTGCCAAATGAAAGGTGCCTCCTGGCCGCAGGTCCCCCTAGCGCCGCTGCCGCCGCGCGAGTGGGCAAGCCTGGCGCTCGACGTGCGCGGCCTGGTCGCGCGCTGCTTCGGAATCGCGGGGCCCGTTCGAGGCAACAAAACCCCTGACGGGGGCGCAAAGGCCTCGAGCTGCGCCGCTGCTGGGCAGCCCAGCGGCGGCGCACACGGCACCGCTGCCGCCGGCACGGAGGACGCGCCGCCGGCGCCCCCCGCCGTGCCCTGGGCGTATGCGGGGCTGGACGGCATCTGCGTCCTGGGCGCGGGCCGCGTGCGGCGCATCTTCACGCTGCGCGACGCGCCGCCGCGCGAGGTGACACCCTGCCATCCCTGGATGCGGCGCAGACGGGGCCGTGCGCTGCCCTTGCATGCATCCCCAGCCTGCAGCGGAGGCTGGCGGCCATGGGCCGGCGCCGCTCTGCTGTGCCGATGCTAGCAAACTCACCCAACGACGATAATGCAGCGCGCACGCGGTCAGCCTGCAGCCGCCCCGCGCCTCTTCAGCAGCTCAAAGCTGTCAGTGCGCGCGGCGGCAGGGCCCATGGAGCGCCCCCGCAGCAGTCGCCTTCCCGGCGGGCGTCGCCGCGCTGCACGTGGTCCTGGATGCTGCCAGCCTGCGCGCTGCTGAGGCGGCGCCGGCGCCTGACCAGGCGGCGCAGGCAGCGCCGCCACGCAGCGCCTCCGTGCGGGGCGCGGCCCGCAGGCCCAGCGCGGCGCGCGTGGCAGGTGGGCAGGGCCACGGCCTTATAGGGGCTTGCACTGAGGGCACCCCTGTGCTGCGCTCCCATGTTGCTGTCACGCAGCGCGCTTCTGGCTGCCTGTTCAAAACCTTATGCTCGTGTTGCTGCCTGTGCGACTGTGCCTGCTCGCAAGTCATGCCCTAGAGGGCGCTGCCTGGCGCGCGCCCCGTGCGAGGTCATGATGACATGAAGGGCGCAGAGGTCTGGACGCCGGAACCGCAGACTCACCTGCAGCATCCTGCGCCGCCAGGGCGGCGCGGCGGCTCTGCAGCGCCGGAGCCCTCCACGGATTGTGCGGACGCGATTCTGGGAGGCCCAACAGGCGCGAGTGTGGCGGCCGCGGCGGCCGCTGCCGCACCCAGCCCCCCGCTACCCCCTGGCGCCTCCCCCACAGCGCCTCTGGCGCCTGTCGACGCCACGCGCGCCGGCATGACAGTGAGCTCCTGTGCGGCTGAGCCGTCAGACCCTGGCCTGGATCCTGCTACGGCGGCTGAGAGTACCGGCGGCCGGAGCAGGGCGCTGCTCAAGCTGGGCGGCGGCCGCAGGCGCAGTGCCGCGCTCCTTCGGGGCTACGCGTGCAGCGGGCGCCCAAGCAGCCTGTTTGCTGCCGTGCCCCGAGTAGGAGCCGGATGCCCGCCCGGCACCCTTCAGCATGCTGATGGCCATGCCGTAAATGCCGGCGGGGCGCTGCGCAGTGCAGCGCCGGGTGTGCTGGCGGTACCTAGCCCTACCCTGGCCCTGCCCAGCCCTCTGCGCGCAGCGCCGGCGCCCCCATGCCTGGCTGCGCCCAGCTCGGCGGAGGCGGTGTTCGGGCCTGGGGCAACCCCGGACGTGGCGGCGGTCAAGCTGCCCTCGGAGCTTGCACAGGGACTGGTGCGCCAGGCCGCGCGGTGGGCGTCCGAAGTAGCTGCCCTGGCTTGCGGGCCTGGCGCGCTGCCAGGTGCATGCGCAGAGGTGGCCAGCCATTATGACGTCCCTGGGAAAGCGGGCTCCTTGGGCGCGGGCGCCAATCTCGACCTGGGCGCTGGTTCCGGCACGCACAGCGTGCCTGATGACGCAACGGCGGGGCACAGCTGCGGCGTGGACATGCGGAGCGAGGCGACAGGCGCTGCGCAGGCGCCGCCAGCGTGCAGCCTGGCTGCGGAGGGCGCTGGCGAGCAGCGCGGCGCGCTGGCGCAGGCTTCGCGCGCCGCCTGCGGCGAGGGGGGCGCAGAGCAGGGCGAGTGCACTGTCAGCAGCGGCGGCGCTCCCGGCAGCTGCAGCTCCTGTTCCGCGGCGCCGCCGCGGGCGAGCTTGCTACCCGAGCCGAGGGAGCCTCCCGTGGACGCAGCTCTGTCTGGCAAGCTGCCATGCGACGCCCGCGCATCCAGCAGCTGCAGCGAGGGCCTCGGAGGGGTAGGATTAGGGTCGCCCGCCGCAACAGCGGATGACGCCTGGACCGACCTGGCTGCAGCGGCGCGCCGCACCACATCCGCAAGCGATGCCGACGCCTGGGTCGACCTCGCCGCGGCCGCCGCCGAGAGCGCGCCCGGTGCGCGCGATGCGGGCGCCTGGCGCGACCTGCTTGAAGCAGTGGGTGCGAGCGGCGCGCCAGCGCATGGAGCGGGCGGCGGGCGCGCGTCGGGCGGCGCCGCGGGCGCTTGGGTCGAGGGCGAAGACGCCTGGACCGAGCTGGCCGCCCTGTCTAGCAGAGGCAGCAACGGTAGCGGAGCGGGCGGGCGCGATGCGGACTTGCGTGCCGCCAGCCCTGCAGCTCCCAGCAGCCTTGCGGCCGCCCATGCCTCGGTGCAGGGCGCCTGCGCGGCGGCGGACCGCCGCAACGCGCCTGGTCGTGAAGGAGCAGATGCTGAGGTGCAGTTGATGTATGCCAGCCTGGGCTCTGCGCCTGCCGAAGTTTCGGATGCAGCGGGCGCGTCGGTGCATTCGGCGCCGGGCGCAGACCCGGAGCGTGTCGCAGGCGTGGCCGACGGTGCTGCCGCGGGCTTGGCGCTCGAATGTACTGTTCCCGCGGCGCCTCACGGAGGGCTGAACACGCATGGCGCGCTGATGGGTCTGCCCCTGCCTCGGCCCACACCCGGGCCCGAGCGCGGGGCCGCCACGCCGCGCACAGCACCAGCTGGCAGCCGCTCGGGCGCGAGGATGGCCCAGACGCCAGACGCGCGCGGCCTTGACGCGGGGCCCAGCGCGCGCGCGCGCTGGGCCTCGCTGGACGACCTGCCGCTGGCGCGGCAGCCGCTGCCGCGCTCGCAGCCGGCGGCATGGGAGGCGGGCGCCTCCGCTGCCGCAGGCGCCCGCCGACCGAGCACAGCGGGCGCGGACGCGGCGCGCGCAGGCGCGTACGGGGCGCCGCACAGGCCGGGCTGTGTGGCAGATATGGGCGAGGCTTCAGGATGCGCTCCCAGAGCGCCTCCCTGGGCTCCTGCCGCCGCTGGCAGCGCATGCGCCGAGGCCAAAGAGCATGCAGAGGCATCAGGCAACCGCATCGTGTCGGACATGACCGGCGCCCGTCCAGTGGTGCGGGCCACAGGTTGCCGAGCGCGGGCCTCCAGCGCTGCCATCACCGCCAGCGCAGGCAGCCGGTACGCCGGCCACGAGGAGGCCGAGGCCGCCCTTTGTGAGCTCTCGGCGCCCGCGCCATGCCCGCACACAGCGGCGGGCTCGCGGGCTGGCAGCACTGGCGCGCCGTCAGGGGCGGAGCGGGCCAGTGAGGCCGCTCCCCTTCTGCCGGCGGAGGCTGGCGCGGCGGGCTGCGCCGCGCAGCCTGCGAGCGGGCGGGCTGAGGCCTCCGCGCTGGTGTACGACCCTATTCTGGGTGTGTTCTTCGACACCGCAAGCGGGCAGCTGGTCGGCGCGGAGGCGCTGCCTGTCGGCGGTGCAGGCGCAGGCGAGGGCGTGTGACCATGCCGGAAAGTGTAACAAGTCGTTCCTGCAACGTGGAGACTGGCCTGGACGTCCTGCGGGGTTTGCCATGAGGGAGGGCGCTGTCTTGCATGTCCGCATGGGCGCCAGTAGATAAATAGCTGCCTGTAATGCCACTGTAGCGGCGGTCTACAGGTGTGCGATGTGCGGCGCAGCAAAATATGGGCGTGCTTTCAGGCGTGCACATAAGGCGACGCAGCAGCTTAGGCTGTCATGGCCTGTTTAGCAGCACCGTGTGCGATTTCAGGCAGACTCAGCTTGCAGTGAGTGACGGGCCAAAAACTACTGCAGATAGGCACTTGGTATTGAAAGGCAAAATGGCCACCTCTATGGTGCTGCACGATGCAGATGGCACACTTCAACATGCATGCGCATGGAATGTATTGTTGTCCCGAATGAGAGCCATGCATTTGTGTGCTCACACTGTAACACATACATTTGCACTTCCACTCCAAACCTAAAACTCTTGCATGCACTGAGCTACCCATGCGTAATTACGCAGTAGCCCAGTTTCTTGCTTCTTCATGCAGCCGGCAGGCAGTGTCATGCTCCTGTGTGCCCTGCGCAGGCCAGCGCCGCCAGGCTGCCCGCTTCTGCGGCCCGTCGTCGACCTCGAACGCGAACTGGCTCCCGTATGCATGCATCATCTTTCGCATCACGATCCGCCAGGCATTCGGAATGTTGTGCTGTCCTGGAAGTTGCCCGATGGTGGGGTAGTCACTGCCTGATCTTATTTCCATACTCTCCATGCATGGCGGACACAGCAGGTCAAGGAGCGCCTCCGGTCCTATCCTCTCCTCCCCGGCGCAAGAATGATAGCACATTGCGACAAAGCGCGCAAGTATGCGCACCTCCCTCATCCCTGTGCTTGGAATGCTTGGCCGGTGTGGATAAAGATTAGCATCCCATACATCCATCGCTACACTGGCTCCCTCCATCTTTGCATGCCAGCTGTCTATGGCCCGGGAGCGTGTAAATTCCACTGACGGGCTGCCCATAATCACATCCACTCTGCCAGTGCGGCAGCGCAGGGTTGCCAGAAGCTCATGCTGGCTTCCTCGCATGCTGCCCTGTACACCAAACTGACCATGGTCTGCGGCAGCTTGTCAAACTCAATATAATCACTGAAGCCGCCCGACACACCCAGGTGTGTGAGGTGAAATGCACTGAGGTCCACACTCGGCGTGTTCTGCAGGGACTTAGCGAACTGATCATCGCTCAGACCAGAGTTGGCAGGCAAGTGCATGACACCACCCAGGCGCAGCGGCATACCCAGCAGCTGGCGCAGGCTGCCACGCTGGTTTGCACGCAGGACGGTCAGCAGCGGGGACACCACATCGCTCTCTGCGCACAGGCCCGGGGCCAAGAAGATCCTGCTGCACCCTTCGCGTGCGGGGGCCGGCCAGTTATAGAGGGTGAGCGAAGTCAAGTGGTCCTTCCAGGTTGGCAGTTCCAGCCATGTCAGGTGCCTCTCGGCAAGCTGCGTGTTTGAGAAGTCCAGGCGCAGCGGCAGCGGGTGAGCGCGCAACACCTGGTGGAAGCGGCGGCTCAAGCACTGCAGCGACAGCGCAAGCTGAACCTCGAAGCTGGCCTCTGAGGCCGGACGCGCGTCCCAGACGATGCACATGATTCTGTGGAGGAGGACATCGGGCAGTCCTTGCAAGCTTGGCTGCTGCAGCAGCTGTGCCTGCAGGGCACAAACGCTTGCTTGCAAGTGGTTGGAGTGTAAGCTCACGCGAGTTCTCAGGAAGAATAGACTTCAGCTTGCAAGGCAACTGGAGCAACAGTCCAGCTTGCAACCAGCCGTGGCACGCACCGCAGCTGCGCGCTTGTGTGAAGGCATACAGTGCACTTGCGTCCCTTGTGTGTACAGAACCTGGCCACAGTCACAGACAGGCCGCTGCGCCAGTCTCCTGTCCTCGTAGTTGCACTGTCACCAAGCCGTCAAGCAGGCATGCCACGCGCCGGACACGCCAGACACAAGTAACCAGGGAGCCTGGACATGGAGTGCTTTTTGACAGGCCTCAGAGCCGTATCTTGAGCAGACAATGAATGTCACTGCCTGAAGATATGCATCAATATGCATGACATATCATGAGCAACAGATGGACATGCATGTCCATCCATATGCAGACATTTGGGCAGAATCTAATAGAATGCCTAGCCGTCAACCATGAGGACAGGCCTTGTCTGTCACATGCAGTCTTCTGGCCATCAAACCACACGCCATTCAGCATCCACGCACATGTGCAGCTGTGCAACGCTGAGTCTGTAACTGGTTTAGGCACATAGGACATCGGTTTAGGCATGTACGTCTTCCCACACAATCCAGCTGCAGCCTCTGCACTCCTGCTGCTGGCCCCAAGAAGCACTTGCACAGCTGCACGCCTGATGCCCTTGCAAAGTGCGTTCTTACACTCAGGAAGGGCATGCATGGTTGATGCGAGTCCTGTGCACATCTGCCTGTACGTAGCTACGCTACATGTAAGTGTTGTGCTTTGCAAAGGCTTTGGTGATGATAATGAAAACGTGCCGCAAGTCGTCAGTGGTGACTGTGGCCGAATGATGGCAATTGTGCTGCAGTTTGCGGCGCACGCCCGCCCGCGCTGCATGCTGCTGGCCACCGCGGCCGCCGCACTGGTGGAGGTCTCGTCGCACGACTACTTCTGGGGCCACGGCGTGGACGGCAGCGGCGCCAACCACCTGGGCCTGCTGCTCATGCGGCTGCGCGAGGAGCTGGCGGCGGCGGGCTCTGGCGGCCGCCCCAGCCCTGCAGGGGTCCTCGAGCCTGGGGCGCCTGGCGGCAGGGACAGCTTCGCATGGGCTGGCGCTGGCCTTGCGACCACGCACTGTGCGGGGTGAAGGCTGGATGGTGGCCATACTGGGGTCTTGGTTACAGGCATGCACATCAAGGCAATGCAGCGTATGCGGCTGTGAACCGCCTGATTGGCTTGCATATTCTGGCACAGGCATAGTCACCTTGCCAAAGGCCGAACACGTACTGGAGCTAGTGAGAAGCCTGCATGGTCCCTGGAACTCGCTCTGCCCACCCCAGCAGTGCTGCGCATGCAGGCAGCTGCCGCACTTTGACATGCATGCACATGGACAGGAAGCTCCTGACTGAGGAGCATGCACTAAAGGCAGGCTCCTGTAAGACGCATGCCCACACATGCAGTAGGCTCAGCAGCTCCCGTTCAGACTGCAGCATGAGCCCAGTTTATTGCTTCTTCATGCTGCCTGCGGGCAGCGCCGTGCTCGTGCGTGCCCGGCGCCAGCCAGCGCCGCCAGGCTGCGCGCTTTTCCGCTCCGTCGTCGATCTGAAACGCATACTTGCTCCCGTATGCAGACATCATCTGGCGCATCAACAGCCGCCAGGCATCTAGAATGTCATGCCATCCTGGATTCTGCCCGACGGTGGGGTAGTCCCTGCCTGACTTGATGTCCATGCTCTCCAGGCATGGCGGACACAGCAAGTCAAGGAACGCCTCCTCCAAGCATATCTTTTGTTCCCCTGCGCATGAATAATGGCACATGCTGACGTCTCGTGCAGCTATGCGCACATCCCTGTGTATGTTCTGCACGGCAAGATAGGGTGTGGACCAGTGACTGCATCCATGTGTACACTGCGTCCCTCAACATTAGCATGCCAGCTGTCTAGGGTCCCGGAGCGTGTAAAATCCACTGCCGGGCTGCCGCCAAACACACTTACATCTGCCATTGCAGCAGCGCAGTGCTGTGAGAAGCCCACATCTGCTTCTGTGACTGCTGCCCTGTACGACAAACTGACCAGCGTCTGCGGCAGCTCGTCAAAGTTAAGATTATTGCCAAGGCCGCCCGACACACCCAGGTGTGTGAGGTCCAATGCGCTGAGGTTCACATGCGGCGTGTATTGCAGCAAATCGCTCATGTGGTCAATGCTCATGCTCGAAGTGTCATCAGGCAACTGAGGCAGGGGCTCCATACGGACGCCACCCAGGCGCAGCGGCATACCCAGCAGCTGCCGCAGGCTGCCGTGCTGACTTGCATGCAGGACGGTCAGCAGCGGGGATATTACATCTTTCTTTGAGCACAAGCCCGGGTCCAAGGCGTTCCTGCTGCGCGCTTCGCATGCGGGGACGCGCCAGTTGTACAGGGTCAGCGATGTCACATGGTCCTTCCAAGCTGGCAGAGCCAGCCACGCCAGATGCCTTTCGGCAAGCTGCGTGGTTGAGAAGTCCAGGCGCAGCTGCAACGGGTGAGCGCGCAACACTTGTTGGAAGCGGCGGCTCACGCACTGCAGTGACAGCGCAAGTTGAACCTCGGAGCTGGCCTCAGAGGTTGTTCGAGCGTCCCAGACGACGCACATGATCCTGTGAAGGAGGACATCGGGCAGTCCTTCCAAGCTCGGCTGCTGTGCCTGCGATGCGCAGGCGCTTGCTTGCAAGAGGGTGGAGTGTAGGCTCACGCGAGCTTTTAAGAACACCACTGGTGGTCAGCTTGCAAAGCAAGCGGCGCAACCTTCCAGCTTGTATTCAGGCCTGGCGTGGCACCCATTGCAGCTGCGCGCTTTTGCGAAGGCATGCAGTGCACTTGCCTCCCTTGTGTGTACATAGAGCCTGGCCACGGACGCAGAGAGGCCGCTGCGCCAGTCGCCTGTGCTTGTACTTGCACTGTCAGCAGGCCGTCAAGCTGGCACGCCACGCGGTAGATGCGCGAGACACAGGCAGCCAGAGTGGCTGGAACGCTTCTGAGAGGCCTCAGATTGAGCTGATACCTTGTGCAGGCAAGTGCACGAATGACATGCCATGTAACATGACATGTCCAGCGACTGGTAGACTTCTGAAACAACATGCAGACTTCTAGGCAGAGTCTAATAACATGTCCAGCCGTCAGCCAGCTGCAGTGAGAGCAGGCCCGCTCTGTCACGAGCAGTCTTCTGGCCATCAACCTGCATTTTCAATCGGCACCCAGGTCCACGTGTAGCTGCGCAACACTGTGCCCACAGTGTTTTCTGTGTAACTGGTTTCAGCAAAGACGAAGAGCTGTCCGCCATCCTGCTGCAGCCTCTGCGCTCCAGTGTTGGCCCAATAGCGCTTCCACGCACTGACTGGCTGGCACGTACCACATTTGGCGCTGCGGAGCGCACGCTTTTGGCTACCAAACACTGCCGCCTGCTCTTTTCTTAGACAAGCTTGGCTGGCAGGTGCGGCAGACTGCATATGAAGGTAAGCTTCCAGGCCCTGCAGCCCACCAAGTGTCTTGCTCCTTTGCCACTGCGAATGCTTAAAGTCACTACGAGAACATAGCGCGGCAGGCATCACCCTTTGCTGGCAAGACTGAGGCCGCCTCAGACGCCATCCTGTACCCACGCTACTACGACATTGCTTCGGTCTTGCAGGTTTGCCCTGTTGGGCGAGTCACGTTGAAGTCGCATTTTGCAGCACTGCCTTTGACATCTAAGACTGTACAGGAACCCCACGGCACTGCGGATGAGACACCCACTCTCGCCAAAGCGTCCGGCAAGAAGCGCAAGGCCCTGGACCTGGAGGCGGCTGCTGTTGACGGTGACCCGCGCCCTGGTGTGCTGCTCTGCCGTCTACTTCAATCACAGTGCTGTGCCCTTCTGTCCTGTGTGTTGCACAGATGCAAGACTGCCATGCGGCGGGTGCGCAGAGGGACCTAGCCTGCCAAGGCCAAAGGCGAAGAAGGGCAAGGCAGCCGCCAGCGCCAAGCGCGCCTCTGGGCCTGGCAACGCCGAGGAGGCAAAGCGGCTGCGCGAGAAACTGGGTGAGGGCAGCAGGCTACTGGTTGCTCAAGCAGCCGCAGCTACAAGGTTCCAGCGTAATCGGATGTCCAGCATGGTGCTGCTTCTACTTGCCGTCACTCGTTATGTGAAAGATGAGGACTTTCAACCTCGTGCCGTAGAGCCCCGGCACTGCAATGTACAGCCGTGGCTTAAGACGGCAGTGAAGGGCGCCCTTCAGCAGAGAGAATGATGTCAATGGACATGCGTCGATGACCTGTGCCATGCCGCAGGTATCACTGCAGCGCCGGACGCAGAGCCGGCCGCCGAGGCCTTCAGCTTTGGCTTTCCTATCGCGAATCAAGCTAAAAGCTCAGGCGTGAAGGGTGCAGCCAAGGGGGCGCCACATGGAGGTGTCGAGGTGAGCCTCTCCTGGAGCCCTCTTCATGTCATCGCATGCTCTGCAGAGTGCAAGCATGCTGGTGCGCGCTCACGCAGCCTGAGCGGCAGTCTCCGAGCTTTTCGCCCTGGTTGCTTTAGCCTTCAGGTTACACAATGCATGCGCATGAGCACGCAGCCTGACGCCTGCCATGCGCAGGAGGGTGCCGCTGAGGAGGCCGGCCCCGCGGTCACAGCAGCGGCAGCGGCGGAGGAGGAGGAGGAAGACCCTGCGGTGCGCGAGCGGCTGCGCCGCGTGCACGGCGAGCCGTCTGGGCAGGACCTGTCGCGCCGCGTGTTTGTCGGCGGCATGCCCTTCACGTACGAGGTGCGGCGCGGACGCCCCGTCAGCCCATAAATCTGCATTCCTCCGTGCAGGCATGCTGAGTGTTCACAGACAGGCTGTCTGAGCATGCTTATGGGTTGCCTGCAACATAGGGACACAGGCACGTCATGATGCCTCAGTGTCACAAAAGCACAAGCATGCATGCCGGGCTGCCTTCCCCAGCGTGTGTTGTCAACAGTCTCGGCTGAAGCCCACGCAGCCTGGCATAGTAAGCATGGTAGGGAGAGCTCGGGCACAGGCGCCGCGCCCGAGCGTGCGCACGGCGTGCAGGAGGACGACGTGCGCGAGTACTGGGGCTACTGCGGCGAGGTGGCCGACCTGGACCTCATGCGCTTCCCGGACACCGGCCGCTTCCGGGGCATCGCGTTCATCACATTTGCCACGGCGCGCACGAGCCCGGCCGCCTTGCATCTGCATGCCGCGGACAGCAAGAAGTTGGGCCGTCTGTGCCAAGCACGTGCGTGAGGGCAAGCTCATGCCCCGGCATGTGCAAGCCTGTATTTGTCAGACGTTTGCACATCGCTGCTAATGCGCTGGTAGATGCTGCTTAGAGCACCGGTGTACACTTGAGAGTGTGCAACGGCCATGCGGTGATGCCCTTGTAGCTTCTACCATCCGGCGCGACTCGCGCGGCAGCATTTTGCCCGTGCGCGCTCTGGCTCATGGCGGCCCAACTGCGCGCAGGCAGAGGGGTATGAGGCCGCGCTGGCGTGCGACGGCGAGCTGCTGGAGCAGACGCGGCTCAAGGTGGAGCCCTGCCGCACGCCGCGCCCGCTGGGCCGCGCCGCGCCGGCCGCGCCGGCGCCGACGCAGCACAAGGGCGCCGCGCCCAAGGCGCGACGCCCCGCGCTCGCCAGAACAGCGTAATGGCGCTGCACATGTACCGCCATCCACCATGTGCACTCCAAAGCTGTGCCGCTGTGTATTGCGGAGCAGGCAGCCGGGTGGCGCTCGGGATACAGGGCTACATACTGAGGAAGTGCTCAAGGCCGTATGTGTGCATACTTGCAATTTATCCTCTTAAACTGGCAGCTGACGCACATGATGATCGGCAGGAGGTGCGTGAGCACACATTTCCTGTAGAGAGGTAGAGTCAGCACTGTGCATGCACGAGCTCATGACTGCGTGCATGCGGCAGACGCCCGGGTACTGCGCGGCGTACGTGGGCAACATCGCGTTCGAGGCGTCCGAGGACGACCTGCGCGCGGTGTTCGAGGGCCTGGCGGTGACGCGCGTGCGCATGCACACCGACGCGGACACCGGCCGCTTCAAGGGCTATGCGCATGTGCACTTTGGCGACGAGGCGTCGCTGGATGCGTGCGCGCCCGCGCTCGGGCTGGGCCGAGCAGGGTTGCTGGGGCCCTGGGTCAGGGCGCGCATGGGCTGGCCATTCTGCACAAGAGCTTACTTTGTGTAGCTGCGCCTGGTGCTGGCAGCCTATGCTCTCATGCATCAGCCCCAAGCGGCTCCTGGCACCTGTTCGGTGCAGCTTGCTGGGGTTGGCTGGAAAGGCTGTTGACGTCTGCCAGGAGTCGGCGGAGCGCTGCCTGCTCCTTGCGTCTGGCACTGGTGACCGCCAAGCTGGGCATGCGCATACGTTGCTGAGCCTTACGGCTGTTGTGCAGGGCGGTGGAGCTCAGCGGCACAGACTTCTTTGGCCGGCAGCTGAAGGTCGGCTATGCCCAGCCTAAGAAGGCCTGATGCAGGCCGCCTTGGGCGGCTGCATGTGTGCCTGGAAGCGCCTGTTGAGTGCAGTGGCGTGCAACTGTAGCTAAGCTTGCCAGTGAGGACTGTGCGTCATGTTGAGGCCCTAAGGCAAGTTGTGAGGACTGTGCGTCATGTTGAGGCCCTAAGGCAAGTTGTAACGACAGCCATTCCGGCCCTGCAGTGACCTAGCCTAGCTATAGCCTCGCTTGCCGCAGTGCGCAGAGTGCAGTCTGATCACCTCCGCGGAGCGCCTCTCCACCTCAGCGCGGTAGGCACGGCGTACAGTCGCAAGTTCTCCACCTGTGGTGAAGGAGGGTCCAGCTGACCGCCTGACATGCTGCAGTGACGCACCTGCTTCTGCCAGTGATGGATGCCGACGATGGCGACGAGCGGGGCGGTAGCGTGCGCGAGCAGGACCGCTTTCTGCCAATTGCCAACATCAGCAGGATTATGAAAAAGGCGCTGCCTCCGAACGCCAAGATAGCAAAGGACGCAAAGGAGACCGTGCAGGAGTGCGTGTCGGAGTTCATCAGCTTCATCACCAGCGAGTGCGCCCCCCGCGTCTGTTGAGTAAGCTAGGCAGCCCATGCGCTGCGCAAAGCTCCACCTGCCTGCAGGTCGAACGGACAAGTTGACGCGCCGCGGGCATGCGCAGGGCGAGCGACAAGTGCCAGCGGGAGAAGCGGAAAACCATCAACGGCGATGACCTGCTCTGGGCCATGAGCACGCTGGGCTTTGAGGAGTATGTGGAGCCGCTGAAAATCTACCTGCACAAGTTCCGAGAGGTGTCGCCCTCCCTGGTGCCTCTGTGAGCGCAAGTCTTCCAGGCACATAGTCGAGGGCGCAGCCAAACCTGCCTGTTCGCCCAGTGACTGCGCTCGCTGCCTCACCGCCTGCGCTGCAAAGCCGACAAGAGCTGACTGCACTGCGTGCATCAGCTCTTGTGTACGCCACTTAGTGTACACCACTCACAAGCAAACGGTCAGACAGTCCGCTCCCCTGCCGCGGCGACGCTGAGCAGGGGGCCGCGCGCGCAGGCCGAGAAGGCGACGCTGGCCAAGCAGGCGGGCGGCGCCGCGGGTGGCGGGAAGGGCGAGAAGGAGGAGTATGCACAGGTGCATGGGCGCCGTGCAGGCCATACTTAATCACAATGCAAAGCACTTTGGTTTGGCTTGGCCGCACTCGCCATGCAGGCAGTACCTGTCAGAACGCAGTGGGCCAAGTGCGGTAGTGCGAGTCGCCATGCAGACAGTCTTTGTCAGAATGCACTGGGCCTACACGCCAAGTGCTGAAGTGTCTGGCAAGGTCGTTGGGTAAGTTGGCGTGGAGGTAGCATGCATGGGCTCGTGCTGTCAGGGGGTCGCAGGTGTCCGTGCGCGCGCTGACGCAGGCGTGCGGGGGTGCGCAGTATTGAGTGCGAGGCCTGGCGCTGCGCGTGAGTGGGCGCCGGCTGCCGCTGGCGAGCGGGGCGCCAGCCTGGCTTGCAAAGCGGCGCGTCGGCTGGACAGGCTGGCCAGGCAGGTGCCTTCCCTCACAGGAGGCGAAGTCAGCTGGACGGGCTCTGCCTGTGTGCGACGAGCGGACCTGCGCTGGAAGGCTCTGGCTCCTGCTATCCTCCTGGCGACGGCGAGCTCGGCTGGGCGGCCCTGGCCGTTTGCAGCGCTCAGGAAGCGCGGCAGCTGGGGCTGTCCACCTTCGCGCGCACCTGGGTCTCAGGAGTTCCAGCCTACAGGCTGCGGGTGCAGCAGCCCAGCAACACCGGTCTGTTGGAACGCTGCCGGGGAACAGAGGCGGCCGGAGCGGAACAGAGTGTTGCGCGGCGCCGTGACATTGGTTGAGGAGTCTGGTTGAGTGTAAGGGTTTCCTTGGAACATGCGCTGCAGGGCGAGAACCGTTGCAACGTGCCTGGGTGCGTCACATGTATAATGTTTGAGGGCCGGCGCCTGTCGAGGTCCCAGGCGTGGCAGTGAACACTGTCGATTGCTGTGGCCATGGCCTTGGAGTTGCATGTACACAGGCTTTACACACCATTTACGAATCTCTTGTCTGCAGAGTGCAGCACTGTGACGGCTGGCATGAAAAACCAGAGGGTGCAGGCCTCCCGCACACGTGCGCACCGCACTTTTGCGGCGTAAGCAGCGGGGCTGCCTCTGCCCCAAGCTTCACCACATAGGCAAGCACCTGGGCGAGCTCAAGCATAGGTAGCCGGTTGGGCTACTTACAAGCAGACAGGCAACCACATGCCGCAAACGGTGCCCTGTCACGGCGGCGCCGGGGGCTCCTTCTCAGGCGCTTTTACGCTCGCCGGCTCCTTCTCAGCCGCTTTTACGCTCGCCGACGTCCGCTCGCCAACTTGCTCTACCTCCTGCTTGCTGGCCCTGCTCGCCCGTGCGCAGGAGCCTGTTAGGAGGTTCTCATACCAAGCGCCAGGTCTTGTACAGCAAGAAGAGCCAAGGTACAGTTTCGTCCAGCAATAGCACGCGTGTGCAGAGCGCACTGTTGGGCAGCAGCGCCCTGCTCCTCCATCCAGCCGCGGATGACCTTCATGTTGCGCCGCAGCGTGGTGGCGCCCGTCCGTACGTCCGACTTCATCAGATACACCACGGAGCCCAGCGCCACTGCGCAAGCGAGCGCCTCAGCCCTGCTGCGCAAGCGCTTTCCGCGGAGGCATGTGCGGAGGACCAAAGGGCCGGCCTCCTCGCACCGGCTGTGAGGACAAAGTTGGTCCACATCTGGGGCAAGCCCAGCGCCTGAGTTCCTTCCGCGTGTTGTTGCTTGCAAGTATATAAGTTGCGCAGAACTGCGGTCTGTTAGAATTGCGGTCCGGGCCTGTACAACAGTGACGGTGGCGCACAGCCTTAAGGAGAAGACAAAGCTTTGTCAAGTAAGGAGAGTCACTTTTGGAAAATGAATAATAGCAAAAGGTACTCAGGAGAGAGGAGACCCAGGCCTACAGCTGTGCCGAATCTGGCTGCCTCTTACATGCCTTTTACATGCTGCATCCTGCCTCTTGCATGCTTTGGTCTGTGAACCGTAAGAAGCCAGCTGAGCCTACTTATGGTCAACTTGCACGCATGCAACACGGACATCACACACACAGAGTAAGCGCCAGCTGGTGTCACAAACATGCAGACAGCAGAGTCTGCTGAGCAGACCATGGGCCATAAATTAAGGCCATAAGGCAGCACACTCAGATAACAAGAGCCGCACTAGGGCAGACATTCTGCACCATCCCAAAAAATTCTCAGCCGACTGTCTGCACCAACATAACTTCCCTGCGGGCGGACACTGCATGAACCTCGTGCGCCCTGGCACAGGGCGCGGCGCTGCTCAGCAAGGCGCGCGGCTCGGGCACGCCAGCACATGCCCTGGGTCTCCGTCGGACTGGCCAGCCCCCCGGCGCGCATCGCCCCGCGCGCCGGGGCTGCCGGGGATGCTCATGGCGCCCGAGCCGCCAGGGGCCGACCCCAGGTCGGTCTCGCTGCTGAGGGCGCCGGCGAGCGCCGGGTGCGCGGCCTCGCCGTCGGCGCCGGTGCACGCGCCGGCCTCGGCCTCGCCGGGCGCGAGGCC
>JAABUY010002221.1_pt1 | contig 23601 bp, 15 predicted proteins | sample 5560271 | NCBI WGS metagenome assembly JAABUY01 (sample SAMN10711886, study PRJNA513374) | rock metagenome | isolation source: Antarctica rocks | place: Antarctica: Victoria Land, University Valley | reverse complement strand
GGAGCGGTGTGCTTACGAATTTCAATGTACCTTGCATTGAAGTAGGCAGAGAGTAGCTTGTCCACCATAGTTCTTGGTGGTAGAGAGTTGCAAACATCCATCAGCGTCAGCGATTCAGTTCTGTCTAGAACAATATCAGGACCATTCGGAAGTGCGGATGATAATGTTTCCTCATTATCATCAGTGTCAGGTTCAAGGACGCTTTGAATATCTTGAATCTTGAGAACGTAAGCTGTGTATCAGAAGCTTTTCGATAACTAGAGACAGACGTTTTGCAATAATGTTACCCAATGGGTGGCGTCAAGGTAATTTGTTTCTGATCCACGGACATCCAAATGCCCTTCCAAACGCGTCTCGGCGTTTTCTGGTGAACTGTGGTTGGAGAGTTCCCTTGACCGCTGGTTGACTGTCACATTCTGGGAGGACCTCTTCCCACTGCAATTCTCTGAATACTCTTTGGTACTTTGCATGAGACTAGTAACCATTTCCTCAAGCTTCTGTAAGCGAATCTGTGCTTCAGAAGCCCTGGATCCCCCATCAGATCTATCACGCCTATTTCGGCCGCCATTGAAATAGCTGCAAGAAGCTGCATCCCCTCTCTTTGAGCATGATATACACGGTACCTGTCGGTCACATTTTGATCTGTAACGACAGTGAGCGGCCAATGGTGCATGTTCGAGCACTAAATGAGACTGACTTCCGCGTTCTACAAGCCATGCAAGATACCGGCTGCCGATTGCGTTTCGTTACTCGGGACTGTAATCCACTGTTTGTAGCATCGGGCTTCGCTATTCGGAACACGTTTTGGTGTTGGGACATCTCAGACATATTTGATGGATGACTGTAAAATCTCAGATGACATATGAGTCGTCTATACAGAGGTAAGCTGCTTAGATAGGCGGCTCGAGAAATGTGCAAGTAGTGTAACGCAGAAGAGGTATTGCATCAAAGGGTAAGGAATAATGTGATAAACCTGTTCCGAACATCCGAGTGGTGCTTCACTCCACGAGAGAGAGCATAAACTAAGTCGTAAGATATATTATAGCCCAAAGGTTCCAACCCTTCAAGCAAGGCCAGCGTCTATCCTGATACCTACGAACCTTTGATCGTTCTTTGGGCAAGGAATTGCAGACTATTGAGTTTTTTGTCTGTAATTGCAGGTGTTCGTAGACTACGTTGAATTATAGCCCTAATGCTACGACAATGGCGAAGCAGTAGACCGTAATGTGTAAAATTACCTTAGGTACAGCTGATTGCCTTGTCAGGTGGAATGATGTCAAGAAAATCCTTCGTGCTAAAACATTCTCTGCTACTGAGTGTGTTCTTCACCAACGTTCGTAACAACGATTCGACCGTGTAGACTCGAGCTGATATTTTGGGATGATTAAAATCGAGGTGCGAGCGTGAGGCTGCCAAGCTGTGTGGTGTGACGAAGGATACCGGATGGACCGGTCTCTCAAAGTCATACTTACCAGGATTTGATCTATCTGCTTCGACCTTGAGCGCGTTTACCGAGCATTCAAGGATGGCAGGGACTTTTTGACTCCCTTAATTGTTGCCTACGATATTCGCAAGCTCGTCGAACTAGGATCAATGCCCTCGAATATAGATTTCAGAAAGCCTCACTATGATGGTGAAATGAAGTCTACGTTCATGGGATATACAAAAGATTGATCGTGCTGGATAGTCGAAAGCTCGTGGAAACAACAAAGGCCAGTGCAGTATAGCGCATCATGTATGTGACCGAAGTGAACCATTTCACTTTCTCATCACACATCGGCTGTGGTTTAATGATCTTCTGCACTCTCTAGTGGTGATCCAGCTGCCGCTTTCGCTTACACCAGAACCACAAGTTTACTTGTGGGCATACCATCCCTCAACATATCAATGCCAGCCCGCAGATGCTCGAGTCCCTTCTCAATGGCCTTTACTCTTGACGCCGTCTTGAGTTTACCGCCTGTCAGGGTTGCTGGTTGAAAGTTCTTCATGGATTGCCTTGCCTACGCCCCCAAGTCCTGCAGGGATCGAAGAACCATAGACTGTCATGATGTTAGTGCCGGCCGCTGTTTTGTCCGACCATGACAGCATCCTACCCTGCTTGACCCTTACTGTCGCCAGGATGTCCTTAGGTGCTTTTTGCGCTGAAGCAATGAAGCCGCCACGGAGTTGCGCAAGGGCTGCACCTATCATAGTGCTGTCGCGGACCTCAATTGCTGGAATCACGTTCGTGGATGACCAGAAAATCTGTAAGGGTTTCATGCCATCATCGGCACCTGTCAGATTATTGACAATGCTAGGGCTGCTAGATTCCGAAACTACTTTGGCACCGAGATTCGTACAAATGTCGGATTTTTCTCGACGCTGTTGTGACGGCGTCATGTTGGAAGCTACGGCGAGTTACTTAGCGGACCTACCCATACTCGAGCTTCCACCTCGAATAAGGATGGTTGTGCCGAGCTTCTTAGTGCTTATGCTTGGGTACCACAGGGCCAAAAACTCCCTCTGATATACGCCATCAGCAGCAGTAGAGCGCGCTAAAGGTATTACGGACGCAGCCTCATATGTCGTGCTATCTAGGTGAGGGCTGGTGGCACTCGCTGGGACGGCAGCAAAATTATGAAAGCCTGAGTTCTCCGACTTGCCAGTCTTGAAACTAAGGGCATGCGCAAGTATACGTCGACTCTCACTAATATCGGCAACGCCTTTGCTAAGCTCAATGGCTTCGCCTGCGAGATCACTGCCGAAAGTTGTGGGCCACTGCTGAACGTACAATCCAGAGTCTTGCCTTAATTCAAGCAATCGGATTGATTGCGATAGCATGGCTCTTAACAAGAACCTCTCCAGGCCCAGGCTTGCCCACATCAGCTAGACCGACTCTGAGTTTCCTGAATCCCGTCCATCTAAGCGGCCTCGTTTGTCGATAACATTGTGGAAGTTTGGCTTCCCTCTATCCCTGACTTGCAAGCTGTTGAAGGTAGCGTCTGTGTGAACGTCGTTGAAAGAGTCAACTCTAATGCTGATATTGTTCTTCGATGGTTAGAGTGTAAGAGAAGACACGGAAGAGCATCTAATACTATGACGCATTGATTCGGCATATCGCGGCTTTAAGAAATTTCCCGTTTAAGAATTACTGGATTCGGCAGTCCTTAAATCCACCCTGACTTGTTTTTCTTCCAGTGATTGTTCTGTAGCTGTACATATATAAACTATAACATCGCTACCTCAACAACCAAATATTGGGGTTTCAGATATTCCAGAGATCTGAGACCTTTGGTCCCCCGTCATGGCAGTCCTCCTTACAGGTGGCACGGGTAAGACCTCCGTACGCCTAGCGCGCTTCTTGCAAGATGCAAAGATTCCCTTCCTCTTGGCGTCTCGTAAGGTAGAGGCTGAAGCTCCATCTGGAATGTCGGCGACAAAGTTCGATTGGCTTGACTCCTCGACATTCGAGAATCCTTTTCAGTACAAATTCCCCAACGGCCAGAGTATTTCTGCAGTTTACCTCGTTGCGCCTGAAATATCTGATCCATCACCATCAATAACAGCCTTCGTCGACCTTGCAATCGAAAAGCATGGCGTCAGAAGATTCGTCCTCCTAACCGGCAGTACGACGGAGGTCGGTGGGGTCTATGTCGGAAAGCTGTGGCAGCACTTGGTTGATCTTGGTGTCGAGTATTGTGTGCTCCGTGCGACTTGGTTCATGGGTACGTTTTCGCCAAACACTCCAGACTATCAGTGAACATTCTCCGGCTGACGGAATGGAACTAGAAAACTTCTTAGAGCAGCAGTATATTGCATCGATCAAAAACGAAGGCAAGATCTATACTGCGTGTGGGGACGGCCAAATCCCATTCATCAGCGCCCTGGATATCGCAGCCGTAGCATTTCGCGCGCTTACCGATGCGAAGCCACACAACACCGATTATAGGATCCTTGGGCCTGAGCTGTTAACCTACGATGAGGTATACCACTGTTTCCGCCAACACCCTTGCGCTGACAGTCTTCGTGCAGATCGCCGGAAAACTCAGCAGTGGTCTGGAACGCGACATCGTGCACGTCAAACTCTCCGAGGAACAAAAAGTTCAATGGTTCCTCGACTTGGGTATGCCGAAGCACTACGCAAAATTCCTTGCCTTCCTTGAAGCCCGTAGTGCTACTGGAATGGAAGAAAGGTCGAATGATGCGGTGCAGAGGGTGACCGGACGGCCACCGATGAATTTCGATGCGTGGGTGCAACAGAACAAGACAGCATTTCAGTGATTGATCTTAAAGGTGTAATTCGTTATCTCACAAATCTGATATCTCACTCTCACTCTCACGAATACTCTGTCGATGCATGAAAGGAACAAGTCATTGACTGAAACATGTGAAATATCTTGCTGTTTACTAGAGCATAAGAAGATCGATGAACCCCGGGTACTATTTACATTCTGGGATACCTAAACATCTAATCGCATTCGCACTAGCTGCCTCATAGCTCCGAACATTCACCTAGCAGATTACCATCCATCAAAGGCCGGTCCCCAGTTATGACCGTACTAAACGGTGATTTTTAGAGTCGAATACTACCTAAATCATATTGTCTCGCTCGCTCAACAACCAGCCCCCTTGAAGCTGACCCGCTCAGTTCTTCCGCAGCACTGTCACATTTCCACAGCCTTGCAGGTTCAAAGTCTCGCGTACCGATTTAATCCAGCAACGGCGTTCTTCGTCGAAAGGACTACCAATGACTCGTTGGTTACCCCAGCAGCCGTCTCTACGGTGTGCATGAATATATGCGTCTTCGCACAACCATCTCATTTGCAAGTAAAGCTCCCCACCTCGAGCTTACCAGGCACTCCCGTTTCTGTCCCTTACTATACACCCCTTTAGTATAACATACGCACAACACTGTCTGCTCAGCGGCCCCTTAACTCTGCAGTTATCCTTAGGCGAAGTATAGAGAGCGAGAAATCAGGTCATAATATCTTGATGTAGCAGAAGAAGTCCAAGGAGAGGAATACGTATAAAGAGCTGCAATGATGGACAAGTGGTTAGCTAATCATGACTTCTACCAATCTATACTATCAACATAGGAATCGGATTGGCGAAAGAGAAACCGGGAAGATTGCCTGCTAGCAGCCCTTGAAAGGAGCGAGCCATGCTTCCGCTTCTGCCCGTTGCTACACCAGCAAAACAAAAAGCCTACTATAGCCACTACAACCCCCCTTCTCTGAAATCCCAAATCCCACCCCCCACGCCATCCCTATCGAGCAGCATTACTGCTCACAGTAACAAGATACCAAGTCACAAAACACCCCGTCAGCCATCTCTCCCTCAACCATCACTTCCCCCACCAACAGAACCCAGCCAAACCCCCTTCATTCAAAAGAATCCAAGAATAAGAAGTTCCGATCATGCTCGTATGCCCGTCTGAAAGTACGCCCACATCTCCGTTGAAGAGCTTCTCCTTGCTGGTCGACTAGAAGCAGCGGCTTCAGCTGAGTTGGCGCTATAGGTTTGGCCGTTTTGTACATGTCAGCTATTTGACTCTGAAATCGCTCGAAATCATTTTGATCGTACTCAAAATATTGAGAACATCGATTCATAAGCAAAGTTTTATGGACCTTCTCATCGTCTGAATTCGACGACACCATCTCAGCAATCTGATCGGATTTGAACCCAAGCTTCCGTGCTAGTGCTGCTAAATAGTGTCACGTGGTCGGATCTGACTTCTCGAACACTGGTGTATTCTCATCATCCTTCTTTCTCGAGCATTCCTGAATAAGTTTAGTAAAATGGCGCCACGTGTATAACCATAATTGCCAGTAACCCAGCTTTACTTGGTCGACTGAACGGTCAGTTTCGACTCGAAAGAACGTTTCCGAAGCCTGCAGAATGAGCTGGTTATTCTTTTGGCTACAAGAATTGAAGATATCTTTCATTGCTTGACGTACTGTGGTTTCTGTTTTTGCGAAGAGTCTTCTCATTATTTTGATCGAGCCTTTAAGAAACTTGGTATCTTCAAAAAAACTTCACAGTGACGATATTATTCTTTTCTTCTTTTGCAAATTGTTTCATATTTCATGTCGAACATTTGAATCTTTTATCGCAGGAAAGAGTTTCTCTGCGCGAAAAAGAGTCTTCAGCGCAGCTAGATCTTCCTCAGAGAGCTCTGAAACTCTTAGTTGTAAAGCTTTCACAGTGTCTCGATCTGTACTCTGCATTAACTCTCGATGTCTCTCAAGTATTGCAGTTCAAACCTTCAGAATGTGGTCTGAATAGTGCAAGATCTTCTGATTTAGCGTTAGCATGACTTAGAAAGATAAGGAACTCATATTCACCTCGTCACACTTCAATGTCATAAACTTATGATCAATTCGAAACCCATCTCAGAGATCAGATACTGCACGCAAAGCATTGAAATCTGCAGTGAGCTGCTTATTCTTTAGAAACTGTTTAAGATCTCGTCGCTTGCTCTTGAAAAGACGTGCTCACAGACGCTTCTCAGCAAATAAGGCGTCGAAAGAGTGGTGAGAATCGTCTTGATATTGACAAATCTTCTGATAAATTTTGTCATTAAAGAAGTTTATCAAGTCTGAGTATTTCTCAGAGAGAGTTCTCAGTAAAGACGAACTTGCACCTGAACAAAACGATTAATATATTACTATCGAGTTAGAAGTTTGAATTTTACCGTACCTTCTAGGTACAGATCAATGATTCACCACCAGTTCTTAGATGATAGAACTTCCCTTGCAGCCTCGAACCGCTGACGATTATGAAAACATTCAATGCAATAACCTAGAGGCAATTTGAGCTTCGAAACTAGTTCTTTAGGATTTTTAAGAAGATTGTCGAGCGTGATGTTTGAAGAGAATTCTATCGCGATATTAAGTGTTTGCAGATCGATGACGGCGGGAATACGATTCTGTGGCTCTAGTCGGAGGCACGCGTAATTAAACTTATCCTTCAGATACTTCACGATCTTGTCATCGCGACCGCGAGGGCATAGGTCGTCGAAATGTAAATGCTCGGACCTGACGCGTGCTGTGCCTCGATAGTATTTACCCCTATCCTCCGCGAGTTTCCTTTCCACAACCTCCACCATACTTTGTTCCATTTTGACGTCAGAGGAGACCTTCTAGTCGGGCTCGCGATTTACTTTAGGCATATTAAAGATATAGATCACTTTCGGGAACGTGTTTTACAGGGTTTGTTTCGGGCACTCATGGCTATAAATAGACCAACCACTGGCGGAGTAAGAAGGGACTCAGTAGTTAAATGCAAGTATGCAACGGTCCTAGAAATGGTTCTCTGAGTAAAGACAGTATTTTTCTTTCGACTGCGACGAATGGTGACCTACAAAGTATGCGACGTTGTCAAGAAGCGCACCTCACCTTCACTGGTTTGACATGCCGGAGCAGGTGCCTTTTAATGGTTTCTCGAGTCTGTCTCGTATCATATAATCTCATTTACAACTTTCCCTCTGTCGCTGGCTATGAGGCTTTGCTAAGAAAATGAAGTCTAGCACGCACAAAGGCGACTCGGTCTTTCAGGGCAGCGATGTTCTGAGGAAACCGTCAACGGCCAAACAGACTCATCTTGAAAACAACAGAACAAAGATACAGTTGATTAAACTGCCAGCTAAATCTATGACTTATCACGGTACAGAGCTGGTACATGTGTTTAACGGGTCTTCGTGAAAGTATTATAAACGATATCTCAGCCTTGAGCTGGGCGGTTCTGTTGCAATTGTCTACAAAATACCAACGACAAAAGAACTCTTCACTATACGAAGTCTTTCTGAGTCTGACGCGGAAGAGAAGTTTTATATACTTCGCCAGCTTCGACACGAGAATCTGCTCATTTCTTACGAGCCGTTCTCTTCCAAAGATGAGTTTTTCGTTATTTCTGAACTTGCGGCGGTATCTTTAGACGAATTTACAGTTACACGTCCAGATGAAATCCAGCTGGCAGCTATCATCTACCAAGTACGTGGCTCTTCCCTTTGGTAGCCTTGAGACTCACTAACAGCACTCAAGATGTTGGCTGGCATCTGCTTCCTCGCTTCGCAAAATTTGATTCACGGCGCCATTACTTGTTCTAACCTTCTGCTATCAGCTGAAGAAGTAGTAAAGATTGGTACGTATCGTCTCTCTTGTGAGTTTTACTTCATTAACACACAGAATCTAGCGAATTCCGAGTATTGTCGACGAAGCAGTCAAAAAGACGTCTCAGAAGACACACAGACTCTAGGTATGATAAGTTCATAAGAAATTGAACATTGCAGCTTGAAAAGTCAAACAATAGTTACAATACAGAAATTGTGATAGAAAAAATAAAGAATACAACAAATTAATCAAAATCAATAAATAATGATGAACATGAAACACTTCAAGAAATATTGAATGATGAATAAAATTAAGATCAGAAGAATGATTCAGATGTGAACATTCATTTTTCAGCTATAGAAATAAATGATAATTAATTGTGATTGTAATTCATACATTCTTGTGACATCGGTTTAGGCTCGATTCATGAGGGACTCTATGCTATTTATATCGAGTGAACAAAACTCTCTGAGGGAGAAAACCACTCGTCGTCTATACGACTGCTTCGCGCAGCCGAAACAATAAGATTGACGCTGTGTTACCAAGTAATGAATCTATAGCTTCTATTCAGCGTCTGAGTTAGCCTAAACATAGGTCGTGTTAGGCTACTATAGACTAGTACAGGGCTGTTGTTGACACGCTAGTGGCCTAGCGCGCCTTCGTGGGTATAAGACCCTCGACGTGTTTCACCTTCTTCCTTCTTTAGCTTTGAACTCCTAGTTAGAATACACTCATATGATTCGCTCTATGCAGACTCATAACATTAGTTCAAAGCTCATTAACCTTGCTATTGACGTGTAGACGATACAAAAACAAGCTACACAATCAACTCAATCAGAAGTCGAACCCAGAAATTCCGACAGCAGAATCAGAACTCGAGCTCAGAAAGCTCGATAGAAATCAGAAATTTCTAAAGAAGAATCTTGATTCGAAATCAGAAATTTCGATAGAATCAGAATTGAAGAACATGAACGCGTTGCTCTTGATTAACTCTTTATTGAGCTCGTCATCAGAAATCAGAAATTTCAGCAGTACTCGAATTCAGAAAGTTCGATAGAGTACTAGTCGTTGCTCGAACTCAGAAAGTTCAATAGAGTAATATCAGAATCTCGATCAGCAATTTTCTACTCATACAATGACTAGAAGCACAGAATCAGAATCAGTGAGCATTGCTCGCTACGACTTTCGAAATGTTAGAAGAGAATCACTTCTACCACAGAATCAAGCAGCATCAGAAGAAGAAGACACGAATGCGTCGTCGAATACAGAAGAAGAGAACATGAACGCGTTGCTTTTTGATCACGAAATGATCAAGATCAGCATCAACACTGAACTGAATGCTTGAATAAGCACTCATGAAGCAGGCGACATTGTTGCCTTTATCAAGTACATGTGTCAACAGCACAACATCGAAATCGAGATTCACAATGACATGATTCAGATGTTAGAAGATGTCAACGAGATAAATATCACGTTGAAGATTACGCAGACGCGTCTGCAGAAAGAGAATAGAGACAAGAACGTGATTATACATCATCTGAAAACTGCATCAAGTTGACAAAGCACTTCGATTTCTGAAGATCGATTCTCGAAGTTGATCAAGTTATCAAACTCTTCATTGTTTGAAGATTCGTTGCAGAATGTAGACAATTGACTATCGCGAATGCAAAATAAGCTGAAGACAAACAAGAATCACTTTTCTATCGAAGAGTTGAAGATTGTTTACATTGAAAGTTGAGTCAGTAAAGCTGCGATCAAGCACATAGCTTCTCGCATGCAAAATATCTTCTTGAACTCGTTTCTAGAAGTCGAAGAAGTATTATCGATCATTAATAAAATGTACGACGATCTCAATCATCATCACATGACTCAACGACAGTACTTGAAGCTGTATCAGAACAAGATCTTCTTTCACGAATTTTGAATGAAATTTCAAAGATTTAGTGCAGAACTAGAATACAATAACGAGACTCTACTAAATGATCTTCAGCATAAGATCAGTTCAGATCTTCAGCGAGCAACGCTCAATGAACAAACTACAAACTTGAACGAGTTTATCGACATCTGTATGCGAGTCGATGTTAGATTGACTGAATTAAATGTTCAATCAGTCGTCAAAGCATCAGCTACTCAAGCTGCTCGCTTTGTCATCAGCACATTGACTATTCGATTCACGTCATCAGTCTCTTCGTGAAAGAAACTCAGAAGATTGAAGCTCAACTTTATTCAGAAAGAGTTGTTTAAGAAAGAACTTTGCTTCAAATGCAAGAAGTCAAAACATAGAGCATATGACTGCTTTGAGACGACTCAAGTGCACAAGATCGCTGCGAATTCGAAAAATGATCTGCTCTCGTCAAAGTAGTGACTGAAGACGATATACTCATATTCTGTTTCATCAGCATGTCTGACGATTCATTTGATTTCAAGTCATTCACTGTTGACGTCATCTTGAATAGTCTAGAAAAGATATTCAGATCTTTCACTTTGATAGATACTGAAGTCACTGACATGACTTTCATTGATGAATCTTTGATGTCAAAGCTATGTGAACGCTTTGATATTCAGTTAATATCGCTGTCAAAATCAAAGTTGATTTGATCATATGATGAAATCTCTGATCGAAAGTCAATTACACATGCTCTGTATACATCAATCATGATACAAGAACACAAGAATGAAATGATGTCTCTATTGATAACTCATCTAAATCAGCACAAGATAATCATTGAAAATCTCTGATTAAAAAGAAATCAAATTTTGATAAATTCTGCAAACGATCGATTAATATCATCATTGAAGATTCGAACATCAAAATTTGTCGTTTCAAAAGCAAGCAGTCAATCAGCATTTCACAGATCTGAGTCAAGCGAGATTTGCAAAATAAAACGAAAGAACTTAAACTTAATTGTTACATCAACGATCATCTTGAAGAGATTCATGAATCAGAAATTAGTGAATAGATTCATTGAATCTGCTCGATTCATTGAACCTGTCTTCATAGCAAAGCAAAGCATTCAAGTTGATCTTGATCAACTTCGAATCTCTCAGTCAACTGAAATAAAGAAGATCGTCAATATTGTCATGATTGAAGTCGCTGCGTATTGAACTCTAGTCAAGAATAAGAAGATCAAGATCTTCACGTTGATCATTAGTGAAATCAATAAAGCGCTTCAAGCTAGCTCAGTCGAAGATTTCGCGAAACTGAATGAAATGACATTTGTCATGTCATTAGATGAACTGAAAAAGAAGCTTTCAGTAGTTTATCACGACTTTCTGAACGTTTTTGATAGAGAAAAGACAGCGCAGTTGTTCTTGCATCGATCATACAATCATAAGATTGAATTAGAAGATGAGAATCAACTTTCTAGAAGTCAATTGTATTTCATGTCGAGCTACAAGTTGCAAAAGATCAAGAAGTATTTAGAAGAGAACTTGAAGAAGAAGTTTATTACACTCAGCAAAGCTCTCTTCGCTTCGTCAATACTATTTGTCGAAAAGAAAGATGACAGTCTTCGCTTTTGCATGAACTATCGAAAACTGAATGCTCTGATCAAAAGAGATCATTACTCAATATTTTTGATAGACGAAGTACTAGCTCGAATTCAAGACAGTAAGTATCTGATTCGACTCGACATTATCATCATGTTCAATAAACTGTGCATGAGTTCAGAAAGCGAGAATTTAACTACTTTTGTTACTTTCTTCAATGTCTACAAGTATAGAGTAATGTTCTTCAAATTGATCAATGAACTTGCGTTCTTTCAACACTATATCAACGATGTATTGTTTGACTGTCTGCATAAATTCTGTCAGACATATTTGAATGATATTCTTATCTACAGTAAAATCTTGAAGAAACATAGAATTCATGTGAAAGAAGTGCTAGACAAGCTTCGCGAAGTCAACTTGCAGATAAACATTGACAAGTGCGAATTCAAGATTCAGAAAATCTCGTTTCTTGAATTACTGATATTTATCAATGATCTACGAATGAACTCTCGAAAAGTAGATGTGATTCGAAGCTGAAAAGTGCTTCGATCGTTGACTTATGTGCAGATCTTCATTGACTTCTGCAATTTCTATCGACGATTCATAAAGAACTTCTCAAAGATCGCTCGATCTATGATAAAGCTGACTTGAAAAGATCATCTCTTTGAATGAATTGAGATCTGTCAGAAGATCTTTGAAGAACTGAAGCAGCAGATAACGACAGCTTTCATTCTGAAGCATTTCGACTCGATCAGAGAAGCTATTCTGAAAACGAACTTCTTGAACTATGTCAACAACGAAGTATTGTCTCAGTATGACGATGAAAACATTCTACATTCAGTGATCTTTTATAGCAAGAACATGATTTTCGCAGAATGCAACTACGAGATCTACGACAAAAAACTGTTGATCATTATTTGCTGTTTGAAGCATTGACGTCTCGAATTGAAATGTATCAATATTTTGATCAAGATCTTTATCGATCATTTAAATTTGAAGTACTTCATGTTCATCAAGAAACTGACTAGACAACAAGCTAAATGAACTGAAAAGTTATTTGAATATAACTTCAAGATCATATATCAGTCGAGAAAACAGAATCTGAAAGCTGACGCGCTGATCAGAATGTCAGACGTCAAGTCAGTTGAAGCAAATGATGATCGAAAGCTATATCAGCATCAGATGCTATTATCAGAAGATAAATTTGAACTGCAGTCAATAGAAGCTGATCAAGATCTGACTCAGATCTTGCTCAGATCTGACTCAGAATCTGACTCAGATTCGAAACTCGAATCGAAAGTTAATCAAAATTCGGTCGAAGAAGTAGTTTCTATTCAGAATCAGATTATAGCAGAAAATTGAATGAATCAACTGTGCTTTGATATTCAAATAGTCATGAAACAAAACAGAAGAACTTGTCAAAATATTGATTTAGACAATTGCAAAGTACTGAATGAAGTACTCTGAAAAGATGATAGACTATGAATTTCTCAGTCAATGATTATTCAATTGATAAGAAAAGCACATGATCTTTCAATCAGTGAACACTCTGACATGAATTGAACGTTGAACTTGCTGAGACGATCATATTGCTGATCGAAGATGAGAACGATAATCAAGCGCTACATTCAAAACTGTTACGTTTGTCGTAGATCAAAAGCATCGAGAGATCGAATCAATGAACTGCTGAAGTCATTGCTCATACTTAAGCAGTGATGACAGAACATATCATTAGACTTCATTATCAATCTATCAGAAAGTGATGAAAACAACGCGATTCTGACAGTCATAGATTGATTGTCTAAGAAATGACATTATATATCGTGTTGATCAGATGATGAAGAAATCTTCGCAGAATAAACAGTCAAGCTACTGTTGATATGAATCTTCAGAATTCATGAACTATCAAGATCAATAATGTTTGATCGTGATTCACAATTCATATCGATTGTTTGAAAGTCTCTATGTCTGAGACTCGACATCAAGATGAAACTATTCACAAACTATCATTTGCAGATCGATGATCAAACAGAAAGAGTGAATCAGAATGTGAAACGATATTTATGAAGCTATTGCTTGTATATGCAAGATGATTGATTCATCTGATTATTTATGACTGAATTTGTTGATAACAATGCTATTTCGTCGTCAATTAAACAGTCAGCGTTCTTTCTGAATAAGAGCTTTCACTCTCGTATGAGCTTCGATTCGAATTCAACTGAATATGAGATTACTCAAGCTAGAATCGAAGCGAGCAAAGCGAAGAATATATGCAAACACATGAAATGATCACTAGCATTGATCAAGCAAGCATTAGCAAGAGTCAGAATCACAATGAAGAAACAAATTAACAAGCATCGAAAGAAAATGATTTACAAGATAGATGACATGATGTTTCTTGATTCTAGAAACATTATGATCGCAAGATCATCAAAGAAACTAGACGATAAGATGCTAGAATCTTTCAAGATTCTGATCGAAGTTGAACATGTATATCGACTGAAATTGTCATCGACAATGAAGATTCATTCAAAGTTTGTTTCGAATCTGCTGCAGCTGAATTCGAAGAATTCTCTGAAAGAACAACGAAATGAGTCGTTTGATTCTATAGTGATGAATGATGAAGACGAATGAGAAGTGAAGAACATACTGAACTTCAGACACTATAGACGACGATTACAATATCGTGTCAATTGAAAAGAATACGACGTCGATCTACATTGATACAACGTCGATGAAAATAAATTCGAGAAATGTCAGAAGATCATAAATGACTTTCATAAATGTTATTCAAACAAGTCAAGATAGAAATTGACTCAAGAAAAATCGAATAAACTGCAGCAATGAGAACATTGCTAGATGAAGAAGGAAAGTAATGTTGCGAGCGTGCCTCGTTACTCTGAATTAGTCTAAACATAGATCATGTTAGACTATCATAGACTAGTACAGAGCTGTTGTTGACACGCTAGTGATCTAGCGCGCCTTCGTGAATATAAGACTCTCGACGTGTTTCATCTTCTTTCTTCTTTAGCTTTGAACTTCTAGTTAGAATACACTCATATGATTCGCTCTATGCAGACTCATAACAGTGTTCTCTTACTCAATGATTGTCATTCAATGAGCAGAGAAATATGTGATGAAAGAGAGATGCACACGATGAAGAGATAAAGTGTGATTGTACTGAGTAACTCTTTTCTTCTCTTGATTTGACTTGTGTCACGTAGACGTTGAATGAATTGTTAGTATAGACGTGCAATCGCAATCGTTCGATGTTTGACTCTGATCAATAAAAGAGAATGCGTTCTGATCGTTCTCTTGAGCTCTCGATTTTTCACGTGAATAGATGAATGACTTGACGTCAAGTAAAGAAGATGAGCTCAAGTTCTCTCAGTATATCAGCATGATCGACGAGTCACTACTTCTTCGAACACTGTAGTCACGACTCTCAATACTTGAGATGACTATTCTATCTGATATCTTTTCATCAATTACTCGATGACACTGTCGATGTGATGAAGACGTTTCGATATCGACGCAGTCGACGAGTCGCAAATTCTTCGATCACTTGTAATCACAACTTGCAGACTCTTCATCTGAGTTGTTTTTTTCACTAGTAGTATCTTTTCATCTCTTACTGACATCGACATGTCATTAATCTTATTTGTAGATCGATTGTGACTGTTAGAGAAGAATGTTGTCGCATGAGTGAAAACTCTGCATGATAACTTTCCTGATCACGCAACGTTTTAACATCATTCAAACTGCGTCGAATTGAGATCTCTTGACTCTTCTGACTTCTATTCAAACACAGAATAGAATCAAAAGATTCATAGTTGACATCATGTACAGATGAATCTCGTTGTCAATCGAATGATAATTAATGTAAAATAAATATCTGAAGAATTTAAAAATACAACTGAAGTTAAATCTGATCAGATTTTACTCAACAAAGTCAGAAATATATATTGATTATGAACATTGAAAATGAAAGATAATTGAAAAATAAATTATGCTTAATCATTCAACAACTTTTGCAAGCAGCTGAAGATAAACATTAAAACTCTGTATTATTGAAGAGCAAATGAAAGTGAATGTGTACTGATGTTTGAAAATGAATATCAGATTTTTCTGAAAAGAGTAAAAAAGAAATTGAATGTCAATGTTGACATTCAATGAGAAAGTAAAAGTGATTATATAGAATTCAAGTGATAGTAGTAGAATATTTTGTATATGAACAATGAACATAATTATGAGTTGCTTTGATGCTTTTAGTTCTATTGATTGCAAGTAATTTATACAACATGCTTGCAAGAATGAAGAATTGTACAAGACATTATGAAATACACAAGCTTGTCTTCAAGAAATTAAAACTTTTGAGCAATGCATGACATGATGTTTCAATACAACAACGGGATAAATCTGAGTAAAATATCTCAATTTATCTATCATGAAATAATGACGTGATAAGTATTTGTCAAGAAACGTGCACAGATTACAAATTTCACATACTGATAATAACGAGCGCTGAATGTGAACACTGATCAGATGATACACATTGCGCATTGTATTATTTGAGCATAAAAAGCAAATGACTGTCATCAAGAGCTACAAGTGATTGTAGCTAGCTATTAGTTGTTGGTGAGTGACTATTAGAGCTTGTGAGCTAGAAGCTCGGCTAAACAGATATTTTTGGCTGATGCTAGCTTGGTGAGCTTGTAGCCAATTTTAGCTGGGTTCGTCGATTAGTCGATGCAAGACTCAGATGAGAAAGTCTGCATTCATGATTTGGCTCTTGAAGCGAGCCCGAAAGGTTATAAAGAGACTTGTTCAATCAACTGATTACGATCTAGACTTGAGACAATGAATCTCAGCAAGTATGAAGAGATGAAATGACGTGAATATATAAGCCTGACTCTGATCTTTGTGAAGAGATGGGATGGCGGCGAATACACAGCTTGACCATTGCCACCCAGGAATCTGGAAGCGAGAAACTGGGACAAACACTCGGATAGATGGGTATCCTGTATCTAACCACCGCCTCGCTGCCTCTACTACCTCCGCATGAAAAACCTTAAGACTGCTAATGCGACGACTAAGATACGATTCAAGTATGAACTGAAAGCTCACCATACGTCGCTAAAGTTAATCGGGGTCTCCATCTGCAGCGTCAGCATCGAGAACTCCTCCAAGCCCACTTCCTTCAGCGTCCGATCGTTCTTCTGCCTGACAGGTCGTCGTCGTCCATCTCCCGGAACTGTAGGGACTCACAAGCCAACAGAGAGGGCCCTTGTCCATGGCATCAAGCTGCGCCTCGAATTTTCTGAGCTCGTCCTGTACTTGCAGCAACAGCCTCGCCTGCAAGTCGGTTGAAACGCCGCACGATCAGAAAGATTCCGGTCGCTGGCTACGAATGCGCCAAGACGTGGGTAGTACCTAGCCGTTTAGCGACTCGTGAACTTGATCGCAATCAGCGCAACGTCCATGATTCTCGGAAGGGACGAGGAGACAACCGAGATGATCGAATGACGTACTGTTTCGCCGTTTTTCGCTGAACTCTTGATCTGACTCATTTCGCCGCTTTGATTGCAGCGATGAGTTCTCGGGGGAATGATCCAATGTAACTGGCCCAGGTCGCATGCCCTCCGATTCCTTCATCAGATTGCTGTGTGTTTGCTACAAAATCATCGGCTTCTCAAAATTGTCTCATCGCAGACATCTTGGATTGGGGGGAAGTCTTCCTTCCTTAACCCGGGATGCGTCGTCCATGGTCAAAGTAGACACAATGACTACGTACAAGGAATGAAAAATCAATTTCATAAACTTGCTTCTAGAGTGAAATTATGGTGAAGAAGAGGGGTCAAGTTCGTCCCGTGCGATGGGATGGATGGATGGTGATACTGGTTTCTGCCGACTTGACCGATTGTTTGCTTTCTCATGTAGTGATGACGAAACTTGGAACTGTGCGAGGAGGTCCTCAGCCAATACAGATTGCCCAACAGTTCGCAGTACCACATGTATGGGCCAAAAGGACTGGTGGGCCATTCCTGGTGTAATAAAACTATCCAATGGCTTAAACATCCAGCTCGGCCGATGACGAAGAAGTAGCCGGACAACACAAAGGTCACACAGTTGCATGTGACGTGGAGTCATCATGAACAAATGGCTCCTCGGCTCTCTCCATCCGCCACCGATTCGTCGCCTCTAACGCCCCCGGCAACCCTTTAAACAACCACCCCCATTTCCTCAGAAACCCTTCCGACATCTCCCACCCCGTGATGTCCCAGGGCGGCGACCACGCAATGATGCCGCGTCGCTTGATCTCGTCGTCGGGAAAGCCCTCGTACAGCCCGCCGATGCAGTCGGCCCACAGCTCGTCCTCGTCGAAGGTGCCGGCGGCCCGGATCAGGCGGTCTCGTCCCTCGGGACACGGGAACAGGTCGATCCAGTCGCCGTGCGGCACCATTTGTTGAAGGGTGGTGGGCAGGAGTGTTGAAGGGAGTAGTTCGGGCTTGGTAGGGTAGGGGATGACGTGGATAACTTCCTCATCACAGTCGAGCGGCGTGACGAGGATGCCCGAGATTAGAGTGCGGTTGACGGCCAGGGCGCGGAGGGCGTTGAATTGGAGGAGTGTGACAAGGTGGTCTGGACAGAGGGGGAAGACAATGTTAAACTGCTCTTTCCTAGGTTTATCTGGCAGCAAGGGATTTCTCGCATTGTATAGTTGTTTGATACGGGATGCTGGGACGATGGAGACGGATTGCTGCTCAATGTCCCAGCATTCCACCAGCGCTTCTGATTTGATCAGTGTCCCGGTTGCGGCACTGGATGCTAGGGCTTTGCGTTTTCCTACTGGACCGTTAGTTTCGATAATTGGGTACCCCTTGATCGGACTGGTCCTGACTCCTGATTTGGACGAAAGAGAAAACAAGGCCTTACTTACGGTATGCCCTTGTGTTGAGTCTAGTCTGTGCCCGTCTGCGTGCTGCGGCATCCTTGGTCCCAGTCCAGTCGTCTTCCCTGCTTATCGCCTGTACGCGGTGAGCAAGTCATGTCGTCTTGGTGATTGAAGGCGGCCTGGTACGTACCTCGGCCAATTGTGGCATCGACGCGAGCTGGATGCGTGGTGCTGTTGAATTTGCAGGCTGATACGTACATTATGAGCGGTGATGATGAAATTGGTGATGAATGATGTTTATGCAGCCTGCTCACAATGACGAGTCTGACACACTGAGGAATTGATATGCCTACGATTGCAGACAGACAGGGGTTAGTGAAATGGCACGATATCATTGGTCACTATTACAGTGTCTAACTTGAGCAGGTGTAGCGTCATGCAACCTGCTCACATTATGGACCAGGATCACGAGCTCCAGCATCACACGTGACACATGCACCACTTGATCGACAAACGCAACGGTATGAATTCCCGAGGGTGGCTAATTTGGACAGTACCTACCTTAGCGGACATCTATGATTTGCTTTAACTGTGACTCTTCCGTAATGATAGTGTAAATCGTACTGTTACCGTACTCTAGTAAATACTGTCGATTAAAATAATCGATTAACTAAAATCACAGGACTCTTTAAAGATCTGTATTATTACGATTTTATTAAATACAGGTTTATAAAAGATAAACGTATTTCTTTTGACACCGTTATCGTTTTGTCATGTCATGGTGCCAGGTCACCAACCCGGTTTAGAACATAGATCGTCGATACCTTAGGTAACCTCGGTTCATTGAACCTGTTCCGCAGTTCAATGAACCAAGCCACCAACCTAGCCATCGTCATCTTAATCTAGCCTCAGCAATCCTGTTTCGGCCACCTCAGCCGTGTGCGCGGACTCCTGCAATCTTAAGTCAATAGGACTACTGTCTAGCCTTGGTTCTGCCCGGTTCATGTATATAGAAGCCGGGCCCTCGTTCTTTCCTTTCGCTCTTTGTCTTTCGTCTTGTACATTACCTGGTGTATTGTCTTGTACCTAGATCCTATCAAAGTAATAATAATACCAGCCTTCTATATTGATAGTACCTCTAGCCTAGCCCAGTCCCTGACATGTCACCATGTAATACTGTTAAAAAATGCCAAGATGTACACTCGGGAGTACAGATTTACGAGAAATTTCAACGTTTTTTAATTTTGAAGTGCAAATTCAAACGATTCAGACGATTTCCTCGCGTGGGTGTTCATTTCGACTACGTGTGCAATGTTCCATGCGTGTACAATGCGTATATGTGTACGTGTACATGTGCATGTAATAAAATGCGAAACGCAGTATTTTATCTTTACGTTTATTACGGTTATTTGCGGTAACGGTGTTAATATAGTAAAAACGGATTAACGGTTAATTATTAATAACGGTAAATTTACGAAGAACGATTTAATCGAATTACTTATTTCATTGCGGGACTGTTTCGGGGCCGTTTTTATTTAAGTTTACGTGTCAATTTCATTACGGTGTCACTACGGTGTGGTTACGGTCAAGCAATCCCAGCTATTTTCGCTAAGGTAGCTAGAGATTCGGCAGTGAGCCCCATCATATATTCAAAGTGCTCGTAACGAGTACGAAACGTCGTCTTTCACTCGTCTTCATGTGCCCCCCACGCTTCATGCAGCTGGCTCACTCGCTCACTCGGGATTCTCCTATTGGTCCATCGCTTCAATATGTCCAAGTTGAATGTGAACGTGATTGGTCCAAGGGTCATGCAGCTTGCTCACGATATCTGATGCTCGGAATAACATCCAAGATGCAAGTATCTCGGACATTGTTCAATAAGAGGCAATATAAAGATCGTAGCAACACCTTGATTTCGACGCATCTTTTTGTATCGTCAAAAACATAGAACTCAATCCAAGACATTGAATTATCTGTTTCTTAGTATTACGCCTTCACACATTGACTCAAGTACTCGTTTTTGCACATGACTTTCCATCCCGACACTCTCCCCGATCTCAAGGGCAAAGTATTCATAGTCACAGGTGGGAATTCCGGCATGTAAGTCCCCCCTCTCCCCTCTCACGACGAAGCCCGAATCGCTGATCTCACCAAACCACAGAGGCTACTACACCGTAGCCCACCTAGCAGAACACGGCGCCCACGTTTACATGTGCGCCCGATCCCTAGAGAAGGGCACAGCAGCCATCGCCAACATCAAGAAAATGCACCCCTCAGCCAACATCGACCTCCTGCAAATGGACCTCATGGACCTCACCAGCGTCGTCGCGGCCGCCAAGCACTTCCTCGCCCTCGAAACAGCCCTGCACGGTCTGGTCAACAACGCAGGCATCATGGCGACGCCCTTCGAAATGACCAAAGATGGCCACGAGGCCCAGTGGCAGACCAACTACCTCGCGCACTGGGTTTTGACGGAGCACCTGCTTCCTCTGATGCTGCGGACCGCCAAGACGCTTCCTCCCGGCAGCGTGCGCATCGTCAACCTCACTTCATCGGGCCACTTGGGCGCACCCAAGGGCGGCATCGATTTCAAGGACCTATCGCTCAAGGATAGCGGCCCGTGGCCGCGGTACGGACAGAGCAAGCTCGCCAACATTCTGCACACCAAGACCCTGCACAAGACGTACGGCCCCGGCTCTCCCAGTGCGCGGAACGGGGAGGGCGAGATCTGGGTTTCGTCCGTGCATCCAGGTCTGGTTGAGACGAACCTCGCCACGTCGGTGGGGGAGTCGGGGTCGGGCATGATGAGTGTTTTCCCGGTCTTACGCATGTTTGGATTGATATGGCCTGCCGATAAGGGGTCGTGGACCAGTTTGTTCTGTGCGGCGAGTCGGGATATGAAGGCGGAGCAGAGCGGCACGTATTTCGAAATTTTCCGGCGGTTTGAGGAGCCGAGGTGGCAGAGCGGTGCGGCGAAGGATGGGAAGCTTGCAGAGAGGTTGGAGGAGTGGACTGGGGAGGTGATGAGGAAGGAAGGGTGGGTTCGGTAATGGCGTCAACTGGTTTCAGTCTTTTTCGATTATATTAATAGATTTATTGTTTTATATTATTACAATAGAATACCTTTTAAGCAAAAAATTCGCATAGTCAAGTAGAAAGGACAAGGCTGTAGTAGATTTTAGAATTGCTTGTTTTTCTTACCTCTTTTGTAGCGACCTAGAGATTTATGTACTTAAGTAAGAGGCGAAACTTGTGTCCTATTAAACACTCTGTGATTTTAATTTTGGGTCCCACTATACGTACGTCCCATATTACTACATATACGCCCCCCCAAGAATGGTTTAGCATCCGAATATATGCGTAACCTGAAGGTACTTCGTTCTGGTGTGACTGTCACTCAATCTCATGTATTTTCTGATAGAATATTTTATTTTTCTGCAATAAACAAACGTTCGCCTGACAATCATCTGCACCTTCTTTTTCCTACTATCACAACATCACCTGTACTATTCCTGCTTATCTATAGCCTCTATCTGCTACTTCTACTGCTACTGCATCCTCGCCGTCGCCCTTCACTGATCTCGCTGTCGCCGTCGTCATTAATTCATTGCTACTAGTGCAGAATCCGCCAGTCACGAGGCCACGAGGAAGGCCGGTCGGATTCACTGCGCGTACGCGTCAGGAGCAGCAATTTGAAGCCTCAACTCGACGGCTACCTTCTCAATTTGAACGTGTGAAGAAGGCTTTGAGCCAACAAACACAGGTGGGGGGCGGGGGTGTAGGTCGAGGTAGGGGGCGAGATAGGGGACGGGCGGAGGTACTGCTGCTGTAGAGCAGGAGTTTCAAACAGAAGCTTCAGATGAAGAAGGCTTTGACCTTACCAGTGGTGCATAGATTTATATGACCGTCGCATCGGTATAAAGGTACACTCAGGTTATTGAGCTTTGGATTCATGGCTTCTATCAGAAAATACATGAGATTGAGTGACAGTCACACCAGAAACGAAGTACCTTCAGGTTTTGCATATATTCGGATGCTAAACCTTTTTTGGGGGGGCGTATATGTAGTAAATTGGGGCGTACGTATAGTGGGACCCTTAATTTTTGGACCCATATTCACCCCGCATTAGTCCGTTACGGCCTATTCTAGCTGATACAGACCCTGTATCCCCTGCTCTGTGAGAATCAGCGTCAATTGTGGAATGCTGCCTGAGGGACTGATGAACATGATATATTTCAGCCTCAGAATCAAGGACTCAAGCGGCTGCAGCATATGACACACATTTGCTGACCCAACTCAAGGCAGATTCTGGCTCCTGGATTGTGTCCTCCACTTTTGTGCTTTTGCTTCGAAGTAACGGCTGACAGTGACATCCTCAACATCGGTATGACGTCATCCCAGATACCGAGAACGGCCTTTCATCCATGCCCCCGTTCTGACTCGAAACTACCTTATGCAGACCAGAAGACAAGATATTTTCGCTTTGCTTTGGGGATCTACTATTTATTATATGATGGACCAGTCATGAGCCTTTCCCCAGAGCTGAATCCCTTGGATGATAACAACGACGAAGCTGAGATACAAATTAATGCAGTTTCCCTAGGTCTCTCGAAACTTCATTCAGCAAAGTCAATGTTATGAACTTAAATTGTAAATGGTACCGGCTTTGCTCACATAAGTACATGCGAGCTTCAAGTTAGGTCGGCAAGGGAACATGAGAATTGTATGGCCATCTGCAGGACGTTCAAGTACATACGGCCATCGAAGTGTAAATTCTTCGATACGGCTTCCATACTCGACTGAAAGTATCGCGTATGTGTTTCAAGTACTTTATATAGAGAGAGCCTAAACCCATACCCTTACTCCTACTACTTCTCCCACCAAGAAAATCCCCCTTTCCCCCTTTCTAACCACTCCAAATCCCACATCCAACCCCCTATACCTTGACTCAAGCACAACTATACACTGCACTCTTCTTCACGCAATACGAGCACGCACCGCCATCATACACCCCCGCAAACGCGCACACCTCCCCACTACCGGCCGGAACATCCGTCACCGCATTGACAGCGCCAGCAGGGCACCCCCACCCGTTGTAGACGGTAAATTTACAGTCAACTCCTATTA
>JAABUY010002219.1_pt1 | contig 23609 bp, 27 predicted proteins | sample 5560271 | NCBI WGS metagenome assembly JAABUY01 (sample SAMN10711886, study PRJNA513374) | rock metagenome | isolation source: Antarctica rocks | place: Antarctica: Victoria Land, University Valley | reverse complement strand
ACGAGAGAAGAAAGATGAGTGCTGCTGCACGGACGCAAGTCGCTAGATCAAAGTCGATAGAGAGTTGAAGAACTACTAGCAGAAGCATTCGAAGAAATCGATGCAGATTATTTCACTTCGTCTGTAACGAAGAAGCATTTATATAATGTTAGAAGTCAGCATAGAGCGAGTCATATGAGTGTAATGTAACGAGTATATAAATGCTAAGAAAGAAAAGTATCTAGAAGAGAAGAATCGACTATCTATATGACTCAGAAGAACATAAGCTAACTCTGAATAGAGTTGACTTCGAAACAAGTCTATGCTCTAGCGACGAGCGATCGACAATAGCTCTCAGAATAGCCATCAACATAGCTATCAACGAAGGTGCGTAGCTAGAATCGTAACATACTCTTTTCTCTCGATCTCGATTCATCATCATCATAATCGCTTCAATCATCGAAGACTTCAACGAGCACACAATCATGCAAAGCATGAAGACATATCTCACTCAACTGCAGACTCATGTCACGAACGACGTGCAAATTCATGAGCATGTGACATCTTTTCAGAAAGAACAGCAAAAGAACAGCTATCTTGAGTCTCTTGAGTCAGATGCAAAATGAGCAGATCAACAACATTGCATTATCATCATCGTTGTTGTCAAAAACTTGTCGAGAACGAAAGAATTGACACTCATGACTAGTGACACGAAAGAAGCGACGCGATTCGCATATGAATCTTCTTCATGACACTTCATCTGCGTGCTGCGCGACAATGACACTTTATGAGTCTTCGATTCGATCTTCGATTTCAAAAAAATGAAGAAAAAGTATTGCATTGATCAAATCACGAAAATGATAATGTTGAAGACTCTGTGAACTCATTGCGACAAGATGCATATAGTCATTCGCAATGTGCACATTCTCGAAATCGTCGATGAGCAGAATCAATGTCTTTCTCTCGTCTGTCTGTGAATGAAAGATATGATTGTCAACGAAAGATCGAAATGATCAAATTTGAAGAATTGTGCAAACTTCGACTGACGAGAGATAATCAAGTGATGATTGCAAGATCATCTCGTCTGCTTCTGTTGAATTCAATTATGTCTTCATGTATTATAGATTTCAGCTATTCATTTCATTGAAAGAATCAAGAACAAAGTATGATTTGATGCAATCAATCAAAACTGAAATCGATGAGCTCGTTGAAATCGTAGAAGTTCTGACAACAACATGATGCGTTGCAAAGTTTGCGATCATCAAGATTGAAAGAGTCAAATCAAAGAGATGATTCAAGAGACTGAGATTATCAAGTAGAAAGATAATCAAGCTTCTTCGATGCAAGTCTGAGTGAAAGAAATGAGTTGAAAAGATGTTTATTGTCATCAATAACATCGACTTCAAAGATCGTTTAGCTCAATGATAAAGCATTATTTGTATTCAAGTAAAAGATTGCAAGTTCAAGTTTGAATTTGACTTGTTGATTCAATCAGATTAACTCGACTCGAAATCGAGTCTTTTGTTTATTCTAAAGACATAAGCTTTACTGTGTAGATGACGACAAGCAAGTACACGTTGAACAATAAGCTTTCGATTGTTCATTATTTAATCTTTCAGTTTCAGATCAAATTCTTCTTCGAGCTGTTGACAAAGTCTGAGACGTGAGCGTACTTTTATTCAAATGAACTTCGCTCAGAGAATGCAAAGCTTCGTCAAAGCTCTTATTTGAGACATTCGTTGCATCATTCTCGTTCAAAGTTTCTCTGTTTTCTTCATCTTCTTCTTCTTCATCATCATTTTCATCGTCGTGATTCTCACTGTCATTGATCTTTCTTTGCGTCTCTTTCAATCTTCGCAAGCTATCTTTCATTGATTCTCAATGAAGCTGCGAAGTTGTTTGAAAACTCAATATCATTCTACTCTATCGATCTAACATCTTACTAACTTTCAATTGTTTTGCGCTTTTTGACGACGTGAATCTTTCAGTAGCGACATCATCAGAGTTATTCTCTTCGTCGTCATTCTCAGAACAACTGTCTCTCACAAATTTCTTAGACGAGAACTTCACTCATGATCGTCGTGCTTTTTTGAAAGCAGAAGACTCAGACTCGTTCAAGTCTGACGTTTGAGAGTTTCTACTCTTTTTCATCTCTCTCATCTTTCGATCATTCTTCAACGTTCTTACAAGAACATGAACGTTCGAGATCAACAGACATGTCACTTCGCTATGCTGATTTCGATTTTGACGTTGAGAATTCTTCACTAATTGAGAACTGAGCTGTGAAGAACTGAGTGTGACACGCATGACAACTTGTTTTTCTAGCAAATCAAAAGCGATGTTCTTGTTGAATTGAAGCTTACTGAGAAAAGTGAAAGCGCGAAGCAGATGATTGCTGAATCTGAGAGACTTCAGAGTGTTGAACAGCAACTTATCAGACAGACAGTCTCATTGTTGAAGCATGATTCAAGATGATTGTTGCTGTTCGATCTAGAATCAATCGAAAGCTCAGATGAAACAAAATTCAGCGCAAGAACGTTCATTTGTCTCTTTTGTAAAATGTTTTGTGCTTTAAGCATTTTCTTCAAAGCATCATCGTAGTGCATCTTCTTCTTGAAGATCTTCAGACTTTCATACTCTTCACGTCATATTTTCTCTTGAATCACATATTGTCATGTTGCTCACATATATTTCAGCGTCATCTCTTGCGCATTCTCTCTCATCATCAGCATTTCTCTGATTTTATCAAGACGTCGCAAGCTCTGATTTGACAGAGCTTGCATTTCATTCTCAATCTGTCGTCGAAATTCTTCGATGCTCTTCGTCATCATCGATGAACTCTTCAAACTACGATTTGAATTTTGTGAGAGCGCAACAATTGAGCTACTTGATGTCAACATTGTGAGCGAATTGAATTGAAGATTAAATTAAAGTCGCAACGTTGATTGAAAGTGAATTGCATGAAGCGCGATGAATTTAGGAATTTTTTTAAGGTTTGAGTTATTCATCTTCGAGGCTTGGCATCGATCCTGATCATGATCGGTGCCAAGCTCATGTTTCTAACGGGAAACCTCTATTATTTAGTGAATGCTTCCTCATCATGTTTCTCGGTGAGCGCATTGGGAAAAGGTAATCCAAAGTGTTAGAGGCTTCCCAACTACACTGCCGATAGGGTCGACCACTGCTGTTAGGCCTGACTACTGCTCCTGGGGCTGAGCATATGGAAGCAGGTAGGCCCCGGGGCACCAACATCCCCAACCTCATTTACGAGGTCAAACCTCGGTATTTTCCAATTATTTCTGAAGCATTGAATTCAGCGAAATCAGGGCTACAATCATGCCTCTCAAAGTATGTCAAGTAGTCAATGTGCATATGTTGATCCGGGTGGGGAAAGGGTTAGTACTAGGTGGGCGGTCAGTCACCCAGGGCATTGAACCTCTCCAACCTCATTTACTAGGTCAAACCTCGATATTTTTCAATTGTTTTGAAAGCATTGAATTCAGCTCAATCAGAGCTACAATTATGCCTCGCAAAGTATGTCGAGTAGTCAATGCGCATATGTTGATCCGGGCGGGGGAAGGTGGTGGCAGGCGGGGGACTGGTCAACCAGCGCATTGAACCTCTCTAACCCCATTTACTAGGTCAAACCTTGACATTATTCAATTATTTTTGAAGCATTGGATTCGACTGACTCAGGGCTACAATTATGTCTCCCAAAGTATGTGGGGTAGTCAGCGCGCATGAATCAATCCGGGCGGGGGAAATCGATGGTTTTGATGTTCAAAGTGACCCGCGCTAGCGAAACCCTTCCAAACCTCAATATTCAACAATTTTCTATAAATGCAGATTGATGTTGTTGAGCTTTCTATTGAAATCGGGAATATATCTGATCGAAACGAAGAAGACCTGAAATTTTGATGAAAATCGGCCCAGAAAGTAAAATGATTTTCAGCCTAGGAAAACAATGCTTTTCAGCCCCCTGCTTCCAGATTCTCGCTTAATTCTCTCACCAAAATTAATGCTTTCCTGCCCCGAAAAGCATTACCCATCTGGGATAGAGTGGGCCAGGGAAATGACCTTTGCTCTTCGGGACGCAGGCTTGATGAGCTATGTAAATGGCACTATCAGGAAGCCAGTTCTCGACGGAACACTCGATAATTTCGAGCTAATAGCAATGAAAGAGGCCATTGTTACATGGATTCAAAAGGATGATCGAGCGGTAGGCAAGCTAGGCAAGATGTGCTTCAAGCCAATTCAGCTTGGATTCAAGGATCATTGGTCAGCTAAGGAGGCCTGGAAATTTCTAAAGGAACAGTACACTTCGGTGGGATGGTCATCCAAATGGGCTGTTCTGAATAGGCTGGAAGAAGCTCACTATGAAACATCGAACGGCATAGCAGACTTGGAATCAAGTATAAACGTGGTGTTAGAAGATATCGAGGAGCAAAATATCACTATGAAGGAGTACGTTACTATCAAAGTGATCAATTTCCTCGGTCCCGGCTTCGAAACATACGTTATCGTGCTTAATGAACAGGCTAGAAAGGAAAACAAGCTACCTGATTTAGGAGGTCTGTTCAAAAGCTTAAAAGAGGAAGAACTTCGAATGAAGGATTATGAGCGGCTGCATGCTATACACGGTCCGCGTCGAGGAAGGTCAAACGCACGTGTTACATGCTCTCATTGCAAGAAGACTGGTCACACTGAAGAGGGTTGCTGGCCGTTGCATCCGGAGCTGGCCCCGAAGCATCTACAAGAGAAGTTTAGAAATGAGCTGGAAGCTCAAAAGGGAAGAGATTCATCGACTAGGATAGGATCGATGACAGCGGGGGTCAGGAGAACATTCATTGGTTAGGGTCATGAAGATGGCCCGGGCAAAGATATCGCGGCAACGATATCAGGCAGGCAGTTAGGTATTTGGCAAAGATACCGGGCATAAAAAGGTCCTCAGAATGAGGCAAACGGCAAAGCCCTCAGGATGAGGCAAACGGCAAAGTCCTCAGGATGAGGCAAACGGCAAAGCTCTCAGGATGAGGCAAAAGCCCTCAGGATGAGGCAAACGGCAAAGCCCTCAGGATGAGGCAAACGGCAAAGTCCTCAGGATGAGGCAAAATACGGCTGGATCAGGATGATCTATTGAGTAGGGGCTAGGATGGCTTCGGGCAAGAGCTATGGCAAATAGCAGGTTACATGGCTTCAGAGGGAACTAATCGGTTAGGTTGCATGGCTTCAGAGGGAGCTAATCGGTTGCATGGCTTCAGAGGGAGCTAGTCGGTTGCAGAGGGAGTTTTCTGAGCAGAGGGAGCTTCCGAATAGCTTCAAATTTGGCGCCAGCGAGATGATAGGCGATAGGCCGTGCAAGAGGGAGTGTTGAAACAGGAGTTATGCTCGGACCTATCGAGGTCACATGACGCACTGTATTTAACCGAAGCTTCAACCTCCATAGAACTTCACCCAAACACACATCCTACATATGCTGCAAACCTTCTAGTTCAGTCATATTTCAACAACAAGGCAGCTAGGCAGTTCAGGTGTTGCCATGGCGAGGACGCAGATGTCCTCAGCAATTTTCACGGACTCTCTGAAGGTCAGTCTGAATAACCCTCTGCAAAAACAATAGCTGACACTGCCATTCAGTCAAGTTTACGCAATTCTTCTCCGATGAGGTCGACGCTTGAAAGTGCTGGAGGTGTGTCAATCGCTCCCCTGCCACCCATCAAGTCAAATCTGAGACGGGTTATAGGGTACTTCCGAAGCGTCGAGGTCGACCGAAGCACGTCTACTGGACGGTCCGATTGGAATGGAGTTTGCCATGGTGAGGTCTTTGACGCTACAACGGAAACCTACACCCTTAGGTATTTCGAAAGCCTCACAGCTGATTTTGACTGGGTAGAGCTACCTGACGCGAGATTGGGTGTGGGTGGAAATTTGAGGCTACACTTGATGCCAACGTTGAAACCGGCAACTTTGAGTCTTCCGAGAGCCCTGCAACCCAACCGCGGAGGGAAGAGATTGTTTGCATGCAATGATGAAGAGGGTTGGGTATGCCTTTTCTATGGACATCTTCATTTCCCACCCTCCTCGCATTGGCCCTTCTCCATTCCAACCCTTTCCAACCCACTCATCCCCCTCACCTAATGCAAACAAATTTGGACGACTCCTTGCTTTGTTAAGATGCCTTAAAAGACGTTCGAGGATATATCTAAAAGTTTCTGTCTTCCATTGATGGATACCAATCGTGCCTCCCACTAAGCGAACCGAGGACTTCATGCGAGACTCGTTGTTGCCTAGTCCGGGGGACGGTTATCTATTCACACAAGGAATCCTAGTCGTTCACTCTGAATTAGTTCAAGGTGAAGAGATTCCACTCACCTTTGGATTGATACAAGCACGTTTACCAAGAGATTCAGTCATATGTATCTGTACCTTTGCTACTTCTGCTGAGCCGAAGTCTTTTTGACATATATCAAGTTGAATGAAGCACGAGAACAAGAGTACGGTCAACTAGAATGGTGGATGTGTTACCGCAAGGCCAACTTCATTGCGCATTTAGTCCGCATACATAAGCTCCCAGAGCTCAAGGCGAAGACGACGAAGAATGGCAAGCCTGCTGTACGGAGTCCTTTAGCTGAGCTAGTTCATCAGTGAAGTTGAGCTCTATTTCTCCTGTCTATAACCTCAGGATCAGGAAGTGAATTCTCAACTGACAAAGCCCAGGTGTGGGGCCACAACGGATCTCTCCTTACGCCAGACTTTATCGTTCCCACTTGGATTTCGTTAGTTACGTTTCTTCTAATGGGCGAACATACGAATTTGCCGCGGATGATTCGATATCGTTCGAAGCTACGCCCGTGGTCGTGACAGACAGAAGAGGCAAGGCAAGATGAACAGTCTCGATACCTCCAAGCCTAGACTTTCCCCTCAGACCAGGTGATTATGCCAATATCTGCGGCGTGTGTTTAAACCGGACGGTGCGGTCGGGCCGTGATTGATAGGTGTCGGCATAGTCGAGGGTGTGGGTTCGGGATGCAACAGGTGAAGGCTTCGCAATTCAGGATAAAGAAGAAGTTGCATTTCTGATCTCGATCCAAATCACGCACTTGCCGAATAAGTTGAGCAGACAATCTTTGCGGATCGCGTCTAGACCGCGGAACTTTGAAAAGTGACAGTTCTGGTACTATCATGATGCCCCTTGAATAATCCGTACATGCAACGACTCCATACCTTTTGCCAGTGATCTTTTCAATTCAATACGATGCCATGGAGCGTCGTCGTTCCTGTGAAATTTGGACCAAATATACAGAAGATTTGAGTGTAGAAACAGCGAAAGTCGGAAAAGTGTGGCCCCTTTGCCTTGGAATTTTAAGCTATATACTTGAGTGAGAGTTCGGCATCGTACACTGAATCATGAGCGACACTTGGTATGCACCTTGGACCCCGGCCATTACACATTCTTAGTGGTGAGATCCTCATAAGCAAACTCACGCCCTCGATTTGGCAGTGCCGCAAGATCTCAATCCTGCTACTATAGCTTCCCCTTCATGAAGTCTATAGCAGCTTTAAATGTCAGCATTTCTGCAGTGAACATGATGTCTGACATATGTATTCCAGGGTGTCCCTGGAATTTGTCTTGGGAATGACTTGGGAAGGCTTATCAATGAAAAGTTGACCCGCCTTGAATCTGATAGTGGCGAACGGATTCCCATTTAAGAGAAGAGGACGAATGTGGTTCACTTTCTTCCCTGGTCAAACTGGTTGATTCACTACAAGATCTTGCAATCGACCTGGAAGGAAATAACGTTTCTCGTCATGGGACCGTCTTCACCCTCCAGCCTCTTGTCCACCCTCAACACGTCTAAGTGAAAGATTACAATAGAGATACCTAAAATTTGCGTGTAAATAAAAGTGATTAAGAGAATAATGGTTTGATATTGCTCTAACTCGATGATTCGGCACCACTGTAATCTTTTCACCCTGTTTGACTACATGAAGACATTGGTATAACCCACTGCTTTAATTGCACAAGACGAAGTTGTTCCCGCCAGCACCGGTATGCGTCACCACGCCCGCCAGCTCGCAATAGTCGTTGAAAACGACACGGTCTGGCCCGGGTCCCTCACTGCCGTCAAAGGTAGTGCCGTCGGCCATGATGGGGAATTCATAGTACGGGGCTGATGCCACGAAGGGGAGATTCTCGTAGTTGTTCTCCGAATGCGGGTAGTGGTTGCGTCCGACGGTTTGCCCGCTATTCTGGTATTGGCAGCCGGTTTGCTGTGCATCGGAAATGGCGTTGGAGTCGTAGTAGTTATTACCGCAGCTTGCGCTGTTGGATTGGCGTTTTACTTGCTAAAGAGAATCAGTGGAAGGACAAATCGGTAAAGGGGTTGGCCTACTGTAGAGGCAGGCGCAGCCAGGGCAGTGGCGCCGAGGAGGCCAACGACCAAGAGGGACTAGGGATGGTCAGTCGAGTTTCGTATAAAGGGGAATTGGGAAGGGAAGCAATACCTTGACAGAAAACATGAGGCCGAAGGAAGCCAGAAACAACTCAAGGCGACAAAGAAGGTATTGGGAATATAGAATGAATGAGAAAGGCGATGGGGAAATCATTCAGGAAGGACATCGGTCTATATGTACCCAACGTGTCGTACACGGCAAGACGAATGTAGCAACTTCATCAGGTGTTTCTCCGAAGGACCCCCACAACTTGCGAGTACCTTGAAAATGCTCATCAAGGTCCATGATCCAATAATGTCTAATGGGGAAGCTGTTGGCTGTTGCAAGTTCCCATTCTTAGAGGCTCAGGCAGTACATGTGGTTCTGTCGACCACGATGATTGGCACGGAGACAGATGGTATAATTGTCTGTTGATACTACTACTGTGCTACCACGAAGATGGTGAGTTTTGTAAATCGGGCAAAGTCCGCAATTAGGAAGTTTGCCTTTTGAGGCCCGAGGCGCTACTTACTCTAGGGAGAAATCCAGGGGTACGAGTACGTACCGAACACAACCCGAGTAGCCACTCTTAACCAATCATACTGTACACGCACGGAAGAATACCAGCATGAAAAGCAAACAAGCCATTCTCGAGGACAGATTGACCAATAACGTTGTATGTACTCACTGTCCAGTGCTGTGTCCGTAGGCATGTACTACTACATTCTACTGTACAGACGCCGGGCCACAACCTCAAATAAGAAAAGGATGACCCCCGCTCCGACACCCTGAGGGCGAAGCGGCGGCTAGGTTGGGAGTCTAACGTACCACGAGCATCTTGATAATCGAGATTCTCTATGGTGATCGCCTCCTTTTGCCTATTTCCTTGGTCTCGATAGATGCCCGGGAAAAGAAGACAACCAATGACGTATAATCGAGGCGCAATGTACCTTGGTCCATCAGTTGCCGTTGCTCGCGCACATTTATCCAAGCTATGGCACCTCATAAACCGTCATATCTCCTCCAAAGGCAACATCGTTCTTTTTCTCTTGTTCCCAATTGAAGACACGCTCATCTCCAATGTCTTCACACACCCAGGAGCTCGTGCAGCAGCACGCCTCGGCAGCTCTTGCAAACTACCTCGACGACGGCCATGCTCTCGAAGAAGCAATCAGCGCATTCACGGGCCCCGTGTCTTCGCTCGTGCGCAGCGGCGCCGCCACCGACGAGAGCAGCCTCGAGCAGCCGGTGCAGGATCTCTGGTCTGCGATCATCGCTCGAGCGCGCACAGCACCCTCCAGCTCCTCCCACCAAGACCGTCTCGTTACATTCCTCACTCATTTGAAATCCTCTAAAGTGCCCGGCAACAGCAACATTCAGCTCTGGGGCGCCTCGCTGTGGGCAGATCTCCCCATGTTCGGCGCCAGCATGCGCGAGGCTTGGAACTCGGGGCCCAGTAATGAAACGAACATCCTTGTCCACTTTATAAGCTCTACTAACAGGCGAATCAGATAACGAAATATCACAGTGGGTAAACCTCAACGCCTTTGCCGCCCGCCTCACTGCCTCCCGGACCGCAGATTTCTCCCTCTACGCCATCTGGACCATGCGCGACGCGCTCGAAACCCCAGCCGCACAAACCAGAAACAAGACATTGGACGGGCACGTCCAAGCCGCCTGCACTTGGATTCAACACGTAGGAGAGTTTCTGTATCAGTGCGAGGAGAACTGGGAGAAGGATCCCCGCAAGGGCGATCCGGCAAAGGGAGGCCCGCTATGGGAAGGCAAGTCGGGGTTTTGTAGGGAGAGGTGGTCGTTGTGGAGGGAGCGGATGGGAGAGCTGGGGAAGGAGAAAGGGTTGCAGGATGAGACAAGGGAGGCGGCAAAGAGGGCGGCGGAGAGGATGGGGCAGTTAGAGGGGAGATAGAGGTGGATTGTAAGAGACGCACGTTGGAGTGGTTTACGACGGACGGTGTTATCTGGAACAAGATGTCATGCACTGGCAAATGGAAGGGTGGTTCGAATGACTTGTCCATCATGGCCGAATAGCTGATGAATTCGGTTGAGTATGAAGCATAGACAGAGGATCACGGTAACCTATCAATCCTAGACCATGGCAGATTTGATGTTGGAAAATAACAGCTGATCATGAAATATTGTCCTGATATGTGATTTCGCTAATCAGACTCGCATGAAACAGACCAGGATAGGGGAGATGGATACATGTAGTCGAACGGGAATGAAGTCATCGTAAGTGCCAGTGTGTATCAATTTTTGACGACATATTAGACTAGGATATGCGGCTTCTCGAATACCCTTCAGTGATTTGCTTTCAACGCTCGCTAGATATGAGTTTTTAACATGTAATATGGATTTGAAGCCTTTTTACGCTGAAAATGATGTCTTGTACGCACGAAGAGTTTCACAAGTCAATGATATAGAAATGTAGCACGTGAAAAGAAAACTCCGTACTCGAATTGCTCTTTAGACTCAGTTCATACGAGCTACCCAGCAGAATAGCGAGCGTATTTAAGACTTCTTAATAGTAATGGTTTCTGTATCTTAACGATGACTATAGTCAGCTTCTTTCTTCATCTTAGCTGTAGCAATGATTGGATTTCTACGCATCACTTCATACTGGACGCTCTCTACCTGGCCTTGAACCTGCACTGTGGTTGTCTTCAACGTTCGGAAACCGCAAGCTTTATACAACCGTGGTCTCATACCCTTAGCTTCTACTTCACAAGATATTCTTTCTCGGTCGGCCTCTGCAATACTCTATCTGACGAGTGTCGTTGCAGCGCCTCGTCGACGAAACGGTCTATCAGTGACCAAAAGCTTTAAGAGCCACCAATCGCAGATGTCTGCGAAGCAATTGTCTCTGTCGGACTTGGAAGCCTTGGGAAAAATTGCTAATCGCCGCATATCCCCGTCTCGTCGCTTATATTTGAGTGATACGAACCAGGCCTCAGTTCTGGCAATCATCTCTATACAGAACAAAGTCAAAAGCACTCGTGGTGATAGAAAGAGCGGATGCACTGTCTAGCAAATTCTGCCATGTATTCTTCTTCTCCCTACGTCACCTAGCCGCTGCAGAATCACCAATTCTTCCCCAAACCGCGTATGAAATGATGATGTCGGCGACTACGTTCTCGTTTTCGCCAATCGCGTGATCTGCGGCATCGAGCACTATGACTAAGAAGGTCTGCCTTGGATCATATACTCGTAGGCACTCTTTAAGCGTGAGTTGCCAGAAGAAGTTGTCCTTGGGAAATTCGTGCCTTTTCGACCATGTGTAATCAAACGTAGGGTCATCCATTAATGACGTGGTTGTGATTTGAGCAAGGCGATGTAAGTCGCGCGTTGTGGCAAGGCGAACATCTATATCCCTTTAACCGCTGTCGGAGGGCCACTTTTAGCGTATTCGCTTAATTGACCAATAGAAACCATAGAATATCACCCAGAACTGATTTTATTGATGCTATTCAGATGCTATTGTGATATGCAGCCCAACAAGGACCGTCTCTACATAGGGGGATATCACAGATATCACAGCCAAAGATAGAACGCTTTCCCCGCCAGCTATCACCTAAATTTGGTGTAATTTCACCGAGAACTTGTCGATTTCTAGGCCTGGCTGTCCTGCCTATCTCCTTGCACCCACGACAGTCCCCAAGGCTCTTTCTTCTGCAGATTTGATGATCATCTAAACGTATCATTGAACGTTCAATTGCAGATCCAATTGACGTTTGAAGGTATCTGAATAGGCTCAAATCGATCGCCTATATCAGTGATAGGACGCAGATTAGGACGGTCAGTTCCTAAATCAGTTGAATCAGGTACTACGTCGCAGGAAGGCATTATCGAGGTGGGTCAGAACGATAAGGGGGCTTTGTTGACATTGTTTCTATTTACAAAAAATAACCTTTTGACGGAACCTTACCGAATCTGGTTAGCGTTAACCTTAAAAATTAACCGAATCCTAACAGCGGTTAAAGGGATAGTACTGGAATAGCGGCTTATTCTGATCGTTGGTTGCCAAGTGTTACATCAGGTGACCCAACATCAAAATTTTTCGACCCCGCACTATGTTTTTGGCTGCGTCGACCCGTGTAAGTCGTTTTCTTCCGTTCAAACTACCATCGTTCCTTTTTCTTTCGCTTAAACTACCATCCTGATTTTTACAGTTCATTGAAGTCGTTGTACGTACATCAGATGACCGAAGATCACCTGACCGACGATTGAAATTTTCTTACCTGTTTACCCGTACATACCTGTATACTCCCATTACCTACCTGCATCTGTCGTTATCTTCATTGTACGCGTATATATCAATCTTTATCTCTTTTTACGATCGTTTTTCATGTCTCAACGCACCTGTACTCACTGTGCTCATAATCGTCTCGTTCATGAATTCTTCGATTCTAATTCAACGCATGTCTTGAATCTTTGTTCATTTCTGTTTACCGATTTACCTGTTTATTCATACACACTGTATGCTTCGTACATGCTTCATAGCACATGCTAATTAGTTCAATAGAAAGCACTCTTCATGACTCGATATCAAACTCCCTATCAAACTCTCTACCAAACGCCCTACCGAATTCCCTACGAAACGCTCTACCAAACTCCCTACCAAACTCTCTATCGAGCTTACCTGTACATACTGTATGCTTCGTACATGCTAATTAGCTCGATAGAAAGCACCCTTTATGGCTCGATATCAAACTTCCTACCAAACTCCCTATCAAACTCCCTATCAAACGCCCTATCGAATTGTTATGAAGAAGAGCTTGGAATAACGATAACGGATTCTCTACATCCCATTGACTTTCTCATTGACTTCCCCATTGGCTTCCCCATTGGCTTCCCCATTAACTTTCTCATTGGCTTCCGATAGACCACATATGAAGCACTGGATAGGCCACATATGGAGCACTGGGTACGTCACATATGAAGCACTGAATACGTCACATATGGAGCACTGGGTAGGCCACATATGAAGCACTGGGTACGTCACATATGAAGCACTGAATATACCACATATGGAGCACTGGGTACGTCACATATGAAGCACTGAATATACCACATATGGAGCACTGAATACGTCACATACGAAGCATTGAATATACTACATATGAAGCATCGGAAGGGCAGGTTGATTTTACAAATCTGTTTCTTATTTTGCACTTTTAGGAGATTCGCCACTAAATTTGGTGGGGCTCTCGGCAAATTCTAAAAAACGGCACAGGTTTTGCAATCAACGATACCTAATTAAAAAGACGTAGTGCAAAGCAGTTTCCATCGGAAATGGCGATCCCCTCGTGCATTGTGTGGGGATAATGGAGATATCCTATTCGATGAGAGCTTTGAGATAATAATTCTTTTCTCTATGACCCGCGCCATAAAAATAGCTCAACTTGATGGGATCTGCCTGCAAATCTTCGATGACTGTCTAGCTCAGTTAGCAGGACACTCTATCCTATAACATCTTCCATTTGCAACGCAGGCATTCAGACAAATCGACAAGAGTCAGATAGGAAAGGTCATCGATGTTAAGTAACCAACCTGACTTTGAGACAGGGTTATGTTGCCCTTGAGAAGCTTTTTACTTTTCAATGTACTATCGAGGACCCAGTAGACATTCAATGTATTGTCATCTGACAGCTTACCCATGTGTAGCCCGAAGCTGCGTACGGTTACCAGCTATGCACTGAATCCCACACAATCGCGGATAAACCCAGCTGAAGTAACCCTTCTCAATCGTGTTGTCTACCTCAATCACCAAATATCATGATTTAACCACCACTTAGAGTCGATTTGATTGCTGTCCCTGGCTACTGCGGTTTAAACCTCCGCCCTGTCGGGCCAATCTTTGCACTATCGAAATCTTCACCTCTTTATCTGTTACCTTCCTACATACTTCGTATCTAATTACCATATACATAGAGTACACGCGCTCAGCTACAGTCATACGCGAACATATATTAGAGGCCAACGACTTCTCATGATCTAGTCGCCACTATCTTCAAAAACACCTGTTACTTGAAATGGTTCTGGCAAAGTAGTCCCAACAAGCAACGACTGCCCCCTACCAGCTTCTTGAGATCGCTTTACCTAACGCATGGTCGTCAGAATCATTGACGCATTGCGCAAGGAACCACTTCCGGGATCTATGGTGATGTATCAATGCTTATCTTGGCCCACAACACAAACCGTATGGGACCTTTTTGGCCCCATACAAAAGCCGGAACGTTCGGGGCCAAAGGCTTGAGCCTTATGAGGCATCGATGTCAAGATCTGGAGCGCTGAATTGGAGACGGAAACGATCTACAGTATCATGATCTTAGGGCCACCTGGGTATTGGGGCCATCCAGAAGATTCAGCCCCAAAGCCGGATCAAGAAGTTTTTGACGACAGCTCCTCTCATCTGTTTCAGAAGAAGTGTCAAGTCCTGCGTATAGGAAGAAATCCAATGACTATACTCCACCGAAAGGCAACGTGCCTGGTTGAACCAATCTCAACTCGCTTAAGAGTCAATCTCGATACATTCATGGCTGCACGAGCTCATTCCCGACTGTCCTTTCGTCCAAAGATTTCGTCTACTCTTTGCCTATAATCTTCTTAATGACGAGATATGTACAGGATTGACCTTCTTGTACACAGACTAAGCCTTCTTCCATTCGCATGTAGTGTAGTCCTGCTATCATCTGTTCTGGAAGGTTGAAAACTAGTTTGAACTCGATTCTAGTCTATATAGAATGCTGATCCGCTGGTTATACAAATCTTTTTCTAAAGAACGTGCTATTTCCTTCACCCAGTAGCATTTTCTTCCAACGCTCTTTTCAAATTCATACCCTACTAGTCTCGAAACCAGCACACTTCTTACGAGTGTATCCAAATCCGGTACTTTCAGCTCCATCTGCAGCAGCACGCTTACACCAAGTATCAGCTCGGCATCAGTTTCAAGCTCAGCTCCGCCCTCTGCTACTGACGTATGTCCATCGGTGAAATCGATTTTTGGCGCAGACTGCAGCAACGTTAACGTCTGCTGCCCTCCATTGGCCTGCGACGCTTCCACCAACACTTGTGTATCTCAAAATGGCGACACGTCTTCTTCGTCGAGTGGCACCTCTTCAACTACATCGAGCACTTCGACTTCGGCCGCAGACCCCTCCGCCTCGCCTACTTGTCCATCTGAGAAATCTGCAGCGGCTTCAATATCTGTTGCTCTCCATTAGTTTGTGATGCGTCTACCAATACTTGTGTGTCTCCAGAAGGCAACACTTCTTCGCCGAGTGGTACCACTCCTACTACTTCGAGTACTTCGACTTTGGCTGTAGACCCTTTAGCCTCGCCAACATGTCCATCTCACAAGTCTGTCGTCGGTGCAGATTGCAGTAACGTGAATATTAGCTGCAGCCCACTGGCTTGCGGTGCGTCGACAAATACCTGCACGACTACGGGCTGAATGACTTACTTGCGACAATGTCTAAGAGACTCGTGCGTATAAGGGAGCCGAGGGGGGGGAATGACATATTAGTAGTGACGCGCCCGAAAAGGTTAGGGTTCGCTTCAATGGACGTCCTTTGACCTCTGAATGTATATTAGATATATTAGCTAGGAAGTAGACGAAGGGTTAATGGAAGTCAGGATCAGCCATTTTAAACTCGTTTTCACTTCATGTCTGCATTCTGTACACATGTACAACGGTCTCTTCATTAAGTAGTAACACCATTACCATTGACTTGAACATCATCTTGGTATATGAGGGTCAGATGGAGCATATGAATATAGGTATTGTTCCCTGTTTTCACGAGTAGACATCTTAAAGCGAATGAGGAAAACAAGTTCCCCACCTTCCGTGAACATCTACACAGCTTCAAAGATTGTGCGACTAACGATATCACAATGTTTCCTCGAGACCCACGTGAATACTATCTCCTCGTCGCAGGGTGTAAAGCCGTAGGCAGACGGGCTTTCATCGATCAAATAATTTTTGGAGTGTTCATCACGGGCTACGATCCGACTGGGGAGGACCACACCCGCAAGCTGTGCACCATCGACAACGAAGCCGCGCTCCTATATCTCCACCCTGTGTCTATAGATGGTATGATCGTGTCAACGGACATCTTGGGACAACAGATACGCAAAGGGCCAAGTGTCTTAATACTCTACTCCCTTACATCACGAGCGTCGTTCGATGATACCACAAACATACATTCGTGCTGCTGCCAGATGTGGCCACGGTCAGTTATCATGCTTGTGGGAACTAAGAGCGACTTGGAATGCGAGCGGCAGGTATCCAGGGAAGAAGGGGAGGCGGTGGCCAGATCATGGAAGTGCGGATTTGCGGAAGTATCTTCCAAAGATGGGGTTAACGTTGAGGAGACGGTATATGATGCTGTCAGGATCATAAGAAAGAGGCATACTGAAGAGGTTGTTTCGAACATGGAGGGCATAGAAAGGTCTAAAAGTGAAGTGGAGAAGATCAGTAAGAAGAGCAAGACGGCTCGGAAAAGGAAATGCATCATTATGTAAACCTTCTCTCTGAATAAGTATGTACTACCTAATAGCTTCTTCGCAACAAAATTAAATCGAATATGCGATTGCTGATTTTGAAAAGTTTTCGCTCACAGATCCCTTCAAATTCGGTTAACATATAAATGTTGCGTTATTCAAAGGCGAAATATCAGCGCGACATCTTCTAGATGTTTTATCACAGGAGAAACATACCAAAAAATGTCGGTTGAAGTGGAAATTCATTGAGACATACAGGCAGTCGCGCAGCATCTCATGCCATCTCATCTTCGTCCTCTATCTTGACTAGTAAGTCGATTGGTCCTCAACAAGTTTTGATATGTGGTTTCTTTCCTTCAATGTCCACCTTATCTTCAACGAGCACTTGGCTTATAAAGCTGATTTCATTGGCATTCATCAAGTTTTCTGAGAGTTGAGTTGTGACGAAACAAATCGCTCTGGAACATAGGGACGAACAACATTACAGGCTGACAAGTTGCAAAAAAGCAGATTGCAATTTGTAAGCCTACGGCAGAAGTCTGCGCATAAACACTATATTCAACCTGGATTAACAATCATCTCATCTTCTAATCGATTTAATGAAGCGTTCCTAGCAGTGGGAAGTTCACTTTCAGTACAGTAGAAAGGCTGGGCATTATTTGCGCCGCTCTGTAGGTTTTATTGCGGCCAGGATCGAAGAGAAGGGAAATCAAGATTGATCGCTACAAAAGATGTCATCCGCTCTTGAAATCACAATAAAACATACCACTGAACAATATTTCAATATAGTCAGCCATGCTGCGATGAATACTGATCGACAGGGAGAAATTGTTATTTCCCTCATGGTATTCAAGAGGGTTAGATAGGATCTCATTACTTCACGCAGTGTGTATGGTTTCTTAAGGCTAATATGTCGCGTGCTTGAACAGATCTCGAGGTAAGCTATGAAAAAAACCTATACGGCCTCCTCTTGTTCTAATCTCATCCTTTAGCTTGCCGCCGACCAGCCAGCTCAAACTCCCGAAAGTCCAGTGTGGACAAATCGCAATCATTGGCGTAATGCGAGGATGCCATTCCTATTATCAAGCTGTAACGGTTCCTTGAAGTAGAGATAACACACTGTGCAATTCGTGGTCATGTCTTTATACAAGCCAATACTTGGGTATACAATCATAGCAATAATCGTGTTCGATCTTCTTGCTGCGAAGATGGAAACCTAGGGGCGAATCTTTTCTCTCTCTATCATCTTGCGCCGATAATCCTTCATTTTACTATCGCTCTAAGTCCCTGAATTTTTCAAATTCCCGTTCCCTATTGATCTTTCACGCTCATTTCAATATCCTCCGTTGCCCCGAGTAGCCGTTTGCACTCCAATGTATCTTAGCCCAGCTCGCCAATGTGGGAAGGGCACCTCTCAATGCTTTGAATGTAACTGGTAAAGCTCCCCGTGCAAGGACCGCTCGATGGTGCCCCGGTGCCGACGATGATTGCCTAGGCGGAACGGATAAGGAAGAGAGCCATGAAGGAAAGACTACCTTCAAGGTTGCATAGCTTTGTGGTGGATGAGTGCGATGGTGGCTATTTAGGATATAGTGAAGTTAATGAGCTAGAGTGAGATACTGGGTAGCTGAGATTCAGTAAACTGACTTGATCTGAGCTTGACTGTTATGTTTTACATTGCAATGAGCGCTCGAGTGGCCCTATGTACTTCCACGGTGAGATACTCGCACCCATAGGATTTCGCTAACAGTCTGAGTATACGTTCCCAACCAGCATCCTCGTATCAACAATCGGACCAATGTAGGCTGAGTGAAAACAAATAAGCCTGGCTGTAGATTTCTTCGACCGCGCGAGTAGCGAATCGAAGTTCAAAGGAGACACATACATCGTGCTGGAATACTGGAATAATTGTACTTTCTAAATGTAAAGAACGTATAGTAAATTCTATGTCGCACTAACAGAGTCTTACTCATCAGAAACATTTATTCGAGGCCTATGATGTGTAAATGGTTAGGATCATGCAGTAAGACGGATTCAAGATCATTGAGTTCTGAGATTGACTGCCGGACAAGGCCGAAGCGTAGATGGCTGATTCGAGTCAAGCTAGGGGAGATTTTGGCGGCTGGTCTACACAACGACGAATGGTGTTCCAGATCTGAGGCTGCCTGGATACCAACTCGCTGCGTTTGCGTAGAGGAATGTGTGGTGGAGATGATCTCAGTGTTCCCAGGGTTATTACGCATGATCGAGGAAGATACTGAAGCCATAGGATGTCAAATTGCTAGATTGCAGCTTGTGCGGGCAGCTGTAGGCTGACATTCACGTTGGCTCATTCCATTTGAGGTGGAAAGAGTTATGAATAACGACTTGTATTGAGGCTGCCCTAACCCTCTTACAATGTTAGTGTTGCAAAATTGAGATAAGAGGACGTTCGACAGAACGATGGGGATCAAGAGGCACATACAAACACCCTCATGCGTGGTGATCATGCTTCTTAATTGGAAAGATCAGAGTTATGTTACATTCGCAACTTGCAATACAGGCAGTGAAGTTCCTGCTTAATTAGTGAGCGAATGAATACTCGTATAAGTAAGGGATGGCGTAGGGCTAAAGCTAAGTGGCTACGCCTATTCGCAGTTCTGAAAAGATACATCGACTCGCCCGCACTCACCACCATATCATCCTGTCGATTCAGGTTCGGGGTGACCTAGCTACACTTGCCGGCTGGTGCATAACAGATTCAAGGAAGTGTACTGGCTACTTGGCCGCACCTACGGTTAGCACTAAGTAGTAGAAGTCCAAGTGGCATCTAAAGAAAGACGAAACAGGCGGACAGCCGAGAGAAGATCTGGGTCAGGCGTTTTTAGGGTCGGCCTTCCTCTCTTCTTTCGGTAACACAGCACGCGTCCCGGAGGAAGTGGCAAAGCGCACGAATCAAAGATCGGACCGACCGCTGCCACACGAGATGTTAAGGCTCATTGTCTTGAAATATTCGTTAATTCTCTGTTATTACGAGAGTGAGGAGTCATACTTCGAATAGCTGATGATCAAGGGGTTGGTGGCTAATGAAGATAATTCGAGCTACTCGATACTGTGGTACAAATCCATATTCGCCTAACCAATGCTACCTGGCAAGAGCAGAACCGAACACCCACTGTCTAGAACAGTCCTTTCAAAGTCCGCATCGGTAAACTGCTTAGAGTCTTCTTCTCAGTTACTACCGGGTCAAGGTCGAAGGCCCGCATTCCTGTCATCAAGTCCATTTCGTGTCCTCGAATGTAGAAACCACCCGCTCCTTTGGTCTTGATCTTCCATCCTATGTAGAGAGCGATAACTATGGGTGCGGCGAGGTAGTTCTCGAAGAAGGACTGTACGTTTGGTGGTTTATGAATAGGCTTTAACGTTGAGATTAGCATGATGCTTGACTTGAGATTGCTGGGTGGTCGTAGAAAACGGGCAACACTTACGAATAGCGAGGTATAGAATGTCGCAAGGAGCGCGATCATGTTGAGGACGAATCCACAGTAGCTACCAATAACACCGAAGCTGGCCCGGTATGGCAATTCATCCAAGGTGTGGCCTTGAACCTTCCAGCCATGACGGAAACGAATATGGGAAAGACAGATACTGGCCCATACAAAGAAGTATGCAAGACCAGACAGCGATAAAAGCCAGGTGAAGACAGTCGATCCAACCTTGGCCTCGTTGATGAAAGCAAGTAAACCAAACAACAGCTGGATTGCAATACAGGCAAGCGGGCGTCCCTTTTTGTCAATCTTGGCCAAAAATTTGGGCCCCATGCCAGAGGCCGCGAGGGCTTGCATGGTACGCGTTGAAGCGAAAGTGCAGGAGTTGGCTACACTGATGACGGAGATAGTGATGACAGCGTTGAAAACTGACGGTAGGCCCTTGATACCGGCTATCTTGATTGCCAACACAAACGGAGACGCTTTTGTGTCAGCTCCGGAAGAGCCGAGCAGCTGGTCCGAGTCGGAAGGGACAATCAATCCGACAATGAAGAGACTGATCACGTAGAAGAAAGTGATTCGCCAGAAAACTTGCTTGGTGGCCTTGGGAAGCGACTTTCGTGGATCAGCGGCCTCGGCGGCAGCAAGACCGACAAGCTCTGTACCTCCAAAGGCGAAAGCAGCAGTCACGAAGACAGAGCAGAAGCCTTTGAAGCCATTGCGGAACGCGCCAGGATCGTGCCAGTAGTGAGCCCCGATATAGCCACGGGGGTCCGTGGAAACACCACCAGTATCAATAACAATACCCATGATAATGAAGCCAATAATGGCAGTAACTTTGATGACACCGAGAATGAATTCGACTAGTCTTATTATTAGTCCTTTGACTGATTCAAACGATGAGGGTTCAAGAGAAGCCGTGTTGGAACCAACCTTCACCATATCCACGGACTCCAAAGAATTGAATTCCGACCAAGAAAAGCAGGAATATCGTAATCCAAATGCCTACGTTGAGGTCTGTACGCCAGAATTCGATGGTGATACCGGCGGCAGTAAGTTCGAAGGGCAGGACTACGAGCCATGAAAGGGCATAATCCCAGCCCATCGCAAACCCCCTATTTTAACTCCATCGTCAGGCAAGACTCGAGAAAAGAACAACATGTATAAGGGAAGATTTTCGGGTATGCGTACCAGGCGGGATCGAGGAATCGAACCGCATATTGGTAGAACGCGCCATTGACCGGATACAAAACAGCGAGTTCTCCAAGGGCTTGCACAGTGAATAGTAACATGGTACCCACGATCATGAATCCGATTAACTAAAGAGTCAGGATCAGCAAAGCCGTCGCAGGCGGAAGGAGAAGCCAAGAATGGCTCGCTCTTCGAGAGCGACGTACCACACTGGCGGGACCACCGGCTTGAAATGCGCTTCCCGATCCAACGAACAGGCCAGCACCAATGGAACCACCTGAGGTAAATTAGAAGTCAACCTTTTCATCTTGTCGCATTCTTGCGACATCGTGAAGAGGAGCATACCGATGGCAATCATCTGCATGTGGCGACCCTGGAGGGCTCGTGTGAGACCCCCACTCGCGGGCTGCGACTCGACATCATCGGAACCGTGGGACCTATACTCGACGTCCTCGGCGGGCATCTTCTCTTTGATGTCCTCCATGATGGATGGTTATACCACGAACAATGCGACGTAGCGCAGATAATACAAGTGCCAGTAAGACGGAAATATACAAGGACAGGAAGGAAAGAAAGAAATGGGGGAAATGGAAGGGTTAAGAGAGATGGACGAAGGGCGCTCATCCTTCTCCCGTGCCCATGGTCCGACTAGATGATAAGCATGTCCGAAGGACCCATGACAGATAACCTAAAAGGCGCACCATTGGAAACGTGGCCAATGGCATGTCGTGTATTCTGGGGCGGGTCATGGTGTGCAGTACTGATTACGGAGCTACTGCTACTACGGAGTACGGGCTCATGCTACGACGGCCTAGATGACCTGGAACAGTCCATTTTACGTATGCGACCCAAAGGATTTCCAAATCCCCGGATGCACTGAGCACTGCACGGGTAGCGACCTCGCTGGTGAGACACATATTACTCCGTACTGGAAGCCTTCTATGGGAAGACACAGAAACGCCTATGATTGAGCCTCACCTTATCCCGTTTGCGCATAGATCGCGCTTGTACTTGGTCAAAGCGACCGGCAAGGCATTTCAATGCCAATTAAACCACTGCGATGATAACAGACTTTTAAACAACTATCAGAAACTGCAATCTGAACTGCTTATTGAAAAACAATGCCATTCGGATACTGAGAGCTTGGAGATGCTCAAAGTACTAATGGATGGCTCATGCTAATATTTCCTCCAAAATCCCAACAGGGTTTTGGACTTTGATGGCTGTCACTCTGCATGAAAAGACCCCCACTTCCGCATGGCAAAATCGATTTAATGTGGTTGCCTGCCATACATAATACATGAGATTCCCCCTTTCGCGAAAATGTCGCTCAAATCATATTTCGAGGGCTTTTTCGCTTTGTTCTAGCATCCTCAGACTCCAGCAGCGAACGCTGACCCAACCTGAAGAAGAACGTTACCACAGAAGGGCCGCACCCGGTAGCAGCAACCATGCCCCCAACTCGCCAACGCCAGACGGCCGACGCCCTCCTCGCTGCCTTTAATGCCATGGACGTCCCCGTCATCCTCGCCCTCCGCAGCCCCACCCTGCATCCGCCAGATCCTCCCCGCATCCACTAACGTCTCCAACCAAAACAACGACGCCTTCGCACAGCACCTCTACTCGATGCTCAAAATCCTCCAAAACTTCGAGCTCACGTGCTATGAATTCGTCGAGGATGTTGCCGCGCGCAAGATTGTCATGTGGCTAAGGGCGAGGGCGGATACGATAGTAGGGGAGTATGTGAGCGAGTACATGTGGACGTTGGAGTTTGATGAGGCGGGGAAGAAGATTGTGTGGCAGAAGGAATATGTGGATTCGGCGGTGATGAGGGATTTTTGGCCGAAGGTGAGGGAGAGTGTGAAGAAGGCGGGGGAGTGACTGTGGAGAGGGTATTTGAATCGAAGCATCTAGGGCTGGGTTGAGTACACCTCATACAATTTTTCAGCACAAATACGTTCAATCATTTCACAATGCATGCAATCGGTTCAAAATGCTCCAACGCCATCCCGGAGCTTT
>JAABUY010002216.1_pt1 | contig 23643 bp, 17 predicted proteins | sample 5560271 | NCBI WGS metagenome assembly JAABUY01 (sample SAMN10711886, study PRJNA513374) | rock metagenome | isolation source: Antarctica rocks | place: Antarctica: Victoria Land, University Valley | reverse complement strand
GTCAGAGTGCTCTGACATCATTATAACAGCGCAGAATAAAGTGAAGATGATGTTTCAGACTCACTTTTCATCATCTTCAGAGATTTTCATGCTGAATACAATAAACTTTGAGTATTTGCTCTCAATTAAAGATGATATCTCACTGATACATCATAAGATTAAGAGAGTTGTTTACAAAGCGACATCTGACAAGACATTGAAACACACAAAATACACAAATAGAATAATGCGCAGACTCGTCAATGACATGTCAGAATAAATACACTCTCTCTTTGAAAGATGTTTATAGAAGAAAATGTTATGAATGTGTCAAAGATCAAACTTTAATTAATTCACAGTGAACACTAGCGAGTTCACTGTGTATTGATTGAAGCTAGTCAACAATCTAGTCGAGAGCTGATTTAAATCTAACTCAGGTTTGACTCAGATATGACTCAGCATCTTTTTTCTTTTCTAGCATTTTCTAATCAGCTTTTATTGTCTTTTAGACAAACACACTTCTTTGTGTTACGAGTAGTTAACAGATGTCTATGACAAACATATTTCTTTGTGTCACAAACATTTTTCAAATAAACATCTTTCTTGTGTTTCAACACGTTTTCTTTGAGACTAGCGTCGAATCTGAGTAACTACTATATAGAGTGTGTTCTTCTTGTCTTTTGTATCTTCTTTCTTCTGTATTCTTAAAGTCTTAGTTATAACTATCTTTATAAATCAAACATTCTAGTCACGCATGCACTCTGATTAGTTTCTAGACACGATTTCAACATTACTTTAAGAATTCATTAATCACATGATACTGATTTCTATACTCATTCAAACTCACTCAACTGACAACGAAACAAGTATAAAGAAATTTGTGTATCTGATGATCAATGACATCGAAAGACAGAACAACATCAAGAAATCAATAGAATCAACGAGAACATATGATCATGTGATTGCTAGAGAATCTATCGCTCAATCAGTAGCATCAGTTCAAATCGATTGATAGAATCAAGAGATTAAGATCTTGATTGCTTAAGAATCATCAAAAAATCTTCTTAAATCAGCAACACTCTTCTTTGAAGACTAAACACTTTAACAAATGATCTCACTACATACTATTGAGCATCGTTCTTCGCTTGATCGTCAATTCTTCGCTATGATTCGATCATCTGTGAACAATTTCTTCAAGAGTAATCAAAGCTTTTATTCTTCTGATACTACAGATTCAGTCATTTATTCTGAGCTATCATCTCGCATATTGAAATATCTTAGAATCAATGTGATACGAAAACATCAATACTCTTTGTCTCATTTTTAGACTTTCGATAAATCTCATGAAGCTTCTACTTCATGAGATATAAAAAATGTAAAGCAGCTACAACACTGAGTTGAACAAGATTCAGAGATTTTTCTAGAAGATTTGAACAGTCTTCGAACTCAACGAGATTTAGACATGAAAGCTTGTGAGCTATTTGACAAGATATCAAGTGAACAAATATGAAAGACTCGTTTCAAGAAAATAAATAAAGTCAAAGAACGCTTGAATCAATTAAATCAGACGTTTCAAAATCAAGTGACTGAATTGCAACATCAATTGCAATCATTTAAAAAAGTCACTTCTTTCTTTTCTATTCTGTTCAATTTCTTCAAGCGATCTCAAAAGCTTTTGAATTCATCTTTGTTTACTAATGAAAAAGAATCTACTTGAAATGATTGATAAGAAAAGATTCGTGACAAGCTAGAAATCAACGTCGATCATTTCAATATCAATAGAGCTATTCTGATCTACGTTCACTTCAGAATCGAAGAAGACGCAGTCAAAGCTATTCTAGCTTAACGTCAACAAGATTCATTGAATCTCTACGTTACAATCAATGATCTGTTAAATGAACTTGCTCAGCTTTACAATGATCTTGACAAAGAGACAAACTTTCGAAGAAAATATGCTAATCTCTCTCAAGAAAAGAGCAAATTCAGCGACTTCTATTCAATGTTTCAACGTTTGTTCTTCTATCTAGAATATCACGAAAAGCAATTGATCATCGATCTACGAGACAAGATAGTCTATTGTCTTCGTGCAGCTTGAAGTAGTCAATTGATTCAGTCAGAATCTCTGAATGAAATTCGTAGCTATCTGATTCATTTGAACAATGAGCATTGAATCATGAGTGACATCAAAGAAAAGAAATCTCTGAACAAAGTCAGAAAGTAAGTCATCTTTGCTGAGAAACGAGATTCATTAAATCTCTATAGAAAGATCGAAGTCACTACACTCGTCGATCATTTAAAATCGCACGACGCAAGTTTGACTAACGTCAAAGACATCAATCTACAAGCTGAAATCTGTTTCATCTGTCACAAATCAAATCATACTTCTAAAGAGTGCTCTGATTGAACTTCGAGAATCAATGCATTAGAAGATGATAAGTTTGATCGATTTACATCGAACTTTGAGTCAGATTCTGATTCAAAAAACTAGTTATCTCTTTCAGAGTCATCAAAGAAATAGAGATCATATTTTTGTGCAGTCAAATTGAAGTTCTATTGAAAGAGAACTATTTTGAAAAGTCATTTCTAATCAATGCTTCTCTTATCTCTCAGAGCAATTCTTTCAGCCTTCGTTCTTTAATAGACAGTGATTTCATCATTTACACGCTGATACATGACAAGCTAGTTGATAAAGTATGTCAGAAACTTGAAATACAATTTATATTACTAGCAAAAGAGACGTTAATACGAGAATATGATGAAAAGTTAGCTAGAAAGACTATTACTCATAAGATTCTACTCAATCTCACGATCAAAAGTCATAAGAAATTGACTATGTCAATGCTGATAGCTGATATCGAGCATCATGAAGCTATATTGAGCAAACTCTGAATGAACAAAAATGAAATATTATTGAACATGAGACATGATACTATTGTATTCTCTGATCAATTAGATCTTTCTATTTCGGTTTTTTCGATTTCGTCAAATACGAAGCACTTAAGTTGATCGCGATCAACTCTCATCTCTTCAGCGACTCATAGCAATGCTTCAAAGATTCTCAAGCGCTCAGTTTCAATCATTCAGAAAGAGTCATTTTCAATTCAAAACATAGACGTCGCTTCTTTTCAAGCACTAGTGAAACGAAAAAAGAAGAATCAGATCGAGATTTTTGCTATGTTCATCGAAGACATCGATAGAGAAATCATCTACAATACTCAATGTGAACTAAATGTCATAAACGTCTTCTCAGTCAATGAAACAACTCAGAATCTAGAAGATATTAAAGTCAAGCTATCATCAAAGTATCAAGATTTTCTAAATGTCTTTGATCAAGCTCAAGCAGACAAGCTATCGTCTCATTGTTCGTATGATCATAAGATAGAGCTTACTAGTGACGTGACGTCATCTTGCTGTTGAGCATATCGAATGTCTCTTTACAAGCTTCAGAAAGTAAAGAAATATCTAAACGAGAATCTTTTCAAAGAATTTATAACTTCTAGTAAAGCTTCGTATTTCTCATCTGTTCTGTTCATTCTAAAAGCAAATGAAGATCTATGATTCTGCATTGACTATTGAAAGCTCAATGCTATTATCAAAAGAAATCGCTATTCTCTATCTTTGATAGATGAGATGATTGAAAAAATAGTTGGTTGCAAGCATCTGATTTGATTAAATATCATTTTGACTTTCAACAAAATGCAAATGCATTCTGATAGTGAGAACTACACTATCTTTATCATCGCTTTAGAAGCATACAAATCAAAGATGCTATCTTTTGAACTTATCAATGATTTTGCCTCGTTTCAGCAGTATATGAATGATGTTCTTTGAGACTTTCTAAATGACTTTTGTCAAGTCTATCTAGATGACATTCTGATTTACAGCAAAACTCAACGAGAACATTGACAACATGTCAAGATGATATTAAATCGTCTACGAGAAGCTGATCTACAAGTAGATATTCGAAAGTGCGAATTCAACGTAAAAGAAACTGTCTTCTTAGAAGTCATAGTTTCAGAACAAGATCTTCGTATAAGTTCTGTCAAGATGAAAGTCATAGTCAACTGAACTACGTCGATCAATCTAAAAGAAGTTCAGAACTTCGTGAAATTTGTTAACTTCTATCGTCATTTCATTAAGAACTTCTTGAAGCTAGTCAAATTATTCACTCAACTGACTAGAAAGAACACATCTTTTGTTTAAAACGAAGTTTGTGTTCAAGCTTTTGACAATCTAAAGAAACAGCTCAGCTCAACCTCAGTTTTACGACACTTTGATTCAAAACGACAGACTATTCTGAAAATCAATGTCTTTGACTACGTCAAAGGTGAAATACTATTTCAGTACGATGATAAGAATGTTTTTCACTCAGTAGCATTCTACAGCAAGAGCATGATTCTCGCTGAATGCAATTATCACATTTATGACAAGAAATTGCTAATCATTATTCAATGTTTTGAACATTAAAGACTCAAGCGAGAATGCACAGAGCTGCTCATTCAGATGTTCATCGATCATCAGACTTTGAAGATCTTCATGAAAAATAAACAGTTAACTCGACGTCAAGTCAATTATCTAAACATTCTATTTGAGTTTAACTTTCAGATCATTTTTCGATCAGGCAAAATGAACACTAAAGTCAATGCTCTAATCAGAATGTCTCTGATCAACGTTTCTGAATCAACTCAGCGTACTGAAGATCGCTATCAGACTCTTCTGACATTCAATAGAATAAATATTCTAGCTATTGAATCTGAAGTTGATCTCTATCAGCGAGTAAAAGATGTCAACAAGATGAATGAGCTTTGCAATGAGTATAGACAAGCTATAAGCGAAAACAAGCTCAAGCTACATAGCACTGAATTGAAGCACTGCGAGATTGTTGACGACGTTCTGTTCAGAAAAGATCTACTGTGAGTTTCTGAGAATATGCATACGAAATTGCTAAAGAAAATTCATGATCAGTCTTTCATTTCTCACTCTGACAATCGAAGAACTACTGATTTAGTTCAACGTTTCTACTATTGATCAGATCATCGAGCAATGATTAAACGTTACATTTGAAACTGTCATGCCTGTCAACAAAGCAAGACATCTAGAAATAGCATCAATGAACTTCTTCATTCTCTATTGATTTCACAGAAACGCTGAAAAGATATAATTATGAACTTCATTACTGAGCTATCTCTATCAAAAGATTATAACGTCATTTGCACAATCATATGTTATCTCATCAAGAAACGTCACTATGTTTTCTGTCATTGAGAAGACGAAGACATCTTAGTTAAAGAAACGGTTTGAATCATGCTCTGAAACGTCTATCGACTTCATGATCTACTCAGTTTCATTGTTTCGAACAGAGATTCTCAGTTCATATCAACAATGTGACAAAGTCTTTGCAAGTGACTAAGAATCACGACTAGTCTATCAACAGTCTATCATTCTGAAATCGATGATCAATCAGAGTGAGTTAATCAAGACGTTGAACGCGAACTTAGAATTTACTGTAATTACATGCAGAATGATTGAGTGAAATGACTTTTCATGATGAAATTCAGCGAGAATTTCAATATCTTCTCGATCATCTCAATGACTTCGTTCTACTTTAATAAGAATTTTCACTCACGAATGAGTTTCGATTTAGATACAACTGACTACAAAACAATTCATGAACGTTTTAAAGCTAGAAAAGCAGACGATATTATCATTTAAATGAAAGAGTTTCTTATCTTTGATTGTCAGCAATTAGAAAAGACGAAGCAGATCATTGCAACTCAGATCAATAAACATAAACGAGACATCATCTACGAAGTAGACGACTGAGTTTGATTATTCTCTAGAAACATAAAGACAACTAGATCATGTAAGAATTTGAAAGACAAACAGCTAGAATTCTATCAAATCACTGTCAAAGTTGAGATCTTCTATCATCTTCATTTATCAATAAGCATGAAGCAGCTGTATTCAATGTTCAGCTTGAAGCTATTATGATCTTATCTTGAAGACTCATTGTCAGAACAGCATTTGAAATCTTCTAAATCATTGACAATCGAGAACGATGATCATTGAGAGATAGATGACATTTTGAACTCTAGACGCTATCAAGATCGAATACAATACAAGATCAAATGAACGAGACTAGATCGAGACGATGAATGATACTATGTCGATAAAGAAGAATTCAAGAGCTTGAAAGAAGTTCTAGTTGAATTTCATAAGCTCTATTCAGACAAGTCATACTAAATTGAAAAACAGTGAAAGTTTTTGCGTTTCATTTGTTCTATTCATGCGAACATGAATTTTCAAAGAGAGAAGTAATGTTACGAATGTGTCAAAGGTCAAACTTTAATCAATTCACAGTGAACGCTAGCGAGTTCACTGCGTATTAATTAAAGCTAGTCAATGATCTAGTTAAGAGCTGATCTAGATCTGACTCAGATTTGACTCAAATATGACTCAACATCTTTTTTCTTTTCTAGCATCTTCTAATCAGCTTCTATTGTCTTTTAGACAAACACACTTCTTTGTGTTACGAGTAATTAACAGATGTCTATGACAAACACATTTCTTTGTGTCATAAACATCTTTCTTGTGTTTCAACACGTTCTCTTTGAGACTAACGTCGAATCTGAGTAACTACTATATAGAGTGTGTTCTTCTTATCTTTTGTATCTTCTTTCTTCTGTATTCTTAAAGTTTTAGTTATAACTATCTTTATAGATCAAACATTCTAGTCATGCATGCACTCTGATTAGTTTTTAGACACGATTTCAACAGAAAATACAGTTAACTCAGTTCAAGAGCGCAGTCACAATAGTGATGTGAAAGTCAGACAAGAAAGATTACTTCAATGCAAAGATATATAAATCAATTGTGTTACTTAATACATTGAGCAAAATATTGAAGTTCATCATATTTAAACGTCTGCAAAATGTTGTAGAAGCTTGCAACTCAATATTAAACATTCAGATGAGAGTTTGCAAGCACAAATCAACAGATACGACTTTGCAACTAATTATAGAAAAGATACATACTGTGTGAAGTGACATGAGAAAAAGAGTAGTCTTACTGTTGAGTCTGAATGAGAAGAATGCGTTTGACAATGTGATGCACAGCAGACTCTTACATGACATGAAGAAAAGAAAAGTTTCTAGACTGCTTCTTGAGTTTGTGAAGAACTTTCTGAGAAATCAACGCATCACAATCACAATTGATGATTACATGATGATGAAATGCAGCGTGAACATCAACATATCACAAGATTCTTTGCTATCATTAATATTATATTTGTTTTACAATATGAACTTGTTAAAAGCATGTGATGACATCAAGCTGAGAACTAGCTTTACAGACTTCGTGAATGACATCAATATCTTGATATACAAAGAGTTTATAAAACGTAATTGCAGAGTTTTTAGCGAAATCTATGATAGATGCAAACAGTGATCAAAAACGCATGACATCAAATTCTTGATGACAAAGCATGAATTAATTCACTTTATGAAAACTTCTAAATGATTCAATATGAAAGTTGATGTAAAGCTGACAAGACATCAGATCAACTTGAAATCAGATATCAGAGTCTTGAGAGTTCAACTAAACTTCAAGCTGAAATGAGTAACTCACATGCATCATGTTGAAGCAAAACTAGTGATTAAACAAAAGATCATGCAGACAATCATCAAGTTTACTTGAGACTCATCAATGACGATGAGTAAGCAAATATACTTCGTGATGACGCGCTCTCTGCTTAGTCACGAAATTATCATATGATATACATAACAGAGAATGAAAGATCATTGAAAGAATCTGAACATCAAGCTGAGATCAGTACAAGAAAGAGCATTGCAACAGATCATTAACGTCTATCATGTAACATCAACAAAGATTCTACAGATGAAAATAAACATGACATCAATAGATATTCACTTATAAAAGCTGATACAAAGATCAATAATAAACATGAACTCTTGAAAATCAGACAAAGTTATTGAGATGACAATGCATTGAATTTGCAACAACTTGACACTCAAAAGAGATCAAAAATCAAAGCTGTGCAAAACATCTTTACAGTTGAAGCGAAAGTGAATGAAAGAAACACTCAAGTAAACAAAAATGAATCGAAATTATCTTTACACAGCGATTCTCTGATCAGAATCATTGAAGATAGTTATAGTTGCAAACAAGAAAATGTCAATAAAACAACATAATCTTAACACATTTGCATTGAAGCGAAAAGTTTACTTAAATGATAGCAACAGCAAAGATGATGTTACAGTGATCATGATGAGAATGAACTGAGAGTTAAATAAGAGGCTGAAAAGATTAACTTTAGTCATCATTCATCATGATGAGCTGAAAGAATTAGTCGCGAAAGCAAAACATTTCACAGACGTAGCGACAGCAAATCAAGAGTATCATGAAAAGATATACAAAATATATAGTGACAGTCAGATCTCTTTGAAAGCAGTGAAAGTCATGACATCAACAAAAGATCAGACACGTCTGCGATGAGTTCAGACTGCACATGAGAACATTTAATCTCAAGAAGTCACGCTGAAGTTACATTGAGTGACAAAACATGCAGAAGTGTTCAAAAATGAAGCAGCAGATAAGATGATTGATGATGCACATGAGTTGTCTCTATCATTGATTAAGCATCAATGCACTAAGATGATAACATGACTGATGCTCATACAGAAACAGATCAGATAAACATGAAGAATAGTCTGAAGAAAGAGATTCAACGCAGCTCATTTTCAATATCTGACATCAAAAATAACTCATCAGCATTTGCGTTTACACAGAAATTATGCAAAGTCTCACAATGCATTACTGACGCAGCTATATACAAGAAAAATTGACTTCAATCAATTTCTACATGAAAGATGAGTACTTGATATTGTTATGATGATGTGTGAGTGTGACAAAGATCAAATGTCAATCAAGCACATTTTATTAACATGTTTTAAATGAAAGATAGAATGAAAGATGATGCAATGTGAAAAGAACATCACAAACTTGAGAAAGTGTTACGAGCGTATCAAGACTGAACAAGACTGAAGCTTTAATTAATTCGCAGTGAACGCTAGCGAGTTCTCTGCGTAATGATTAAAACTAATCAGCGAGCTAGTCAGGTTTGACTCAGATATGACTCAGATATGACTCAGATATGACTCAACATTCTTTTTCTTTCTCAACATTCTTTTCTTTCATTAACATCTTGTTTATCTACATCACATTCTTCTCATGTCATAAACACATTTCTTTCAAGTCTAGCGCAGTCTCTGAACATTACATAAATAGAAGCTTTTGTATCAATCTTCTTCTGTATTCTTAATATTCAATTATAGCTATTTCTAAAGATCAAGCACTATCAACTCTGATCTTCATTGATTGTATCATCTAGACACGATTCTGACATTATATTAAGAATTCGTTAATCACATGATATTGATCTCATTACTCATTTAACATACTCGTCTAAACAAAACGAGTCTAAAGAAATTCATTTATCTGATAATCGACGATAATCGAAAGATAGAACAACACTAGAGAATTGAATAGAATCAACGACAAGACTGTTTGAATTGCTAGACTACTTATTGCTCATTAAGTACGCAAAGTTCACTCAATTACGAGAATCACGATAAAGAATCTTCGTGAATTGCTCAAGAATCAAATCGATCGATAGATTCAACAATAAAGAATCTTCGTTGTTTGCTAGAGAATTAATCAAATCAACAAACAAATCTCATTTTCTTTGTTAAAGATTAAACCTCATTCTATACGTCTTTCTTCTTCAATCGTCGAGCATCGTCATTCGTTCAATTCTCTTTCAAACAAATCTCATCATGTTTAGTCATTCATTTACTGAAGAGCATTTCAAGAGATTTCGAAATCATTTCTCTCAAATCTCTGATGCTGATTCATTGAAATCACGAACGAAATCATCAAGTGCTGCATTATTCATTCATGAAGATGACGAATCATTTGCTGAAACGATAATACTTCTCGTGTTCTACGAAATCTGAAAGACTCGAAGTCTAGTTCTTGATGAAGAAACAGATCAACTCTACAAGTTAGATAAACAACAAGAAGACGAAATCAAAGAGTTGAAGACTAGACTTCAAGCTAAAGAAAACACTTCTTCTGATTTCATCTACTCTGAGCGTTCTAGATCTCAAAAAATATCTGATTCTTCGCTGTTTACTGATGAAAAGAATTTTACTTGAGAGAACTGATACGGGAAAATTCAGAATAAACTAGAGATCAACGTCGATCTCTTTTTTAATGAACGAGTCAAATTGAGTTATATACATTCTAGATTATTCGATGACGCAGCTGAGATCACTCAGACTAGATGCGAACGTGACTGTATCAATCTTTATAGAATCGTCGATGATCTTTTGAAAGAGCTAGCTCAGTTGTTCAATGATTCAAATAAGAAAGTTAACTTTCGTAGAGAATACTACAACTTGATTCAAGAATTCAAGAAATTCAGTGAATTCTATACTCAGTTTCAACGTCTATCTTTTTATCTAGACTATCACGAGAAGCAACTGATTGCTGATCTGAAAGATAAAATATACTCTCGTCTTCGATTCGTTTGAGTAAATCAACTAGTTCAATCTGATTCTCTAAAAGAAATTCGTTTCTATCTGATTCATTTGAATAATGATCAGCGAGTCATTCGAGAGATCAAGAACAAGATCAAACGCGTCGATGATCTTTCTAAAACTATCTTTCATAGAGCGACTGTTGTCACTCAGTCAGACGATCACTCGAAGTCTGATCAGCTAAAGTCGCGTGACGCGATTTCAACTAGCGTCAAAGAAGCAGATATTCTAGTCGAAAGCTGTTTTATATGTCATAAATCAGATCATAGCTCTAAAGAATGCTTGAATCGATCTACTAGAATCAATGCAGTGAACAATGAATATGATCGCTTCGATTTCAATTCAAATTTCGATTCAAAAAACTAGTCATCTCTTCAAAAGTCATCAAAGAAATAAAGATTATATCTTTGTGCAAACTAGACGAAATTCTATTGAAAGAAAATTACTTTGAAAAGTCGTTTCTAATTGACACTCATCTCATCTCTCAGAATCAATCTTTCAGTCTTTGTTCTCTGATAGACAGTGATTCAGTCATCTACATGATCATACATTCTAATCTAGTCAATAAAGTATGCGAGAAACTGAAAATTCAATCTATATCACTGACAAAAGAGAAGCTAATAAGAGATTATGATGAGAAAATATCTAAGAAGATCATCACTTATAAAATTCTACTCAATCTCATCATTGAAAGTCATAAGAAATTGACTGTATCAATGCTGATAGCTGATATCGATCATCATGAAGTCATATTGAGTAAGCTCTGAATGAACAAAAACGAAATATTATTGAATATGCAAAATGACGTCATTATTTTTTCGAATCAATTGAGTACTTCTATTTCGATTTTTTCGATTTCTCTCAATTCAAAGCACTCAAGTTGATCGCGATCAACTTCGTCTTCTTCAATCACTCAGACTAAGATTTCTATGATGCTCAAATGACTCGTTCAAGAAGAGTCATTCTCGATTCGAAGCATAGACGCAGCTTCGTTCAAAACACTGTTGAATCATTCAAAGAAGAACAAGATTGAAGTCTTTGCTCTATTCATGATGAACATCAATAAAGAAATCGCGTACAATACTCAGTGCAATTTGAATGCTCTAAACATCTCTTCAATCAATGAAACGACTCAGAATTTGAAAGATATTAAAGCGAAGCTGTCATTGAAATATTATGAGTTTCTAGATGTTTTTGATCGAGCTCAATCAAATAAACTATTCTCTCATTGCTTCTATGATCATAAAATCAAGCTCATCAGTGATTCAACATTTTCTTGCTGTCGAGTTTATTGAATGTTCTCTGTCAAACTTCTGAAAGTAAAGAAGTACTTAAACGAGAATCTGTCAAAGAGATTCATCACTTCTAGTCAGACTCTCTATTTCTTTCTCGTGTTATTCACTTTCAAAGCAAATAAAGATCTTCGATTCTGCGTGAACTATTGAAAGTTAAATGTCATTTTCAAAAGAAATAAATACTCTCTATCGCTGATAAATGAGATCATTGATAAAATAGTGAGTTGCAAGCATCTGACTAGATTGAACATCATATCAGCGTTTAACAAACTTCAAATGCATCTCAATAATGAGAATTACATCATATTTATCACTGCTTTAGAAGCATATAAATACAAGATGCTATCATTTGAACTGACTAATGAATCGATCTTCTTTCAGCAATATATGAATGACGTTCTATGAGACTTTCTGAACGACTTTTGTCAAGTCTATCTAGATGACATTCTCATCTATAGCAAAATGAGAAAGAAACATAGAGATCACGTCAAACTAGTATTGAGTCGACTACGTGAAGCTGAACTGCAGATGAATATTTGAAAGTGCGAATTCAATGTAAAAGAAACTGTCTTTCTAGAAGTCATCGTATCAGAACTAAATCTTCGTATGAACTTTAGTAAAGTGACAGTCATAGTCAGCTGAATCACTTCGACCAATCTAAAAGAAATTTCGAGCTTCGTGAGATTTGTTAACTTCTATCGTCGTTTCATTAAAAACTTCTCGAAGCTAGTCAAATCATTCATTCAGCTGACTAGAAAGAACACGTCTTTTGTTTGAAACGAGATTTATGTTCAAGTCTTTGACAATCTAAAGAGACAAGTCAGCTTGACTTCAGTACTTCGTCACTTCAATCTCAAACGACAAGATATTCTGAAGATCAATGCTTTGAACTATGTAAAAGATGAAATACTATCTCAGTATAATGACGAGAGAGTTCTTCATTCGATGATCTTCTACAGCAAAAGTATAATTCTCGCTGAAATCAATTATCACATCTATGACAAGAAATTGCTAGTCATTATTCGATGCTTCGAACATTGATGACTTGAGCTGAAATGCACTAAACTACTCATTCAGATGTTCATCGATCATCAGACTTTGAAGATCTTCATGAAAAACAAACAGTTAAGTCGATGACAAGTCAACTATCTGAACATTCTATCGAAGTTCAACTTTCAGATCATCTTTAGATCAGGCAAAATGAACACTAAAGTTGATGCTCTAATCAGAATGCTTCTAGCGAACATCTCTGAATCAGCTCAGCGTCTTGAAGATCATTTTCAGACTATTCTGATTCTTGATAAAGTCAATGTTCTATCTATTGAATCAGAAGCAAATCTCTATCAACGAGTATGAATGATCAATTAAACAGATGAGTTCTGCAGCAAATATAGACAAGCTATGAATGAAAACAAGCTCAAATTTCATATCACTAAACTGAAGAATCACGAAATCATTGACGACGTTCTATTTAGAAAAGATCTACTGTGAGTTTCTGAGAACATGCACACGAAATTACTACAAGAATTGCATGATCAATCTTCAATCTCTCACTTCGACAATAGACGAATCATTGATCTAGTTCAGCGTTTCTACTATTGATCAGATCATCAAGCTACTATTCGATGATACATTTGAAACTGTCATGCTTGTCAGCGAAGTAAAGTTTCTAGAGATAGCATCAATAAACTTCATCATTCTCTCTCGATTTCACAGAAATGCTGAAAAGATATAGCTATGAACTTCATTACTGAACTATCTCTGTCAGAAGACTATAACGTCATTTGCACAATCATATGTCATCTCATCAAAGAACGTCACTATGTTTTCTGTCATTGAGAAGACGATGACATCTCAGTTGAAGAAACGGTTTGAATCATGTTATGAAACGTTTATCGACTGCATGATCTACTCAGTTCTATTGTTTCGAACAGAGACTTTCAATTCATATCGACTATGTGAAAAAGTCTTTGCAAGCGACTAAGAATCACAGCTAGTCTATTCACAGTCTATCATTCTGAGATCAACGATCAATCGAAACAAGTCAATCAAGACGTCGAACGCGAACTTAGAACCTACTGCAATTACATGCAGAACGACTGAGTCAAATGAATATCTATAATGAAATTCAGCGACAATTTTAATATCTTCTCGATCACTTCAATGATTCTCTTCTACTTCAATAAAGAATTTCATTCTCGAATGAGTTTCAATTCAGATATGACTAACTACAAAACAACTTGTGAACGACTTGAAGCTAGAAAAGCAAATGATATTGTCATTTGAATGAAAGAGCTACTAAATTTCGATCATCAACAATTGAAAAAGATGAAGCTAATCATTGAAGTTCAGATCAATAAACATAGACGAAACGTCATCTATGAAGTAGATGACTGAGTTTGACTATTTTTCAGAAACGTCAAGACAACGAGACTCTGCAAGAATTTGAAAGACAAACAGCTAGATCTCTATCAAATCACTGTTAAAGTGAGTATCTTCTATCATTTTCATCTATCAGTCAGCATGAAGCATCTGCATTCGATGTTCAGCTCGAAGCTACTGCGATCATATTCAGAAGATCTTCTATCAGAACAGCATTCAGAATCACTCAGATCAATCACTATCAAAGACGATGAACATTGAAAGATAGACAATATATTGAACTTCAGACGCTATCGAGATCGAGTACAGTACAAAGTCAAATGAACAAATCTAGATAGAAACAACGAATGATACTATGTTGATAAAGAAAAATTCGATGACTCAGAGAAAGTTTTGAATGAATTTCATAAGCTATATTCAAACAAATCGCGCTAAATATCGAAATAACTATCAACAAAAGCGAACAAATGAACTACATTTATGCAAACATGAATTTTCGAAGAGAGAGATAATGTTACGAGCGTATCAAGACTGAACAAGACTGAAGCTTTAATCAATTTGCAGTGAACACTAGCGAGTTCTCTGCGTAATGATTAGAGCTAATCAGCAAGCTAGTCAGGTTTGACTCAGATATGACTCAGATATGACTCAAATATGACTCAACATTCTTTTTCTTTCTCAACATTCTTTTCTTTCATCAACATCTTGTTTATCTACATCACATTCTTCTTGTGTCACAAACACATTTCTTTCAAGTCTAGCGCAGTCTTTGAACATTACATAAATAGAAGCTTTTGTATCAATCTTCTTCTGTATTCTTAATATTCAGTTATAGCTATTTCTAAAGATCAAGCACTATCAATTCTGATCTTCATTGATTGTATCATTTAGACACAATTCTGACAGAAAGCTTCTAGAAATCATGAGCGCAATGACAGCAATCATTCAAATGATACTCTTGATAAGCATACTGAATCAATTTCAAACTGTGACGTCATTAAAGAATCAGATGAAAGAGAAAGAAAGTAAAAAAGAAACAAGCTCATAAAGTTCTTGCATTGAAAACAGTTACAGTATAAAGCGCAGAGAAAAGCGATAGTAGATATGAAAAAAGCGCTACGCTAGCGCAACGCTCGCTACATTATATAGAATCTTACATAAATTCATAATGAGTGTTGAATTGAGTAAGAATCAAAAAAAAAATTTATATCACTTAATCTTTTGATCATGATTAACTTCAAAGCTTTGCTCATGATATTAAACAAAGCAATGAGTCAATACATTTTTGAATCAATATAGTTGTTTTTCTTCAATTTATATAGTATTATTGTCTGAGTCTTTTTAAACTGCTTCAAATAATACTTATATATTACATATACATTGAATAAACTTATCAGTATTGAGATCAGTTCTGCAAGACTCACTTAAAGTACTTTGTTTGAAATATCTGAAGTGTTTGATGCTTTGTCTGCTTTTACTCATTTAATTGTTTGCTTCACTTCATCTTTTATGATGCGTGAATTGAATGAGACTGTCAGAAATATGAATGACTTTGTGATGTTATTAACATTCATTTAAGAAGATGAGAAAAAGAACTTTTCTTGCAATATCTTAATTTTTTTCTTGAACATCATTATCATATGATCAATGTTGCTTCACTTCAGTGATGAAAACTGAGAAAGCTTTTTAGATAGCTGACTTTCAATTCTAGCTCATTTTACAAAGCATCATATCAATTTGAATGCTTTACTCAACTCATGCATTTGTGATCTGAAGTGTGTGCATTTCATTTGTCATATGATTTTGTTTTTATGATTGTTGTGCTTCAAATATTCATTTCATACTTTTAATATATCTTGCATTTTTCATATGATTTGTAATCATTTTGATTTCATTACTACTTTGAAGCAGCTTTGATTTCAAAAGTCTCTTATTCAATTTAATGATTTTGTTAAAAAAGTAAATTTCTTGATGATTTTCTGTAACACTTTAATAATTTTACATACTTTGTCATTCATCATAATCTTGTTGTCTAAAAAGCAATTCAAAGATAGATGTATTTACAGATAAGCACTTAATGCTTCTGTATTCATTTTCTTTCAAAGTCATTAAGTCAAGAATTGCACTGAGATTGTTTATAAACATAACTTTGTGATGATTGAAAGATGATTTAATCTCTGATGCAAATTGATTCATATTTTGCACTTGCATGTCATGAACTGTATTTTCTTGCTATTAAAGATTAAATCAATCATCGTAAATTGATTATAAGCTTCATAAGTAATAATGTTTAATTTCAGCAATAATTTCAATCTTGTGTTTATAATGATGTTTAGTAGAGTATTGATCATCATATGATGAGTGAAGCATCTTTGCTTTTCTCTTCTATGATCAGTTGTTTGCAATCATTCTTGAATAATTCATTCAAATGAAAAATGATTAAAGATTTCTTTATGAATGTAGTAAATAATGAGCATGAATTGTAAATGTTTAAAAGTCTTAACATCTGCATTTCATCATTTACGTTGTGAGTTAATATTTTGATTAAGCAAATGTCTGACTCAGCTGTTTCTACTATTCATTAATTAAATCTTAAATATTTATTAATGTATATGCATGTTCTTGATTGAGATGACGAGTTTTTCACTAGATGAAAGAAGTTATGTGTTAAGCTAAATAATTGTAAATCATTATTATTGTGATCTTGCTTCTGTATAATTACTATGTTGAATTCATGAATTTCTTTATTAATTAAAAATGATTCTTGAATTTTTAATGACTTTCTGATGTTATATTGTAGAATTTGTAAAAAGAATTGTTTCATCATAAAGTTATTTGTAGCTGTTGTTGACTCTGCAATGAAAAGACTCTTTGTATGCTATCAATCATCGAGAGATTTTCTCACTTTCTGATTGAACATTTCTGAGTTTGCTCAAATGTCATCTCATCTGAGTCACTACTTATGCAAGAAAAAAGATCAACTCATCTCTTCTTGATCTCTATTATTTGTCAAGTTGATTCATCAACAACTTAACTGCATGTTTTCAACACAACTGTTGCTGAGCTTGAGAAATTTATTGAATTGAAAGAATTCATTAAATCTGAAGAGTTCATTGAATTTAAAAAGTTCAAAGACAGTAAGAAGAATGCACAATTGTATTTAAATGTTTCAGAGTATTTGAATGATTTATTTTTATAGATTTCAAATGCTTGTTTCATTTGCTGTTGTCACTTGAGACAGATGCATCTTCAGAGTTCATGATTTTTATTACAGTTAATGCAACATTTTTTATTCAAAGACATCATGCACTTCTTGATGAGATGCTTGTCTATGTAGATCAGCGATGAAACTTATCTGTACATGATGCTGACTATGAATCTACTGTTTAGCTACAGTAGAGTCTAAAGATTATCAAAAGTTTGAACGATATTGAGACGCTGCATGATGATGAAACGCTGTGCATTGATCGCATGCAGAGTTTTCGCGATCGCGCAGACTTCAATAATCTCAATGCGCATGCTATAAAGCAATCTGCACGCAGATGAGAAAGTCAAATAGAACGCAGAGAGAGCAGTAACAACGCGTTATGCTCACATACACAGATCGAGCATTGCATCGCGATGCTCACAAACAACAAAATCACATGACTAGATGATCATGTGATCAAACAGTGAATGAAAGCTCACGTTGAAGTGATCAGCTTTCATACACAGATCAAAGCTCATCTAGCTTACTCAACTAGATGATTAAACAGCGAATGAAAGCTCATGTTGAAGTGATCAGCTTTTATACATAGATCAAAGCTCATTTAGCTTACTCAACTAGATGATCAAACAGCGAATGAAAGCTTACATCAAAGTGATCAGCTTTCACAATTTTGATTTGTCAATATGATCACTTGATTATATAAATAGATCGCACGCTCGTATGCGCACACAAATGATCTGACTGAGCAATGAGAAGATATACTGCAGTGACTAGAGCTAGAATACATGTAATTTAGCTTACACACAGCGCTTCAGTGCGACTATTTAGATAGATAGCATCGTGTTTCATAATAATAGACTGCATAAGCATGTAAAACTTAGAAGAAAAAAAGAAGAAAAAAAGCTTGTCTATGTACTTTTCACAATGCTGATTCTTTTTGCAGAACTTAATCATATGATCAAATTCATGACATCTGAAGCATTGTGTAATGTGACAGTTTTTTTCAAATAGCTCACATGTACATTCTTGATATGAATTCAGCATGCTAATATTCATTAATTGATTCATCATTGCTTCAATCGTGATTTTTACAATGAGTGATGAATGAATCTTCTTGCTTTTTGCTATCTTCTTAAGTCAAATTATTCTTAGAACTTTTAAATCTTCATGAAGTTTCACATTATTTTTTATCAATCTTTCAATAATCTTTTTCTGATTATTTATGTTTATTGTAATATGTATTTTATGTGTCAGCATTGCAAAGATTCAACGTGTTACATATGTTAAGCTTGCAATTTCTTTTGCTCATGTTTAAATCTTTTTCAGATTTGCTCAAGCATCTGAGTTAATTGCATAAAGAGAAATGTTATTATTATTCAGCTTGCAAAGTGACATAATTAAATTTCTTTGATCTATTGACATGCTTGCAATTCTTTGTAGAATCTGCTCAATCAACTTCTTTTATATTTTTTTTATTTCTCTTCTGTTCATTATTTTAATCATGACTTCTCTTTTTTGACAAAGCAACAACAGATCATCTTTGAAACATTACTTTCTCATCATTGTTTCTTTGCTTGTCATGTTCACTCATGACGTGATTTTCGTTGAAAGATGCATGCTTTTCTGTATTTGCAACTGCTTGTTAAGCAGTTGAATTGATGTCTTCAATTTCTATACATTCTTTGCGATGAACATGTTCTGATTTATATGATGTTTTTCTTCTGAGTCGAGTTAAATGTTAGAGATCAGCATAGAGCGAGTCATATGAGTGTCATTTAACTAATAGATAAATGCTAAGAAAGAAAAGTATTTACAGAAAAGAACTCAATTCTTTATATGTGTGTTTCTCAGCTCTGTGCTAGACGTGAAAGAGTTGACGTCTTACACATATGATGCAAAGTCTCAATAACATTACTACTAGCTTGAATGCTCACTAGACTCGATTAGAATGAAACTCAGATCAGAGCTAGAAAGAATAGATGAAGACTAGAATCGTAACATTATTCTTCTTTCTTGAATATTTATGTTCACATGAATGTTGTTTCTTAGTACGCTTTTCTTGAATATTTAATATGAAAGTCATCAATCATCTCTTGAGCGTTCATAAATTCGTCGTCATCAGCGTTATATCAGTTGAGATCATTGTCATAGCTCTTTCATTTGACTTGATATTGAAGTCATCTTTTATATCATCAAGAGTTCAATATATTGTCGATTTTTTATTTGTCTTCATCGTTTATCACTATTGATCTCGAGAATTCATTCTTCTGATCAGACAGAGAATCATTGATGACAAGATGAAGAAGCTCTGAATGAAATACATCATGTATACACATAGTCTTGAGTAGTTTCAATTTATAGAATGAGTCAACGAGATTGATGATTTGAAAAGAATTGAGCATCTTGTCATTCAATTTTTTGAAAAGTCTCGCTGTAACAATGTTTCGTTCGTTCAGAAACACTCTTGATTCAATCTCATAATTGATCTTCTTTCTATGCTTGTTAGCTTGATTCATCATTTGTTTTCATGTTTTGATCAGAGCTTCACAAGTGAAGATCAATGTCTTGTTCATTTGTTCAGATATATTCTTGATTTGATCAATCTGCAAGCGTTCGCGAATGCTTTCATACTCGATGATGTCAGAGTTGAAGCTCATATGAGAATGAAAGCTCTTGTTCATGAAGAAGAAAGTCAAGAAGATGACTGAGAACAAAACGTTATTGTTGACAAACTCGATCATGAGTAGTCACTTAAATCAGTTGTTCTGCATATATGAACAGAAGAATCAAAGATATCACTTGACGTTCTGATTAACTCATTCGCTTTGATCGTTAATCTGAAAATGATAGATGATGAACAATCAAAGAAAAATGCTCAGTCGTTTGCAAAGAAACTTTTATAGTATAGAGATGAATTGCAAATTTCGATCAGATACTATGAAGCTTGATAAATCATGAGTTCAATATATTCATTGAATCAGCATTTTAGCTGTCTTTTCAACAGTGATATCTTCATCATCAATGATGCAAGAAATATAATATCTTTTTTTTTAACAATTTGCAGATGATCATCAGAATAGCGTTGTACTCACTTGAATCAGATAGATTGATAATGAAGTTCATTGCTATGTCTTGTCATCACTGTTCAGATATTGATAGAGATTGAAGCAAGTCATTTGATTTATCTTTAAATGTTTTTGAACGTTGACAGATATAGCAGTTTCAAATATATTGATCTATCATTTTTCGCATGAATGATCAATAGTAGTTTCGCTTTATGACTTTCAAAGTTCTAAGAATATCAGAATGATCAACTGATGATTGATCATGCATTTCACGAATCAAATTCATTTGTAGAAGCTCGTTGAACGAAATTCATAGCTGACTATCATGATACAAAATTTCATTCTGAGTTTAACAATTCTTCAATTTGATATCTTCATATTGTGTCTCATCTTTTGTTATTGCTTCGCGAAGTAGCGTACAATTCTCGTCGATCTCATTAGTCTCAAAAATCTGTTTATAAATTAATTCACTGATGTTTTTCTTTAAATCAGCAATTTTCATTCGATTCAAAGTCAGAATAGTGATTCATTGATAGTGAACGCGCTCATCTTCTAAATTTCTGAGCATGACGTCAGCTCAACGAGTTAATGCATTGATCTTGATGTTTTGTTTGTCAAATCAATACATTATTCTGAAGTTGAAGTCAGCGAGCTTCTAAACTCAGCGCATTTGACATCTGCTCAGCTCTTTATTTTTCATTAATGAAATGAGTGTTTAATGATTGATGAACATCTTGATAGAAATGTCAGTTAGCTTCAGTTTGAGTCATCAGTGTTTAAATGCTTGAATGATGACCAGAAGTTCTTTATCATATATCTTGTAGTTGCATTCAGCAGAAGACATGTTCTTGCTATAGAAGACAATTGAATGTAGTACTTCTTCGTCATCATATTGAAAGAGAACTTCATCATTGACGTAGTTGAATGAGTTGATTTCAAGAATAGTCTCATGAGTTTGATCAAAGTGACGTAGTATAAAAGTCTCGATCATACGTCTCTTCATATAATCGAAGACGATCTGACAGACTTCATTTCATTCAAATATGATCTTCTTTTGAGTGAGTTGAATCATTGAATGAACAATCTTCGAAAAGTTCTTGATGAAGCGTTGATAGAAATTACAAAAGTCAATGAAGAACTGTATCTGAGTGAGATTATTGAGTGTAAATCAATCAACAACTGCTTGCATCTTTCGCGAGTTCATCTTTAATTCTTCGATTAATATCAAGAGTTTTAGAAAGATAGTTTTCTGAATATGAAACTTGCACTTGTTGATATCTATCTGTAAATCAGCTTCTTGTAGTCTATTCAAGATCAATCATACATGTCACTTATGTTTCTTCAAGATCTTGCTGTAGATGATAATGTCATCTAGATAGATCTGACAAAACTGATGTAGATACTTGAACAACATGTCGTTCATATAATGTTGATAAAACACAGATTCATTGATTAATTCAAAAAGCATTACATGATATTTGTATGAATCGAAAAAGATAATAAAGATAGTCAAATCTTCGCTATCTGAGTGCATATGTAGTTTATTAAACGCAACAATGATGTTCAATTGAGTCAGATACTTGCTTTCTTGTATATGAGTGAAAGTCTCGTCTATCAATGACAAAGAATAATGATCTCGTTTGATCAAAGCATTGAGCTTTCTGTAATTGACGCAGAAACGCAGACTTTCGTCTTTCTTTTCGATGAACAAGATGAGCGAGACGTATGATGCGAAGCTGAAGAAAATGAACTCTTTGTTTAAATGATCAATCAGGTATTTCTTTATCTTCTGAAGTTTGTAATCAAACATCTGATAAAGTTTGCTTCTAGAGAGCATTTCTTCATCAATCAACTCAATTTTGTGATCATAGAAACGATGAGATAATAGCTGATCAATCATAGATCGATTGAACACGTCTTGATAATCATGATACTTGAAGAAAAGCTTGACTTTGATCTTCTCAAGAGTCTTGACGTGTGAAAGCTCATGCAGATTCACTTCTTCAAACTTATTTTCAACTGTAGTTATGAGTCAATCAATTTTCAAGACAATAACAGCAAAAGTCTTCACGTCTGACTGTTTGATTAACATTTTATAAGTTGCAGTTTCTATCATTGCAATGTTTGTTGAACTGAAAGAGAATGATTTCAAACTGAACGTTGATTTAGAATTGACGTTAGTCAAAGTCGCGCAGCGCTGTTTTAACTGTTCAATGAACTTCTTGTTTTGACTGAATTGAGATGTAACAAAAGTGAAAAATCTCTTTAGTATATGAGTAGAAGTTAAGCTCTTTCGTTTCGTGATTGATTTATTGCTTGAGAATAGAGCAATCGATTTCTGACTAGTAGAGTTGAAATTCGAAAATCGAAGAGAATCGATTTGCATATCAATTATTAGATTAATTTTGTTCATTCATGTTTTTTCAAGAATCATTTGATGTTGATTTAATCGAGTGATCAACATAGAAGCTGTGTCAATCGTATGATCTTAAACAGTCAGATTTGAATAGATGACATGAGTAATGAATTTCTTAGCATAATGATCGTTGAATTCTCAAATTGACTTCGCTTTGATCAAAGTCAAAGACTTGATTTGCAACTGATCACAAACAATCTGCGTGATCACTTCATCAATGAATGAATAGTCAGCAGCTTCGATGTTAATCAATGACTTCAATGAGTAACTAATTTCATTGCTAGAAAGTACACATTCAATAATCAAAGATTCAGAAGTAAAAGAATCATCTGACATGCTCATCATTGAAGAAATTAACACATCTTTCATCACGTCTTTGATGAAAGTCTCTAGTTTTTTGCCTCATTATTCTCGAAAGACATTTTCTCATTCTCTTTATTCTTCGAAATGATGATCTCATGTAGACGAGAAGTGAAAGCTTAAGAAGTCAAGATGTTGATCTTGTTCTGAGAGCAATTCTTGAACAAGTGACTCGAAGTTTTGCAGATGTAGCAGATGATAGATGATTTCGCTCAATCAGATTCAAAGATAGAAAAGATGATAAACTTAACATAATCAATTATTGAAATCATCACTGACAATGAAGTAGCACATTTGTCAGATATGACAGTGACTTTGA
>JAABUY010002213.1_pt1 | contig 23643 bp, 22 predicted proteins | sample 5560271 | NCBI WGS metagenome assembly JAABUY01 (sample SAMN10711886, study PRJNA513374) | rock metagenome | isolation source: Antarctica rocks | place: Antarctica: Victoria Land, University Valley | reverse complement strand
TGCACAATCCGCGCTGCGCTTGCATGACACGATTGCAAGCTTCATCCTGTGCGATGACGAGGGACGCAGGCCGTACCGCGGCACCGGCAGAATGACAGGCAAGGCGACGTAATGATCTACAATGGTGCTGCAGTCCGGGAACAGCTTACGACGTTGCGCGATGCCGTTGCGGCAGCCAGGGAAAGAACGGAGCTCGATCCTTTCGACGATGCAATGTTCGCCGCCCTTCGTTACATGCTTGAACTCTCCGATATACACAGTGTCGCAGTTGAGAGCTTGCTCAAGACGGTCAAGAAGCTGGAACGCAAGGCCCGCTGATCGGTCCGTCGCCGAGTAGATGGTCGACAGTTATGGCGGCCTCGGACGTACCGCCGATCTCAACCCGGCGCTCGCGGCCGGCACGCGGCGCTCCGTGCTGGCGCGGGCTTCCGCCTCGCTCTGCCATGTGCCTGCGGTCGCGCTCGTCCGAGGGCTGGAGCTTCGCCTTGCGCTGGCCATGCTGGGCTTCTACCACGCACACCGACGGCGCAAGCTGGCGGTGCAACGCGATCGGCATCGTGCGGCGGGCGGCGTCCGCGGTCCGGACCGCGAAGATGGGCTCGGACAACACTGCATCAGTCGGCCCGACGCGCGGATTGGAGCTTCCAGCCGCGCGCCGCGCGGGCTAGTCTTGCGTTTCCCCTCCAGTCCCGGTGCCGTGCGTCGTTTCCTCCTCCTGATCGCTCTCGTCCTGTCCTGGCTGGCCTTGGCATTGCCCGCCCGCGCGGTCGAGGCAGCGCGGGTGTCGCTCGACAGCACGGCTGTCGATCTCACGCCCGTGGTCGAGCGCTTCACCGGCCAGGGGGACCGCATCCAGATCTCGACCGCGCCCGGGGCCGACGGCATCGTGCGGCGCATCGAGGTCGGGGCCAAGCAGAGCGGCACCAAGCCCAACTGGATCGTCTTCGCGCTCACCAACGACACCGACGAGCAGATCGAGCGGCTGCTGGTGGCGCCGCATTTCCGGCTGGTCGGCTCGGGCCTGATCTGGCCCGACCTCGGCGCTACCCGCATCTCGGCCATCACGGCGAGCCAGGGCTTTCCGCCCGAAGCCCAGGACAGCCCCGACGCCGACCTGTTCAGGCTGACGCTCGACCCGGGCGCCACCGTCACCTACGTGGCCGAGCTGCGGACGCCCAATCTGCCGCAACTGACCCTGTGGGCGCCCGACGCCTACAAGGACCAGATCACCAACCTGACCCTCTACAAGGGCGTCGTGATCGGCATCGCGGGGCTCATGGCGCTGTTTCTGACCATCGTGTTCGTGGTCCGGGGCGCCGTCATCTTCCCGGCCGCCGCCGCCCTGGCCTGGGCGGTGCTGGCCTATGTGTGCATCGATTTCGGCTTCTGGCACCGCCTGTTCACGGTCGGGGGCGACGCCGACCGGGTGTCGCGCGCCGTGGCCGAGGCCGTGCTGGCCGCAACGCTGTTCGTGTTCCTGTTCGCCTATCTGCACCTCAACCGATGGCACGTCCGCTACGGCCATATCGGGGCCGCCTGGATCGTGTTTCTGGCCGCATTGGTCGGGTTCGCGCTGTTCGACGCGCCGGTGGCGGCCGGCGTGAGTCGCATCATGCTGGCCACCGTGGCGGGAGTCGGCCTGATCCTCGTGCTCTACCTGTCGACGCACGGCTACGACCGCGCCGTGATGCTGATCCCGACCTGGTTCCTCCTATCGATTTGGGTGACCGCAGCGGGCTTCACGGTCGAGGGTGCCCTGTCGAACGACCTCGTGTCGCCGGCGCTGATGGGCGGGCTTGTCCTGCTCGTGATGCTGATCGGCTTCACCATCATGCAGAACGCCTTCGCGGGCTCGGGCCTCGGCCATGGCACCGTGTCCGACGCGGAGCGCAAGGCCCTGGCGCTGACGGGTTCGGGCGACATCATCTTCGACTGGGACGTCGATGCCGACCGCATTTTCGTCAGTCCCGAGATCGAGATGCAGCTCGGCCTGCGCCGCGGCAGCCTCGAAGGCCCTGCGGCGGGCTGGTTCGACCTGCTGCACGGCTTCGACCGCGAGCGCTACCGGGCCTCGCTCGATACGGTGCTGGAGCAGCGGTGCGGCCGCATCTCCCAGTTCTTCCGCCTCAGGGCCGCCGACGGTCATTATTTCTGGTACACGATGAAGGCGCGGCCCGTGGTGGGCCCGGACGGCGAAGTGGTCCGGGTGATCGGGACCCTGGCGGATTGCACCGAAAGCAAGAACGCCGAGGAACGGCTCCTGCACGATGCGGTTCATGACAATCTGACCGGCTTGCCCAACCGCGAACTCTTCTTCGACCGGCTCGACGCCGCGCTCACCATGGGCCAGGGTGCCAATGCGGCGCGGCCGACCGTCATCACGCTCGACGTCGACCGGTTCAAGCAGGTGAACGAGCAGGTCGGCCCATCGGTGGGCGATTCCATCCTGCTGACGCTGGCACGCCGCCTCGGCCGGGTGCTGCGCCAGCAGGACACGATGGCGCGCATCGGCGGCGACCAGTTCGCCTTCATCGTCATGTCGGAGCAGGGCCACGATGCCGTCATGGCCCTGGCCGACACGCTGCGCCGCACCTTGGCGACGCCCATCACCTTCGGCGACCACGAGGTGGCGTTGACCTGTTCGGCGGGGCTCGCGCCCTTCGACGCGAGCGTCCAGGCGAAACGCGAAACCATGCTGCAGGACGCCGAGGTCGCCATGGCGCATGCGAAGCGGGCCGGCGGCGATCGCGTCGAACTGTTCCGTCCGACGATGCGGGCCGCGCGATCCGACCGTACGACGCTGGAAGCCGACCTGCGCCGCGCCATCGACCGTAGCGAGATCAAGGTCCATTTCCAGCCCATCGTGAGGCTCGAGGACCGTACCATCGCGGGTTTCGAGGCGCTGCTGCGCTGGACCCATCCGCGGCTCGGCAATGTCACGCCCCTGGAATTCATCCCCCTGGCCGAGCAGACCGGCCTCATCGTCGACCTCGGACTTTTCGCGCTCGACCGCACGGCGCGCGAGCTCGCGGCCTGGCAGCAGGCTCTCGACGTCTACCCACCGATCTACGCCAGCGTAAACGTGTCGTCGCGCCAGCTCCTGCGCCACGACCTCCTCGGCGACGTGAAATCGGTGCTGACCCGCTCGGGCGTGTTGCGCAACTCGCTGAAGCTGGAGCTGACCGAGAGCTTGGTGATGGAAAACCCCGAATATGCCGCCAAGATGCTGCACCGCATCCGCGATCTCGGGGCCGGCCTGTCGCTAGACGATTTCGGCACCGGCTATTCTTCGCTGAGCTACCTGCAGCGTTTTCCGTTCGACACGATCAAGATCGACCAGAGCTTCGTGCGCCAGAACGGCAAGGGCGCCCGCCCCATCATCCTGCGGTCGATCGTGGGCCTGGCCCACGATCTCGGCATGGAGGTGGTGGCCGAGGGCGCGGAATCGGAGAGCGACGTGATCGAGCTGTCGCAACTCGGCTGCGAATACGCGCAAGGCTTCGCGTTCGGCCATGCGATCAGCGCCGCCGAGGCGCGCCGGCTCGTGGGCGCCGCGAGCGAAGCCGCCTGAGCGGGAGCGCGCCGTCATGACGGGGGCCGAGGAGCCCACGGTGGCGGCCGGCATCGTCTGCTTCCACCCCGAGCCTGGGCAATTGCTCGATCTCGTCGATGCGCTGAGCCGCGACACGGGCCGGATCTATCTCTTCAACAATGCCCCCCTCGACCCGGCGCTCGACCGCGTGCTGGGCGACTATGCCGCCGTGGTGGCGATCGACGCCGGCTCCAACCTCGGCGTGGGCGTCGGACTGAACTTCATCGCCCTCGCGGCGAGCCGCGACGGCTTCGAGCGGCTGATCCTGTTCGACCAGGACTCACGCGCCTGGCCCGGCATGGTGGGGCGGCTCGGGGCGGCCTTCGATCGGCTCGCGGCCCTGCGCCGTAACCCGGCCGCAGTTGGGCCGCGGCTCGTCGCGTCGCGGGGAGGGATCAACGGCGCCGCGGGCGATTCCAAGGCGCCGCGTTACCGCGTTCGGCGCGGCGTCGAGAGCGATGGCGCGACGATGCCCGTCGACTTTCTGCCGACCTCGGGCACGCTCTTCAACCTCCGGGTCCTGCGCGAAACCGGGATGTTCCGGGCCGACCTCTTCATCGACGGCATAGACCTCGAATGGTGCTTCCGGGCTTGGCGCCGTGGGTTTTCCTGTTGGCTCGCGGGCGACGTGCCGATGGAACACACGGTCGGGACCGGCTCGATACCGCTCGGCTTCGGCCTCACCATGCCGAACCAGAAGCCGTTCCGCATGTACAGCTACCTGCGCAACACGCTCTACGGCCTGAGGCTCGGCCACGTGCCGCTCGGCTGGAAGGCGCGCCAACTCGCCTATCTGCCGCTGCAGATGTTCGGCTTCGCGCGTCACCACGGCTTCAGCGGCCACGCGGTCCGCCCCATGCTGGCCGGGATCCGGGACGGGCTCTTGGGGCGCCTCGGCGTCCCGCCCGGAGCCGAGGATTGACCGGCACGGAGTCGATGGTGTCGCGGTTCGACCTCGCCCAATCAGCAGCGTGACCCGGGAGGGCCGATCCGCTTTCTTACGGACGGCGGCTCAGCTCGCCTTTTTCAGTGCGGGTGCGGCACGCTTGGCCTTGGTCTTGTCGGCAGCAGCGGCCTCCACACCCCGGCTCGGCTTCGCCTTCTCACCATCGGGCTTATCGGGCCCCTTCGCCGATCCCGAGGAGGTCTTGTCGTCACGAATGGACCGCTTCAACGCTTCCATGAGACTGACCACGTTGGATGTCGAAGGTCCGGCGTCGGCGCTCACCGCCGCCTGAGCCCCGCCCTTGGACGCGGATTTCGCCTTCGACTGGACCAGCGCCGTCAGGGCAAGCTCGTAACGGTCCTCGAAGCGGCTCGGATCGAAGGCGCCGGTGTTCCGCTCGATGAGCTGGGCCGCGAGTTCGCGCATATCGGCCGGCGCCTCGAAGTCGGCGATGTCCTCGAAGGTAGCGGTCGGCGATCGGACCTCGTCGGCCGCCCTCAGCAACGTGACCATCATGCCCTTGTCGAACGGCTCGATCAGCGCCACGCGCTCCTTGCGGGCGAGGACGAGACGGCCGAGCCCCGCCTTGTTCTTCTCCCGCATGGCATCGCGGATCACCGCGAAAGCCTCCCGGCTCACCTTGTCCTCGGGCGCCAGATAATAGGGCTTTTCGAGATAGCGCTCGTCCACCTCGGCACGGGCGACGAAATTCTCGATGTTGATCGTATGGGTGCTTTCGAGCCGGATCCGTTGGAGTTCCTCCTCCTCGATCACCACCAACTCGTTCTTGGCGATCTCGCACCCTTTGACACGGTCCTCCTTCGGCACCGGCTCCCGTGTCACCGAATCCACGACCTCCTCGTTGATGCGATTTCCCGTGCGGCGGTTGACGGTATGGCACTTCAGGTGGCTGCTGGCGCCGGTTGCGGGGTAGAGCGCCACCGCGCAGGACACGAGGGAGAGACGCAGGTGCCCTTTCCAGTATGACCGTCCAGCCATATCCCGCTCCACCACGCTTTACTTGTACATGTGAGTCGAACAGACTCAGCCCCGAGTCAAGATCGGCGCCTCGCGACTCAACTCGACTCGCGATCGAGTCGTTCCGTCGGCGAATAGATTCATGTGCGAAGAACGCAAGGCGTCCTGTACCTGCTTGGGACTCGGGAGCCGTGGGTCGGTTCCATCGAGAACTCCCGCCGAGAAGCACGACACTGGAAACGTCGGGGTAGTCGGGTCACCGCAATGAGGGACGGCGCGCTCGAGGATGACGCGGTTGGGGAGCCTTCCTTGCGAGAGCACGGAGAGGCGAAACTCCTCGAAGAGCGGCGATGCCCTCACCGCAGCACCGAGTCCCCCGCCAGCAGCGCCGAACCGCAATCAGCCAAGTGGTCGGGCCGTGCGCGGCGGATGCGGCCCGCCGCCACCACGGCCCTGGTGGCCGCGGTCAGGCCTTCTGGCGCCGGCGCTGGCGGTACTGGTCCGCGACGACGGCCGCCACGATGATGATGCCCTTGACGATGTCCTGGAGGTGGGCGTCGACCCCGACGAAGGTGAAGCGGCTCGTCATCACGCCCAGGATCACGGTGCCGATGACGGTGCCGGAGATGCGGCCCTGTCCGCCCGCGAGCGACACGCCACCGATCACGGCGCTCGCGATGGCGTCGAGCTCGCAGCCCGTTCCCATCGAGGCCTGGCCGCTCTGGGCGCGGGCCGCATGCCGCGCCGGCACGCGATCAAGCGGCAGGTCGATCGATCCCGCCAGCAATGAATTCCATACTGTCCCGGATCGCACCCGCGACGTCGTCCATGTCCTGTACCTCGGACGCGAAAGGTTCGAACGACACGGGGCCGCGATAGCGGCCGGCGAACAACGCCCGCACCTGCCCCAGATTGTCGAGCAGGTCCCGCCCGTCGACCAGCACGCGATGCGGGTCGCGCATGCGATCCACCCCGATCGTGGGATCGACGACGCCCGACACGTGGACGAGGCCGGTCATGTCGGGGAACAGCTCCGTTTCGCCCGCCACGTGATGATGGAAGGTGTCGTGCACGAGCGCGAAAGTGCCGAGGCCGTCGACCGAACGGATGGCGTCGATCGCCTCGCGCTTCAGCCGCAGCGACGATTCCGCGAAACCCAAGGGCTCGACGAGACCGGTGACGCCGGCCGAGGCCAGCATCGGTTTCAGCGCCGCGAGAGCCGCTCGCATGCCCGCGAGGCGCTCGTCCTCGGAGGCGCGGTAGGCGGGATCGTTGAGGGGGCACATGACGATCCCCTTGGCGCCGCAGGCCGCGGCATAGTCGATGAGGCGGCGCGCCTGAGCGTTCCGTTCGTCGTTCCAGATGTTGAAAGGGTAGAGGGCGTTAATGCTGGCGATGGAGACGCCGGCCCGGTCGGCCTCGGCCCGGATATCTCCAGCCGATGTGCCGTCCGCGATGGCCCGGCCCTCAAGATCGTTGCGGATCTCGCCCGTGGCGATGTTGAGAGACCGGGCGAGCGCGAAGAAGTCCCGAAGGCTCCGACGCGGCGCCGCCATGTGGTTCAGGGCGAAGTCGATATCGGCCACACAGACTCCTGTCCATCACCGATCCCGCCCCCATGACATGCGGCCGGCAGAGTGCCGCACGCCGCGGCGCGACCGCGCGAGGACGTCTCTCGGACGGACGGGTGTCGCGGCTGGAAATGCCGCATCGACAACCTCCGGTCCCTCACCTCCCGCACGCTCATCGTCGTCGTCGATGGAGCAAACCGATCATTATTCCCTGCTGATGGAATGGCTATTCCATTTCGGATCTATCGTCAACGCGCTCGAACCCGGATCCCGGGGGCAACCATCGAGCCGATCCGCACCCGGCCGATCGGTTGTCCATCGGTCCGCCGTTCCGGCGATCGATGACCGAGGCTCCACCGGGGCCGTCCGTGCGCTGCAGGGGCGCGCGGCGTTCCGTGGCGCGCTTTCGCGACGGAATGGGACCATTCGAGGCAAGACCGCATTGCCGATCTCGGCGACTTGGAGCAGGACGGCTGCGAGGTTTCGCACCGCCTTGAGGAGAAGCTGGACGCATGATGGCGGCCGACACTGCGCGCACGGCCCCGGCAGGGGATGAGGACCGCAGCCACATCCTCAACCTGTCCTGCACGGACCGGCCCGGCATCGTGGCGCGGGTCACGACCTCGATCGCCGCAGTCGGCGGCAACATCGCCGAGAGCGCCCAATACTGGGACCGCTCGACCGACCGCTTCTTCATGCGGATCAGCTTCACGGCGCCGGCCGCGGTCGGCCACGAGGTGATCCGGGGCGCCCTGCAGAGCGCCATCGACGGCTTCGGCATGGCGTTCAGCCTGACCGACGGTGACCGCGTGCCGCGCATCCTGGTGCTGGTGTCGCGATTCGACCATTGCCTGCTGCACCTGCTCTATCAGATCAGGGTCGGATGGCTGCGCGCCGAGGTCGCCGGCATCGTGTCAAACCACGCGGACAGCCGTCTCACGGCCGAGCAGCATGGTGTGCCGTTCCACCACCTGCCCGTGACGCAGGACAACAAGGCCGAGCAGGAAGCCCGGATCATGGCGCTCTATCGCGAGACCGGAGCCGACCTCCTGGTGCTGGCCCGCTACATGCAGGTGCTGTCGAACGCCTTCTCGACGGCGCTCAGCGGCCACGTCATCAACATCCACCATTCCTTCCTGCCGAGCTTCAAGGGCGCCAAGCCCTATCACCAGGCGTACGAGCGCGGCGTGAAGCTGATCGGCGCCACGGCCCATTACGTCACGCCGGATCTCGACGAGGGGCCGATCATCGAGCAGGAGACCGAGCGCGTCACCCACGCGCTGTCGGCCGACGACCTCGTGGCGGTGGGGCGCGACGTCGAGGCCCGCGTGCTGGCGCGCGGCGTGAAACTGCACCTCGAGCGCCGTGTGTTGCTCAACCACAACAAGACCGTGGTGTTCTGACCATGAGCGCCACCGTCATCGACGGCAAGGCCGCGGCCGCGGCCCTGATCGCGAACGTCCAGGCGGGAGCGGCGGAGCTCGAGGCCAGCGCCGGCGTGAGGCCCGGCCTCGCTGTGGTGATCGTGGGCGAGGATCCGGCGAGCCAGGTCTATGTCACGGCCAAGGGCCGCATGGCCGAGGACTGCGGGTTCAAGTCGGTCCAGCACGCGCTGCCGGCCGACATCGCCGAGGCCGAACTCCTGGCCCTGGTGGCGGCGCTCAACGCCGACCCCACGATCCACGGCATCCTGCTGCAATTGCCGCTGCCGAAACCGCTCGACGCGCTGCCGATCATCCGCACCATCCATCCCTCGAAGGACGTCGACGGGTTGAACGAGGTCAACGCCGGACGCCTGGCGCTAGGCGACCTCGGACGGGCCTTCGTGCCCTGCACGCCGGCCGGCGCCATGGTGCTGATCCGCGCGGCCCTGCCGCGACTCGCCGGCAAGACCGCCGTCGTCCTGGGACGCTCGAACCTCGTCGGCAAGCCGATCGCGAGCCTGCTGCTCGCAGCCGATTGCACCGTGACGGTGGCGCATTCCCGCACGGTCGATCTCCCGGAACTCTGCCGCACCGCCGACATCCTGGTGGTGGCCGTGGGCCGGCCCGAGATGGTCGAGGGCGACTGGATCAAGCCCGGTGCCGTGGTGATCGACGTCGGCATCAATCGCGTGCCGGATCCCGGCAAGGGCGAGGGCAAGACGCGGCTCGTCGGCGACGTGGCTTTCGCGGATGCGCAGGAACGTGCCCTGGCGATCACGCCCGTGCCGGGCGGCGTCGGCCCGATGACCATCGCCATGCTGATGCAGAACACCCTCGTGGCGGCGACCCGCGCGGCCGAGGAGCGGTCCGGATCGCACGATCCCGAGGGCTGACCGACCTGGGCCAGGCCGGGATCATGACGCGCGGGGGGAGCGCTGCGGCCGATGGCCGGCCGCCCTCCGCCTCATGCGCCGTAGATCTCCCTGCGGGCGGCCGCATAGAGGTCGGACTGGAAGGCGCCCAGTTCCACGAGGTCGGCTTGAGAAAGGGTGTCGATCTCGGCGATCATGCGCCGATAGCGGCGGTTCTTGTCAAGGCGGTCTTGCGCGAAGGCGAAAAGACGGTTGAGCATGGTTCGATGTCCTTCAATCTCGTTGATGGATCAAACCTCCCGGATCGGTCTTGCTGCCGATTTGATGAAACTAGATGAGCCTATGCTGCACTGCAATATAGAAGAGTGCACTGCAGCCAGACCTCACCCGCATGGATGGCTTCATGGTTCGTTGACGACTGGCCGAGGACACGGCGAATCGTCGATCGGCCTCGCGCTGCTCGAGACCGACGCCGCAAGGTTGCAGACCGGCCGAATTTTCTCGCTCCTCACTAGCCTTGCCGGCGTCTCGCGGTTATTTTCAATCGATGCAAGGCGCCGATGCCGCACGGTTGCGCTCGTCGCAAAGGTTCGGGATGTTGGGCGGATCGTGCGTGGCGCGATCCATGAGGGGAGGGCGTCTATGAACATGGAGCTCTCACGACGCCATTTTCTCAAGATGGCCGGCGTGGGTGTTGCGGGTACGTCGCTGGGGGCCTTCGGCTTCGGCGGCGTCGAGGCGGCGCAGGCCGCGGCCATCAGGCCCTACAAGCTCGCCAACACCACGGAAACCCGCAACACCTGCCCCTATTGCTCGGTGGCCTGCGGCATCATCATGTATTCCAAGGGGGACCTGAAGAAGGGCGAGCGCGCCGACATCACCCATATCGAGGGCGATATCGACCACCCGACCAACCGCGGCACCCTCTGCCCCAAGGGCGCGGCGCTCCACGATTTCGTGAAATCCGAGACCCGCATAACGGTCCCGAGGATCCGCAAGCCGAATTCCGACCGGTTCGAGCAGGTGTCCTGGGACCAGGCGCTGGATCGCATCGCGCGCCTGATGAAGGACGATCGCGACGCGAACTTCATTGCGAAGAACAAGGACGGCACGCCCGTCAACCGGTGGACCAGCACCGGCTTCCTGGCGGCCTCGGCCACCACGAACGAGACGGCGTACCTCACTTACAAGGTGGTCCGCTCCACCGGCATGCTGGCGTTCGACAACCAGGCGCGTGTCTGACACGGCCCGACGGTGTCCAGTTTGGGCCCGACGTTTGGCCGTGGAGCGATGACGCAACCCTGGACCGATATCAAGAATACCGATCTCGCGATCGTCATGGGGGGCAATGCCGCCGAGGCGCATCCTTGCGGGTTCAAATGGGTCGTGGAGGCCAAGGCGCATCGTGGCGCGAAGCTGATCGTGGTGGACCCGCGATACACGCGCACGGCTGCCGTTTCGGATGTCTACGCGCCGATCCGACAGGGGACCGACATCGCCTTCCTACTGGGCGTGATCCGTTATTGCATCGCCAACGACAAGATCCAGTGGGCCTACGCCAAGAGCTACACCAACATCAGCTATCTGGTGAAGGACGGCTTCGCCTACAAGGACGGCCTGTTTACCGGCTACGACGAGAACAAACGCGACTACGACCGCTCGACCTGGGATTACCAGCTGGGGCCGGACGGCTTCGTGCTGACCGACGACACGCTGGAGCACCCCCGCTGCGTCTGGAGATTGCTCAAGGACCACGTCGAGCAATATACGCCGGAGCTTGTCGAGCGCATCTGCGGCACGCCGAAGGACGCTTTCCTGAAGATCGCCGAGATGATCGCCGAGACGTCGGCGCCCGACAAGGCGATGACGTCGATGTACGCGCTGGGCTGGACGCAGCACTCCAAGGGCGCGCAGAACATCCGCACGATGGCGATGCTGCAACTGCTGCTCGGCAATATCGGCGTTGCGGGCGGCGGCATGAACGCGCTCCGGGGCCATTCCAACATCCAGGGCCTCACGGACCTCGGCCTGATGTCGAACCTCCTCCCGGGATATCTCACGATCCCGACCGAGAAGGAGAAGAGCTACGCCGATTACATGGCGACGCGCGCCTTCAAGCCGCTACGCCCCGACCAGATCAGCTACTGGCGGAACTACGACAAGTTCTTCGTCTCGCTGATGAAGTCGCTCTGGGGCGACAAGGCCACGGTGGAGACCAATTGGGCCTACGATTACCTGCCGAAGCTCGATGTGCCGGCCTACGACGTCCTGCGCATCGTCGAAATGATGCATGAGGGCAAGGTCAACGGCTACTTCTGCCAGGGCTTCAACCCCCTGCTGTCGGCGCCGAACCGGACCAAGATGACCGAGGCGCTGTCGAAGTTGAAGTTCCTCGTGACCATGGACCCGCTCGACACCGAGACGTCCAACTTCTGGAAGAACTTCGGCGTCTATAACGACGTCGACTCGTCCAAGATCGGCACCGAGGTGATCCAGCTTCCGACCACCTGCTTCGCCGAAGAGGAGGGTTCGCTCGCCAACTCGGGCCGGTGGCTGCAATGGCACTGGGCGGGCGGCTCGCCGCCCGGTGAAACCAGGCACGACACCTGGATCATGGGGCAGATCTTCACGCGTCTGAAGAAGCTCTACCTGGCCGAGGGCGGGGCTTTCCCGGACCCGATTGTCAACCTCACCTGGAACTATGCGGACCCCGAAGAGCCCACACCCGAAGAACTCGCCAAGGAGATCAACGGCTACGCGCTCGCCGACCAGTTCGACGCCCAGGACCCGACCAAAACCACGGCCCAGAAGGGCAAGCTGCTCGTCGACTTCAGCCAGCTGAGGAACGACGGCTCCACGTCCTGCGGCTGCTGGATCTACTCGGGCCAGTGGAACGAGAACGGCAACAACATGGCTCGGCGCGACAATGCCGATCCGGGCAATATGGGGACCTTCCTCAACTGGACCTTCGCCTGGCCGGTCAACCGCCGGGTGCTCTACAACGCGGCCTCATGCGACATGCAGGGCCGGCCATGGGACCCGAGCCGCAAGCTGATCTCCTGGAACGGGTCCAAATGGACCGGCTTCGACGTGCCCGACATCGCGCCGGCCGCGAAGCCCGGGACCGTGCTGCCGTTCATCCTGAACCAGGAAGGCACGGCGCGCATCTTCACCCGCGGGTTGCTGCGCGACGGGCCGTTCCCGGTCCACTACGAGCCCTTCGAGTCGCCGATCAAGAACCCGATCAACCCGGCGATCCGCGGCAACCCCGTGTCCCGCGTGTTCCAGAACGACGTGGCGTCGTTCGGCAATGCCGACGAGTTCCCCTATGCGGCCACCTCGTATCGGTTGACCGAGCACTTCCACTATTGGACCAAGCACAACCGGGTGAACGCAGTCCTGCAGCCCGAGTTCTTCGTGGAGATCTCGGAACAGCTCGCGGCCGAGAAGGGCATCCACCAAAACGACTGGGTGCGGGTCTGGTCGAAGCGCGGGTCCGTCAAGGCCAAGGCCTACGTGACCAAGCGGATCCAGCCGCTGATCTGCGACGGCAAGCCCGTCCACATCGTCGGCATCCCGCTGCACTGGGGCTTCATGGGCGCGGCCCGCAAGGGCTGGGGGCCGAACTCGCTCACGCCCTTCGTGGGCGAAGCCAACGTCGACACGCCAGAGTTCAAGGCGTTCCTGGTCAACGTCGAGCCCACCACGCCACCGGCCATCGCCTGAGGGAGAGCCGACATGTTCATGCCCAATGCTCCCGTCGGCGCCCCGGTCCCCGGGTTCTCGGAGAAGGACCTCGTCAAACGCTCGGCGTCATCCGTGCCGGAACCGGAGCGGAGGCTGACCGAGGTCGCCAAGCTGATCGACATTTCGAAATGCATCGGCTGCAAGGCCTGCCAATCGGCCTGCATCGAGTGGAACGACACCCATCCCGAGATGGAATCGTTCCACGGGACCTACATGAATCCCCACGATCTGACGCCCGACATGTACACGCTGATGCGCTTCAGCGAGTGGACCAACCCCGAGACCGAGAAGCTCGAGTGGCTGATCCGCAAGGACGGCTGCATGCATTGCTCCGACCCGGGCTGCCTCAAGGCCTGCCCGGCACCGGGCGCCATCGTGCAATACTCGAACGGCATCGTGGATTTCGTCCACGAGAACTGCATCGGCTGCGGCTATTGCGTGAAGGGCTGCCCCTTCAACATCCCCCGCATCTCGCAGACCGACCACAAGGCCTATAAATGCACCCTGTGCTCGGACCGCGTGGCCGTGGGCCAGGGGCCGGCCTGCGCCAAAGCCTGCCCGACCCATGCCATAACGTTCGGCACCAAGGACGAGATGAAGGCGGAAGCCGCCGATCGCGTGAAGGACCTGAACGGCCGAGGCTACAAGAACGCGGGCCTCTACGACCCGCCGGGGGTCGGCGGCACGCATGTCATGTACGTGCTGCAGCACGCCGACAAGCCGCACATCTACAACGATCTGCCCGACAATCCGAGGATTTCGAGCCTGGTCCAGGCCTGGAAGGGTGCCGGCAAATATGCGGGCCTCGCCATGATCGGCTTCGCGGCCGTGGCCAGCGCGGCCCACGCGGTCTTCTCGGGCCCGAACAGGGTCAGCCGCGAGGACGAGGAACACGGCGCCGAACTCACCGGGGATGGCCAATGACCCAGACCCCGGATGGCGACCGGAGGCTCGAAGAGGAGCGCATGATCCAGCCCGGGGACGCGATCCGGCCCGGGCACCCCCCGACCGTGAGCCGCTACGGGCCGCTGGTGCGGGCCAACCATTGGTTCACGGCGCTGTGCCTGATCACCTTGGCCATCTCTGGCATGGCGCTGTTCACGCCCTCGCTATACTTCTTGACCGGGCTGTTCGGCGGTGGGCAGAACACGCGCGCCTTCCATCCGTGGGTCGGCGTCGCGCTGTTCTTCTCCTTCGCGGCGCTGTTCGTGCAGCTGTGGCAAGCCAACCTGCCCAACAAGACGGACGTGGTCTGGCTGTCGCGGTTCAAGGACGTGCTCAGCGGCAACGAGGACGCCCTGCCCGAGATCGGCAAGTACAACGCCGGCCAGAAATTCGTGTTCTGGGGCATGTCCGGGCTGATCCTGGTGCTGATCGTCACCGGCATCGTGATCTGGCAGGAATATTTCGCCGTCTACACCGCCATCGAGGCGCAGCGGGTCGCGGCACTCGCCCATGCCTTTGCGGCCGTGATCATCATCCTGATCTGGATCGCTCACGTCTACGCGTCGATCTGGATCCAGGGCACGATGCGGGCCATGACACGCGGCTCGGTGACGGCCGGCTGGGCCTACCGCCACCACCGCAAATGGCTGAAGGAACTGGTCAGCCTGCGCCGCAAGGGTTCGAGGCAGAACGCGGCCGAGTAATGCGGATGGGCGCGGAGAGGTACGTTTCCGCTCGCTCGAGGTTCGTTCGGATCGAACGCCGGCAGCGATGAGTCCGGTGCTCTACTGGATCGAATCTTACGCTCGATACCTGTCCGAAACGGTCGATGTCGACCCGTAGCAGAAGGTCAGCACGTCCGCTCTTGGCCGGCTGATCATCCCGCCACCCTAGGCGGCGCGGAGGTTCGGGGCGAACCGTTTGCTCAGGTCGAGCGCGAGCGACCAAGCTCGAAGTTAAAAGCGATCGACGGATCAGCTGCAGTCCCGACCTGTGTGACCGCGTTCTCGGCGCGCGCGGCGAGGCAGGCCGGGGTTAGGCCAAGCAGTTCGTCGAGATTGCGGACCGGAGCGCCGGCAACTTGGCGGAGGAAGGATGCCGCGCGGTTGCCATGCCGGCGTGCGGCCTCAAGCTTGCATTCCCGCAGTTTCACGCCCATGGCCGCCAGGAGAATGAGGCCTTGCAGGAGGTTGCGTTCCGCAGTTTCCCTTTCGGCTGTTCGCCACAGTGCCTCCCATGCTTCGTGAGCCTCCCAGTAGTATCCGTGGTTGAACAGGTCCATGCCCCATAGGAAGGCATTCGGGTCTGTCGCCCCCATCGATGGCGACCCCAAGGCCGGCTGGTAGCTGTGCCCCCGCGGGTCACGGACCAGGTGAGGGAACCGGCCTGGAAGGTAAGCGTAGGGAGGGAGTGGCCGTTTGGGGAGCAGCCTTCCGCATGAGCGCCGCTGGGCCGATTGCGGGACCGAAGGACGAGGAAAGCCGAGATAGGCCTCGTCGAGCTCATGCAAGAAGCAAGGCGGGGAAGCGTAGGGGCCGAGGTCATCCTCGTCGTCGCCGATCATCATGGATCGTCCATCATCAGGTCCCGGCCACGCGCGAGCCCGAAACCACCGGCCAGTGTCGGTGGAGTCTTCGCCCCGACCATGGCCAGAACGCGGTGGATTACGACCCATATCTGATGTCAGCGATGTCCGCTCGCCGGCAGTTTGATCCACCGTCAAGGACCGCCCTCTGGTCGCGAGCGGAACGCCAGCCTCGCGGCTTGCCCAATCGCGGTTTCCTGGGTCGCGTTCATGCGGCCGCCGGGCGGCTGCTCGTCAAGGCGGCCCATCCGGATCACTGCCGCTTAGCATTGCCGTTCCCGATCGCGGTCAGCACACGGCGCGTCACGGCCGAGCACCGGGCTCCATCGAAGGGGAACACGTCGGCGAGGCAAGTCGTGAGGTCCTTTTCCAGCTCCCTGCGCAGCATAGCCCGCGCATGATGCACGCGCGTGCGCACGGTGGCATTCGAAATCTGGAACTGCGAGGCGATCTCGTCCACGCTCACGTCCTCAATGGTGTGTAGGACGAAGACGGAGCGGAACGACGGCGGCAGGGCGTCGATTGCCCGTTCCAGCATCTTGCGGACCTCGGCCCGGGCAAGATCGCTCTCCTGTTCGGCCGCCGTAGTCGGAAACATAACGACGCTCGACATCCGGTGCTCCTCAAGCTGATCAATCCCGACCGTAGGCCGAGCACGCCGTCGCCGGGCGAGCGCCTCGTTGAGCGCGATACGGACCAGCCAAGTCGAGAGCTGCGACTCCCCCCGAAACGTCCATAGCTTGGAATAGGCCCGCGTCCAGGCTTCCTGGACCACGTCTTCGGCCTCCGCATCGTCGCCACAGATGCTTCGCGCCGCGCGATAGAGCTTTCGGTTGTAGCGCTGCATCAGTGCCGCAAATGCGCCCACCTGGCCCGACGCGATCGGAGCCAGGAGTTCGCGATCGGGCAGGCCGGCCCAGTTGGTTTGGCTGACGCGTGCTTGTTCCATCGAGCGCTCCCCCATGCCTTGGATGCCGACCGGAGCGAAACGTTCCCGTTCGCGATGCCGGGAACGTTCGGGCGGTCGCAACATCCAATGACGGTCGAGCCAGCACGGCTCGCCTTACGGGAGAGCCGCCATGGTCCGGGTTACGACTTCGATTTTTCTCGCCTCCGTCCTGTCAATCGCCACCTCCGCGGCGCTAGCCCAGAGCACGGCCAAGCCGACTGATCCGCAAATCGCCCACGTCGCCTACACGGCGGGGCAGATCGACATCACGGCCGCCGAGCTCGCGCTGAAGAAGACCCACGACAAGGCCGTTAGGGAATTTGCCGAGGAGATGGCCCGGGATCACGCCGCCGTCAACAAACAGGCTCTCGCCCTTGTGGAGAAGTTGAAGGTCACGCCGGAGGACAACGACATCAGCCGATCCCTGACTGCAGCGGCGGCCAGCAAGCACGAGGAACTATCGCGTCTGAACGGAAGCGCGTTCGACAAAGCCTATGCGCAAAACGAAGTCGCCTATCACAAGACCGTCAACGGCGCGCTCGCGACGGTGCTGATCCCCGATGCCACGAACGGCGAACTTAAGACCTTGCTGGAGACGGGGCTCAAGCTTTTCAAGGAGCACCAGCAGCATGCCGAGCACCTTGCCACTCATTTGCAGTAGATGCCGATGCCCATGCAGCCGAGCGTCGGGGTGGTGGCCGCCGTCTTCATCGGCCTCCTCACCTGCGGCGAAGCTTCGCCACAGGCCGAGCCACCTGTTCGCGTCGTCGCCGTCGCGAACCTCACGTTCGCCCCGACCCCGACGAGCGTGCACGTGAACGATGTCGTTGAATGGAGGAACGCCGACATTTTTCGCCACACGGCCACGGCGAAGGACGGCAGCTTTGATGTGGACCTGCCGCCAGGCGCCAAGGGCCGAACCACGATGCGGCGGGCGGGCGTCTTCATCTACATCTGCCGCTTCCATCCTGGGATGACGGCACGCCTCGAGGTTGCGCCGTAAATCCTACGCAGTCCTTTCCACGTCCAGAGGTAGTCACACCGCATGAACGACTGATTTCAAGCTGATTAAGCAGTCCAGGAATGGTATCGATGGGCGCAAACCGGAACATCCGGTTCTGGGTGATCAGCCAACTTAAGGAATCCACCCATTGCCGACACTCGAGTGTGTACCGCAGGCGAGCGAAATGCCATCCTTTTGGCCAGTGCGCTGCGAGCCGACCTCGGGCTGATCGACGAGCGGGCCGGAGGCGCTGTAGCGCGCCCGAGACCTGGCCGCCACGGGCACCCTGGGACTGCTCGGGGCGGTCGCGCGCTTGCGGCAGACCAGCTTCAGGTGTCGGCGGGCTCTGCTGCACGGGCTTATGGCGCGACACCGCGGAACCCGAGGCGGGGAGGCCATCGGTCTCGCAACCCGCATTGCCGGGCCGGCTCGCCCGGTCCATATGCTGAGCATGGCCGAGCCCAGAAACATAGCACCCGACCCCGGCGTGATCGGCGGCATCGACACGCCGCCCTTCGCACGCCTGCCAGACCCGGAAGCGCTGTTCCTGAAGCGCGGCCTGCGGCTCCGCGCCTATGCGGAGCAGAGCGACCTCAAGCCCTTCCTGCTGTTCCTGGCCGACCTGGCCCGCGCCCAGGCCGCGATCCAGCCCACCCTGCCCGCACCTGCCTTGTCGGACGACGACGCGCTGGCGCGCGCGCGGGAGGCCGCCATGCCGCCGATCGACCGCGCCGCGCTCGATGGGAATGCGTCCTTCGACGCCACCTTCGACCGGCTGTTCGACGCCGCCGCGGCGATCGAGCAGCCCGACGAGGCCCGCGCGGCCTTGCGGCGAATCGCGCGGGATCGCGCGCTCCGCGACACCTGCGCCCGCACCGTGCTGGCGGGCGAGCGGCCCGAGACCGGGCTCGCCGAGCACGCCTATGCGGCCGCTGCCGTCCAGGTCCACCTGGCGCGGATGGCCGGGCGGCTCGACGTGGCAAGCCTCGTGCCGGTCGGCACGGGGGCATGCCCGGCCTGCGGCGGCCCTCCGGTGTCCTCCACGATCGTGGGCTGGCAGGGCGCCGACGGCGCCCGCTACTGCACCTGCGCGCTCTGCGCCACCATGTGGAATGTCGTGCGGGTGAAATGCACGCTGTGCAATTCGACGAAGGGCATCACCTATATGGGGATCGACGGCGGCACCGATACGGTGAAGGCCGAGACCTGCGACGCGTGCGGCCGCTACGTGAAGATCCTGCAGGGGCAAAAGGATGTCGACGTCGACGCCGTGGCGGACGACGTCGGCAGCCTCGCCCTCGACATGCTGATGCGGGGCACGCGTTACCGACGCGGCGCCTACGACCCCTTCCTCATGGGCTACTGACATGTCGGCCGCGACATCTCGGCTGCGCGACCTGCCCGGGGTCGACGAGCTGCTGCGGCACCCCGACGGCGCCGCCCTGGCCGAGCGTTTTGGCCGTGCCGAGGCCGCGGAGGCGATCCGCTCCTCGATCGCGGACGCCCGGGAAGCGCTGCGCGGCGGCATCGACGCCGACATCGGCCCGTCGGCGATCGCCGCGGCCGCGGACCTGCGGCTCGCAGCGCGCGACCGCTCGACCCTGCGCCCGCTGTTCAACCTCACCGGCACAGTGCTGCACACCAATTTCGGCCGTGCCCTGCTGGCCGAGGCGGCCGTGGAGGCCGCGACGACCGCCATGCGCAGCCCCATGGCGCTGGAGTACGACCTCGACGCGGGGCGCCGCGGCGAGCGCGACGACCACCTGCGCGGCCTCCTCGCCGAGATCACCGGCTGCGAGGACGCCACGATCGTCAACAACAACGCCGCGGCCGTGCTGCTGGTCATCAACACGTTCGCGTGCGGCCGCGAGGCCGTCGTGTCGCGGGGCGAATTGGTCGAGATCGGCGGCGCCTTCCGCATGCCCGACATCATGGCCCAGGCCGGGGCCAGCTTGCGCGAAGTCGGCACCACCAACCGCACGCATCCGCAGGACTATCTCGGCGCCTTCGGGCCCGACACGGGCCTCGTCATGAAGGTCCACACCTCGAACTACCGCATCGAGGGCTACACCAAGGAGGTCGCGGCCCCCGAACTGTCGGTCCTGGCGCGCGAGGCCGGCGTGCCGTTCTGCAACGACCTCGGCTCCGGCACGCTGGTCGACTTGTCGCGCTGGGGGCTGAAGAAGGAGCCCACGGTGCGCGACGCCGTGGCCGAGGGCGCCGACCTCGTCACCTTCTCGGGCGACAAGCTCCTCGGCGGGCCGCAGGCCGGCTTCGTGGTGGGCCGGCGCGACCTCGTCGCCAGGCTTAACCGCAATCCGATGAAGCGGGCACTGCGGGTCGACAAGCTCCGCCTCGCGGCGCTGGAAGCCACGCTGAAGCTCTACCGCGATCCCGACCGGCTCGCCCCCACCCTGCCGACGCTGCGCCTGCTGGCGCGGCCCCGCGCCGAGATCGCGGCCCTGGCCGAGCGCTTGCGCGATCCCGTCGGGGCGGCGGTGCCGGGCTATGGCGTGACCGTCACGGCCTGCGCCAGCCAGATCGGTTCCGGAGCCCTGCCGGTCGACACCATCCCGAGCGCCGGACTGTCCATCGCGCCCGCCGCGAGGAACGGCGACGATGCGCTAGGTCGGCTGGCCGCGGCTTTGCGTGCCCTGCCCCGGCCGGTGGTCGGCCGCATCACCGAGGGCACCCTGGTGCTCGACCTGCGCTGCCTCGAGGACGAATCCGGCTTCATCACGAACCTCAGCGCCCTGCCGCGGGACACGGGCCATGCCCTGGCTTGACCGTCTGCTCGGGCGCCGGCCCGAGGATGCGGCCGCCGCCATGGTGCGCGCCCAGGCGCTGGCGGCCTCCGGCGATTATGCGGCCGCGCTGGTCATCTGGGAGCCGCTGGCCCGCAAGGGACAGGCACGGGCCCGCAACGCCATCGGGACGTGTTTCGCGGAAGGGCTCGGGGTCGAGCGCGACCCGGCCCTGGCGCACCGCTGGATCGGGCTCGCGGCCGAGGCCGGCGATCTGGTCGCGCAGCGCAACCTCGCGGCGCTCCATTTCCGCGGCGAGGGCGTGGCGCAGGACGACGCGGAAGCGGCGCGGCTCTACCGGATCGCGGCCGAGAACGGCGACGCGCCGGCCCAGGACATGCTGGGCTACATGCTGCTCGAAGGCGTCGGGCTGGAGGCCGATCCCGTGGGCGCGCGCCATTGGGCCGAGCGGGCCGCCGCGGCCGGGGTCGTGGGCGCCATGACGCGGCTCGGCACGATCCACAACGACGCCCTGGGAGTGCCGCGCGACAGCGAAAAGGCGGTACACTGGTGGCGCCGGGCGGCCGACCGCGGCGACGCCGACGCCCAGGCGTTCCTCGGCGCGGCCCTGCTGATCGGAGGTGGCATCGCGCGCGATCCCGTGGCGGCGCTGGCCTGGCTGATCCGCGCGCAGAACGGCGGCAGCCTCCGCGCGCCAGCTTATCTGCCGACGGCGCGCGGCGCCAACGACACCGCCGGCAGCGCCGAAGCCGAGCGCCGCGCCCTCCTGCCGCTCCCCTCGGGCGTCGTACCGTGATCGTCGGCACGGCCGGCCACGTCGATCACGGCAAGACCGCGCTGGTTCGCGCGCTGACCGGCACCGATACCGACAGGTTGCCGGAAGAGAAAAGGCGCGGCATCACGATCGACCTCGGCTTCGCCTATCTGCCGGTCGAGGGCGGCACGCTGGGCTTCGTCGACGTCCCGGGCCACGAGCGCTTCGTCGGCACCATGGTGGCGGGCGCCACCGGCATCGACCTGCTGATGCTGGTCGTGGCGGCCGACGACGGCGTCATGCCGCAGACGCGCGAGCACCTCGCCATCGCGGACCTCCTCGGGCTGCGCCGGGGCCTCGTGGTGATGTCCAAGGCCGATCTCGCCGACGCCGAGCGCCGCGACGCCTTGGAGCGCGAGTTCAGGGCCGCCCTGGCCGGCACCGCCTTGGCCCAAGCGCCGATCCTGCCGGTGTCGACCATCACCGGGGAAGGTGTCGCGGCCCTCCGGGCCGCCCTCGCGGCCGAAAACCTGGCGGGGGCCGAGCGGGACCGCGCGGGGCGGTTCCGCCTCGCGGTCGATCGCAGTTTCGTGCTCGCCGGCGCCGGCACGGTCGTCACCGGCACGGTGCTGTCGGGCGCCGTCAGGGTGGGCGACCGCGTGCTGCTCAGCCCGGGCGGCACACCGGCCCGCGTGCGCTCGATCCATGCGCAGAACCGCGCCGCCGAGACGGGACGCGCGGGCGAGCGCTGCGCCTTGAACCTCGCCGGGGTCGAACGCGCCGCCGCGGCGCGCGGCGACATGGTCCTCGACCCGACGCTTCACGCCTCGACCGACCGCATCGACGTGCGGCTGCACGTCTTGCCGGGCGAGCCCAAGCCGGTCGCCACCTGGCTTCCCGTGCGGCTGCATCACGCCGCGAGCGATGTCGCGGCGCGGCTCGTGCCGCTGTCGGGCGACGGGATCGCGCCCGGCCGGGACGGCAGCGCGCAGCTCGTGCTGGAGCGACCCATCGCGGCCGCGACCGGCGACCGCTTCGTGCTGCGCGACACCTCGGCCCGCCGCACCATCGGGGGCGGCACGATGCTCGATCTCCGGCCGCCGGCCCGCAAGCGCCGCACGCCCGAGCGGCTGGCCCAGCTCGAGGCCCTGGCCGAGGCCGATCCCGACCGTGCCGTCGCGCGCCTGCTCGCGCTGCCCCCCTATCACCTCGACCTCACGGCCTTCTGCCGCGACAGGGCGCTCGCCGCCGACGCAGCAGACGCCATGGCCGAACGGCTCGGCCTCGCATCGCTCCGGATCGGCGACGGTAGCGCGGTCCTGTCGGCCGGTCACTGGGCCGAATACGAGACAGCGCTGGTCGGCGCCGTGGCGGCGTTCCACGCCGAGAACCCGGATCTGCAGGGCCTCGGCAGCGAGCGGCTGCGCCTCATGCTGGAGCCGCGGCTGCCGCGGCCCATGTTCGTGGCCGCGCTGGCCCGGCTCGTCGCCACCGGCGGCATCGCGGCCGAGGGCTCCTGGGTGAGGCGGCCCGACCATGTGGCGCGGCTCGGTGCCGCCGACGAGGCTTTGTGGGATCGCATTGCACCGCATCTCGCCAGGCACGAGGAGCGGTTCCGGCCGCCGCGCGTGCGCGACCTCGCGGGCGCGCTCGGCGTCACCGAAGCGGACGTGCGCCGCCTGTGCCGCCTCGTCGCCCGCTCGGGACGCATCGACCAGGTTGCGCCGGACCATTTCTTCACGCGCGACAGCGTGGCCGAGATGGCCGGCATCGTGGCCGAACTGTCGCGCGGCGGCCCTGGCGAGTTCACGGCCGCGCAGTTCCGCGACCGTGTCGAGAACGGCCGCAAGGTGGCGATCCAGATCCTCGACTTCTTCGACCGGCACGGTTTCACGATCCGGCGCGGCGACCTGCGCCGCCTCAACCCACACCGCGCCGACCTGTTCGGCGCCGGCCCTTGACGGAACCATCGCGGGGAGGCGCGCGTCGATCCCATGGTTCTGTCGATGAAACCGAGACTGCGCCATGGCTCATCTTCCCTATTCCACGGCGCTGATCGTCGGGGCGGGCGCGGGCATCAGTGCGTCGCTGGCCCGTGCTCTGACGGGTGCCGGGCTTCGTGTCGGCCTCGTGGCCCGCAACGCCGGAAAGCTGGACGCCCTCAGGGCCGAAACGGGCGCCGCGGCCTTCTCGGCGGACGCCTCCGACCCGGCCGGCGTGGCTCGCCTTTTCGACGAGGTGGATGCGGGGCTGGGCGAACCCGACGTCGTGATCTACAATCCGAGCCTCAGGGCGCCCGGCCCTCTGACGGAACTCGATCCAGAACTGGTCCGCAAGGTCGTGACCGTGTCGGCCTTCGGCGCTTTCCTGGTGGTCCAGCAGGCCGCGCGCCGTATGGTGCCCAAGGGCAAGGGCGCCATCCTGCTGACCGGCGCCTCGGCCAGCGTCAAGGGCTTTCCCCTGTCGGCCGCCTTCGCGATGGGCAAGTTCGCGCTCCGGGGACTGGCGCAGA
>JAABUY010002215.1_pt1 | contig 23651 bp, 17 predicted proteins | sample 5560271 | NCBI WGS metagenome assembly JAABUY01 (sample SAMN10711886, study PRJNA513374) | rock metagenome | isolation source: Antarctica rocks | place: Antarctica: Victoria Land, University Valley | reverse complement strand
GGGGGGTGGGGGGGGGGGGTGGGGGGGGGGGGTTGTTGGGGGGGGGGGGGGGGTGGGGGGGTGGGGGGGGGGGGGGCGGGTGGTGGTGGTGGTGGTGGTGGTGGTGGATGTGGTGGCTAGTGGGGAGGAGGAGGAGGCGTTGGTGGGGTGGGAGGGCGGCGTCGAGGCGGCGGAGGCGGAGGAGGAGGACATGTCGGTATTGGGGGAGTGGGAGGGGAAGAAGGGGTCGGTTGTTTCGGTTAGGTGCAGGTTTGCGCGGAGGGAGGTGAAGAATGCTGGATGTGTGTTAGTTGATTCAGAGAGAGGGGGAGGAGGGGTGGGAGAGGGATGGAGGCGTTGCGCGCGCGTGGGTTAGGGGTGGGTTGTGGACATGCCACTTGGGGGGGGGGGAAGGGGAGGTTGATGCTCGATTTGATAGTTGGGAGAAGGAAAGATAATTGAATAACTTACCAGCGCTTGTCCGAAAGCCAGGGATCCTGTGGCTGACCCCGATGTTGTTCAAGTACGACGTGGACGAGGACAAGGATAAGGACGAGGGCGAGGAGGAGGAGAAGAAGGAGTTGGAAAGGTCGGAGGAAGTCCGAACCCGGGTCTGGCGGACCATCTTGGCGGAGTCAATCTCGTTTACGGTTGGGAGGGACGAAAGGGGGAGAAGAGAGAAAGCAGAGGGGAGGGAGAGCGCACGTTGTTGAAGGATTGGATGCGATGCGATGATTTATGGATCAAACTCTAACTTGACTCTTTTTCTCCTGATTAGATTAGATAAGGATAAGGTCGGCAGCACAGACCCTCGAGCCACTTCCGGGCCGAAAATGATTTTGCGCCGATACGCATCACCCGACGGGGCTAGGGTAAAGTGATCATGATTCTCATCAATCATCAGAAAAAGGTATTATGAAATTTATTGTACGAAGGTCCGGTATGATACACGCGCAACAAACGAAACCGTTGAAGAGATAACCCGCAAGTCTAGGGTATATCCGCAACCGCCAGTGAAGTACTCCCGACCGAAGCAAGCTATGCACACTTCCTCCTCCTGCAGCAATCTGGACGCCGATGATGCTTGCTAAAGCGCTTGGAAGAAACGACTGATTGACTGTAGACGTGAAAGAAAAAATACCTGCAAGCTCTTGCGGTAAGATGATGATCACTCGCTGAGCACCGGAGTCGCGACAACCCCCTCAGCCACGAGCTGCTCCCCTTCATCCAACAGCTCCGTGATTCTCGCCAGATCTCCGATCATGTGCTTCCCCTGACCGACCAGCAAGAGCTTCTCCGCGTTGGCCGGCAGGCCGAGGTATGTCGGTGGCTCGCGCTCCGGCAATGCGTTCACCCACTCCATGTATTCCGCCATCCGAGTCCCTCCTGGCATTGTCAAGCTGCCTCCTTTTCCTTCTGCTTCTCCGTCGTGCCCATCTGACTCGTGGTCCGGTGCGCCTTCCACGAGCTTGTGGTCAAGCTCAAATGCCGCTGGCGTCAGCACGCTGTTCACGAGTGAGGTGAGTTGTTTAAAGTCGTCTTCGTCATCGACTTTCCCGCCGTAGGTCTCCAGAATGAGTGTGCGGAGCATGTCCCAGGGAAGCTTGTTCGGTGCCACGTTGAGTCGCCCGGAAGCCACAAAATCGACCCAGGTATCGATGATGAACGCGGAACATTCGTACTGTGGGTGTTTGTTAGCCTGAATTCATCATACTGCCAATAGGCTTGAAAACATACGTCGCTATCATTAAACTCCCAGAACCCCTTCCATCCGAGGTTCGGGGCGTAACGGAGTCTCTCTTGCACGACCGCATGTAGGAACGACAACAGTAGATAGACTCTTGCCTTTTCGACTGGCGGTTTGGAAGCTCTCGACGCGAGCGCAGACAGCGAGTCCTTCATGTTAGCCCGGACCCCGGCTGGCTGTTCGTACATCAAGACCCGTGAAGCCCTGATGAGGTTGACGGGGATTTTCGGACTGGACTCCATGGACAGAAAGAGACGGAAGTTCGCGTGCGGTTTGGTCGAACCCAGCCGCTTCTCGAGGCTTTGCAACCAAGATGGCGCGAGATGGACGTTCTTGACGAGGACCCAGGATCCGGTCGCAGCGGCATTGCTGATAGCTTTGTCTGCACTTGCAAGGCCCTCACTGGAGCCCATGGCAATGTTGGTACATTGTGCTCCAGTGCTGCCCACGAGATGGTCTACCTTGTAACTGGCATCGAATCCGGGACTTGAGCTGAGTGCGATGGGTGTTGTGGCAGACACTTGCTCAAGGACGACGCCTAGGTCGCCGCTGTCATCAAGGAGACCTCTGCCGAATACGGCAGTGACAAACTTCTCCGCCGCAGGCACAAACCGATCGAGACGGAAGAGCTTCACTAGTAGTACGGATCGTAGCTGTTGATCGAGAGGCGCCGTGTCCGAGCTCCATACCACGGGAACGAAGTTTTCTGCAAGCTCTTCAGATAAGAACTTCTCCCAAGCAGGTGCCGGGACATCTTTGATTAGAGATTTAAAGACTGGCATTCGGTGAGCCATAGCCATTGCTTCATCCTTCCGTTGTGCGTCGGTGGAGATATCAGCTCCTTCCATGCCGTTATTGAGGATTATGTCTATTAGACCTTTGTCCATTTCGTATGGCGACGCCTGGGCCAATAATACAGCGAATGTAATTCGATCTTTCTGGAGAAGGCCAAGGGAGGTGCGCTGGTAAGCAGTGACAAAAAGGTCCCGCAGGATGATGTTCACACGAGCAGTACTGTTCGTCTCAGCGGCCAGACGCTTGTTTCCACCGAGCACCGAGTTGAATATCTCCACAAAGTATTGAAGTGAGAACTGATAGAAGTGATTGAGATGGTGCAGTTGCTCCAGCACTGCAAAGATGGCACTGCACGATCGAGCGATGATGTTGTACTGTCGCGTAATATTTTCAACGTCGGTCATCACACCTTCTGTCTCCGTCATCTTCCTCGATATGTCGGCAGCTTCCTTCTTCAGCGTCTCCAGAGTCTCGATAACCACATCGTCATCGAGAATATTGCCGCGAGATTCATTAAGCGCTTGAAGCAGTCGTTTCTCGAGCTGTCGAAGATGAATGGTGAACTCCCCCTGTAGCTTGACCAAATTCGTCCGCCTCTCGTCAACGTCCGGGCGCTCAAATTTGAGAACTTCGTTGAGAGACTGTGTCTGTAAACTACTCTGGGTTACAGTGAAATTGACAAAGGTGGTGCGACTGCAGATATCAGGAGCGAACGTAGCGGACGGATCCCGCGTCGATAGGTACAGCTTAAATGTGGGTGAAAAATCGATCTCCTGTCTGCCCAACTGGATAAGGACACGGCCTCCAGTCTTCTGGTACTCTTTGTTGAGGACATGGTTTAGCACCGGATCCAAGTACTCGGCGTCCTGTATCAATATCGGGTTGCCAAATCGAAGTGAGCTTTCCAACTGCTTAGTGAACGAATCATCCAAGAAGCTGGTTACCGTCAGTCTCCTATCTTTACATTCATTTTGTAAAAACTCAGTGACACGTCCAGAAGGGTCGATGATTAACGGGTAGCGGTTAAAACGTTTGAGAATGATTGCGTTCTCCCTGCACAAGTCGTCGACGGGTAGTGAATTTTCTTGCCATTTCAACCGCTCGTCGGCACTAGATAGATACTCTGTCATTGGGTTAAGTGGCTTGTACTTGATGCCGGATGAAGAGAGCTGCTGCAGCCAATCTTCCGTCATAGCCTTGCGAAATTGCTGATCGAATAGCCCACTGTAGGCAAGGAAAGCGGCGGCCACGAGAACGTCCCCAATCAGCGTTCCGATTTGTGTCTCAAATGATCTACTACCGTTTTCCCACCTGGATCGCTCTGACGATAGACTATCCAGTAAACGTACACTTCGATCGACCTTGAATTGCACACGTGACATTTCGGACTTGATAGCTTGCGTCTCACTGATCAAGGCGGCGTACTCGCTCTTATAAGTGGCGATGCTGCCCTCAAGATCGTTGATGGTGTTGTAGATAGCCTGCGCCTCGGCTTTAGTCTGAAGGGCTTGCTCCTCAAGCTGATCGACTTCGTCACGCAGAGGTCCGACTCGGTCCAGAATCTCCGAGTAATTGACTTGCGCTTCGACCCACTGGACCAGTGGTCCGCACGCTTTACTTGCTCGATTCACCCTATCGTAAGTAAATTCCTCCTTGGAAAGGTATTCATTTTGCATCTTCAGACGGTGACTGCGTGTCATTTGTCGCTCGTTATCGTAGTTGACGATGCTAGCGATGAAGTCATCCCGACGTACGATACCCTGAATCGTCTTCCAGCTGTCCACCTTGTGACCCAGCAGGGTACAGACAGACTCCAAGGTAAGTTTCACGCCAGCGGGCGGGCTTCCCATTGAGCGCAGTTCAGTTAGATGTTGCCGTTTGATGTTGCTGACGCTTTTCTGGGCATCTATGACCGCAGGTTCGGCTTTTGCAAGATCTTCCTCGACGATTTGCTTCCTCTTGGCCACTTCCTTGTCTTGCTTGTCTAGAGCCGTCTGGATCTCGAGCGATGCGCTCTTTCGGTGCTCAGCCTCTCTCTGGTCGGCCACCATTCGCTGCAACTTCTCATTCGCTTCTGCATCCTTTCGCTCGAGTTGACTCTTTTTCTGCGCAAGGCTCGATCTCAGATCCCGAACCTTCTCCACGGTATCTTGAAGCTTCTCGAGGCCGACGTTGAGATGTCGTTGCTGTTCTTCGAGATCCTCACGCTTCTCATTGAACAGCTTCACGTACTGGGCAACGAAGTCGAGGAAGTGCCGGGGTGTGAGGAAAGTGATTCTGCCTTGCTGTTTGTGTAGACGTTGCATAAAGCGCTGAAGCGAGTGGTGAACATAGACCATCGAGTTTACGACAGCATCACGGTGAGATGGTGGAAGGGGGAGATCGCGGTATGCAACAGGGATGCTATCCGGGGCAACGTATTCTGGTCGATCCAAGTCCACCGATTGAGTAAGCTCTGACCCAACCTGGAAAAGAGCTTGGTCTGACCAGTCTCCAAACCAATTCAGAACGCAGCGATTGAAGAGTGCAGGACTTGTTGCAGCTTTCGATGACAATCCATCCTCCGGTGGATTCATAGTGAACACGACGTGTAAGTTCTTGATGATCTGTTGGGTAAACCATTTGTACAGCTCCTCTTGCGAGTCTAAAAGTAAGCCTTGTCGCTGAGCCCCCTCTTTACAGGCAGTCATGAGCGATGCATATTCGTCGCCCTCAAAGAGACCGGGAACCTCTGCATTTGCAAGCAGAGTGTTCATCCGCTCCAAGAACCCGGAATCTAAGACGTTCGATTCGTCCATGATGAAGCAAATCTTCTCGCCTTTACAACCACAGCGACGCAGAACCTCTCTAAGGTCATCATCAAAGTCTTCTGCGGAATACTTACCATGAACTTTGATCTGGAATACCTTAAGACCATTCATCCAGGCCACGAACCTAGAGAGCGTGGTCTTACCGCTACCACTGACCCCGATCAGAATAAGATGGCCTTGCGCTTGCCGGAATACCCGGTCAATGCGGAGTACATGCTCGAGGACATCGTTGAAGAGGATGAGTGGTACATCAACTTCTTCTTCACAGAACGTTTTCAGCCGAGCCTTGACGAAGTCTCGCAACTGTTCGCGATCGACGGGCACATAATTCTTCGAAAGCCAATTGGAGTAGAGGATTGGGCCCTTCAAAGCCTTCTCCTCATCAATGCTTGGGAAGTGTTCCAGGGCGATTCGACGGCCAGCTTCCTCGGTCCATTGACGCTCGTCCTCGGCAACCAGTCGGTCGTTGAACAGTCGCAACGCTTCATGTGCCCAAATGCGAACTAGTCCCTCGACTGATAGTATTTCCAGTGGTCGAATGGCTTCATAGATACCGCGTACCCATCTCGTCAGCTCACGTGGCGAGTAAACATAATGAGGTTGGACCTTGGTAGTGAAGCGGGCCTGAGACTCCAAATAAAACTGCACCATGGCTTTTGTCAATGCGTCGGAGTACCCTCTTAATGTGGGAATTATCTTCAACACTGCGTTGTTGAAAGTCCCGTAGATCTGTAGTAGCGATAGCTCTCCAGGATAGTCCACCATAACAATTGGTGCGTGTCGAAGAAAACGCGCTCCCATAGGAGTTCGCCCAGCATCCGTAGGAGGGTTGCAAGCGCCAACGAACTGGATGCGGTCAAGCGTGACCCAAACCTTGTCTGTGGTCCTCCAAAAGCCATTCTGTTCTACAAGCTGTCGGAGGAAAGAGATTGCTCGCTGTGTCCCATATTTGTCGGGAGTAGGAAGATTAATCTCGTCGCAGAATATGACCAGCCACCGGCCAATTTGAGTTGGCGACATCACCACACCATTGAGTGTCTTGCGATATTCACAGTATTGCTCAAAAGTTTTGATAACGAGATCGGGCGTTGTGGCACTGGAGAAGTTCAACCCGACCACTTCCATGTTTGGCAGCTTACGCAGCGCGCTGAACAATGTCATCGTTTTTCCCGAACCAGGCGGACCGCAAAGGATGAGAGGCTTGTGCTCGGCCAACCACGAATAAAGGACATCTTCATGACGGACGGTATCTAATGTTGGAATGACGACATTAGTCTGAGTGATGGAGTGCGTGTTGACTTCGATGTTTGGAACGTGTGACTGCCATGGTGTCCAGTCCGCCTTTGGTAGGCTTACGTCGTAATCTAGAAGGGATGACGACTCGCTCAGCAATGGTACTTCGATGGTTGTCGCCCTAGCTATGTGTTCACCGAATGCTCTCCGGTCATTGAGCGGGCAGTCACCAGTCAATGACCAGACCAATGCAAGTAGCATCTTCTTGGCGGTGTAAGACTCGACCTGCTCAGGATCCAGTGGAAAATCAACGTGCTGGGTATTGTACTCGATCATAGACCGACAAGCCTTGTTGAGAAGAGAGAACAACGTGTTAAGCACACGGGTTGCTGTGTATTCCATGATATGGTTATGCCGCTTGGCTGCTTCCAGGGATTTGGATAAGAAGTCGTCATTGCAAAGGTGGTGATGAAGTATGTCTGCTACTTGCGCCTGAATAGCCAGTGCTTGTGCTGTCGACTGGCCTGTCGCTACAGCGTCTTCGTCAACATCTTCGAAAGCTCTCGATCGAAGGGAATCGACATAGTTCTGTAGCATCATGTCTGACGTGACAGTATCGTTGCTAAACCAGACCATACCACAACGACTGACCGTTGCGAGCGTGGCGTACTTGAGAGCCTCCACTTCGAACATGATTCGTACGTTAGGGGGGAGACTCAGGCGCTCTCCGTTAGGAAGTGTCAACAGTTTGTTGTCGTCAAGGACGCTGTTGAGATTTTCAACCCATTCAGGATCTACATCCCCGTCAAAAACGATCCAATGTCGCTTCGAGTCTTCTCCACGCAGATTGTCCACAATCTTCCGTAAGATGCTCGTGAACAAACCATCGGACCACTCTCGGGTTGTACTGTCGAGATTGCCGTAGAGGGCTTCCTTGGTCATTACCTTGGGATCAATAACGTGACAGACGCCTTCGACACCTTCAACCTGTTGGAGCGCATGCAAAAGAACCTTCCACGCCGCGGACTTGCCGGACCCGGAGTCACCGACCATCATAACGCCATGGTGAATGTTCTGGATTTGATAAAGCTGTAGTATCTTTGTCATCCAAGTTTCGTTGATCACGAGTCGTCTTTCGGCAGCAATTCTTTGGATTGCCCCTTCTAGTGTGTTGAGCTGGGCCGGTACATATCGGACACCTGGAAAAGACTCAGCTTCAATGCCTCTCATTGTTTCGATGTCATCTCGTATTAGTTTTGGTGCGATGGTCTCCCTAACGCTCTGCACGATGATCTGAGGCTCAATGTCTTCTTCAGATCCTAGATCCTCATCTGTACTAAGAAGTCGATTCCTCTTCAGGCCACCAGAGCTGACAAGGACACTTTTCAAAGCGCGCAAGCCGAAATCATAGTGGGCTTGCTTGGTCAATTGAGCGGAGCAGCGGTCGAAGAATGGTACGATATGTTTGGAGAGCTGCTTCGCTTGCTTGAATCCCTGCGAGTATAGCATCACTTCAGAAATAAGTTCCTTGTCTGGTTTCGACATGGCAACACTCCGGAAAAGCTTCTTTAAATTGTCGGGAAGATTGGACCGTCCGGCGTACCCCGGGTTCATAGTGATGAAGATGCCTGTATTGCCATTAACCTTGAGCTGCCGACCGGCCAGCTCGGTATGTGTTTCTTGGTCGTCAGCACCCTTTCTCAAACCGAGCTGGATATTCTGAACTTGCTGAGATACAGCAGATAGAATGCGCTCCTCCAATCGGTTGAACTCATCAAAACAACCCCAAGCTCCGACCTGGCATATTCCTAGAAAGATGCGACCCATCGCTTGAAAATCGAATGTGTCGTCACAGCAAAAGACCAATGTGAACCTCCCAAGCTGGACCCCCAGGGCCTTCACGGATTCTGTTTTGCCAGTCCCTGCCGGACCGTATGGTGAACCACCAAGTCGCTGGCAGAGAGCTTGGGTCAAGGTAAGGAAGCATCGATCCGTCAAGGGCGTGCGAACAAGACGCTCCGCCACACCTAGGTATTCAAATCCGTAGTCCAGCTTAGCGTTCGCCATCTTGATATGAAGCCGTTGAAGAAAATCGCCTTCGGCTTGGTAAACATATCGCATCTGTAGTAACCACATGTAATGTGTCGGCGTGGAGGCGTTCAGTTTGATGAGTTTGCCAATCACGTCACGTTGGTGAACACATTCGGTGATCAAATGCTCGCATTTCTTACGCAAGACGGGGTTCAGGTCTCCTAGTACGGTGGAAGCAAGCATATCCAGTATTTTCACTTCTTGATCTTGCAGAGTCTGGAGCGTAGCACCTTCCACTTCTAAAACAGCATCGATCGAGCTTGTCCAAACAACCTGAGTAGCTAGGACCACGATCTGAGCCGGATATGCGTCAAGATAGTCACGGAAGTTTGTGTGGGAGATTTCCTGTGCCTCGAAAACCGAACTATAGTCGCGCACAGCTTCGGCAAGGAGCTCTGCCAAAGTTGATTTCATGTTTATCTCCAGCTCTGCTAACCACTCGTTGATCCTCGGCGTCTTTATCAAGGAGACCGACTTCTTGAGCCTGACTTCTTCGCCTTCCTTCGAGGTAAATCCGGTGATAACCGAATCGTCATCCATGACGAGTCCTGACAGGCCAGCAAACATCTTCTTGAAATGCTTCGCTATTCGGAGTGTGTCGTTGCTATTTCCAATAATCTCCAGAAGATCCTCATCCCCTACGAAGTAAAACCGAGGGAATGAAACTCTTTCACGTTCCAGATACTCTCCCAGTGCTTTTTGGATCTTGTTCAGGAGTTCAGCTAGCCGCTCTAACGACTTCTGGGCGTTTGGAATGTTCAGCACATCCAGTATGAAAGGTGACTTGTATACTTTCTTCAACACAGCGAAGAACTCCGAATTAATGTTTTGGAAGCGAGATGACTCGATGGGCAGCAGATGCTTTATATCAGCGTTACCGCTGAAGACACCCTCTAGATAAATCCACTGTCGCTGCACATCAATCCACACATCAAAGAGAACATGCACACGGTTGAGCTTGTCTTCCCAAGAGGAGGCCTCCTCCTCAAACTCTTTGTAGTAAGGCGAATGTTTCATCGCTTGTAGTGAGTTCAGATTCTCGCTGCACTTTGCAAAGAGCTCGTCCCAACCGCGGATTAGCCGGCATTTGTTCTGATAGTTGACTAGCTCCAGAGAATAACTCGACCATGTTTCCCGGACCTGTCTTAAGAACTCTTCGAGTGCCATCTCCCCCTGGGCTTGAATTAGGATGTCTCTGATGATTGTTTCGCTAGCCGCAAGCTGTAGGTCCCAAACATCTCCGAGCGTCATCGATATCTGCGAGTATCTCTTCCCGGGTTTCAGCGCCTTGATGATCTTGACCCAATGTCGTTCACGAACAGCTTCAGATTTTAGATCTGACAGAAGCGAATTGACTTTGAGCAGTTGGCGCAGCACATTCTGGATGTGCTCGAAGGCGGCGTATTGACGCATACGGCTTGGCATCTCTTTGGTTATCTTGATCAGGCCGTCAATCGATTGCCGTAACTTCCGGGGCTGAACACTCGTCCAAAGCACATCCCGTAAATCGTTCAAACTCTTCCAGATTGTGGAAAGGGCAGCCCATACGGCCATAAAGTCGTGTACTTCTTCTAGGATGGCCGGAAGCGCAGTGTCCGGGCTTGAAGGTAAGTCTAATGCCTCTTTCGCCTTTGATACCATTTCAGATTCCGAAGTAAGTTGTGTGAGTCGAGCCTGAAAAACGCTCAGGATATTGGATGCTTCGCCCGGAGGGATTGTCCCTGAGACTGGTTTTTCTTCATTCCACTGTGCAATGACTTCAGACATCTTGCTACTTATAACCTTGTCCTCGGCGATGATTTTAGCCCGTAAGGCGTCAGTCTGATCTTGCACAACTTTGCTCTTGCGGCCAAGTATTTCGTTCAGTGCGGTCCATTCGTGATCGATTTGTTCGACAAATAGCCAGTCGGGAGGAAAATGATAACGCTGCCGAGACAGGGTTGACTGCCCTTGCCTGAAAAGGTCAATTTCTGGACCCCAGACTTTGACCATCCGCTTGCATTGCTGTACAATTGTGATGAAAGCGACTGCTTGAGCCGTAGAAGAGGCCTCGAGAGATTGGCCTTCCAGGTCCCTCCTCGCCCTTCCAACGTCTGTGTACACCTCCCGAATGCGGTTACCCAACCGTCCTGCAAACTTCCCGAGGATTTCATGTTGCCACTGATCGTACTTTGCGTTAACCTTGGTCTGAACCTGTTCATAGTCAACAGTAAGATTTCCAAACGATCGACTAACTTCTGAGGTGTCGAACGTTGCACGAGTTTTACGAATCTCTTGCAGTAGCTGTAGCCATTGGGACAGATCATCGCCTAGGATGTCGTAGACGTTTTCCGATTGTAGATCCCAAAGTGACTGAAACTGCATCCACTTATTCACATAAGCCTCGACAACCTCGAGCTGAACCTCAACGGCAGTGTATACTTGAGATAGGTCGTCTATACAGCGTCCAGGTAAGGTGGTGAAGCAGGTGTCCATCTTAGTGGAGCCAGATAAGTCGATGTTCATCTCATATCTCGAGGATTTGATCTTCGGCAAGTTGCAAACGATCCCAATCCACTCGTGGAGTTGTAACAACCAGCTAGCTCTAGCGTACTCGAGTGGAGGGTCCAAGTATATCGCTTGATTTCGCATAGAGATCTCCAAGACCAAAGGAGTAAGGTGAGGATCGTATCCTTGGGTATCGCCTTCAGGGACGACGCTGATTCGTCTATTCGAATTATCGTTATTGACAACGGCGCCTGGTGCGCCTTGGAATGCCTCAATCCATAGCTGCACGGCCTGCTTCAAGCGGTGCAGGAGGATCTCCTCAATGTTCAGATTTGCTTCGTCCACCCAATAAGACAAATTGACGAAGTTTTCGAGATTGAGCTGATCAATACCCTTTTGAATCAAGTCAAGTTGATGGCGGAAAGTGGCCATCTCGTATCGGCATGTCTTCAAACCTCTGATCGCTTTCTGAATTGCCTCGTAGACACTGGAGAGGATCAAAGTTTTGCTTTGTAAGACAGACACTGCGACAGCGAACTCGCGGACGAATTGGACGTGCTTACTCTCACCGCGAGTTGAGGGAAGAGACAGCTGGATTGTGCCGTTCGATAGGTGAGAAAGCTGCTTCACATGGAGATCGTAGGAATGAACGAAGGACTCCCACTTCAGCGGTACGCCTTTCAGGATCAAGGCCTGCACATCGTTCTGGTAGCCATTGAGTAATACTGAAACCTCTGGCAGGTCTACTATTACACGAGTAATCTGGCCGAAGGTCCGTACGCTCTCCATCAAACTTACCGCATAGGGATAGACCCGCTTGGCCTCTTTGGAGATGTTGCCTACTGCGTGTGGCACTTGATAGTTGAGCCAGCTGAGGTTACGGACTTCCTTGAACAACGCGATGACCTGCGGATCAAAATTGACGGCCAAGTCCAGGGTATTTCCAGCAGCGCGATTTCGATTGATGTTGAATAGCCGTCCAGATATTGGAACGTTTCGCCGCGTGACATCGTGAAGCCAGGACTCAAATATGGGTCTTGTGTCGAGCTTTTTGCGAAACATGTTGCTCTCGGCCTGCAGCTTTTGGCCCTCCGAGTGAAGCGCCCAACTCTTTCCTAAGACGTCCTCGACCTTTCCCATATAGCCGTCCAATTGCCGCTCAATTTGACGGGCCCAAATTATGGCACCGGACACTGGAGGCAAATCTCGAAGCTGAGCCATCGCATGTGCCTCGGAATGACCGTACTGCTGCTTGAAACGCTCGTGCAATGCGGCGATATCACGTTTCACGTTATCAATCAACTGCGTTTGATACTCGGTAATGGCCCCTCTTATTTTTGGCCTGACGAAGAGCGCATTGAACTTGGAGAAAACCCGAAACATCTCGCTCGCTGTTTTGGCAGTTGCCAAACGGTCTCTCAACCGAGCTATTATCGAGTTTTCCACTCTCGATGTACGTTCATTGTAGTTGATCTCCGCTTCTACCCATCTTTGTGTCCCTTCTGGAGATACATCGAGTACGTCGACGTCTTTCAGCGCAGCATATGCCTGTGAAACCTCTTCCACCACGTCAACATCACCAATCTCCTCGACTATGACAGCACCTTGAGCAATGGTCCCGTCACTATCAGAATTGGTTGCTGTTCTTGGCCCAAGCACGTTCACGATGGTACGCTGCAGCTGCTCATGGTTTGAGCGAAAGGTTCTGATATAGTTCAGTCGATCCTGAAGCTTGGCGTGACGATTGATGATCTTGATGGGAATGAACTTATCGTTCCGACGTCTCATGACATCGCGAGACACGTTGGTAAAATCTTTGATATTGTCATCCCATGTCCGCCATACCTGGTCTGCTGTATCTAAGACTTTCTCAAAATCTTTGAACTCTAAGCGCATCAATGAACGATCGCGAAGGAGCGAATGAAGTCGAACATCGAGGTCACCAGATATTGCTTCCACCAAAGGCAGGGCTCGTCGAATCGGATAAGGACAAACTCGAAGCTTCTTATTCAGATGAATGAAGACTAGGTTGAGAGCCTCTTGCACCTTCTGCAGCGATGTCGCCGAAAGCAGCTCGTCTAAGGGAAAGTCTCGCATGAGCTGGTTGTACTTTTGGACTTTATCTGTGGCTTCTTTGAGTCCCGTATCTGCGCTGAAGCTGACAGTTGCTTGGAATCGTTTCGCGTGGCGCAAAATCTCCAGCGTAAGCTGTATCCCATCGCTCCGTAGCTGCATTTCAATGCTCTCCAGAGATGACTCCATGTTGAGCCAGAAGTTGATCTCCTGAGTTGCTGAACCACTATCCACATCCCGGGAAAATTTGGTAATTGTCTGGATTGACTTGATCCAGCCATTCACGGTGTGTTGTAAGCTGTTCAAGAATGTGCTATCTGCCAGCAGAGCTGGCGGTATCAAGTCCACTGTTGGTCTTATATTCCGCTCGGCGGCCTCTTCTAGAGTAGACTGCACAACGTCATGTAGCGGTAGTAAAACCCCCGGAATTTCGGTATTCTGCTGCAGATTGAACAAGCTTAACCCCAGTTCGGCTATCTTTTTCTTCGTCCCTGGGACACCAGCCTTCGCTTCGCCATCAGCGCGGCCCTTGTTTCCAGCAACCGTTCCCTGGTACTTGGTGTAGGCATCAAAAAAAGGCGCCAGCACTAGAAGAACAATCAAATGTAGTATCTCCAATAGGGAGACAGCAGCGCCGTGCAAGCCGTTTCCGGCGCTCTGCGAAGCTGGTCCCGGAAGATTGCTGATATAGATCTGGGAGCTGATGGGTACCGAGGGGTCTATTGCCTGAGGGCGTTTGAGCAGAGCCACGACCGCTGCAGTTGAGGTGGAGAAGGAGACATCGCTGGAGAGTGTGTACACATAGTGCGGGGCAAAATCTACATGTTCGATTTAGTACATGGCGGTTTTGACGATCGAATGTTGACCCACCTGAAGACTTCTCCACACCGTTTGGCTCATGTGCAGTAAGTGCACCCTTATGTACATAAAGCGCTTGTTGCGATTCGGACGCGAACCGCGCGCACCGTTGAATAGTGTCTGCATATTTGGACTTTGATAGCAGACTGCCAGGGCCCTCAAGATCACTCTTTGAGGCCCCTAATGTGATTTGTAGCAAGTCCGTAAGATGATGGACCACCAGGTTCGGATCGATAGATGTGAGCGGATTTGATAATGGGACAATGCCATTTGCCCCTGGAGAGACTACCTCCATGTCAAGGTGACTGAATGGATTTTGCGTTCCGCTTCATGAGTAGTTACAGATCAAGATAACTCGCCTGCTGTTGTTAGAAGACGACCAGGAGTGTTGTGGCCGTAGAATGTGTCCATGAGCTCAATGTTGATTGTTCATCTTGAAAGTTACAATCTTTAACTTGGGTGAGTTCGGAGGACGCGGTCTACGGGGGACGAGGAGCGCTAGTTATGCAATATGCAATTCGCTTAGTGTCGATCTAGAAATTTCTCTGGTTCCGTGACGTTAAATTGCTTCATCATTTATTATTTGTCGAGCTGAATCGTCAATTGCAGTTTTCCAGCGCAAGTCCCTTGTTCAGTCAAATCAATCCTTCATACGACCGGTCCAGCTAAAACTTCCATATCTCACGCATAACATTTTTCAATATGGTATAAGCCTTCCCGTCAAACGACTGGAGGTCCTCTGGCTGACACGATTGAACTAGACAACCGCTCTAAAGTCAATCAGATCCCTTGCGCCTTTGCTCGATCGTGTCTTAGTTCAGAGGATTAAAGCTGAGACCAAGACTGCCGGGGGTATCTTCTTGCCGGAGAGCAGCGTCAAGGAGCTCAACGAGGCCAAGGTACTGGCAGTTGGACCAGGCGGTCTGGACAAAGAGGGCAAGCGAGTGCAACCCAGTGTTGCGCCTGGAGACAAAGTCCTGATACCACAGGTAGGTACTTCTGCGAAGTCGCGCTCGGTCAGACCTGCTGGTGTGTTAAGCTAAGGACTCCTCCTGCAGTATGGTGGAAGTCCTGTGAAGGTTGGCGACGAAGAATATGCTCTATTCCGAGACCACGAGTAAGTCATAGCTCGTCGTCCATTAGGATGTTCAATACAGTACTGACGAGATATCTAGGTTACTCGCCAAGATCAACGAGTGATTCCCTTGACGCGAGCTCTCCACGGCCTTTCGTGTACCATATGTAAAGATATCTTGAGCGAGTGTTGTGGAAACGAATGTCCTTGCATAGAGAAAGCGTTGCATATCTCGCAGGGTGTATTTATACTGTGCGTTAATCAATCTCCTCTACAATCTGAACAGATTTGGACCGCTATGGGTCTACGATAGCTCTTCTTTCGCCGGAACAACCGGCCGGCGTCAAGAGGGCAGAGCAGGCGGTGTGCCCAAGCAACTGCTATTTCACAAGAACCCGAGCCTATTGATATGTCTGATGATCAAGACATGTCTATCGACATCGTACAAGATCCAAAGTGAATGAGGAATTCTTCTAACCCAGTGTATGGGACTACCTTTGTAGACGCCTACTTTCAGAAGCCTTTGAGAAACAAAGTAGGAAACTCCAAATAGTCTATCGAACGATACAGCTCAACCATTCAAAGTCCACTATCACTCGAAAGGACGAAAAGAAGGATGGCTTAGTCAGCTCGTCCTAAGCGGTGCTCAACCACCCTGCTCAACCGTATAACTACCTTAGGCAAGATACGGTAGGGAGCTAGATCCTTTCGTTGGTAAGATCCTGGATTTCACATGGCCGGAGTAAGGGGTATTTGTTAGCCAATAGTACCAGGCATGTATGGGCTTGACTTTGAAGAGGCGTCCGCAAATCCCGCGCGCTGCGAGGAATTCCTCTGCGCATCGAGGCCAATGAGGTGCTTAGTGTCTGCTTATGTGCAGTCAGCAACGTTGTTGAGTTTCATTCCTTCTCTTCATCATCGGGCATGAGAATCACTGCAGGTTGCTCTCTTGGCTTCCGTCCAGCAGCCGCTGAGTGCACGGTCTGATAGCAGGTTGAGCTGCACTCAAATACCAACCGGCCCGGTGTGATTCGTTGGGGGCCGCCTTCCTGCTGTTGTATTCTTTGCCCTCTTCCCTGACTGCTCTTCTACTTGTCAGCCTTTCTCTTCTGCCTTGTTGTCTGATTTTAGTTCGACTTGGCCGATTATTGTGGGCGACGTGGGTCTGACTATACGTCTGTAACGCTTGCAGTCGCACCTAAAGATTTATCTTCGATTGTCACGGGGTATCGCTACAGCCTTGACATCGCTGACTTGCAGTGTCCCCCAAAACACCCAGACCATTCTATTTGGGAAAATGCGCCGGTATCTTTTTCTCGGTCAGGGATATAGGCCAATAATCTCGCCACCACCTGAGCTACTGAGTCTCGATCCTACTTGGGCTGGATGTTCTGTTGATCCTTTCCAAGGGAATGACCCACCAAGAGCATTAAACCCTGTCGCAGCAATGGATCCCGCCACAACGATTGTGGCGGTCGTACCCAGTGCATCGCCTGCAATTCCAAGTCAAGCGCCACCAACTCTACCTTTAAATACGAAACCTGCCGATCCAGCTGCGAAAGCATCGCCTGCAGGTAAGAATCAGCCTCTTGCTCCATCAGTTTTGGCCTCCTCAGCACTCCCACCATATTCGGCGGACCCACCACAGCCTTCGGCCTCCGTTGCAAAGGAAAACCCATCTCAGCCAGCTGCTTCTGGGTCTAACGTCAAGCCCCAATTGTTATTAGACCACACAGCGCCGCCTGCATCAGAGTCTATATCCGCGAAAAACAGTGACTCTCAGCCAGTATTGCCTCGCCCTACGGATGCTCCATCGCAACCTCAGTATAGCAAACTCTCAGAAGTGTACACAACGAACTCGGGTATCATAGGAGGTCATGAGTTTACCGTTGTCTCCGGAGGCGACAACATCGTCATTGACAGCAAGACTCTTGCGGTTGGGGGTCCCGCCGTTACAATCTCTGGTACCCCAGTATCGTGGTTACGGCAGGGCTAGTTATCATGAGCCAGAATCATGCTCCTCAGGCTCTTCAGGGTGTATCATTTACAGAACCCTCCCAGAATCCCGGCCCCTGTTATTGTCGGTGGAGTGTTGATACTGGCCATATCGAGCTAGACGAGAATACTGTCCTAAGAGTGATCATTTAGTTTAGCATCTATGACGTGAGAGTACGTGTAAATAGGTGTGTTGTTCAATTGTTCTACTCAGGGGTTCCTTGGATTGGTCTCAAATGCTATACGACAGAAGAGCAAGGCCCACGAGAAAGGATGACATGCAGTCATAGAACACCTGTAATAATTGCCATAAGCTATCAATCAAATGTTTAGTAGTCCCAAGCAGTACACAATCAAGAACGGCGGCTTAGGTAAGCACGGAGCAGGACCACGACAGGAAGGCATCCCGCGGACGACTTTGGCGTCCAAATGGGAGATACCACCCCTCCCCCCAACGACCGCCATCCAAGACCGCAATGACGCCCCCTCCAACCCGGTGCGAAGCGCTCTCCTCCCCCAGCTACCTAAACTTCACCCTCTCCCTGTAAGCGCACCCCCCCTCCCCCCTCCCCCCTCAACTCCCCCCAAGCAAGCTCAAACGACCACCACCCACCAGCCTCATCCTGCTCGGCATCCTCATCTCCTACCTCCCGCAACACCACCGCATCATCACGCGGCGCTCATCCGACGGCATATCGCCGTACTTCGTCCTCCTAGGCAGCACGTCCGCGACCTGCGCCTTCGCCACCATCCTCCTCCTCCCCGCCAGCCGCGCCGACCTCGCCTGCTGCCAGACCGTTACCGCCTTTCAGTGTTTCGCGGCCCTGCTGGGCATCGCGCAGGTGGGCGTCGCTTGGGCTTGTTTCACGCTTGTGTATGTTCCCCCCGTTCTCGCCCCTTCTCCACGACCTATCTGCGATGCTTCGCTAACCCGCCCCGCCTCGTCCCGTCGGCCTGCAATAGACTCCTCCTCTTCCTCCTCTACCACCCACGCGCCCCTTCTCCACCCGCGCCCGCTTCCCCAACCGCGACCGCGACCGCACCAACCCCCCCACCCCCCTACCGCACCGCCCTCCTCGTAACAACCACCAGCCTCTTCCACCTCGCCTTAACCTTCGCCCTCAGCCTGATCATCCTAGCGCGCTACCCCCACCACCTCCACACCTGGGCCACGGCGCTGGGCGTGCTGGCCACCGTGCTGGCCAGCGTGCAGTACCTGCCGCAGCTGCACACGACGTGGCGGCGCAAGGATGTCGGCAGCTTGAGCATACCCATGATGTGCGTCCAGACGCCGGGGAGCTTCGTGTGGGCGGGGAGTTTGGCGGCGAGGGTGGGGTGGGCCGGGTGGAGCGCTTGGGTGGTGTATGTGGTTACGGGGTGTTTGCAGGGGGTGTTGTTGGGGATGGGGGTTTGGTTTGAGGTTGGGAGGAGGCGGAAGGCTGGCGGGGATGGGGATGGGGACGGGGGTAGGGAGGGAGGGGTGGAGGGGTTGGTGGTGGATGGTGGGGGTGGGGATGGAGGGGTGCGGGATGAGCGGACGCCGCTGTTGGGTGGGGAGGGATGATATCGTTGGTTGGGGGGTTTGTTGGTTTGGATCGGATGGGCGGCGTTGTGGGAGATACCAGTTACGTTGATGGGGAGTTACGGGCTATGCGTGGACATTGCCCCGGAAATATGTCTGCGACACGCAACAGTGGTCGAATGCGTACTGGCTCCCCGTCGATTGCCGCCGCAACACAGTTATGACAGAGGCACCGTCGCCAAGTTTCAATACGTATGTACTTTTACGACTGACAGTCCAGGACACTATAATCCCACTCCGCCGCCCGATCTTGTTCACCACCGACCTTATCACACCCTCATCCTAAGTCGTCTGACCCTCTTCAACAGCTACCAGCCCCTTATTACGCCCCTTCCGATACACCCTCTGATCCGCAGGGTCGAACCCGCCATTTCCCCACAACGCCCACTCCGGCGTATCCGGGCCCATATAATCCTCCGGCGCAAACTCTCCCCCCCGCTCCAAGCACTCAAAGAACTTCCCATAATCGATGAGCGTATGCCACCTCCCGTCCACGAGGAACCTCTTCGACGCGATCAGCACGCAGCAACTATGCGCATGCTCCGCCGCAATGCCATAATCAAGGCCACGCCTCGCAAGGGCATCATTGAGCGCCACGACGAAAGCGCACACCTCGTCGTAGAAGGGCACGTTCTGCATCGTAAGGCCGGCGCCGGCCGACGAGGACGTGCCACAGTACGTGACGCCCTTAACCTCGACGAAGCAAGGGAGGGCCTTCTCGACGAGATCGGCGTAGCCCTCGGCCTCGGCGTCGACGTTGAAGCCCTTGACGAGCGTGAGGCGGAAGACGGTCCGCTGGACGAAGCGCTTCTGCCGCAGGATGGCCAGGCAGCGCTGGAAGCGGTCCCAGAAGTCGCGGTGCAGCGGGCGGTCGATGCGGCGCAGCGACTCCTTATTGCTGGCGTCGATGCTGACGTACAGCTGCGTGACGGGCGCCAGGGCCGCGAGCTGGTCCGGGTGCTGGGCGTTGCAGACGAGGAAGCTGGAGATGCGTTCGCGGTGCAGCAGCGCGGTGAATTCGTTGATGTGCGGGTAGAAGATGGGCTCGCCGACGAGGCTGAGGGCGCAGTGCTTGATTTGCATCGCTTCGGCGAAGCGCTCGGCGCGCACGCCGGGCACGCCCTTCATCATCTTGATTTTCTTGTAGTGGCCTTCTTTGACGCCGTGGAAGATCAGGTCTGGTGGGTCGACTTGCCAGCGCCAGGTGGTGCCGACGGGGTTGGTGCCGTGGCGCCAGCAGAAGACGCATTTGTTGCTGCAGCTGAGGGATGGTGTCGTCTCCATGCAGAGGTGCGATTTGATGCCGTAGAAGGAGAATTTGTAACAGGATCCTCGACCCCGCAAGGCGGATTTCGTCCACCGACAGATTTTGACGCCAGAGTGGGAGCCGACTATCGTGTAGCCCTGCTTTGTCAGAGCGGTGTATGTAGGTGAAGACTTTGGAACCATTTCCTTGGTATTGTTGGGAGTGGTTCCAAGCTTCCCCCCGGAAGAGGTGAAGTCGATCGGCTCGGCCCCAGAATTCGTTGTGCTGGGGTTGGTGCTCGACCGGAACGTGCCTCCTATATCTTCAAGATCATCAACTCGTGCAGGACCATTCGACTTGCCCCTCTTTGACCTTCTTCGTGATGTTGGGTCCCCTGCAGCGTCGTCTTGCTCATCATCCCCGGCGTCGTCTTCATCACTCTCCATAGCATCTCCGCTACCAGCAACGCCTTCACCAAGGCCTCCATTGACGATGCTGTCCCGCATGGCTTCTTCCACGCCATTCCTCCATTCTTCGAGCCTGTCAGCTGCATCGGTCCCCACATCGCCCATACCGAGCGGGAACATCCTCTTACACCCCGTTAGCTTGGCCATCCACTTGTCCACCTCTCTGGCCTGGGAACAGAAACCGGCCTGCTCCGTCGGCCATCCCTTTCTATCACCAAAGCCGAACACGGAATATCCTAGTAAACCAGACAGGGGTGCAGTATCAATGCGGAAATCGTGATGAGTCTCTTCAAGATGAGCAAGAAAAGTATTGAGCACAGTGTCGATGTTGTACGTTGGAACTAGAAGGAGGTAAAGATATTTGATGTTGGGAGTAGACTCCGAACGCTTCGGGGGTGTTACAAAGTAATCATCGTAGTCAATGTAGGAGAGATCTAGCAGCTCCGGTTCCAGGGAATCTGACTTGGAGCCATCCGTCTTGTGTTGTAGAGACCAGCCGAGTGCCTCGATGAGACTGGCCGCTGACTTCTCCGTGCTGCCGGTTAAGGAAGAGAAGAACACCAGAGGTCGAACACTGAACGGAGCGTCCTCTTTCAGCGCTGGCACTGTCGCCCCATTGGGACTTGCTCGCCGGAGCTTCACTCCTTTCACCCTCTTCGGTAGGGTCTTCGACTGAGTAAGTTTCGGTGCTTCCTTAGTTTTCACCTGCATATTCTTCTCTCCCCGAAGTAATCTTGCCCCATCTTGCCGGAGCTCGACCGCATTAAGATCCAGCTCATCATACCCTGCTTTCACAGAGACCAGGTTCGGTGAACATGATTCTGACGACAAGAAAGCCTTCCGTCGACCATTCCGGACATAGGAAAAAACTCTCACTATGCACAGAACAAACAGCAAAAGTATGATAGTCGGCAGGCGGTAGGCATGCCAAAGAGACAGAATTTCCACTATCCACGAAGTCAGCTTCTAAAGGAAGCAAGTCCATAGAATTGAGATCATGGACTACCTACCTTTTGTAAGGTGTTCAGCCATATTATCAATGGCCATGTCAGACGCTCATTATCAAATCGTCCTTGCGATGAGAACTCTTTGGAGGGGGTGGAGGGGCAGGTATTTGGACCTAAACCTCATTCTAACCGGTTCCGGCATCATCCCCCTGGGATACACAATCAATCACCAGAGAGCGAATTACCGGCGCTTCTATCATATTATAGTGACGAAAATAATCAGACTATCATGTACTTCAATCGTCTAAGATGACTGTAGGTTTTGAGACTTCCTTGAAGACTCCTACCGTCAACACTACCATGACGCTACTACATCAAGAGAGACGAGCTCAGAGATCTACGAGCGAGGATTCGGTCTTCATGCAACACAAGTTAGTTGATTCTACCCCTATAAAGCCCATACCGCCAACCGATTATCATACAAAGCACGCGACGACGACGATGACGACGACGACGCATCAGAATCATCAGCCTCGCTCTCCGAGATCTCATCCCGCCATCTACCAGCATTTCTCTGTCCCGAGCACGTAGCCACCACGGTCCCAGAAAGATGCACGACCGCAGACGTGACCGGATCTAACATTTCAATTTCAGCAATTGATACATCTCTCAAAGCGGGCAGTGTAAAACTCACCATCATGTGCCTCCCACCCCCAACTCGGCCCCCTCACGCCCTCCACTTCCCACGGATTCACCCAGATCCTAACCCCTCCATCCGTGCCTCCCGCCCAGATCTCATGACCGCTCTCCGTCGGGACGACGTCGACGCCCAAGCGCTGATTCGTATCCGCCCGGCGGCCACGGAGACACCCTAGTCTCTTGCCGGCGACGCGGATGTCGTAGACCAGGATGCCATCGCTTTTCCGCTCGGCCACGTAGAGGTACCTGTCGCACGGACTCCAGCGGACCTGCGTGATGCCCGATCCGCCGATGTCTGTTTGCGCGCCGCTTGATTGCTCGTCGGCGACGGAGAAAACGGCAATACAGTCGCCTTGTCCAGCCGAATCGTACAGGCCAACGGAACGAGTGAAGGTGCCTGCGGCAAGGAGGCCGGCGCCGCTTAGGTCGAGGGTGCTGACGATGCCTTTCATGCCCACGCCGCCGCCGATGATCTTCTTCCGTTTGGAGGGGATGGTGGGGTGGCGAGTTATGGGGCCTTGGCCGGAACGGGAGACGTCGAAGGTGCAGATGAGACTGTCGGAGCCGGTGAGGAAGTGGGTTCCGTCGGGGGTGAAGATGGTGGAGTGTGGGGTTATGTAGGCTTCTGTGGTAGGGGAGATGAGAGAGTAGGATGCGAGGAGGGAGGGGTAGAGGGCTGAGGAGAGGCGGATGGGGTGGTCGCGGGTTGTGGAGAGGACGAGAGTCGTGGAGGGATCTTGGAGGTTGAAGCCTGGGTAGATGGAGACGCTGTAGACTGGCTCGACGGAAGGGATGGTGGAGTAGGGGGTTAGATGGTGGTTGGTGTCTGGTTCGAGGAGGTCGGACGGTCTGGCTTGAAGGTTCGTCAGCGGGTCAACTGTGTGTAGACTAGATTCGTAAATTCTAGGCTCACAGAATGAATGTCCTCAGATGACTATCTTCGCTATTTGTTACGACACAGGTGCCGTCCGGAGTCCTGTAAAGCGTAATCGATCGTCAGGGCGGATCACGAGGAGGTGTGGACGTTTGCAAAGTGATCAACCCATACCATTGCGCACTCTTGAAGCAATTGGACTCTTCATGCAGGCTATATCCATCACTAAGTGCATGTCCTCCCTCAACGTTCTCCTTCTTCTTCTTGGCTTCTCGCCCTAGAGTATCCCTGACGGAGCATCGATAGTCGTTTCCCGTAGAGCCCACGCATCTTGGAGTCACAGCGTTATTCCCTTCCATAATGTGCGATACTTGAGAAGACCTGGAGATGTCCCCATTCACCCAGCTTTGCCCTGTATGCTACTTCGTAGACGTCGAGTACCTATTGGAACATCTCGAAAGATCTGCCGCCAACTTAGCGCTTCGGTCTTGGGGTGTAAGGCTGTATACCTTACGTAAGCGATTGATATCAAAGCCGAGTCCCAATCCTAAGGATATAAACAATCCATGGGCCGGCGACGACTCTCACCTCCACGTGGTGCCGGCTGGGAACCTGTGAATACTTGTGCCTCCGGGTATTTGCAGAGCCAAGAAGAGTCAACACCAGCTAGCACTGTCTGCAAGCTGGGGCTAC
>JAABUY010002212.1_pt1 | contig 23684 bp, 37 predicted proteins | sample 5560271 | NCBI WGS metagenome assembly JAABUY01 (sample SAMN10711886, study PRJNA513374) | rock metagenome | isolation source: Antarctica rocks | place: Antarctica: Victoria Land, University Valley | reverse complement strand
CGGGGGTGGGAGCAGGTCAGGAGCGAGCTCGAGGTGAAGGCGGAGGAGGCGGCAGTGAGTCGACAGCACCACTTCTTACCAGGGTCAGCACTGATGAGTCCAGGCATTACATGATCAATTATCGTCAATCGCGCAGGGCAATCGCGCGTCATCAGAGAAAGCAGAAGCGTATGATCTCCTTCAAAAGGCATACACGGCCCTCCAATCCCAGCTCGACCAACTCCAACTTCAAATCCGCTCATCCACGTCCACAACCCCTTCCGCCATCCCACTACCCACATCCCCTGCACCGTCATCCAACACCAATACCGACGACCGCCTCCGATCCCTCGAATCCGCGCTGCACGCCTCCCAGACGCGGGTCCATACCCTCTCGCGTCAGCTCACAGAGATGCACGCCGCCTACGCCACCTCTCAAAGAGAGCGGGACGATGCTCTATCCTCTTCCGCATTCTCTGGTGGGACGGGTACGAAGGGGTTATTCCTAAGTCCGTCGGAAGAAGTGGGTTCTCCTGGGAATGGGAATGGGAATGGGAATGGATTGGGGAGACCACCGATCATGGGGAAGAGGAGCGTGGATATGATGTTACCCCCTTCCGTCCGACATCGGAGGCTTGTCTCTCTCTCGGCGTTGAAGGCGAGGATGGAACCGCCGAGACCACTGGCTAGTCCATCTCGACTTGGGATAGAGGCAGTCAGTGAGGGAGATGAGGGGGAGGGGAGGATGAATGGGAGCGTGGGCTTGACGCCGACACATGCGCCGTTGAGAAAACAATTTGGGGACGAGATTGTTTTCTGTTGTCCGGCTTGCGAGGGGGATCTAATCACCTTGTAAAGGGAGGTGGGGAGCATGCATGCGCTACAACATAAACCAAAGAAAAGGCATCTACAATACACGGGAGAAGTCTAACGATCTACAGGGGTGTATCTGAGAAGTGGTATGACCTCAGGGAGATACCTAAAGATAGTATATGACCGAACAAAACACCCAAGAGGTAGTCTAAGATCTCCTTCTACCCAAGGAACACCTTATCGTCAATCTCAATCCCAAACTCCTCCCTCGCCATACTCTCGAACTGCTGCTGAAGCTTATCTTCCCATCCCTGCCGCTTGTTCCGCGGGATAAACCCTGAGGTAATGGTCAGTCCTACGATCATTGACCTCGTTGGAGCTGAAAAGGGGGACTGACGCTGTCGGAGCTCGTTGATCCAGAATACCAGGTCGACCGCTCCCAGTGTCAGGCGGAAGACCACACCGTCCACTCGATCTCGGAGCCAAGCGCGGAGACCGACGCGGGAGAGGGTGCGGGGATCGGTGATGGATCGGGCGTAGCCTATTGATGCCCACTGAAAAGCCATCAGCGATCTACATCTTTTGAGGCTTTGCGGTGGAGACCACTGACCTTTGCCGTGAGGTTGACTCGGGACGACGGACTTCCAAGCATCTAACGATATAAGCGAAATTGATTAGGTACCGGAATGAAGTGCCCACTTGGTTGTTCGCCTGCATCATCCTCTGACATCTCGTCAAGAAGATCAATTCCTGCCGGACCATCAACTATGCCCTCGAGCTTGCAGTGAGAAGACGGCGCGACGCACCCTCGGGATGAGCTGCTCATTTTCCAACATCATCTTGAACCTCTTCTTCAACTCCACTTGCTGATCATACGCCGATTTCTCCGGCTCGTTCGATTTCTCCTTCTTCCCCTTCCTCACCTGGAACGGGCGGAGCAGGATCGCGGAGGCGAACCTGTTGCCATCAGCTGTCTTATTCTAACTGTAACCAAGCAGAAAACAGACATGTTGGCGTCGAGGGCAATACCCCATTTGTGCGCGATACTCTCGATGGATGGGACATCGAGCACGAAAAGGGATCGCCAGAGGGTGCAGTATTCTTCTCGGAATTTCTTCGGTAGGGTGATGTATAATCCGTGATCGATCAGAATCTGTACCCACTCAGTCTGATCCAAGGCAAGGTCTTGAAGCGGACATACGATTTGAGGCTTCCCCTTCTTGGTCGGATGTTTTCGGACGAGTATGTTCCCAGGATGTGGGTCGCAATGAACGAACCCCCACGAGAAGGTCATTGCAGACATCGTCGATATCGCCAGATCCATACATTCTCGGATCTTCAGTCCCATCCGCTCGATAGCTTTCCGGTCGTTCAGCCTGTCACGGTCAGCGTAAAGCATGTATTTTGTAGCGAGACCCTGGCCCACCTGCACCCGTCGATCCACTCCATCACCATGATCCGATCGCTCTCTTCGCACCCCTCGGCAGCGCCGTATACTCGGGGCACGTAAACGTCGTCCCGCAGCTCCGGTGTTTGTGCGAGGAGCTCGGCGCAGCGGCGGGCGTTATTGGCTTCGTTCTTGAAGGATGTCTCAAGGCGCATTTGGGAAGAGACATAGTTCGCCCTGTCTCGATCAGTACTTTCGCACAATCTGATCTAATATCTAGCTCACACGAAGTACACTAGAAACGTCAGTCAAGCTCAGAGAGGAGATCGAAAGGCTTACTAGGCATGTCGAAGATCTTCTCGCACATCCACATCAAAGACCTAGTCCCATCAGCTCGACGATTTCCATCCGCGTGGTGAGCTTACCTGTACGAGAACAGATCCCACTCCATCTGCTTCTCGATAGCCGGTTTCTGCACTTTCACCGCTACGACGTGTCCCTCTTCCATCCCTCCAACGCGGTGCTTGAGCGTCGCTTTGTGCACTTGGGCGATGGAGGCGGAGGCGAGTGGTTCGTGGGAGAAGGTGGAGAAGACGTCCTCGGGTGTCAAGCCTAGATCCTTTTGAAAGACCTGGGCAGAATCAGCTCGGATCCTTTGTTTCTTCGAGGAAGAGGTTGACTTACGCCTACGACCTCGGAATATGGGACGGATGGAGCTTTGTCGAAAACGTGACCGAAGGCTTCGCGATACGGCTTCGGTAATAGCGCTGCTTGCAAACCTATAGATCATCAGTGACCCGTCCAGCAGCTTCGGGAAGCTAGAGAAGTTCACCGAGGGCTTGGCCGAGCTTGAGATAGAGACCCTGATTTGTATCGATCACCCATTTCATCCTACTCGCGACCCGTTCATGAAGAGCGTCGATCTTGTCCACCTTGTGAGGTGCGAAGTTGACCTTATCTGCGAACTATGTCAGCCATGGAGTCAGGCTTACCGAGTCTCGAAAGGCTCGGTTTCGACGCTTTGACTGACAGTCAATCGTGCATATCAACCTGAACATGCTGGTGTGAGCAACATCCTACTCCATAACAGCTCGACCAGCTCAAGAGGGATGATCACCCACCCTATCCAGCCCGTCTTGACGCTCCGTGTGATAGCGCTCGCGTTCATCTCCCGATCATACACGTACACCCCACCGCCGATGGCCAGGACGACCGCGCTTCTTCGAGCCCATCGTGCGGTCCTCGATCGCGCGGGTCTAGCTAGTGTGGATGTCGAAGCATGACGGATGAATGAGCGAGATGAAGCGAAGAGTGGAGTCAGGGCTGAGGGGAAGAGGGGAAGCATTAAAGAGATGTTTAAGGGAACTTGGTCGAAGTGAAAGGAGACGATCGGAAAATCAATTCGATTGCCGACGAAAGCTTCCGGCGAGCCGGTTTCAGATGACTTTGCCGTCTGTTTACAGCTCCATTTCTGCACACACACACGCCGTCGATTTCTTGATGCTGCATCTACAAGGCGAGGGCTTCGTGATGGGCTTTTTGAGGATCAGAGCGTGTCGGCCCCTCACTGACAGGCCGCCCGCCGCCTGGCGTGCGCCGTTTGGCGGACTGGAATCAAGCAAGACATATAAAAGCTCGTTGTTTTAATCTTGCATCTCTTCTATTTCTCTAGCTCTGGATCCTATGTCGACCGTGATTTTTGTCACACACTTCATCCTCCTGTCTAGACCACCCCCTCTGGGTCCCAGCCGCAGTACCCTTGCAGCAAGCCAAAGACATTCCGTGTCAATCCTTGCTGGTGGCCATCCTCAGTTCCCCATATCCCTGACACACGGGTTCCTCGGGCAAGTTCTTAACAGAAGATAATGAGAAAGAAGTATGAAATTGTGCTGAGATGTGTGGGCTCATCATAAATTGGTGTGTTCCCTTGATGATAGCCTCCTCATTGGGTTGTTCTTACCATAGCAGCATCTTCTGATCGCCCTGACAGGACCGCATCCTGTACTCATCAAGAACATTCTCGTTGGCACGGAGCTCGGCCTCGTGCTTGTCGCGCTCGGAGCGGTAGTCTTTGATGTTCCCCTCGGCGACTACGGTCTTGATAGTGACGTCCTGACTCTCTCGACCAACGATAAAGACCAGGGTCATGTTCTCACGGTCCTCTTGCGCTTTGGCGCTCGTTCCGGTTGATCCTATCACTTAGCTTTGTGATGGTCCGGTCTACTCCCTGACCAGCTGATAAGCCGCCTTAGAAGCAGTGTCGCGTCTCTCCTGCACCTCCGTGTTCCTCTTGTTCTCCATGTCTTTAGCCCTCTCCGCCGGAATCAATCCCCTGTCGTTCAGCTCGTATGTGAGCTCGTAAGGAGTGCCGATGATGGGAGATTTGCTGCAAATATAGTGCGCTAGGTCGAGGGTGGAGCATGAGACGACAAAGAACCTGCCAAACTCCATGCGGCCATCATCCAAGAGTCCCGGCGGGTCATCCATCTCTTCCATGTCCTTGAACTCGGTATACTCATCGACAAAGCCCCACAGTTTGGCAATCAGGCTAGATGGGTCGATGGAGGACACCCCGGTGGTGGCGATGGTGGCGGCTTTCGTAGGCAGAAGCACGTTCTGCGGTGCCTCGTAGTTGACCGTATACCCGTCAAGCTCCCACTCTTTCTCAGTCTTAGCGATGGCGGCGAGCTGGACCACCGAAGGGGGGGCGCAAACTTGATGGTCTTAGCGAGGCGTTGATTCTTGCTTCGGAAATTCTTGAACTCGCCCCAGTGCCCTACGGTCGGATGGCCTTTCTCTTCACATAGCTGCATCGCCCATTCGGTCGCAGTGGTAGTGTCAAGGGTGTCGGCGCGTCCTGGGCTGGGGGCGAAATAGAGAACCCCGAAGTTCCGCTGATCATTTTAGCTCGATGAGCTCCAGTACGCCTCGTGGCTGGTATTGCAAGTGCTTGCCTGAGATCCTCCTTCGCTTCCATCGTTGCCTCACCTTTCTGCCATAGTGCGTCTGCGAACCTGATCTTCATTGAGCTCTGGTGCCTTGCCCCCGGTGACGAAGGGCTCGCCGATGAACAGGTTGAATCCCAAAGGTGGTGTCGGGGACGAAAGCAGGATCGTTGTCCGAAAGAAGCTTGCCGTTGCGCTTGTTGATGTTCTCCAGAGCTTTGGTGGCTTTGTTCACAGCGTCATCCGCGTGAAAGTGAGGCAGACCAAAGATCCGGAGCTCGAGTGAGGAGGTCGTGGGGAAACCTGTCAGGCGGGAGGCATCATCGCGACGAATGTCGTTGTCCGGGCGTTCGGCCTTCTTTGGCGAGACTGTTTTCTTGGCGGTTGCTACCCAGTCGACAGGCGCGGCGGGCTTGACGGGCAATTTGGAGGAGGGCTGCGCGGAGGTCACCGGGAGAACGGGATTCTTGATACCGGCAAGGCCTGCCTTGCTTTTGTTTGGCTTCGACGGGGTACACGGCTTGTTGAGCGTTGGGGATGGCTCGGGCATCTTGGCTATCAGCTTTAGGTCAGTTCAAATACCTGCCCACAGTACTCACTCTCAACGCTCTCCCGCGAATGACTGCCGGCGTCCAATTCGCCAATCCTTGTGTCCCTCGTTCGCTTGGCCTGTTCGGAGAAGACACTGGGCCGTCGAACCTGGGCGTCTTGCAGATTAAGGCGCCGCGCCAGGAGAAGACGCTAAAACCGGGTCGACGTGCGGTCTCCGCCGTCCTGACAGCATCGAGATAATCAGTGATAATGCGTACCTGTCCGGTAGACGATGCCGTCGCTATGAGCGCCGCTATAATACCGACAATCTCGCCATGCAGTGCAAACGTGTGATAGGCCGAAAACGTGATGGTCCGACCAAGGCTGCCGTCGTATCCATCCTGTTCCGTCCAGGGATTGGTACCGCACTGCCATCCGTTCCCCATGTCAAGTTGTCGGTCACTCAATCCAGCGATGGTCGAATGGCCGTCCGAACAGTGGCATCCAAGATCAGCTTCCGGAGGGGTCTTGACAGCAGAAGGGAAGGGTCGGTAACGATCAAGTCCCGTCGTGTGACGTCTCCGTTGTGGCGGGTGGCTTTGTGCGGGTTGAGGGCCGACGCCCGCCTGATGAGATGGGCTTCGGAATGTGTGGGTACTGTCATACCTGATTGATCAGTATTGACGATTCGATTATCCGTCAGCTGCAGGTAATGGATTGCCGCGTCCCACTCTGGTGGAATGTACTTAGCTGAGCGTAAGACACGCTGCCTGGGGATTGGCAGTTTCTCCAGAGCTGGTACGCATGGATTGGCCGAACATTCGAAATTGGCCAGCGTGATACGGGCCATCAATGCTAGGGGGCGAAGGTGATGGTTGAATAATCTTAGCACGGATGGCAACGGAAGGAGGCTTAGTCGAGCGGCGATCCTGGGCATGAGTAGCGTCCACACCGCTTTTCTCATCAGTGACAAGGGAAGTCTGGCACGCACAGGGATCGGGAACTCCTCCACGATAGTAAGGATCTGACTGACGAACTCCGAGGGTGTGCTTCAATGGGGTGCGGAGAAGGCTTGGCGAGTTGGTGAAGGGTACGTCATGAACTGCATCTGTTCCGTTGATTCGAACCGTTACTGATGGGTCAGCGAGATCTCTTCCGAGCGTGAATGCCACCGTTTTGTCCACACTATCCCAGGCGGTCCTTATTCCATAAGCTTCTTGAAACTTCTCACTTTCTAAAACACTCGCCCGAAGTGCCGCTCAGGAGGTCGCAAAGAAGATCGAGTCATCCACGGCTTCCACACTCTGCAGGATGAGGCGGTCGTTATCTGTTGGCTGATGCAGAGAATGCTTGGCTGCATTGATCGTCATCAGCTTCACCAGATGAGGGTTTCGTCCCAGGTCGGCTGGCTTTTGATGATGTGCGAGCATGCTCATGGTCAACGTATATTCCAACGGGCTAAGAGGATCACCCTGCTTGAATCAGGTGAGGTCGCCGGTGTCGGAAGTGGTCTGTCCATACCTGTCGTTTTTCATTGGGTTTCGTTACAACCCGGACTTCTGCTGCCGATGGATCAAGAAGCATAGGAGGGTTGGTGATATGATGCGGGAAGAATCAGTGCTTGATGGGACCTCCATCAAGAGCTTGCTTGTATGCTTTCCGATTCGCCGCATCGACATTCACCTGCGCTGAGGTCCTAATCTCTTTGCGCATAGCTTTAACCAGCGCATTCCTTGATTCTTTGATTTGGGCATCAGTGGGTGGCACCCTGTCCTCTCTGAGTGCCTGCCGTAATCTGTTGAGAGCCTTGACTCGTGTGGAAAGACGACCTGCAGCTGCGTTACCAAGTGGTGTTAGGGCTGGGTTCACCGGCGGAAGCCTCGTTCTGACAAAGGCGATTTCTGTCGCCTCCACGAAAACCGTATGACAGGTCCTGAGCATCATGTCAAAATCCCTTTCACTTTTGACCGTGGCGGGAGGGGGTTCCTCACCGAGACGACTTTGTATGAGGGAGTTCATCTTCTCAAACCGCGAGTTCCCATCCTTCGGTTTGGGCATCCTCAGTCGTGGCTGAGACAGGTTTCGAGACGAATGTTTGGACGGTGCCAGGGCGTCTGTGACGATGAAAGCGAGCACAGGACGATGATCAAATCAGATTCCACAATCAAGACACAGCAGGGGAAGACGACCATAAGCTCAGTGATCAGGCGGTTCCCAGTAGGATTCCGAGACAAAGCCGAAGAGGCAGACTCCCTCACCAAGAGCTTGGTGACAGCGGTGGGGCCTTTGTGGGACGGCGTGAGCCCAAGGGAATCGGTCCTCACCGATAATCTGCCCGTCATTCTGGTCACATTGGATCGTTTGGTGCAGAAGGACCTGGAGGAGATTGTGATGTTTCAAGGACATGGAGCTGTGGAAGGGGACCGAGGATTTTTGCTGTACGCCTTTCACACAGGAGGCTCCGATGTTGACGGTTCGGTTGCCGAAGCATGTTTCCGACGAATTGGGGGGCCAAAGACTCGGAATGGGGTCCGAACGATCAGCTTGAAGGAGCAGATTAGACCTTGGAGTCAAAGGTAGGAGACCTAGAGACGTAAACATTGGTCTCAAGTGAATTGGATGAGAGAAAGAGACGTGTAGGTAGTTGCCATCGATTCGGTTTATCCTTATGATCAGATATGGAACCTGAGCATACATGTGCGTAACCCTACATATCATACGCGCCCCGCTTCGAGTGTCCAAATCGATCATTCAGGCCTTTCGCCTCGCTACCACTCTCATCAGCGAAACACTTTGCAATGATGCGCGAGACCCACCGTATCTTCACCTGCCTCTCGTTATCGCTCAACAACCTCCCCGTGATCCCCATATCTCGATCATGATCCCAAATCACCGGTCCATCCTTCTCACCCTTTCCTTCCGCCTTCGCCTTGGCATGTTTATCCAACAAAGACGCCCCTCTCTGCTCCTTCTAAAGTCACCACGCATTAGCTGCCTCATCGATTCCTTTAGGATGAAGGGGACTCGCGGTATGCCGTTCGACTCCCTCGAGGATCTCCCGATCACGCCGCCTCTTCCGAGCGACGACCGCCTCGTCTTCCGCAGCCCCCTCACCCGATTTGGGCGGTTCCTTCCGCTTGATACCCGCCACTTCATCGGCTATTCGTTGGGCCTTCTCGGCGGGGGTCTCGGTCCACACTGAGGAGTCGGTATTGAGTTCGCGAGTACTGCGGGAGAACGTAGTGGGGCGTTTCCTCAGGGGGTCGACTAGTCATCCGGATCAATGGGTCAGCTCATCTCTTGGGAAAGAAGCCGGAGAGGATCGTAGGAAGGGAGACGTACCTGAGGCGAGTGGTCCAGAGGAGGGAGGGACGAGCATCCATTCCTCCCTCTCGAGCTTCTTCGGTTTGCTCGCTTCCTGCACCCTGTCGATCTCTCTTCATAAACAAGAGACTGAGGAGGAACTGACCTCTCGTTCCTTTGCCCAGCGGGCTTCGCGTTCCAGGAATGCCTGGACTGCGGACCGCTCCTCGACGACGCCACTCGGGACGGGCTTCGGGCCAATCACGTCATCGTCGCTATCTTCCTCGTCCGCGGCGGTCGCTCGTGACGGTAATGCGGGTCCTGAAGGAAATGCGGCGGGTGGAGGTCGAGCAGGACCGGCTTGGCGAGCTGCTGCGAGGTGGGGAGGGAGGCCTGGACCGTAGTCGTTGTCGCCCTCGTCGTCTGAAAGGGGGGCAACCTTGGTGGGAGGGGAAGGCGATCGTGAAGAGGAGCCAGCGAGGTGGGCGAGATGAGGCGGGAGGGATGGGCCGATGGGCATGCTGGAGATTTTTGCTTGATGTGGGGAGAAAGAGATTGGTGAATGAGAGATCGCCTACATAGATCTGAAACCGGGAGCAAAATACTGATTCCACGAAGGGTTTCGCTGTTTCAATCCCATCGTTTCTTGATTCGCATACCCCAGCTCACTTCATATGAAGACGAAGAGGAGGAGGGATGGAGGCAGCCGGCGCTTCCTCTTCTTCGAGACGCAAGCGACTCCTACCCGAAATTGAGTTGCGATCCACCCCGCTTTCCAGACAAGGCATGTAAACCTACTCACCAACCAACCTCGTTAACTTCCCATCCAAATGTAGCTCAAGCCGGCCCCTCCAGACTACGAGACTCCCCGCCCTCGATAATTCCGACCGGCTACCAATGGTATATCCACCACCTCGACTCCCACATCCTCTCCTCGTACAACAACACCCTCGGCCGCTCCCCACTTGACCGCTTCAAGCGCCTCGACCCCTCTCCCATCCCTCCTACCAGCATCACCTGGACCACGGAAGAGAAACGTCTGTTCTTCCGTTCTCTCTCACGATACTCCCGTCTTCGACCGGACCGAATCGCCGGTGACATTCGCACGAAATCACAAGCCGAGGTGGAATGGTATCTCGCTCTCCTTCAAGGGGCGGTGGAAAGCAGGAGACGGACGGACGGGGCGAGGAGGGGGTTCACGAATAGGTCGACGAGGGGGTTCGCGAATAGGTCGACGAGGGGGGATAGGCATCAGAGTAGGAGGGAGGGAAGGGCGGAGGGCGCGTGCGAAGTAAGTGAGGATTGGGTGGTGAAGGAGGAGGAGGAGTTGGCATTGGCGGTCGAGAAGAACGTCCAGCGCAGGGAGAAGGTGCGAGAGGATGATGTGAGGGCGAAGCGGCGGAAGGAGTTGAGAGGTGCTATGTCGATGTCGAGGCAGGAGGGGTGTGCGTCGTGGGACGATCCCGCGATCGAGGAAGCGGAGAGGGTCGACGCGCTCGAGGATTGGGGAAAGAGTCTCAACTCGACCAAGCTCGGAGCGCTCGACAAATTGCTCATGCCGGAACGGGCGGAGTGGTATGCCAAGCGTTTGAAGACGAGAAAGGAGCCGTTCCCATCGCCTTCACCATCCGACGCTCCGGCCAATACGTCCCGATCGATTACAACCGACCACAGCATCGACAAGAACGGCGAGATTGCTAAAGAGACGAGGAGGCTCAAAGAGCTCACCGCTATCCCGAAGCAGGATCGGACACACGAGCAGAAGGCTGAATACTCAAAATCGCTCAACCGGAAACGGGCGCGTGAGAATTATCGCACCGCGAAGCTCCTAGCAGAGGGGATGACGGAGGACGAGATCTTGCGGCTCGGAGGGGCGGATGCGGTCTTCGCGAGCCGAGGAGGTGGAAAGCCGGGTTGCGTTCTGGAGAGCGGCGATGAGGTGAAAAGGTTGAAGAGGATGGGTATGGACACATATATCAAGCAGAAGAGATGGGAGGTGTTCAACTTCGATCGTATGGCACAGCTCATCCAGTCAGTCATCCACACTCAGTAAGACCGCGCTGATCTCCCGCAGGAAATCTGATGGCCTTGGCGAAGACCTGTCTCTCTCCTTCACCATCCTTCAAGATCTCCACGTCGAGCTCCTTGCGTACCTCAAGCCGCTCATCTACCAAATCATCACACTCGCGGAGAACTCCCTCATACAGACGCTAGACGATCCACCAGAGATCATAGCGAACCACGTTCACCAAGCTCAAGCATCACGCGGCGAACGATTCGAGGCATCGGCGAATTCCTTGACGCGCCAGTCAGTCGAGGACGCAACCGAAACGCCTTCGTTAGGTCATTTAGACGACGAAGCGAAAGTCAGCGCGATCAAGCGCTCCCGTCTTGAGACATACGTCGACCCACCAGGCGACGTCTCATGGTGGCAGATGCCGCTTGCCCAGCCTGACGACCAGGACGAGGTGGAGGAGGAGAGCGACGAAGATGATCTGAGTTCGACGTTGACGGACCAAGAGGATTTCGAGCTGGACGAGGCGATGGACGCGATGGATCGAGCTTACGACGAGGTGCACGAGGGGAGATTGTGGAGGGCCGCCGAAGGTGATCTCGAGGAAGGTGAGGGTGGCGAGGACGATGAAGGAGCAGGAGAAGCAAGAGCTGCGTTGTTGCGGGCTCAGAGCGAAATCATACGGGCTCGACGACATCGACACGCTATGCGTAATCGGGCGTTCACGGCCATGACGCCCAATAGCGGTATCCGCGTGAAGAAGGAGAGAGCGAGGAGGTTCAGGTTGTCTGACACCGTTGATTCGGACTTCGAGGGGTCGAGTCAGGATCACGAGAGTGGGATGGATGGGGTGCTTGAGGAGGGCGAGGAGGAGATCAGTGAGGAGACGAGTGATTTATGAAACCTTTGATGCGGAGATGAGTGATGAGGATACGAGCGGCGGCGAGTACATTGGGTAGGTTGGGAAGAATATCTTGGCATGTGTATACCTTGCACTTGTTACGATACAATGAGTTGTGCCATTGTCTTGGGAAGAGCTATATCATTTCGTGCTCAGGGTCACGAGTGGCGAATTGTATTCGGACAAGAATAGAGTGGACTCCTCTCCTGGTCCTCTGTGCGCACAAACTCTTGAAGGGTAGCACCGTTGAGAGTATTCTCACAATCCCGAACTCACCAATAATGTCCATATTCAGCGTGGCGGCCTTTGTAGTACAAGTAGATGCAGAACTTGAGACGTGTATTCAGCTCGCTAACTTAGGAGGATATTGAATCTTGACTCGATACTCTTTCAGTGATGTGATGCATGGATCGGATGATACGGGCACATTTCCAGCCTAGGTTACCACCGGTATGCACAGGAATCTACGTGATTCGTCTAGGTGTACCGCTGCACCACCACCGCGTTCTGCAGCTTCGCCGCTTCGACCGTTTCGCTCGAGTCTCCCAGCTCGCGACTCGGGAAGGTGGTCTGTAGGACAAACGACCGCGCGTCGGGTCGGGCGCTGCTCCAGATCAGCACACTTGGACAATCAAATCAGGCCAACGTACGCCGAGACATAGCCCCGCAGATCTCCGACCGTGTGAGTGAGGTTGACTCGCGCGACCATCCTATTCCGATCAGCCTGACCCGTGCCCGAGTGGACCACCCACCTCGTCCCATCACCCAGACGCAGCTGCACACTCGTCGTCGGCTTGTTCTCATCCACCTCAAATTTCGTCTGCCCACCCGCGCTTTGCCCCTGTGCACTGGACGGCCCACCGTGCAGTATCCCCTGCGGCCTCATTCCACCCGGCATAGACGGGGTACTACTCCCCGACCCGGCGATCTCCGGTGCAGGCGATCCCAATCGATTACCCGATCCCTCGAACGGCTTCGCCGGTTGCTTCGGCGGTGGGCGATATTCCTCCGTCGTCCTCTGCGCCACCTCCAGCTGCAGCGCTTGATTGTACCTCACATTGAAAAGGTGGGGCGGGGCGCGACCCGCTTGGATCGTCTCGAGGAGTTCCTTGTTGCCTGGCGCATCGTATCGCATGAGAGGTCCGTCTTCGATCGAGAAACCGTCCCGCCAGAAGATGAGGTGGCGGGTCTGGACGTCTTCCTCGTCTTCGGGTGGGGGTGCGGATTGGCCACCGAGAGCGCCGAGGAGGGAGGTGAGGTAGCCGCCCTGCGCAGGTGGGCGAGCGGAAGGGGCGCCTGGGAGAGCGGTCGGATCGGGGATCGCGGAGGAGGGGGTCTCATCGGTGCCAAGGGTGTTGCCTAAACCGCCAAAGGGGTTGCGGGAGGGAGCTGGAGCGGAGCGGGCGGGGTTAGGGCCGTTGCTACGTGGGTCAGCGGAAGAAACAGTGGGATTGACGACGCGTGCTTGGCTGCTTGACGCAGGATGTTGTCGACCAGTCCTCGAGCACCTTCGGGAGCGCCTGCTCCGGGTTGACCAGGATTCTGGATGGCTAAGCCACTAAGAGAGATTCGCTTCAGTTTCTCCATCACCCGGGAGCTAAGGCTCTGAGATGTCGGAGTAGCCATAGCTCACCTGCGTTCCCCTCCAGCGTATGTGGTCTCCCCACGCCTCCGTTTCACCTCCTCGTTGTCATCATCGTCGCTCTCGTCTCCGGGTGGTAGATTGCTTGGACCAGCGACTCCCTGAATCGCGCTCAGCCTGGATATCTACCACGAGGGGGACTTACAGTATTGAAGAGCGTAGCGATACTTCTCAAGTCAGCGTAGTAAAGACGAATCTCGTCGCACTCACCCCCCAGGCCACGCATTCCCCTGCCCCGCGGTCCATTCCCCAACCCTCCCACTCTTACGCTCCGGTTTCCCCCATCCCGCCGGCAACGCCGTATCCACCGGCTCGCCTCCCAGCGTTATGCCCCCTGCTCTCGGCGCTTGCCCTTGCGGTGAAATTTGCTCCTCCTCATTCGGTTGGGACATGATAGCCTCGTCTGACGCGGACTCGTCTTCCCCGTCAAAGAACTCTTCTTCCACTGGTGCTGCCCCGGCTGTCTGGGCGGCGTAGAAATCCTCGATCGCTCCTTGGAGAGTGGTACCGGACGAAAGGAAGTGTTCAGCGTCTTCGTGAGAGGCTTGGGTGATGGCGACAAATTGCTCAAGGTCTACCCCTTATTAGTATGCCAAATTGATAAGATCGGATCGGTAAGCTCACCTTCCTGTGTTGGGTTCAGACCTGGCATCGCGATGAAGGGTACCAAGGAGGACATCCAGTCGAAACGAACGTAAGCGTCGCGAAAAGTCACGTGACCATTCTCCCTTCCAAGTTCTCTCAACCATTCCCCCCGTACCGATCCGTTCCGTCGCGGTACGGGTTTTAAAGCCACATTCTGGGTCCAAGCCTCCAATGGAGACTACTTCGGAAACTATCCGCAGGCGGATACGGAGAGCTATCGCATGCATGGACCATAGATATCAAAGGCCATCTAACAAGCAATCTGACGATCCGGGGCAGGTCCGAAGCTCGAGGCGATAAGCCGGCTCTGCCAAGTCAGGGCCATCCAATTAGGGTTCGCGCGGACCTCACTAAACAACATACGTTAGTCCGAAAAACAATCGCTCGGACGCCAGGGTACTGAAGAATACGTTAGTCGAAAAACAATCGCTCGGACGCTGTGTATTCTGCGAGAGCCCCAAAAAAGCCCAACGAGGGGATCGAACCCTCGACCTTTCGATGATCTCAAGTAAGAATCGAATATTATAACCAACTAAATCAGTCGGGCAGTCCTATGCGGAGCCTTGGATAATCATTTTGAAGAAAGTAGATCTAAAAGGTGATTATCTGTCCGCTGCGAGTCCGGCTGCCAGAATCATGCGCTGAATTTCTCGATCGTAGCTCGAACTGCTCACAACAGAAGTATGATAGCTATCCCCCAACTCCTCACGTGACTTCAAGTACGTTTTATAGATTGCGCATGGAGCATACAACATGTGGTATACCAAAGGCTAGCTATCGGGGTATTATCAAGTCATGTCTCGTTTAAGAACCGTTCTTCCTCATTCACCTCCACTCCCGTAATCCCCTCATCATCCGCTTGTCCCTCGACAAAGCTCGCCCTCACCTCAAGCTTCTCACGCGTTGACAATGCCGAGATGTCCCCCGTCCGTCGTAGTGCTTTTTGGGCGACCCTTTGTACATTCCGCCTGGAAGCACACACCTGGTCCACGTCGGGAGCTTGGGTTGTCGAGCTGTTCTCCAGGACCCGAGATCGCTGCCTTGTGTTTCGGGGAAGCTACAGCGCTCAGAACCATGATACTACTGAGGGTATTGTTGAACAGCAGACATAGCCGTTTCTTCTCGCGCAAATAAATATCGTCCCCGTCACGATGAAGTTCTGTGGACCGGGGATAGAATACTCCGTGGGCTCTAGTGAAGGAAATTAAGACAAGGCTTACTCTTACATACCCACAGTTCAACCGAGCCGTGCTGCCTCGCGCTACATACCGATTCTATAAGTTTGTCAGTAAACCGCCAATTCTCAAAAGATTCTATACGCACCAATCATTGAATACACCTGTTCAGGAGCTATCACCTGTCCTCGGCTAGGTTCATATGCCACCCCTCGAAGTGTCGATGGCTCCAGGTCACAATCCTCAATGACGATGCTGACGCCGTTGTTGTCGTACAACTTGAACCAGACTCGCTGCAGGCCCCTGTCTCTGCTGCTGCGGAGTCTCAGGCCGAGGACCTTCTTATCCTCAACATTCAGATCTGCAGTATGGTGTGAGATGACGTCCTAGGGCCCACGAATGGGAGGACTAACGACTCTGACTGAAGAAATGAGGATTCTCCTCCCTCCACCTCTTGAATACCGTCTTGCCATGGTTTACGTGCCGACTGTGCTTCTTTTCGGCCTCAAAGAGCAGTTTGGTTCGTCTCTGAGCAAAGTCAGCACGCCTTCAACGCCGAATCCCATAGGTTCCGGGGGCTTTTGCATCGCACGAGGAAACAGTTCTGCTCAGGATAGCAGGCTCACTCTTTGGTCAAGATAAGACGCCTTCTAGCCTGAATTCCCTGCCCGATAGATGGGTCGTCTGCCTCTGACGCGCGTCAGTAGAGCCCCAATATGTTGACTTACTAGTCTTCAGCCCTTTCTCCTGGCGCAAAAGCAGCTCAAGCCTTCAAACTAGTCTTCATCAGCGCCAGACACTGTCAGGATGATCGACACACCTCGCATGATGATTTTGTGCTGCCACAAAGCCCACACTCTGGCCAGATAAGACCGCGGATCTCGAGTGTCCATGGCAGGGACGACAGACGACATCTAGGCCATTATCGACGATCCAGGCAATCAATGAGTCGGTGAGGTGTTCGAACGAGGTCCAAAGGATCGCACCATCGAGTCGAAAGATCTCATCGAAGCGGTGAAGGCCCAAGGCCCATTGGAGAAATGTAAGCCGTCGGGAGTGGGGAGATTTTTCGAGAAGTAAAGCGCAAGAGCGTCGAAGGGTGTAGGGATACTCGCGAGGGAACTGATGAGGTTTGAGGCCCAATCCTAGCGGTAGACGACCGTGTTCTACAGGAGAAGGGAGGGACGGACCATCCCACAAGCGGCCTGATACCGTACGAGGTCTTTCGGGCTGGAAGAGGTCCGCTGTCGATGGGTGGGCCACCTGCGAGTCGAGGTGTGATCGGACAATTTTATCATTGCAGAGGAACATCTCAGATGCCAAAAGACCCTGGGATGGCTTGATGTAGCGTAGGGATGGGTGGGACGGGGAACGCGATGCCAAATTCGCAGACCGCTCGACATTGGCAGGAAGGGAAGCCTTATGTCGGTCTCGTGCATCCGCAGTGAATCGACCCATAGACACGATGAGGCGGGGTCTAGAGAAGTCGAGGAGACAGTCTCTGTCGTGCTCGGCGGATAGGTTGACTAGGCGGGTAGTGGTGTTTAAACCCTCGGTGGTGACCTTGTTGCCGTGGTACATCGAAGCCGCGGTCGCCACCGATGCGCTGTAGCGAGGCAACTTGAGCATGTTGAGATTGGCGATGCGCCACTCGTAGCAATCGGAGACATAGATCTGCATTGTCAGCAATTGAGAAGGCGACACGAGAAGTTCACATGTTTTTGGTGGCCGGTGATACCCTTCTTCATCACTTTCCTTGGTGAGTTCAGCACTGCGTTCCTTACATCACCACTCCTACATTTGGTACACCCCGAACTCAGCAGCCTGTACTAGCAGTCGGTGTCGTGTCGTATTGGCCCCATGCGACGCGGCGACCCGCGCGGGCGTGACGACGGTCTCGTTGATGCATTTAAGACACCGGTCGACCGCTTCAGGGGTGACTCCCTTCCCGACGATGGCATCCTTGATTATCTTGACCGAGGCAGGTCCATCAACAATCTTGAAGTGGTCTGGCGGTGTCAGCGGAGCTCGCAATGATGATAAACTCACCCTTGAAGCCCATAAAAGTCCTCTTTCATGCCCCTTACAAGTTTATCGAGCTTGAATTCTGAGGGAGATCAGCATGAATAGGAGGAGAAGCTCAGACTTACCGTCTGACTTATCCAGGCTCACCCTGAACGCATCAGAAGCAACAGCAAAGGTCGAGGTTCCAGAAACTCTCTCCCTTTTCTTCGGCGATTGCCGTAATTTTGATGGCCGCGGGTGGCTCGAAGGATCGCGTCGGCGCGGAAGCAGATAGCTCGCGTGAGCGTCTGTTGAAGGAAGCTGTCCGAGTCGGGATGTGAGGGTGTGGAAGCATCGAAAGCAGTAGTGAGTAGAGTATGCGTTAAATTTCTGTTGACAGCAAATCCAGCTGACACGTGGGACTGGCATTGATAAGCCTTAATTGTGAACTTTCCCCCTCGTCTTCTTGCCGATCATTCTTCAACTTCATCATGTCCGAGCCACCCACCAAACGTCCCAAATCCTCCCCCCCATCCTACATCGCCGGCCCATCGACGCCAATGGAGAACCCTTACCTCGCCCACCTCCCTTCGCACATGCGGGGCTCAGCGAATGGAGCGGCGACGGGGGCGAATCCGGTGAACGGGGTGAACGGGATGGGGAAGGTGCCGAATCCTCTGAATGGGTTAGTCCCCAGACGAGTGACGGTAGATCAGGCCAAGGCGATCATGGTGAGTACTCTCCATCTAGTAGCGCTGACGACAGGACGGCGGCATTAACCCGTTCAAAAACCTCGCCCCCTTCTCCCCTTCTTATCGAAAAATCCTCGATGGACGGAAGAACCTCCCTGTGTTTCAAAAGATGCAGGAGTTCTTCTCCATCTTCTCGGCAAACCAGATCACCGTGATGGAAGGGCAGACTGGCTCGGGGAAGACGACGCAAATCCCGCACTTCGTGTGCTACTCGGATCTGCCGATGTTGCGGGGGAAGATGGTGGCCTGTACGCAGCCGCGGAGAGTAGCGGCGATGAGCGTGGCCAAAAGAGTGGCCGACGAGATGGATGGTGAGCTCTGACCATGAAGCTCTGCTGATCGCGTAGTGCAACTAGGGAAGCAAGTGGGATACTCCATCCGGTTCGAGGATATGACGGAGCAGGGGACGACGTTTCTCAAGTATATGACGGATGGAATGTTGTTACGGGAGGCGATGAATGATCCGAAGCTGGAGAGGTACTCGACGATTATCCTGGACGAGGCGCATGAGCGGACGTTGGCGACGGATATCCTTATGGGGCTGCTCAAAGATGTGAGTGAGACGATCTTTCCAGGCCTTTCAGGTCGTGCTCATTCTGCTCAGGTCGCGCGGAATCGACCGGATCTCAAGATCGTCGTCATGTCGGCCACCCTCGACGTCGCCAAGTTCCAACGATACTTTGGCGACGGCACACCCTCCGGCATCGCTCCTGTCGTGAAGGTCTCTGGCCGTACATTCCCCGTCGAAACGTTCTTCACCCAGGAGCCAGAGACCGATTACGTCGAAGCGGCTATCCGGACGGTGCTCTACATCCACCAAGCGGAGGACGAGGGAGACGTGCTGCTATTCTTGACAGGAGAGGAGGAGATCGAGGATGCATGTCGGAAGATCCGGGCGGAAGGGGAGGAGCTTTCCGGAAAAGGCATGGCTGGACCGCTCCTCGTCTTACCCCTCTACTCGTCACTTCCCCCTTTCCAACAACAGAAGATCTTCGACCCCGCACCACCGCCTCGAGTCTCCGACGGCCTCCCGGGACGAAAAATCGTCGTCTCCACCAACATCGCCGAAACATCTCTCACCATCGACGGGATCGTCTACGTCGTTGACCCTGGGTTCTGTAAGCAGAAGGTGTACAATCCTCGGATACGAGTGGAGTCGCTCTTGGTCTCGCCGATCTCCAAGGCGTCGGCGATGCAGCGAGCGGGTCGGGCGGGACGGACAAGACCGGGGAAATGCTTCAGGCTGTATACAGAGAAGGATTTCGTGAAGGAGCTGGAGGAGCAAACACACCCGGAGATATTGCGGAGTAACCTGGCGAACACGGTGCTGGAGCTCATCAAGCTTGGTATCAAGGACCTGGTGCATTTCGACTACATGGGTGAGTCTCCGCGCTTATCGCTCGTTCCGTTCGCCTGCTAATCTGCGTAGATGCTCCCGCTCCTGAGACGATCATGCGGGCTCTTGAACTCCTTCATTACCTCGCGGCTCTTGACGACGAGGGGAATCTTACACCTCTTGGCGAGATCATGGCGGAGTTCCCTCTCGATCCTCAGGTACGTCGATCCTGACGCTGGTCCCACTGTGATATGCGCTCACGCTGCGCAGCTCGCCAAGATGCTCATCGTCAGCCCCGAGTTTGGATGCAGCAACGAGATGCTCAGTCTCACCGCGATGCTCTCAGGTACGTGCATCCCGCACTCAGATTGAACATAGCTCACTACTCGTCTCAGTCCCCAACGTGTTCACGCGCCCCGCTTCCGCGAAGAAAGAAGCGGATATCGCCAAAGCCCAATTTACCCACCCTGACGGCGACCACCTCACCCTCCTCAACGTCTACCATGCATACAAATCGAACGAGGGCGAATCGAAGAATTGGTGCTGGCAGAACTACCTCAACGCACGATCTCTCGCTCAAGCGGACAACGTCCGGACACAGCTGAAACGCAGCATGGAGCGGTTCGACCTCGAGCTGTGTAGTACGGCGTGGGAGGATAAGAACTACTGGAACAATATCCGACAGGCGTTGACGTGTGGGTTCTTTATGCAAGTCGCGCACAAGGAGGGGGAGAAGGGGAGTTATCTCACCGTGAAGGATAACCAGGTGGGTGGCCCTGATCATTGGTTGAATGCGATTGACGGTGTCAGGTGGTCCGATTGCATCTGTCTTGCGGGCTGGATACCACGCCTGAATGGGTGGTGTACAATGAGTTCGTGCTCACCACTGCAAACGTACGTTATACCATTTCCAGCGGGATTGAGCCGACTCTCGCAAAGTTCATTCGAACGGTCACCGAGGTCCGGCCCGAATGGTTGCTCGAATATGCACCGCAGTATTTCGACCCCACGACTTTCCCGGACAACGAGACTCGCCGAGCATTGCAGAGGGTCATCAATAAGGTGAGCGGAGGTCTATCCTGCCCAAGGGACCAACCAGGAAGGAATTCGCGGCATCTCGGAGAGGCTGACTCTGCTCCCTCGCAGAAGACGGGCAAGTATGGCGCCGGGATGAACGGAAACGGCGAGGAGAAGATCAAGAAGAAGAAGCGCAAGGCGGAGAAGCAATAGACCGGGCGCGCCTTTATCTCGTATTGTCGTAGATTATCTCCTTGGGCGTCACCATCAGCATCGATGCATCGCATCGCCTCTTCCCCTGATTTGGGAGACTAAATCTCGCCCTCCTCGACGTCGCTTCTGTTCTTGTCGCTCGGCTTCTCCGCACCTCCCGACTCTAACTTGGGCCGCTATGATACCGTCAGCTATCGCCTTTCCGAGTGAGATCGCATGGAGGCTGCGATCTTGGAGCTAAGTCGAGCAGCTCACCTTGCTCTCCCGCCCATTCGCCTCCCCGTCGACGGGATGTTTCCGCTCCTTCCTCTCCCTGTCACGATCCCGATCATACTCCTTCTCCCCATCCCTATCTCGACCGCGATCCCTTTCCCTAGCATCCCGCCTGAAAGACCGGTGCTCCTTCTTCTCCTCAACCCTCTCTCGCCCGTCTGTCCCGCTCCTCTCATCCCACCTATCCTTGTCCTTGGTCTTGTCCTTAGTCTTGTCCTTCTCCCTCTCCCTCTCTCTATCCCTCCCATTCGCCCGCCTCTCCTCATCCCTCCTCCAATCTGATTTTCTCTCCCGCTCAGGCTCATCTACCACCTCCTCGCGATGCGCCTTCGGGTACCGCCGATCATTCGACCTTGTCGAGCCCACCTCGCTGGACTCGGCTTCGCGCAACTTCTCCTGTACGCCATCAGCGACTCCTCATGCTGTTGCGAGAGGGGAGATACCTTTTGTCGGCGAACGAATTTCTCGAATGCGGTTTGACGGTCTTCTTCCTCGGGTATATCCTTGAACTCATCAAGATCATTCATATGCGGAACAGCCTGGCCGCATCAGCTAAGTCCTGGGATGAGAGGAGGACTCTCACCTCCTCGTAAGTCATATCCAGATCGATATGCCTCTGGACCTTCTTGAGCGCGTATCTCAGATCATCGATTCGGTGCCTCCTCTTCCTCTCCGCTCTCCTCGCCTCGTCCGCCGCGACCTGTACCAATCTCTCATGTACCTACCCATCAGCACTGTCCACCAGGTAGACTCACCATATCGTAAACCTCTTTCCGGAGCTTGACGTCGATCTGCGAATCGATATGCACTTCCCTGAGTAACCCCTCAAACTCCTCCCAGCTCGTCTCGACTTTGACAGCCTTCTCCTCCTTCGCCACCGCCCTCTCGATCTTCTCAGCCGCCCGCTCCGCTTCTTCACCCATATCATCCACCGCGTCCATCCATAGATCCAGGGGACTACTCCCCGGCATTCCAAGTAAGATCGCGTACCGCTCATCGTCGTGTATCTTCGGGAGGGTATCTTTCCACTTGCTCAACCGGGTCAACTCGCCTCGATCCCGTAGTTCGTGGAGGAGCATCTTGAACCCCTCTCTAGCCTTCCGAGCTCGCCGAACCGTCTCGATCCGATGACGGCGAGACTCCTCCTCGTGCTCCTGCATGAGCTGGCGTGAGAAGTCATCGTATACACCCAGCATGTCGATCGTGTCGATCTTCTGGAGGTTCGTATCCGCTCGCCAATGAGGCGAAGAAAGGATAATATCGTGAGCCGCGCGCCATCGAGTCGATACGGTGATTCCAAGCTGCCGGAGGAGCGACCCAAGGACCTGGATGTTCCTGACACGTAGCTCCCGCTCCGCAACCTTACATCAGCGCAGTCCGGGGGATTTGCTCACCTCCTCTCGATGTCGTAGGTCCGTGATAGATTCGTCGAGGAAGAGACGACGTTCGTCGGGCTTGGCTTCCCGCCAGTGCCGGTCGTGAGCGAATGCCTTTTCCGCGGTCTTCATGGTGGAGTACACTTTGATATGTGGGGAGGTAGCGAAGAGGCGGTGGAGGATGGGTCGGAGCTTGGTTATCCGCGCTTCCTTGTCCGCTTGGCGGTCCTCGATGATTCCGTTCGTGTACTATCTCCCCATCAGCGAAGAGCATATCAAGTGGAAGCTTAGGAGACGTGTGCCCACCTTCTCGAAAGCCGTCTTCTTCTGGGCCAGCGTATCCAGCGCCTTGTACAGCGGATCCATGATGATCTTCCTCATCGTCTGATCCCACGTCCAACTTTCGTCCACCCCTTCCCTCTTCAGCAAGTGCATGAACGCGCCCTCCGCCTTCTCGTGCGTAAGGAAGCCTCCTGGCGGGATGACGATCGTCTCTTTCCGAGGCGCAGGCGAGTCCCGGTTGCCCGCGCCAGGATTATACGCTGCCAGAGCATTACCCGACCTCGCTTGGAGGTGTTCCGGCGTAGGACTTCTGCTCGGTGGGGGCGGTGTCGGACTATCATCAGCCTTACTTCACCTTACTCACTCACCTAGGTTCCCCCGCCGCTCTCCTACGTTCCCTTTCCTTCCCATAGACCTCCTGAACCTCCACCCTTCTCTTCAATTCCCTCAACTCCGCGGGTAACTCCCACTTCGTCTCCTTCGTAACCCCATTCACATAATACGGCCTATCCTTGGACACATACTGCTTCCAATTCGTCTTGTTGAGCGCTCGTTCAAAGGGGGTGCGGAGTTCGTCCGGTTTTTCCCATACCGATTGCTTGGACTGGGCGTGAGACCAATAGACTCGGCCTTCGGAGTTCTTATATTCGGACCAGAGGGATTTGGTCGGGGGAAGGGGGGACGACATGGCGTATATGGGAGGGAAGCGCAACGAGCGAAAGGGGTTGAGAAAGGATGTAGGAAAAGTCAGGACCGTTCACATTCGACTTTTGTGCCCGAGGACTTTGCTTCCGTCAAAATTAGCTTGAGCCCAAAAGCTGATCACCTGCTCCACTCTTTCCACATATTTGCGTCCTGCTCCAAAATGATCTTAGCAATTTCAATCTCATTGGGAGTGTAGCTGACTTATGGAGCTGTACCTTAACGCTTGAAAATGCATTCTTTTCCTCCAAGCTGAGCACTATGGCATGTGAGAAATCATATTCCGGAAGGGATGATGTGTCACGGTGCTACGTCGACCAGCAAATAGGCCCGACGCTCAGCTCCTAGAATCGGCGACGGTCGTCTGAGCTTCGGCAAAGTTGGGCTACCGTGG
>JAABUY010002211.1_pt1 | contig 23693 bp, 26 predicted proteins | sample 5560271 | NCBI WGS metagenome assembly JAABUY01 (sample SAMN10711886, study PRJNA513374) | rock metagenome | isolation source: Antarctica rocks | place: Antarctica: Victoria Land, University Valley | reverse complement strand
CGCAAATCTGTAAGCCACAACTCCAGCAGAGGGCATGGATGGCTTACGCATGTTCCCAAAGATATGAGGCTGGGAAAGGATGGCTTGAGGGTATCAGTCTGTATTTATAGCCACAGCGTAAACCACGGTCGAATGTAAGGCAACGTCAGCTGCCTCTCAACCCGATCAATGCCGCCTCTTGCCGCGGATCTCATGGTGTAGTCTGATGGATGCTGATGAGATTCCGAAGTGTATTGGCAGCCCCCTAAGCCAGCCGGTGAATCCCCCGAATGAGTCACTGACAGCAGAGAAGTTCATACCGTTCTATTTACAGGGTAGCAGAGAGCCATTTGAGGATCAAGATGACATTCACTTCTGGCGTCTTGGGTCGTCAGTTGCGACGGTGTGCTCAGTTCCCTGGCTGGTTCATCATAAAGTCTCATTGATAATCCCTCAATGCTGAAGCTTTCCTTCTGTGAACGAAGGTGATGATGCTGACCAAGCAGACCAAGTATAAAGGTTCGACATGAATGAGCGAACCCGATGTGCCCGATAGATCCAACGTGAAGATTTTGGTATCGGTTTTCGAATGAAGATAGTCAGCATCACATGCCGGCCGTGATCAACCGCGAACAGTTAGAACTTGCCAAGTTGCCATCCACTCCACTAGCATCTCTTCCACTGCTTTACTCGACAACGCGCAGACCGAACGGCCTAGACTACAACTTCCTTCGGAATTTCGGCTTGAATATCTCCACGGATGGCATCGGGTTCAAGCGGGGAGAGAGATGATTCCTTCTCAGCTTTGGTGGACAGTGAATCTGTACCTGGCCGGTATGATCGACTGATCCTGGACTGAGCAGAACATCTCTCACTCACATCTTCAGATTTGAGCGACGATCTGAGTATCTACCTGACCGAGCAACTATTCAACGAGAAGAAACGTACCGACGGTGAAGCATACCGCAAGATCCGTCAACATTGCCTCAACTCGCTTGCAGCGGCTCAATGATGAGCATGTCTGACGAAGAAAAGCAACAGAAGTTGAGGAGGCTGCTGCGAAGAGAAGACTGCGCAGCGGCTTTCAATGCTCTGTTGCCTTTTTCGGGTCTGTGGCCGGACGGAATGCGGGCGTGACGACGGTCATGATAGGTTCGAAATGTGATGAGGTAGGCCAGCTCTTCTTATGTATTAGCCGCAGGAGATGTTTCACTAGCACGATATGCACAAGGCGAATTACGTTACGGTGAAGGCGCTAGAACTTAAAGCACCGGGCTCGTCGACATCTGATAGCATGACTTTATATTATCAACTGAGAAAAGTGGAGATATTCAGCGCAATCAACTTGAACCGTCGCATAGAGATCTGGGCGAAGCTACAGGCATGGGAGGGTCTCATCCCCACTCTTTGAACTTTCTTCGAAGACTTCAAGTACATCAAAACCTGCGCCAATTGGGTGATGAGCTTGGTAAGGGTGCCTTTCAGGGGAACTACGGCGATGGCGCGGAGCTTCTTCGAAACGAGGGGCAAATGCATTATCCAGGAAGCGAAATCGGCCTTCACCAGATCCAGCGACACTTAAAACTGCATGGCTCTACACTACCGACAAAGTATTTCTCTACGTCATGCGAAGTTGGAGCCCAGACCGAGTGAGAGAAAGATCCGGACGACGAAGGATCCCAATAAATCCGTACTGTATGGCCTGGCCGATTTGGCGGAGCGGCCAGGATTCAAGTCCGAGAAGATCAGCGATTTGAAGACGAAATACTCCAGTCATGCAGACGGACGGTCCCCGTCCGGGCAATTGAAGCCTGCATACGTCGTCGACGGACCTAGAGAGTGCCAGGAGAGAAGTTGTGCATGTCCCCTTGACCTGGCGTATGAGCAGAGCAAGGACTTTCTTTTCCTCGATATCATGTATAACACAGACATAAGCCAAGGTTAAAGAACCCGTTTTCATGAGAAGGTCCGCTTGTCTGGGCAGATGGGTATTCTATTCGGAACCTGAATTCAATGATCAGGAAAGAGAAAACGGCGATCAAGAACAAGAACGAGACCCGACGCAAGAAGATATAGATCAAACATACGCACCCCAAGAGCAACCAAACACGGAGCCGACGCGAGATGCAGTGCCATGGATAGGTTTCATCACTGGATCGCGCCGCTCCTTTGGTGTCGCTGATCATCAGCGCGAATCCTCCCGAAGACTTCTTCGTTCTGCTGCCCCGCCGCTGAATCTCTTGCGGGAAGTGCGTCATGACTCGCAATATGCTCAATTTCTTCGCGAAGGCTTTTAGGGAGCGAGGAAGGGGTTTCGGCAGGGTGGGTGAGGGGTTGGGAGTCTGCGATTTCGAAGGCGAGGGTGGGGGAGGAGAGCGAGGCGTCAGGGTTTTGAGGTTGGAAGGAGGGATTTGGAATTGCAGGTTGGCTGTCGATTATTACGATGAAAGGGGTGTGGGGGCGGGAAGCGTGGGTTCGAGGTGAGGTTGTGCAGCTTTCGATTGCTTCGTCCTTGGCAGGTAATCTTGTAGATCGATCAGTAGCTTTGCCCGACTCCTGCGAGTCAATTGTGAGTGCGCCTTGCAAAGCGTCGACTCTTGTTTTCACGGTTTTCGAATCTGCATCTGCCTCATGAAGTCGATTTGAGGCGCTAGGCACTGTCGCCAATTGACGTTTCGTCTCATCGGACTTAAAAGGGATCGCCAGACGGATTTGACGCAGACGGATTTGACGCAGGCTCTTTCTGCTGCTTGTCGATGTTGTTATATGAGGGTCAGAGCGAATACGTGCATGTAGATATATTGAGGTAGATTTGAACTATCGGTAGATACCCCTAGCGCCAAGCCGGCTAAAGCCGGCTTTGGCCGGAGCGGAGATAACTAAACACTGGGGTTATACGTCCATGACTTTGCCGGTAATTTCACCTTCTCCCTCTCTCCTGAATGCGTTCGTTCAAGGTGAAGGTTTTGAATCAATGTCCGTAAGCTGGTACGAATCCATCCTCGCCAAATTTTCTTGATATCATACTTTCGTTTTACGACCTTCTCAACGAACATCTTTGGGCTCTCAAGGAATTTTTCCATGTACTCGTATGCACGGGGTTCCCGCGCAAACTGGGTTTCCGCGCACTCTAACCTAGAAAGGCTAGCAACAGATAGTATCGGGCTTAGCGTGCTATAAATGGCACTAATATATTCTACTTGTAGATAGTTTTAGTTAGCGTGCGCGGAAACCCCGTTTGCGCGGGAACCCCGTGCATACGACATACGACTCGATGATACGAGTACCCAAGCAGAAACAAACCGCAATCACTGAAATCATCCTCACGCCTTGTAACTGCGATTCATCGAATTTCAATTCATTTCGCTTTGCTACGCTTTGTTACGAAGTGTGTCGGGATTGAATAGGCCCTAGGGATTCCGATATGTGGTCAAGGAACAACGATGTTCCGGATCGGAATCTGCTAGAACATTTCTATCCGAGTACTACGTACTACGTAGTAGTAGAATAATATCTAACCCATTTTCGTAATAGTCAGGTGGACATCAACCTGGACCCGTCGCGAAGGGGTGCTAAATCACGTGATACAAGTTCTTTACCTATAGGCGCAGAGCTTCTTTGCCCATTAAGGGATGGGAGAAGCCCTTACGAGTACGTCTGCTTTGATATACCATATACTTTATGGGATCTCGAGGAAGTCGCTTTATTATTAGTAGCGTGTGAAATTAGAAAGAGAAGGGCATGTGGAATAAATGAACAGGAAGAAGTCAATTGGATGATACAGCACGCCGAGTCACATCAAGCGGACAAACAGAGTCCCCTCGGTCACTGAGTGCGCCTTGGGGACATATGATCCTGAATCTGATCCATTCCTTGGGCATCACTTGGCTCTTTTGAGATCGTCAGAGAATATCAGCCACGACACTTTCGACCTTGAAGAGATCCGCACAACGCCGCTTTTCTCAATGTCTGTAAAACACCAGATCACAAAACGAGTACCCGGCCAGGTCGATCCCTTCCCACAATATGGTTTGCTCGCCGGGCGAATAGACTTTTCCTCCGAACAGACCTCTGGCTTGGCAAAACGCAAATGTGTGTGCGACGCAACTTCCAAATCCACTCACTCACAGGACTTGTGTTTCACTATGATTCGTTCACGTCGGCTGTCGAATCAGCCCACCTTTGCTCGTCCGGAATAGAAGTGACTGAAGTAGCTGCATGAGCGGAAGGGGGGAAGCTCTGGCTGCGTTACACTTACTGCTGTATGAAAAGGCGGTCTAATGCAGGTCACTTGAATCCGCGCCCCATCTGACCGCATGAGTCACAATGCCGGGGGCACCACATTTCAGATATGTAGAACGGTCTCTTACTGGCCAGCTGGAAAGGATTATTCTATCAGTACAAAAACGGTGTGACCAAGTTATGTTGTCTTTGCTCCGATAAGGTGTTGCTGCCAATTGCGTTGCATAAAAAAGGCCTCTTCTCACCCGCAAAATAAAGTAAACTCACACCTCTATCACATTAATGTCTACAACATCTGCAAATTTACAGAACCCCTTTCCGAGCAAAAATTCCACGTTGCTGACTGCCAGCCTCGACGTGAGCATCCCCATACTGTTTGCTATCCCTACTGCTTGCTGACATGTGAAAAGGGATGTGTAAGGAAACGGAAAGCCTCATGATCTATTCATGTGGACACTCCAAGACGCAGAAAACCAACGAGGGTTGTGAGCAACCCGGGTCAGCCGAATGTAAAGCTCAAACAGCCCGCAACCCTATCTCTATGGGCTCCAATAGAGTAAAGCAGAAGTGTTCGCCAGGTTGCAAGTGAAGCTTGGGTGAAGGTAGAAGCTTCCAGTTCCTCATGCTGTGAGCTTAGCTAAGTGCTATTAGCGTTCAGACATGGACTTCTGTTGACGGTCGAGTTCCACCAGACGTCTATGAGCTTCCTCGGCAGATTTTATCTTCTGGTCCCAGCAGTCCTTAATTATATCGCCACCAATGATTTCAGATGTATCTGGAAATTCACCCACGAGTGCGAGAAGCTCAAAGGTGTGGGCATAATTCAACCGTTCCTTAGCCGTCTGGAGGATCGAAGGTCCATGAGGAAGGTGCCCGACCAGAATGGTGTACATGCTTGAGCCTAGCCCGAATATCTCTGTGTCTGAGGTGACGTCGAGAGAGTCAATGCGAGGATCGAAGAAGCCAAAGTCAGGAAGGCCTTCTCCATCATAGTCGTCATTCTTCGAGCCACCAAAGTCACACAAGGAGAGATCCAACTCGGCGTCGAGGAGCATGTTATCGGGCCGTAGGTCGCAATGAAAGACCCGCCGCGCATGACAGTAGGCGAGAGCTGCCGAAGCCTCTACGCACCACTTGAGTCGTAGCCGAAGGTTTATGGATTCTCCCTGGGCATCCAAGTACTGCTGCATATCACCGTTGACTGCCTCGGTAAAAAGAAGGTCTTTGGCTGGCTCTGATGGATCCAGCGGTCCAAGGTATCTACGAGTAGCCCATTGGTGAGCAGTGAGGTACTAAAAGTACAACAAGTGGCAATGCTTACTGCACGATCCTTGGATGTTCATCCAGAGCTTTGAGAATGCCCACTTCCGTACGAAACTTGTGCATATGTGACTGGTCTTGTGGCTCTCCCCTTGGGGACTTCATCACGACGCCAGTACGCGTTGGATGTCGCCAAATATTCGCAGTAGATCCATTTTGAAGAAGCTCTCTTGCACCCGAGGGTACGTATTGTGTTATCGTATTAATCATCGAACGGCGTACAGGGTAAGCAGATGGATTGTATTGTACAATACCCCAATACGGGGGGGTTACAGTTGGTGGGGAGTTGGAAAAGTTGAGCCAGGGCCGGAACTTTTTTTTTGAGATTCCGGCCCGGACTCAACCCCGACTCAGCTTTCTGCATGGGCTTAGGGATGGCGCTAACCCGAAGGGGCTTAGCGATGCTGGCACGTCTGAGAAATGAGGCAATAGGGACAGGGGAAAGAAAGAGCTAATGTTCTCCTGCATAGGGTTTGAATAGGTTATTTTTTACTCCGTACTCCGTATATTATCTCTAATCACATAAACCCGCATCCTGCTTGAGCCCCTCGATGATCGAAAATACAACCAGACGAGATGCGTTGTTATTCATTCCGCTTTCAATCTATCTTTCGAACGTTTAAAGTCCTTTCATGGAATAGAGTTAGGGTGAGCCTGGTGGTGTGGCTGGAAAAGTACCTGGCATGGATGAGACTGCTGGAGAGGATGGTTCTGTGGAGGGCCGATGTCGTGGGACAAACCGTCGCATCACCAGCATCAAAGCCAGGACAGTAAAGTATGCAATGAAATTTGGGAGAGCCATGATGGCGGAAGCAGAGGGGGCGGTCCATTCAATTACAGGGAGGTTTTATTCCTGTGTAGGTGTGTTTGTTCTATGGAGCGAAAGATTCGCCTAAATACAAGGGGATCACATGATCCTACTAGTCTCAGACTAGTCCCCAAATAGGCCTAAGCATCCCATTTCAACACAAGCGTATCCCTTGGACCGCCACAAGGTCGGCCACCCCCTTTGATCAACAGCTAGGCCAATTTTGGTAGCAGCTTGACCAGATGGGGTACGGGTGCTTAATAAACCCCGCTGTCGCCGACTCGCCGAATCCAAATAAATATTCGTATGCTTAGTCATTGGTGGGGTCCCCCTACTCGCATCGTAGATCATAGGGGGTGGCCGACCTTGTGGCGGTCAAAGGGATACTAATCAGCAAGAAGCAGGTTTGAGAAAAGACCTGTCAATGGTGCAAGCTGAAAGTAGGGCGTAGAAGACCAGAGGGTATGTACACCACAACGGTTGCTAAAGATAGCTCACAATTTTCCCATGCGGCAGAAGCAAGCACACCAGCAAAAGAGTTTACTTAGCAAATTGATTTAAATCCGACCGCCTCGCCCATCTCATTATTGTCCACCAACACATCCGTCTTGTATTTGCTAATTTCCTTGAAAAAAGGAATGAAAGCTGGGACGAGCGCTGTAAGCTACTGTTGGGTCAGAGCGAATATGTGCATATATTGACTACCTATCTAGTAGTGGGAGGAAGGATAAATACCCCTAGCGCCAAGCCGGCTTCGGCCGGAGCGGAAAGTTGGGGTTTCGGATTCTTGCCTCATCATAGATTTCTGGGCGTGTTTGTACTTTCATACCCATCGATGCTCTTACCTCGAGGACAGTTCAAACCCCGCCGTTACATTTTACACTCCGCTTAATACCATCGATTCTTCTCAGCTCTCAGCTTTCGACCAGGCTTGTACTGGTGAATATGACAGTCATATATTCTTTTTTTTTTACCTTTCCTGATTTTTCTGTTCAGGAAAAGTTCCTACTGCTGCTCGATTGTGCCTAGCACTCGATGTTATCCCAATCACTATTACAAAATGTGAGCTCGTGAAACGATGGAGGGTATAATCTAGGCTTCTTTTGTAAGTCACTCCTGTCTTATGAATCTCATGTCAAGGTATCAAGTATGGCTGATGATGTTCCACTCAAGGTGAACGAAAGTTAATAAAGCGTCTTCAGTTGGTTTACGAATCGGCCAAAATGTGAATACACTTTGAAACAATCCTATTCAGGTATGTGTAGCATATTTCACTACTCTATTTAGATCCCAAGGCGATACCACCCCCGATCACGTGAAGATCAATACTACTCGATGATGACAGATTATCAGAGACATGAATGCTGCGGAAGAGGCATACATCAATAATAAGAGCTTATGAGCACACTATTAAGAATGATGATCTTGATCAAGGCAACGATACTTTCGTATGTGAGTTCATCAACGAGATAAAAAAAAATTGGAAAACGCGCGGCTTTGCCAGCAGCAACGAGCCATGGGACTCTCTAAGAATACTGCAAATATCTTGCGCTGTGAGGATCTTCTAGATAATTAATCGATGTTGTAATAGGTCATCAATGCTTGCTGACTGCACTTAGTCGACCTCGATTAATCAAGCGATCAACGCTTTGCTGGGGAAGCTCTCAAAGCGCACACTGTAATAGCACTTAGCCCTTTCTAAGCCCGCCGCCATGCAGCACCTATTCTTACCTCTCTATATCGTTTTTGGCTTCGTCGATCGATCTGTTCCAGTAAGCCAGTCGACTGTCTGCCAGGAACCTTTTGCTAGGAGCTCTTAGCTGGCCTGCCCCTTCACCTGATTGATCATTTGTCATGCCCCTTCTGTCTTTTCTATCGCCTTTTCCAAACAATCTCCTCAGCACTTAGTCACCTTCTTCGCCACCTATCTAAGCACCACCTATTCGAGCATCTCCTAAATCGCTTTCCCAAGCATCTACCTGCTCGTGCCCTACAGCCATGCTTGAGCAACCCCTTTACCAGTTGATTAGCCAGCTACTATTCCACCTTTCAAACATCTCTTCAATCAGTCACTCGCCTCAACAAGCCACGCCCCAAGCAATTACTGAGCTGTCTCCTCGCTGTCACGAGGGCAAGGCTTTCCCTGCTTTGAATGGGCACTTATCACGGTACTACCCAGGCTCTTCTAGCTTAGCGCAACCATAGGTTTGAATTTCTGTGTATATGGTATTTTGCAATCCACCTTTTAGCTTAGCAAACGCACAGCTTTTTTAATTTACGAGCGATTCTTTCATTGTTATGCTTAGAAAGAAATATGTTTTCGTTCAGGAGAATCGGTCAGTCAGCAAATGCCTTCTCAGCAGCATTTCCTACCTCTCAGATGCAGTTGTATTGTTCAGAACTCAAGTCAGCGTCGGGATCAACTTCATAGATTGATATTATAATCTATATTGCCACTCCCCTCGAGAGGACATCATGTCCCCACGTGTAGCCTCAAACAGATTATGTTACCAGTGTTAGCTCCTCGCCTTCTCCCCCGCTAGCTATTGGTCCCTCTCTTTCTTTGAGACGTTCCTCCTGAAACCAATATCCCCCCGGGTTCCTTGTTGTCATTCTTTGACATACGCTCAGGCTCTTTGAAAATCAAAAGAGGGAGATCCATAGGAGTATGTGAGAAGGTACGACGTTCCACGGGCATGGGGCACTGCAGGCAAGAATGTTCCCGGAACTGACCATAGCATCGTAGTTCGCGCCATTTCATCGAACCATCCGAGCTAGACGCGGTCACCTCCTCGCCAGCGAGTTGATGAACTGTCGCAAAGAAGGTTTTGTTATTCCATTCGTCCCCACTCGTCGACCTGGTGAAATCGAAATCGGTACCGCTGAATACCTGATAGGAACTGTTTGCGGAGTCGTTATAGAAGATCAATTCCAAGGAGCGAGCCCATTGATGTTGAGGAGGCTGAAGAGATGGATTCTGGGCTTCGTCGCGCCAAAGAATATGGTTGGATGAATCTTTATACAAGAATGGATAGCATCCAGCGTATTGGATAAGTAATTTATCTGGATTGGGACCGACAGCAAAAATGTGTACGAGATGAAACGTTCCACCCATTTGAAAGGGTGGTTGCAAGCATGATAGAGCGCGACACACACGCTCACGTGGGTTCAAAGAAATTGCTTGATACCTACATGGTTGACGCCGGTAAGTCTTATAGATACTGCTTTCCTGACACCCTATGTTGAAATATGTCATAGTAATCACACATTCGAAAAACAACCATGGCAATCGGAAGACTAAGGTATGCATAACATGGAGGAGTGTTGAAATATGTTATACATACCTGAATAGGATTGTTCCAAAGTGTGTTCATATTTTAGCCGATTCGTAAATCAGCACCCTATAGAGAATAAGTAAGGATTAGTGTGAAAAAGCCAGCACCCTTGGTGCAAACCCTCCAATCCGTCTGTCACTTTGGGCAATAGTGATTGACCCCGATTTTCACTCCATGTCGGGTCGATGCCCTAGGGCTCTTTCCGATTCTCTTTAAAATACGAGGTCATACGGGGGCATATTGATATACCTGAGTAGAATTGTGTTCACATTTTGATCTATTCGTCAACCAACAGGAGGCTATTTAAAACGCCCCAGCCCTACCGGGGGTCGGCAAGGGGTGGGTAAGTATACGGCCCATCTGGCTCAAGTGCTTAAGGGATTATATCGCCTTCCAGCCTCCTTAGCAGTCATTCTTTTGTCAGAGAAAGGGGCTTACGTGCTTTTTTCTTTTCTCTGCTTACGGTAATCTTCATCTACTCACTATAAAACTAGTTTAGTCCGTCCTATAATATGGCTTTTGTACCTACTTTTACGCTTCTTCTATCAAATATGTCGTTCAAATATTGCGAGGGCATTGTCGACGACAGACTTTGCGAACCCTTCACGCAGGTTTGCTTTGTTAATGAATATGTCATGGCTAGCGGAGTAGACAATATACTACGTCTCTGGCAATTTAAAACCAGGCAATTACTTCGATGGCAGTGTCCTTATAAGATCACCTCTATTGCTATTACCGACACTCAGATTGCCGTTGCAACCTCTATGTCAAATGTTTATATTTTAGATTATAACATTACGAACTCAAATTTACGGGTTCAACAGAAGATCAATATTCTTCTTCCAATAAAAAAAAAATCATCAATCTATCAGCTTCGACTGTTAAATGATCGAGACGGATACAGAATGTGTTTAATATTTAGAAGGGCAGAAGTTTATCTGTGCGAATGGAATATTGCCACAGTTGGTTCTGAAATTAATGAAGATAGTGGAAACGATTCAATGAATGTTGCCGTACCAGGTGCTTTTTCGCAGTCAATTGAAAATGGAACACTTCATAAAATTATTAAAGACCCTAACTTTTATTTTGATGCGATTGAGATAATAAAAGACGATTTAACATATTGGTTGCTCGTTGGCATCAATGAAAAGCGAGACTCAGTTTCGGTCAAGCTACTTAGTCAAGCGAGTAATAAAGAAAAGTCTCAATGGTCATATAAAAACAAAGATGCAGAGTTTCATCTATTTGATATTTCTCGGAACGGATGGATTCTTTTACAAGACATACTCAAGGGTCAAACACTGCTGGTTAATATTTTCAGTGGAGAAATCTGCTCAGAAGCACATAACTTCACGTCTGGTTGTTTTCTTAAAACATCATCGACAGAAGCATACTTTGTTTCAGAGTCTACCGATTCCCCCGCCCTTCGAATTTATAACCAGAAGTTCAAATGTCTGCAAACATGGAGTAATGAGATGAATTATAAACCTAATTGTAAGGAACTTGGATTTGCCAGAAGTATTGCGACAAGTCAGAACAACGTGGCTAAAATCTGGAACGATAAAACAAGAAAACATTCTTCTATATTGATCTTTATAGAAGATAATCAGAATCAAAGTCGCTTTGACTGTGACTTGGTTGATCGGTACGAAAAATACTATCAGCCTCCGTGTCTTCAAAACCAATCTAAGATTCTCGACTCCACATGCCTTTCTAATAATGCCAAAATCGAAGCGTTACTAGTACAAGAAAACAGTAATCAGTATATTTACCGTTGGATTAGCGAAAGCGAGAGCTTTTGTCTTCAAGCTTCGCTGCAAATTCAATCTGACAATGGCGAGATCTATACCAGAGTTATAATACAAAGATCTATCATTGTGATTTGCTCCGAATTTGTCAATAATTTCGTCGCTGTACAAATCTGGCGACGTAGAAAATCAGTTTTCATGAAAGGTCAAACGAACTGGACGAGGTTTTCGCAGAAGGGGAAAGTGATAAAGCTTATCAGCCTTGACATGAGCAGATTTTGTTTGGCTACCGATACCGAGCTCAAAATTTTTGATGACAACGTCAACACCACCAATACAATAGCGATCGATCGCAATTATATTCTAGAAGACATCGTCTACGATGTTGATTTACAACGTCTTATCGCAGTTTACTCAAAGAATGAATTCGTACGTCAAATAATTATTACAAATGAGATTGAGAGTGATTTGAAAGTGGAGATAAGGGGTCTTCGACAAGTGATCCTTGATTCTTCGGGGCGATGGTGCTCCTTCAATAACGAATCTGTTCTTCAAGTCTTTGAGGAAAATAATCAGCTAGCAAAGGTAAAACTTGAGAACGACGGTCAATTGTGCAGTTTTGCAAAGGACGGAGAAGTTATTGTGGCAGTTGCAAAGGCTGATGGTAATATTCTTGGTTACTTCCCACTTGGTTCAAACAACGAAAAAGACACCACCCAGTTAGACTCTATGTGGCAAGTTGGTTGTGGTCAGTCTGACGATGAAACCCGTTGGAAAGTACATGATTTTAGAAATCGGGTCTTTCATGTCCAAAATGAAGACACCTTTAGTGTTTGTAACAAATATAAAGACGAGAGACAAATTCTTTTCGGATACAACAGATGTGCACTTGCTAACTGAGCCAAGGACAGGAGAGCCGAGAGCATTTCCCCAGTGTACATATAGGTTGGGTTCGGCATTCTAGATAGAGACATTCACATACACGTTTCACAGTACCTTTCTACTAGTACGATCATTGCACGTATTCGTTGTCTGCTCTCTGTTGCATCTACGCAGCTTCCTATTAAAAATAGTCAGAAAGCACTAGCTTAAAGACTGCTTATATAATTATTAACAGAATTAGAAGAAAAATTCACTTTGATTTGAATTCATACACCCTTGTGACATCGGTTTGGTCCGACCCATGGGGGAAACTATGCTACGTGTATCGAACGGACAAAACCCTCTGGGTGAGAAAACCGCTCGCCGACTACACGGCGACTTCACGCCGCCGAAACAACAGAATGAGACAATGTACCATTCATGAACCTATAGCTTCTATCCAGCGCGTGACGCTCGAGTAAACTCTTAATGCGTGCCTGTGCTGTTTCCTTGCAATGCATCGTTCTTGCCCTGCTCTTTATTGACGATATCCTATACAACGATGTCCCGGTCTCCGGTCGCGAAGACGATTCCTTTGCACCCGTGGTGTTCGTGGTTGTAATGTAGAAAACTGTGTTCTCTTGCTCGATGATTGCCATTCATCGAGCAAGGAAATATGTGGTGAAAGAGAGGCGCGAACGATGGGGAGGTAGAGTGTGGTTGTATTGATGACCCTATCCTGCTCTTGTCTTGTGTCACGTAGACGTTGAATAGGTTGATATAGGCGTGCGGTCGTAGTTGTTTGATGCTTGGCTTTGATCGATGGTAGAGAATGCGTGTCCGGGACGCAACTCCGGTGGTTCTCAATAAGCAATCGATCGTTCATAGCGATGAAATCCGACATGACGTTAGGAGTAAAGAAGTTGGGCTCGTCGAGCCCCCCCAGTATACCAGCGCAGTCGACGGGTCACTACTCCTTCAACCACTTGTGGTCACAAACTCAAGGCTCATCACCTGGTTCGACTATTCCACCTAGGATCTTTCCATCACTTACTGATAACGGCACTGTCGATGTGAGTAGAGAAGTTTCAGTATACTAGCGCGCAGTCGACGGGTCCTCAATCCTTCGACCACTTGTAGTCACAACCTCAGGCTCGTCACCTGGATCGACTCTTCTACTAGTAGTATCTTTCCATCTCTTACTGACCTCGGCTTGTCGTTTGTCGTCTCCATGAATTGTAGCTGTTAGGGAGGGTGTTGTCGCGTAGGTGAAAACTCTGCACGGCAGCTTTCACGACCACGCAACGTCCTAACTTCATTCGAACTGCGTCGGATTGAGATCTCTTGGCTCTTCTGACTTCTATTCGGAACAGAAATAGAATCAAAAGGTTCGTAGCCGGCACCACGTACAGGTGGATCTCGTTGCCGGCCAGAAAATTTACTTTATAATGTTTAGATTAAGTTAATTTAAGTTGTAACTTAATTTCTTACGGGTGTGGATATCGTGGCCCAGAGAAAGTCCTAGGTATTGCGATTCCTAACCCACTCGGAAGAAAAGAAAATCTTACCAATGGTCGAAATTCGAAGCCGCCGCTTTTGAACCTGTCGCTGCGGGCATCAACCCGGCTCGAACCAAATCATACGAATCAAGATCATTCAGGACTGGGTCATTCTCTTTTCCCAGGACCTCAAACAGGAGACGTGACTGAGCCAAATATGGTGTCAGAACTACAACTTGACCTGTCCCGTAGCCCTGCTGAGCGAGATAACGAACGCACTTGAGCGTCATTTGAGCTTCGAAGTTGTTCTGTCTTGATGACGTTGAATTCCCATCTTTCCAGTCGGGTGTATCGTGTGATTCCTCTTCCAGATTCTCGTGGTTTAGAAAGATCAGATTATCCGGGACGAGTTTGAGTGCCTAGTGCGTCAGTCAAATCTGGATAAGTGAGGTGACGGACTAGGGATGAGATTTCTGGTCGCATGCGGTGCTGTTGCGAAAAAAGAACTTGGTGAGGGAAACCCCGAAGTACAAGTCTCTCGAACAGTGAGCGGTTCAGATCATATCCATCTCCTTTTTCTATGCTAAGGTCGTGATGAGTCTTCGGTTGAAGCTGCTTGTGATCTCCGATCAGGATTGCTTGCTCGATTTCGGGTCCGAGGGCCGTCAAAATATGGCTTTCCAGGATTTCCCCAGCTTCCTCAACTAAAAGTACATCAAGCGAAGCAGACTGAATATTTTGTACGTGCTTGGCAGCGGCTGTGGTGGTGCAACCAATGATTCGCTTTACCTGAATGATCCGCCTGTTCTTCTCGTTGAACAGCGCGTTAATATTGGCTGATGTCTCGCCATACTGCTTCCCACAGCTGTAAATCCTCGAAACGCGCTCTTTGAGGATGTCTGTCTTCCACCTTCGCAACGCCGCAGTTCTCTCAGGATAGGTCATTTGCCAGACCGCCGGGAATTCGGCTTGCGTACCAGAGTAAGTTCCAGCATCCCAACCGCGGGCCCAACGGTCAATTAGGTAAAATCTGTCCATTGCTTTGCCCTTCTTGCCGACCCTCACCATGCCATCAGTCTCATCGGGTAACATGAAGACTTCATAGAATTCCGGGGTTTCCGAATCGAATTCGAGGTAATCCAGGAGATCGGATTTCGACACAGCCTTTGCCTGATAATTCGAACAGGCAATGTGAAGCCGGTCGGCCTGCTCTGATGCCTCGCTTTGCCGCAGGTTGATAATATCCCAGTCATCTTTTGTCAATCTGAAATCGCTGTTCTGCGCTGACAGGACTAGAGGTTGGGCTGTCGTACTGGACTTTGCGGCAGAACCAAGACGAACGATGCTATCACCGGGTATACCTACCTTCAAGAGGTCTTCCAAGAACTGGTCCCATGCGTGATTCGTGTAGCAGACGACCAGAATCTTCTGCGATGAAAATCGATAGATTGCTTTGGCAATCAAGGCTCCAATGAATGACTTACCGGTCCCTATCAAAGTCAGCCTGGCAACGAAGAGAATAGTGAGCTACCCTAACCTGGAGGTCCTTGCACTAAGCTCAAACGCTGTGTCAGACTTGCCACGAAGCACTCAACCTGTGACGGATCTAGTCGTTTTGGCTTGGGTAGTCCTAAGGCTTGCCGAAGGTCGCATGAAGGATCACTCCGAATCGTGGCAACCAAGTCAGTGATAGAATTAGATTCCAGTAATTGGGGGCTTCGTAAAGCTTTCCCTAGGCCCCAGTGTAAGATTTCGTCTCTCAGCAATAGGTGCCTGGTATTTTGGAGCTGTCCTAGAATATTCAACTGGACCAACCGAACAGACTTCGCCAATTTCAGGCCAAGGAGAGCTTTGGTGGTAGACCCTTCGGTTCCTGAAAATTGTACACATAGGAACGGGGGATTGTGTGCCAATAGGTCTTCATTTCTGTTGATAGTCACCAACGCGACTATTTGTCCATCAGCGATGAGGCAGGCTTGAGATTGGTGCTTAAGAAATTTGCGGTTTTCGACGATAAATTTCTTTCGCCGATCGTATTCCAAATTCGGCAATTGGGACAAGTCATTCAAGCATCACAGGCGTATTCCGTAGAACCACCGTGTCCTGTGAATGCTGCTGCTTGCGACGGCGGTACCAGCGACAGACTGAGCTGGAGTGGAATGAAGATTGCGATGCTGTTTTTGACTATTTCGAGACAGTGAGTTGGTTGAGAGCTTAACTGATATCCTCCCATGTTCTGACCTACGATCCAGTACCTGAAGCCAAAGATAGAATAGAAGTAGTGAAAAGCAAATCCTATCAGAACCGCCGACAGGTCTTCTTCCACGAGTTCTTGGACAGTTCTCAAATCCCATCGGCCGGCACAAGGGAAGCATACAGTGATTATTGTTGTTCAGGAGGGTCTCAGCGAAGGATCACATGTTATCGATATTACCTCAGTCTCTACAACTTCTATGAGGACTATTCCGCAGGCAAACGGATCAGTGGCCATGTGCATCATCGGAGTGTTCGCGATGGTGAGCGTATTGGCAAAAAGGTATTTTCAAAAGGGAACTACCTCAACCATCTGATTCTTTCCTACCATTACCTAATGCTCCGCAGTCAGACTTGAACCCATTAAATTCACCAGTAATCCTACTTCGACTTCTCCGCCCAATACCCAAGTCAGTACTCTCTACCTAGCTGCCCTTTAAAATATGATCTCTATAGCTACCTATCCGTTGTGGTGGAAGGAATAGGAAGGTCGGAGGAAAGTGAGCATTCAGCTCCACACTCAAGCGCTCCCTCGTTTCATATCCAAGCACGCGGTTCGAGCATGCAGTTTCCTCAGCTCCATAGCCAAGCACGCCAGGTCCTCCGTAGCCGAGCGACCAGCTGCTCCAGATTCAAAGCGCACGCAGTTCCTTCAGCCCCATAGCGGAGCATAGCACCCAGCTGCCCTGAATATGCTGGTCCGGCCTACGTCACAATCAAACCTTTTGCTACTGGTCCAGGTGGAAGAACAGCTAGGTGTATATGGGATCTTGCGTCTCGCCAAAGGGTTCAACATAAAGAATACATTTTCTTCAGGACCGCAGTTGGGAACGAAGATTCTGATCTTGTTTTGCAGGGGTAATTATAGGAGTATGGTATGGCACTTTATCCAGCTTGTTGTGCCAGGGACCCTGTTCCTTCCAGAATACACCTTGGCTGGGGAGCTTCTTGTTTTTCAGACCGGAATGATGTGATGATGAAGGCGCTTCTATTGAGGACCTACTTCAAGCCAATTGTCTCGTTCGTGCTACTGTTTTGGCGGCAGAAGCCATGACCCACCCAGTTTTCCGCCTTTTACCGCGAGACGTAAATACGCCCAACTCTAAGCCATCTTCTCCGATACGCTCTTGCTCCTAGGCTCATTGCTACAGCATGGGTACGGAAATCCCACCACGGAAACCTCTTCGCTCAACTTTGCAACACTGCGAATGCTGCCCCTGACGGGGCCGCAATTGCCGCCCTGCCGAAAAGACTTCATCTGCTTAGAAAACGTCGGGATTAGCAACGAGAGCACGTCATGTGCCCACTCTGCCGACAAGGCATCATGAAGTGAACATTGAGGCCGGGTCAGTGGGTGACTGAGAAATCTTAGTGAAGCTCTTAGAAAACGATCCGTATTCAGGCGCATCATTCATTTGTGTATGGCGCTTTGGGTTAGACAAGGATTTAGGATAGGGCAAAGCAGAGGACTTTTCGACAGAGAATCTAATATTTCTATCAAAAGAAAAAGCGATTTTGATGTATCCGGCTATGATTCTGCGGGTTCAAGCCCACAATCTAGGGCTGTATATGTCACGGCTGCTCTGACCAATTTCCTTCAACACGGATGACTTGCGTGGCCTATTTTGAGGCTTTTCCACACAATCACCCGCTTGCCACGATCCGGTACGACCAAGTATCACCGATCCGTGACAGGATGAGCAGTCCTTGAACGGAAGCTCGACTATGTGAGCAAAGTCCGCCCTCATTTGTGCCGGAGACAACAGGCCGATTGTGTACTGCTAGGCATTGCCAAGAAAGGCACCAACCGCCTTCTGAACTCCTGTGTATCTTTGTTCTTCAACAGCCCATTCGCCCAATGATCTAGCAGGTCACCACTTGATTTTTCTCAGTTGATTGAGGTGTAAGAATATCTAAGTCAGCACTGCTGAAAGAGAAGAACAAGAGATCCTTGCTTTTTACTTACCTTAACTGTTAACGCGATCTACAGATACAGGGTTAGTCTATGCTGAAGCCACAGTCAGGGTTTATCGTTCCGTTGCAGTGTTGACCAATCGATCGTGAAGTCGTTGTACGATGTGCCCGTGACCGAATCCTACCTTCTTGTCAATCTTCCGTGTGCTACACACTCTCAAGGACAGCGAGGACCTTTGGGTTATATTTCAATTTCTTGCGGAGGTCCACGGCAAAGAGACTAGAAAAGGACCCTTGGAATCCGTGGAGGCAATGTGGAAGAGTGGCGTAAATCCTGATGCCAAATGGACGGTGATATTGGATCCAACGTGTTTGTAGTCTTCAACGGTCACCCGCAATTATGACGTGAGTGTTATCTCTGAGAGCACATAAAATCCCATCATGTGACCTGCAACTAGGCTCTCGTACAATAATAAGGTAAGGTATGTACGTGGAGTAAGCCTTTTTCCGTTGTTCATGATCGTGTGAAGCTGTCGACAGCCAAGGTGCGTGTAGACTAGGCCTTTCGACAGAAAGTGGATTGTCGTCTGACAATTGACAGATAATTCATATGTAGTTCAGAATAACAACGATGTTAGCGACGACGGCACTGATAAGGAGCAGGATAGACTGTCGATTCAGATGTTCTACCCTCCATGAAAAGAAGGTAGGTTCTGCCTCAATCGACAGACTTTGATGAGAATACAAGCGAGGATGCGATGAAGTGTAAAGATGAACAATCAAATAAGCTTCTGATATCTCGGACTGCGGTTATTTACGAGCAACAAAGATGGGAAGGAAAGATCGTTGATGAAAGGAATGCGAAGCAAGAACGCAGCAGGCCCCGCAAGGAATATCGCGTTCATTGAGAAGACTCTTGGATAGACGATGCTCATCTCACCGCGCCAGGGTTGATACAGGATTGAAGGCAGAAGAAGGCGTCTAAACTTAGGCGTTGAGCCAGGAACACTCATTGACCGACAGCAGCCCTATTTCCAATTGAGACCTTCTATCTTAAACTCTGCTTTCAACCACTTAACTTGGCTACATTCCGATAGCATCGACCAGACCCTTCACTTCCATTCATCTCTTTCGCTTGTATCTCTTAGACATTCACTTTCTCAACGTGAAGGAGTGTCGAAACAAAGAGCTCGTAATATTCATGACTTCTGATACTAAGCAACAAATAGGTTCCTGAGAAGGCTTAAACTAGGATTAAAACCCTAAAAATCAAAGCCTCATTTCTTCACTGTCATTGCGTCATCATGCTTTTGAATGACTATTATGACTGCTTCTGATAGTAGACTTGAGCAAAAATCAATGATCATTGTGAGATTCGAACCCAGATTCTTGCTAACAGGTCGTAACATTCATCGAGATAGTGTGAGTAAGGAGCCTCGAAAGTTGTTGTGAAGGCTGAGGAAAGCTCGTTGATCGTCTTTTGAAACTTGTTTGAGTTCGTTGGCGATCCGCTGATTTATGAGATCGAGGTTGTTTCCTCACCCCGAGACTGTAAAGATAGGCTTTTCCGATAGGATCCGATTGCCCTTTTGGAATGGTCTGAGCTGCGATGAGGCCTTACCCTTTCTTTGATATTGATCTCACGATATATGGGGTGAGAAATGCAGTAGTCTCTACCAACCCTAGATTATCCGTGGAGGGGATGTTTAAAGTGGGGCTATTGATCAGGAATTGAGGTTGCACATGTTTCTGGAGGCTGCTGGGATGTTGAAAGAAGAGTATTACGGAAGAGTGGAAGACCGACCGAATTATTGTAGCTTTGGAAGGACTCTTTGACTGCGTCCCAATCATGATGTTCATAATTATCGTGAAGTTCGTACCAAAATGTACCCGCTGGCCAATAACCTCTCGAGCTACACAATAAACCTGATGGATATAGGGTTCTGGAGCTGTTGTTGTAGCCCAGCTGACCTTAGAGCTGAAGCGGAGGAAATTGTGACCCTCAAGCGGCAATTGCGGATGCTCCCCAACTTGGAACGTAACCACACGGGGCTGCACTTGGAGCACAGGTCTTCATTATACACTTCCTTGAGTTCGTCGATAAAGGCCAACGAACGACTTTTTTCACTGTCCGACTCGGTAAGACATGGAACCGTGTCAAATCCGCAACCAAAGCCCATGATAGAAAGGTGATGCCGAAAGCCCAAGAATACATTTCCAAGGGAACGGAGTTAAAGCTTCACAAGACACGAGGCGATACATGATACGAAGTGTCAGTCATCAATGTCGCTAGAAGGAGAAGCTCAAGTTAAGCGTATAATAGTGCACTCGGTCCGAAGGTTAGTGACTTGCCCCTAGGCTAAACGTTTATCCGAACCCTTTTCGGACCCTGACAAACCTACTACAAATACAGCTCGGATTTCCTCTTTGCTTCTATATTTTTAGTATTCTAGTTATAGCACCTCTATTGACTCAAACATTCTAGTCGGCATCACTGCACTGAGGCTAGATTCTAGGAACGGTACAAAGGGATAAAGTATGCTCAGAGATTTCAGCCATTTGTGACAATCGATGATGAAGCATGTGTAAGGATAGGTCTTTCTAAAAGTATCGGCTAATGTTCATAGTTCAAATTCCTTCAAAACCATTGAATCAATTGTTTTGAAATTGATATTGATATTCATTTTGGCGGTGTGGAAGACAGGTATTTTCGAGAATTTTATTTTTTGACGACGCCACCAGACTTGCTCGATTTTCAGCTGTGATTCGAAGGGATAGTATGCTCAGGGATTTCAGCCATTCATGACAACCGATGGCGAAGCCTTTCTAAACCTCGCTGTGACTAGCCTTTATACCTGTCTTCCACACCGCTGTAGGAGCACGGCGAGCGGTAGAAAGGCAGGAGGCAAGCACCGGAGGAATACCACCCACCCATCCATCTATTCACCATCTAGGATGTACCTATACAGTCGGGCGGCGAGGATCTACGAACACAGCGGAGCGACAGGACGATGTAGGCTATTTTCAACTCTTCACTAGGAAAGTGATCCTTGTTGGCCTTCAGCTAATTCCGCATTCGCGACAGCCAATTGTCTACATCCTGCGACGGACCTTCAAAGAGGGGTGGGTCCGGTAACTTGGTCGACTTCGAAGTTCGACCTTAGGGGGCAGGAGTGCTCTGTCGGCTCGGGGCGGTTTCTGAAGGCGGAGATTCCCATCCCCTATTTCCACCAAGCTGAAGTCTTTTGAGAGCCACGGAGGACTGAAAGGACCTGGCCATGTGGTTTTGACATGGTTTAAGAAACGGGTGAAAGAGATAGAAGGGTAGTACAAGATCTGCGACGTTAAGAGTGATCGGTCCGAACGCACAGCTTCAGGAAACATACATGTAAAGCACTAATAAGACAACATGACATATCCGGCAAATCACAATAATGAAGGTTGTGAGATTGATAGCTTAATTCACTTCGGATTGAGTAAAATGACTTCTAACAATTCATAAGAAGTTCATGCTTTCAAGTTCGGAAAATACCTTAAGTGCATTGTTTAGCTGTAGATCTGGAGGTGGGCCGTATACTCCGTAACTGACGGGTAAATGGATATTACGGAACGGAGGAGCCGATTTGCCACCTCCGTTATAGGCAGCTTTGGCCCAAAAAAAGTATACGCTAGTAGCCCTATGAGGCTGACCAGTTGCTGGGGTTGCCAAAGTCCTTCTACGTAACTTGGCTACTCATGATCAATGTCTGGCTTCCTTACCATGCTGGTTGGTCCTGAATCAGAGGAAGTCCATGATGGTGCGCATTTCAGAAAACCTCTTCCAGAATGCGAAGGCCCAAGACTCGCCCCCTTCAACGACAGGAAATTCAACATAGATTTTGTACAGCTGCTCAGCGACAATGAACAGAATGGCCAGTCGCATGTTTTTGAAGTCTCGATCAAAGGGAAGGCCTACGCACTAAAGATTGTGAGCTTGGTGTCTCCAACTCCGGTTACCCCGCTGACAGGTTTTGCAGTTCAAGTTCTATGATGTTAATGAAGCGTTATGTCTTCTCAGTCAGCAAGAAAAAGCCGACCTTTCTATCGGCGTCGTTCGCACCCTATCGGACCCTTTCTACAACGAGTGTCGTGCTTATGGCCGACTCATCGAGTCTAAGGTGAAAGGAACGGTTGCCGCTCGCTGCTATGGTCATATGGCTGTCTCAGCAGACCAGGAAGCATATCTGCGTGAGAGATTTGGCGTGTCCGTATGGGATAGGTCCCACAAAGATGCCTCAGTCCCAGTCTCCAAGAGACAGCCTTTCTGTGCAATCCTTAAGGATCTGATTCCAGATACAGTCCCGCTGAGTAACAAGCTGCTCAACAAGATGCAAAGAGACCTCGTAAGAATGCGAAGGTTAGGTGTCTTCCTGAGGGATATAAGACTGCGGAACTACAGAGGAGGCCTTCTTGTAGACATGAGCATTGCTATAACGGTACTCCATTATCTCTTCGAGGTGGGAAGTGTGCGGAATACTGTATACCTCCTACGGGAAGACATGCTCAGATTCCAAGTGATCAGAGACGAGTCTGGGATTCAATCGTGGGACCGTACAACTAGGAACATTGTATATTGCAAGAAGCTTCGTGGTTGTCCTGATGGCAAGCCGAGGAGACACCGCTCCACAAAGAAGTAGCAGAGAGCATATATTGAAGTGCCTTTCCCCGAGAGTTCTTGATAGTTTTGAACAACATCTACGCGATAGAGCAAGGGAGGGAGCTGGCTGGTTGTTGAACCGGCCGGTTCCTTCAGCAAGAGAGGGAGCTGGCTGGTTTGTTGAACCGGCCGGTCCGACAAGAAAGGGAGCTGGCAATCGGCTGGTCTCACAAGAGAGGGAGCCCTTCCTCCCCATCATCCGTAATCAACCACATTCTCCTCATCCCCTCTCACCGTTTGTGCCCAATTAGCTTCTGTCTCGTTCTTAATCCGCATCTCCTTGCGCAGAATCAAGTGCCGCGCCTCTCCTGTTGTGATGAGGGAAACTTTCAAGTCGTCTACCCCAAAATCAGCGTCAGCTAGCCAAATCCCGAAAAAGAAACAGCGCAGACGTACCTCCCTTTCCACCCTCCTCTTCTTCCCCACTCCTCCCTTCGCCCTTGCCCCCGCACCCCACCACTCATCCCTCAACATCGGCAGCATACGGCTTGGATCATGCGGGGGGAAGCGGGCGAGCGCAAGTGAAAGAGTCAGCGAGAGGCGTTGAATTGGTTGTCGAGTGTGAATGCGGCATCCAAGGACGGTGTAAGCAGAGAGACGGAGGCGGCGGTGAGGGGGCATTGGTGGATTGTGAGTGGTAAATGGGGTTTGGAGGGTGAGGTGGAGAGCGTGATAGTAATTGAGGTTTTTCGTCTGCCGGGAAACTTCCGCTCTTCTGATGACTTCATCGATCAAAAAAATCTCCGTCCTCCAACCGCACCAACCGCATCAACACCCCCTCCGTTAACCTCAATCCGCGATTTCTCTCCGCAACCACCTCTCCCCACCACCCCGCCCCTCCCGCCTTGCCCCCACAACCCTACCAACACCAACCCTTCACCATCATCTTCGCCTCCGCGCCCTCTTCCTCTCGTTCGCCTTCATAGACGCGATCATCAACAACCATCTCTTCCCCTGCACAGACAGCACTGGGAGACTAGGAAATTCGGTGTCGGAGGTCGTAAGCTGACGTAGGCGAGCAAACTGAGCCGTAATCCA